>Ga0308160_10004658_pt1 | contig 14573 bp, 10 predicted proteins | sample PhyFR1_FD_201036 | JGI IMG/M metagenome (GOLD analysis project Ga0308160, IMG submission 201036) | Phyllosphere microbial communities from UC Gill Tract Community Farm, Albany, California, United States - DLSLF.R1 | ecosystem: Host-associated > Plants > Phyllosphere > Unclassified | place: USA...
TCTTCGGCACGGCTACCCTGTCCGTAGCGGACAATGTGAAAACCCAGCCGGGCGATCGCTTCGAAGTCAGCATGAACGAGTTCGGCAAATCGCTGGTTAATACCATCGACGTTGCCGCCTCGGCGTTTAGCGTTGGCGACGTGAAATCACTGTGACGGGTAGAAGTCCCTGAGGGGGCCACCTGCAAATAACGCATTTCATAATAAACATAAGAGTGAGATGAATATGACCACTGGCAATGTACAGGTCGCTACGGCTGCTGCATCGACGAATGCGGCGAGTGCACGTCCAACCACGGTGCGCTGGCGGATATTCCTGCTGCTACTGCTCCTCTCGGCGATCAACTACATCGACCGCGCCTCGCTGTCGGTGGCGCTGCCGCTGATCTCCGCTGATTTCAACATGACGCCGGCGCTTGAAGGATTGATGCTCAGTGCGTTTTTCTGGTCGTATGCATTGATGCAGATTCCTGGCGGTATGCTGCTCGACCGCTTTCAGACCCGCAACATCGTCGGCATCGCAACCGTTGGCTGGGGGCTTTTCCAGGCCCTTGCAGGCGCCGCACACAATTGGGTCACCTTGCTGATCACGCGTATCGGGCTGGGCGTCGCCGAGTCGCCGATCATGCCCGCCGGAGCCAAGCTCAACGGTGCCTGGCTTACGCCCAACGAGCGTGGGCGCGGCGCAACCCTGGTCGATGGCGGCGCACCACTGGGTACTGCGTTCGGCGCCATTCTGATCGCAGGATTGATCACCTGGCTCGACTCGTGGCGCATCGCGTTCGTCATTGCCGGCGTTGGCACCATGGTCGCCGGGATATGGGCCTGGTGGTACATCAGAAACCATCCAAGTGAACACCCCAAGGTAAACGCCGCAGAGCTGGCTTACATTACCGAGGCCAATGAAGCGGCCCGAAAAGCTACGGGTGGGCGCAAAGCGGTCCTCAAGGAACTGCTCAAAAGCCGTTCGGTGCTGGCCATGTTTGCCGGGTATGCCTGCTACAACAGCGTGTTCTACGGGCTGCTCACCTGGATGCCGAGCTACTTGCACAAAGCTCACAACCTGGACATCAAGGCCATGGGCGGTGCGACCTTTCTGATCTTCATGTGCGGTTTCATCGGCGAATTATTCGGCGGCTGGATCTCCGACAAATGGAAAGCGGCCGGCGGCCAACCTAATACCGTCATGCGCAGCATGTTCGCAGGTTCTGCAGCGATTGCCGCCATCTGCATTCTCGCCGTGGCTTACAGCAGCGACGCGCTGACCGTGATTTCGCTGCTGTGCGTGGCGCTGTTCTTCATTCGCTGGTGCGGCATGTACTGGTGCCTGCCAGCCATCCTCGGCGGCCAGTCCAAAGCCGGCGTGCTTGGCGGAAGCATGAACTTCTGCGGGAACATGGTCGGCGTGATCGTACCCATTTTGATCGGCTTGATCGTGCAATACACCGGCTCGTACTTCCTGGCGCTGATTTTCTTCGTGGTCATGGCGTCGGGATTGATGCTTTTCTCCAGCCTTATCGATTATCGCGAGCGTGGATTGGCGTGAGCTGCCCTGCAGGCTCCATTCCCATTGCGCCCATTGCAAAAGCGAGGCAACCGTGATGCAACTCATAACTACAACAGGCAGCGAAACTGCTGCCAATGCCGTGATAAGACTCAACACGCTGGACGATGTGTTGATTGCGCGGCAACCGCTGGTCAAAGGTCTGGTGCTCAACGAAGGTATCGAGGTGTTGGAGCCTGTGCCTTCTGGACACAAAGTGGCGGCTCGGCCTATAGCCGTGGGTCAGCCAGTGCGCCGTTACGGGCAGATTATCGGTTTCGCGAGTCAGCCAATCGCCGCCGGACAACACGTGCACGTCCACAACGTGGTCATGGGCGATTTCTCTCGGGATTATGCCTTCGGTGTCGACGCCAAAGGCAGACCCTCGCCTACAGAAGCAACGTTCATGGGAATCGTACGCGCCGATGGCCGCGTGGCGACACGCAACTACATCGGCATCCTGACATCCGTCAACTGCTCGGCGACCGTGGCACGGGCTATTGCCGACTATTTCCGCCGCGACATCCACCCGGAAGCATTGATCGAGTACCCCAATGTCGACGGCGTCGTCGCACTGACCCACGGTGTGGGCTGCGCGGTGGACCCCGGTGGCGAGGCCTTGGCCATGTTGCGCAGGACGCTGGGCGGGTATGCCGTTCACCCCAACTTCGCCTCGGTGCTGATGATAGGCCTGGGTTGCGAGACCAACCAGATTCCGGATCTGCTGGCGGCCCAGGGCCTGACCAGCAGCGATTCGCTGCGTACATTCACCATTCAGGGCACAGGCGGCACGTCCAAAACCATTGCCAGAGGCATCGCCCAGGTCAAGTCGCTGTTGGCCGAAGCCAACCAGGTCAACCGCGAGCCAGTCAGCGCCAAGCACTTGGTCGTCGGCCTGCAGTGCGGTGGATCGGATGGATACTCCGGTATCACGGCCAACCCCGCATTGGGCAATGCAGTCGATCGTCTGGTGGCCGCAGGAGGCACCGCCATTCTGTCGGAGACACCAGAGGTGTATGGCGCCGAGCACCTGCTGACCCGCCGTGCCGTAAGTCGAAGCGTCGGGGAAAAGCTCATCGCACGGATTCAGTGGTGGGAAGCCTATTGCAAGCGTATGGATGCTGAGCTGAACAACAATCCTTCAGCAGGCAACAAGGCCGGTGGTTTGACCACGATTCTGGAAAAGTCCCTGGGAGCGGTGGCCAAGGCAGGCTCCACTGACCTGGTGGATGTCTACGAATACGCGGAAACGGTCAAGGCACACGGCTTGGTGTTCATGGACACGCCCGGCTATGACCCTATCTCGGCCACCGGCCAGGTCGCAGGCGGGGCCAACCTGATTGCCTTTACCACCGGGCGCGGTTCGGCGTATGGCTGTGCCCCCTCGCCCTCGATCAAGCTGGCCACCAACAGTCGTCTTTGGGAAACCCAGGAAGAAGACATGGACGTCAACTGCGGCGGGATTGCCGACGGTTCCATGACCATCGAAGAACGTGGCGAGTACATCTTCCGGATGATGCTGCGGATCGCCTCGGGTGACAAAAGCAAAAGCGAACAGCATGGCTACGGCCAGAACGAGTTTGTGCCATGGCAGATCGGTGCGATCACTTGAGACTTCGAGTGCGCTTCGACAATCCGGCCACCACCGCTCGGCAGGGCACGGTGCCGCGTTCCGAAGCGGTTTTCGACACGTCCCCAATCATCAAATCAGGAGCCCTGACATGACCCGGATTATCGGTCTGAACTACATCGGCGGACAGCGACTGGGCGCCGGCAGCGTGCAACTGCAAAGTTTCGATGCGACCACGGATGAGGCGCTGCCAGGCCATTTCACACAGGCCACGCAAGGGGAAGTCGACGCGGCTGCCAAAGCCGCCGCCGATGCCTACCTGCGCTATCGTAATCTGCCCGCCTTCCGGCGCGCTGACTTCCTGAATGCAATCGCCGACGAACTGGACGCCTTGGGTGAGGATTTCATCGCCACCGTGTGCCGGGAGACGGCGTTACCCACCGGGCGCATACAAGGTGAGCGTGGCCGCACCAGCGGGCAAATGCGGCTGTTCGCCAACGTGCTGCGACGAGGGGACTTTTATGGGGCGCGCATAGACCGCGCCCTCCCGGATCGAAAACCATTGCCCCGTCCAGATCTGCGCCAGTTCCGAATCGCTGTGGGGCCGGTTGCCGTGTTCGGCGCGAGCAACTTTCCGTTGGCCTTCTCCACGGCCGGTGGGGACACCGCTTCTGCGCTGGCGGCGGGCTGCCCGGTGGTGGTCAAGGCCCACAGCGGCCACATGGCCACCGCCGAATGGGTCGCGGACGCGATCATGCGTGCCGCGCAGCGCACCGATATGCCTGCCGGAGTGTTCAATATGATCTATGGCGGAGGCGTTGGTGAATGGCTGGTCAAGCACCCGTCCATCAAAGCTGTGGGGTTTACCGGCTCTCTCAAAGGTGGCAATGCCTTGTGCAAGATGGCTGCGGAGCGTTCCCAGCCGATTCCGGTCTTTGCGGAAATGTCGAGCATCAACCCGGTGATCATTCTTCCCGAGGCGCTAAATGCCCGTGGCGAGACCATCGCCAGCGAACTTGCGGGTTCGGTCACCTTGGGGTGCGGGCAATTTTGCACGAATCCGGGGTTGATCATCGGTGTGCAATCAGCCGGTTTCACCGCCTTCCTTGAGCGCTTCACGGCGCAAATGAAGGGGCAAGCGGCTCAGACCATGCTCAATGTCGGTGCTTTGGCAAGCTACGGCAAGGGACTGCAACACTTGCTGGCCCACTCAGGCGTAAAACAGCTGGCGGGCAGTCCGCAACAAGGTAGACAGGCCCAGCCACACTTGTTCAAAGCGGACGTCAGCCTGCTGCTGGAGCGTGATGAACTGCTTCAAGAAGAAGTATTCGGGCCCGCCACGATCGTCATCGAAGCCGCCGATGATGCGCAACTAGGTGCTGCGCTCGATGGTCTACGTGGGCAATTGACCGCCACCGTTATCGGTGAGGCCGATGAACTGTTGAGATATCGATGGCTGACTGAGCTTTTGCAGGAGAAAGTTGGCCGGATTCTATTGAATGGCTACCCCACCGGGGTTGAAGTGACTGACACCATGGTGCATGGCGGACCCTACCCAGCGACGTCGGACGCGCGCGGGACGTCGGTGGGGACATTGGCCATTGATCGGTTCCTGCGCCCGATCTGCTTTCAGAATTACCCGGACGCCCTGCTGCCACCGGCGCTGCAAAACGCCAACCCTTTGGGCATTCAACGGTTGATCGATGGGAAACATACCGATGTAGCACTTTGACGGTCAGGTCGAGCCGGCAATAAGAACCGCCTGTCCAAGGCGGTTCTTGTCAGGGCTGCCACGCCTCATGGCGCGATGAAACGGTCCTCGCCCACCACAATATCCTGATAGGCATCCTCTGCCTCGGCATGCTGTGCAGCCCATACCCGATAAGTGCCTTTGCCTATCTTGAAGCAACCTCCATCAGGTCCTTCCTCGTACCTGGCGAACACCCGTGGTTCCAGTTCCAGCTCGGCAATACTGCGCTGCCCGGCATCCAGGTCAACTTTGGCGAACCCCGCCAGCCTGCGAACGAAACCCTCTTCGCCCAGCTTGGCCACGTAGCACTGGACGACCAACTTGCCCGCCCGCTTGCCGCTGTTCATGACCTGCACAGATGTCTTGATGTGCTCCCCGTACGCCACGTTCAGGCCGGAAATCTCATACTGGGTATAGGACAAACCAAAGCCGAATGGGAACAATGGTTTGAGCCGCTCGCGCGCGAACCAGCGATAGCCGACGTCCGAACCTTCAATGTCGTAATTGATCGGAATAATGCCGCCCTTGCGCGGCATACCGGGGTTGGAAGTGGTGGTTTCGGGGTCTATCTGCTCGGGTCTGGGCAATTGGGCTTCGCTGGCTGGGAAGGTCAGCGGCAGACGGCCGGAGGGATTGACCCTGCCAAACAGCACCCCGGCGATGGCTGCGGCAGCGCCTGAACCTGGGTACCACGCCGCCAGAATTGCACCCACCTCATCTTTCCAGGGCATGAGCACCGGGCCGCCGGATTGAATGACCACGACGGTAGCTCTGTTTGCCGCTGCGACCGCGCCAATCAGCGCGTCCTGGTTACCCGGCAGACCGAGGCCTACGGCATCCAGGCCTTCGGAACGCCACTCCTGAGCGAATACGATCACCACGTCGCTGCGGCCGGCCTCGACCACCGCTCGGTTGATGTCGCTACCGTCGAGAAAAGTCACCTCCTCGGCCGAACTTTTCTCGGCAATAGCGGCGACCAAAGGAGCAGGTTGATAGACCTTGTCCACACCAACACCCATGATCGTAGTGCCTTCCTTCTTCAGGCTGCCCAGCGGCGTGACGGCCGAAGATCCGCCACCACAGAGCACACCGTGGTCAGCGTGCTCACCGATGACCAGTATCCGTTTGCGCTTCAGCGGGATCGGCAACCACCCGGCATCGTTCTTCAGTAGCACGATGCCTTCTTCAGCCTGACGTTGCGCGATCAGCTTGTGAGCGCTGAAATCGATCGGCTGAGGCTTCGACTCAGCCCCGGCCTGGTCGAGGATACCCACTGCCAGTAGGCTGGAGAGGATCCGGGTGACCATGTCGTCGATACGCGATTGCGGCACCCGGCCGTCTGTGACTGCGTCGCGCAGAGCCTGGCCGAAATACTCCTGGTCGTCCAGGTTGGCGCCCGACTGCACATCGAGTCCGGCCAGCGCGGCCTTGACCGTGGAATGGGTCGCGCCCCAGTCAGACATCACCCAGCCTGGGTAATGCCACTGCCCCTTGAGTACGTGGTTCAGGAGAAACTCGTTCTCCGACGCGTAGTCGCCGTTGATCAGGTTATATCCCGGCATCACCGCGCCAGGGCTACCCAACTCGATGGCGATCTGGAACGCAAGGAGGTCCGATTCGCGCATGGCAGGCTCCGACAGATTGGAGCTGACCATCACTCGCCCAGTCTCCTGCCCGTTGGCGATGAAATGCTTCACCGTGGACACCACGCCCTGCGCCTGGATGCCGGCGACCGAATGGCCTCCCATTACACCGGAGAGCAGTGGATCCTCGGAAACGTATTCGAAGTTTCGGCCGCAGCGTGGCTCACGGATCAGATTGATGCCGCCCGCCAATTGCACGTTGAATCCTTTCGCGCGCGCTTCGCGACCGACCAGAGCGCCGCTTTCATAGGCCAACCGGGTGTTGAAAGACGCACCCAAGGCCAATGAACTGGGCAAGCCGGTGGCGTGATCGCCCGGACGCACGTTACCGACGTTGCTTATGCCAAGGCTCGCGTCAGCCTCCTGTAAGGCCGGAATGCCCAGGCGCGGGATGGCTGGGTAATAAGCGGCGGAGCCAATGGCACCTGCAGGCTTCTGCGTGTCCCCGACGGGAATGGCCATCGGGCCGGACAGCCAGGAAAACTTCTCGTCTTCGCTCATTTCGGCGACCAGAAGCTGAGCCTGCGCACGCAGGGTTTGAGCATCGACAAAGATGGCAGGGTGCAAACTGTTCTGCGGTGTACTTTTCATAAGGCGAATTCCAACTGGCCTTCCAGGCTTGCAGGGTGAATGTAGTGAGCCGTTTGAAGGTGGCTCGATGGCCCGATTGAATGCCTAGGCGTGCCCCGCATCACTCGCAGGATCTTCACCAACGCACCGGGCATTTTAGATTGCCGGCAATGACGGACTTAAAAAGTGACCGTTGTGAAGAAAAACCGTTTCAGCCAATTTCCGGCGATCTGTCTGCGATTCAGTCGGTGCAAGGCTTCGAGTGCTCAGCACTGCATTCATTTCCGGGACGCACGTGTCAGTACTGCTGTGCCTGGGGCGTAATCAATACCAATCGTCTACGTTCTGCAGTGGTACAGATTCGGATGCAAGGGCCGTCGTGTTACGTGTTCGAAGCACCGCGATTGATGACAATAAAGTCACTGGTATTGTGCGGCTTGACCGGCTTAATCGCCCGCACTGAACGACGTAGCATGAATCCGTCCAACCGACGTCTGCCGACCTGCATCGGCAGCCTGCCACTGCAAACGAGAGTGCCCCATGAATACGGAAAAACGCCTCAACATCATCCACGAGTCGAAATCATACTGGCGTGTGGTGTTCAGTAATCCGCCGCTGAACCTGTTCGACCCCTCGACGTTCGCCGAGCTGAATGTATTGATGGACGACATCGAGCAAGACGAAGATCTGAAAGTGGTCGTGTTCGAAAGCGGCGACGAGGATTTTTTCATGAATCATCATGACGTCGAAAACCGCACCACGGTTCCAGACCAGCCTGGTGCCATGCCCTTCTTCGGGAACTGGCCGCGATTCGTGACACGTCTGGCTCAATCTTCCGTCATCAGCATCGCCAAGGTGCGCGGACGTGCTCGCGCTCAGGGCTTTGAATTTGCACTTGCCTGCGATATGCGTTTCGCTTCCAGGGAACGTGCCCGGTTTGCGCTGATCGAGGTGGGTGGATCATCGATTCCCGGTGGCGGCGGCGTGGAGTGGCTGAGTGCGCTGGTGGGCCGCTCGCGTACGCTGGAGATCGTCTGCAGCTCCGAGGATTTCGATGCTGACATTGGCGAGCGTTACGGTTTCGTCAATCGGGCGCTGCCAGATGCCGAACTGGATGCTTTTGTCGATGCGCTTGCGACCCGGATGAGTCGCTTCGAGAAACGAGCACTTGAAACCGGAAAGAAAATGGTCAACGGACGGGCGGGGGTTCCGTCGGAAGGCGACTTGTGGACGTCCAATCATATTCTTCAGGGTGTGGATCTGTGGCCTGAGGCGCAAGATGCCTTCAAGCACATGCTCGATGCCGGACTGGGCAAGGTCGGTGATTTTGAGCTCAATTTTGCCGAGCGCCTTGGCGACTTGCCTCCGCGGTGAACGCCTTTCCAGTACGTATGAAGGCGGGCCGGTCTGGTGGCCGGCCCGCAGCGAGGTTTCGAGCATGAGCGCTTATATGATCTATGTCCGTGACAGCATCACGGATCCGGCCGAATTCGCGAAGTATGAGGAACTGGCCCCCGCGGCTTCGGCAGGCCATCCAGTTACCCCTCTGGCATTTTACGGTCGAGTGGAAACACTGGAGGGCCCGTCTGTCGATGGCGCGGTTGTCGTTGAATTTCCATCGATAACCGAAGCGAAAGCGGCCTATGAAAGCCCCCTGTACCAGAAGGCACTTGAGCACCGCTTGCGCGGTGCCAAGTACCGAGTATTCATCGTCGAGGGCATTGCGCCCTGATCGATGCTTTTGTAACACCCAACCAGACTGCGGAACCGCTCGTGCGGCCGGTTCCGCAGCGACTCAGCCCTGAGCGGCTACCGAAACTTCTCGCCAAGTCTCCCAAGTGGCCATGCGCTTTTGTTGGGTGGCCGACAACTCATCTATAGCCGTACCGCCCAACGCAATACGCAACGGTGGTTCCTGGCTGTCCACCACCTTCAAGATGGCGTCGGCGGTAGCTTGAGGGTTGCCCATGGCGTAATTACTGAACGCTTCAGCCAGTCCTTCACGTACAGGCTGATAGACCGCTAGCGGCTCGGAGTATCTGGCAGACGAGGAATCGTTGAAATCGGTTGCGTAGCCCGCAGGTTCGATGAGTGTCGTTTTGATACCGAAGCCAGCCGTTTCCTGTGCCAGCGCCTCAAGCAACCCTTCGACGGCGAATTTGGAAGCGCTGTAGATGCCGAAACTGGGAATCGAGAACACCCCCAAGACACTGGAAACTGCTAGAAAATGGCCGCACCGTTGATCACGAAACAAAGCGGTGGCGGCCTGTGCGAGCCAAAGCGTTCCGAAGAAATTGGTCTCCAGTTGTGATCTGGCTTCAGCCTCGCTGACCTCCTCTACCGCACCCTGATGACCGTAACCTGCGTTGCTCAACACTACATCGACTCGCCCGAACTGTTCCTTGGCCTGCGCTATAGCGTCGAATACCGCTGTGCGATCAGTGACGTCCAGTCTTATTGGCATTACAGCGTCGCCAAACCGCTCGACGAGGCTTGCCAAGCTATCGATATTTCTCGCAGTGGCAGCCACCTTATCGCCGCGCACAAGTGCCGCCATCGCCCATATTCGGCCAAAGCCGCGGGAGGCGCCGGTGATGAACCATACTTTTGCGGATGGGTTTGCCTTCATGGGTCTGATGTCCTCTAAGCGTGGTAACTGAAAGTTGTTGAAAGTCACTTACCTGCGGGCAAGTCTTGTATCGATCAGTAACGCCTGCATGTTAGCGAGTTGACTCCAGGCCTATAAGATCGCTAAGGTGAACAACACTAGTGACAGCCAAGTCATCAATAGGAAAGCAGCGCGTGGAAACCTTGGGTGGTATCGGGATTTTCGTAGAGACAGCTCAAACTCAGAGCTTCATCGCCACTGGCCGGCAGTTGGGTATCTCTGCTTCGGCTGTCAGCAAGAGTATTTCCAGGTTGGAAGAGCGCGTTGGCGTTCGGCTTTTCCAGCGCAGTACTCGCACGGTCAGGTTGACCACCGAAGGCGAAGTATTTCTGGAGCGCTGCAAGCGTATCCTCAGCGAGATCCAAGCCGCTGAAGATGACCTTTCGGCCATGACTCAGTTTCCTCGCGGGCGTTTGCGGGTGGGCCTGGCACTGGCCGCAGGCCTGCCATTGCCGTGTCTGGCCGCATTCATGGAGCGATACCCGGAAATCGAGCTCGATCTGGACTTCACCGATCGCCTGGTAGACGTCATCGACGAGGGTTTCGATGTCGTCATCAGGGGCAGCGACCTCAGCGATTCACGCCTCATGTCTCGGCCTCTTGGCCCCTATCGGCCTTGCTTGGTGGCCGCTCCCGGTTACCTGGAGAAGCAGGGTCGCCCTAGCAAACCATCAGACCTGATGGAACACGCTTGTCTGCATTACCGCTGGCGCAACTCCGGCAAACTGTACCAATGGCCGTTCAAGAAAAAAACGTCTCAGCACAATGGCGTCGCGCTGCCGATCGCCATGGTCTGCAGCGATGTCGAAGCGCTGCTCTACTTGACCATCGCTGGTCGTGGTATCGCCTGCCTTCCTGACTTCGCCGTGAAGGATGCGCTAGCCGAAGGGAGTCTCGAGTTGCTGCTTGATACGCATCTGACCGGTGGCGGCACCTTTCACGTTGTCTGGCCCAGCAGCAGGCAGATGGCACCCAAGGTGCGCGTTTTCGTCGACTTCATGGTCGAGCATTTCGCCACTGGCCTTGTGCAGAAGAAAGCCTGATGTGCGCGGACGAACGCTCGACTGCCACTCGATGCTGAACACAGCTGAGCGCCGGACTGCTATCCGCTTTCGCTGACGCGGATGACCAGCTTGCCCACATGCTGCCCTTTGGCCAGATCGGCAAGTGCGGTCCGGGCTTGCGAGAACGCATAGACACGCTGGATTTCAGGACGCAGACGATGCAGCCCGATAGACCGGGTCATGTCCTCGAACATTTCCCGCGAGCCCACCATGATTCCGCGAACGATCGCACCTGCCATGAGGATGGCGCCCGGATCCACCGGTTCACCTTCGGCCAACAGACCCATCAGCGCGATGACCCCACCGGGGCGTACCGACCCGATGGACTGGGCGATGGTCCCCGACCCTCCAATCTCGATGACCCGATCAACCCCACGGCCCTCTGTGATACGGAGGACTTCCTTGTGCCAATCCGGCGTCGTACGGTAGTTGATCAGATCGTGCGCGCCCAGCACCTTGGCGCGCTTCAGCTTGACGTCGCTTGACGAGGTCACGATAACTCTGGCCCCTGCCGCTGCCGCCAGTTGTGTGGCGAAAATCGACACCCCGCCCGTACCCAAAGCCAGCACGGTATCACCTGCTTTGAGGGTACCCAGGCCGTTGAGGGCATTCCAGGCGGTAACCCCTGCGCAGGGTAACGTCGCGGCCTCTTCCCACGTCAGGTGTGCCGGCACCCGTACCAGACCGCTTTGATCGAGGACCACTTGTTGCGCAAGCATGCCGTCGACCGCGCCGCCCAGCGTGGTTATCCAGGCATCGTCGGGCTGCCGCCCGCCCTGCCAGCTTTGCGAAAAGATGCCGGCGACGCGATCGCCGACTTTCCAGCCGCGAACGCCCGGCCCCACGCCAATGATCTCGCCTGCACCGTCGGACACCGGGATCATGTCGCATGTCGGCGCTGGAAACGGATAGTGACCGTTGGCGATCACCACGTCGCGGTAGTTCAAGGAAACCGCGTGCACTCGGATCAGGATCTGCCCGTGACCGGGTACACGTTCCGGAACGTCGACCAGACGCCAGCTTTCAAGCCCGTCGAGAGCGCCTAGATGATATGCCTTCATGTCATGCCTCAGTGTGTGGATGGGTAGAAAGGCGCTATTTGCAACGTGCCACTTTCATGCCCCCTACCCTAGAGCCAACACTGCGGAGTGTTAATCCATCCTGTCCGAATAACAGTGGTGACTTGCGCGTCATTAATCATCGGTCTTCGGGTCGGCGCCAGCCTGAGCCAGGGCATACGGAATTGATGAAGGCCTGTCACCTGAGCTGTGACCTGCTGCCTACTTAATCAGACCAAACTCGATGACTAGAATGAGACGTCATCCGAGCGTTCCGCAAGCTCTGGGCCTGATCGACCTCAGGCAAGACACGGCCTTGCGGGTGGCACGCGACCCTCATGAACAAGGAGCATCCATCATGGCAAACAAGATTCGCGTCGGCATCATCGGTACAGGAGGATGGGCGCGCTACGGGCACATCCCGACGCTGCAAGCATTGGACGCCTTCGAGGTTGTGGCATTGTCAGGGCGAAACCTGGCGAAGGTGCGCGGCTACGCGGACGAGTTCGGTATTGCACATGCCTTCGATGATGCCGAGCAATTGATCAACCATCCCGAGGTGGACCTGGTAGTGGTGCTCGCCCCTACCCCCGAACACGGTCGCCTGTCGAAAAAGGTCGTCGAGGCAGGCAAGGACGTCTATAGCGAATGGCCGCTGTCAACCAATACAGCCGAGTCCGAGCGGGTCTTGGCACTGGCTCAGACCAAAGGTGTAACCCATGTGGTCGGGTTGCAGCGGCGGTTTTCGCCTAGCTCGCGGTACTGGCACGATCTCGTGCGCCAAGGCTATGTTGGCAAACTGAGAGCCGTTCGCATGTCCGTAGGCGTCGAGGCGTTCAGCGCCGTGATGCCAGAGGCAGCCAGATGGGCGGTCGATCCTGACAATTTCACTCATTTGCTGCCGGTTTACGGCGGTCATTTCTTCGACATGTTGTTCCATGGGCTTGAATTTCCCGAGAAGTTGGTCTCCCTATCTCAGAACCAACTGCCTGTGACCACAATCAAGGAGACAGGCGAACAGATTCCCTACGCGGCGGCGAACGAAGTGCTGGTGATCGGCACGTTCCCAAGCGGTGGAACCTTCACGCTGCAACTGGAAGGCGGACAAAGGCACCCCACCGGATTGCAGATCGAAATCACTGGCACTGACGGGGTATTGCGTATTCTTAATCCGCGGGGTTTCCAAAACGTCGACGATGGGCAGGTCTATGGCATGAAAGATGGCGCGACGGCGTTCGTGGAGTTGCCGGTACCAGGTCGTTACAACTCGTTGCCGGTGACGCACCTTGATGCCAGCGCGCAAGACGTCGCCTATCTCTACGATGCCTATGCGCGGAGCAAGACCAAGGGCGACAGTGACGTCACCACGTTCGAAGATGCGTTGCGCATGCATCGCTTACTGGATCGCGTGGTCGAATCGTCCGCAGCAAACGAGAGATAGATAACGTGGTCATCGCTGGACAATACGTGGGCAAGCAGCATCTCTCATTCCAGACGCATTGAGCGCTTCTGGAGAATCGGGAACTGCGCATTGAAACGGCACGCGACGTTCCGCCGCGCACCGGCCGCCACACCGCCTCGAACTAAATCGCTTCAGCTGAACCAAAGTTCAGATCGTTCAAGTTCCCGAAGCCCACCTGCATGTCCACTGACCACGCTTACCATTTCACCGAGGACCAGCGCCCGAACGTTGCCGGTGCGCCCTATCTTCCGCCACACACCCTTGGCCGTCGGGTGGCCTATGTGATCGTTGCGCTGCTGATGAGCCTGTCAGGCACGTTCGGCAACAGCTTGATCACCGAAAACCTGGCGCAACTGGCCGGCGGCTATTCAGCGTATTCGGCCGAGATGGTCTGGCTCACCGGGGTGTTCGTCGGCGTCGGTGCCTGCAGCAACCTGTTCGTGATCAAGGGGCGGCAGCAGTTCGGGTTGCCACTCATGCTGTTCGGCGCCCTTGGGCTCTACGCGCTGGCTGCAGCGGCGGATGTGCTGTTCGCCAATCTGACCACCGCGATACTGTCACGCGCTGCGAACGGGCTGGCCACCTCGACGGCGGTGGCTTCAAGTGTCTATTACCTCATGTCGGCGCTGCCCCAGAGCAAACGGATTCTGGCGGTGGCGACGCCTATCGCCTGTGTCCAGTTGGCTCAGCCACTGGCGCGCCTGGTGCCGGTCGACTTTCTCATCGCCGACGGCAACACCACTCTGCGTCTGTTGGTGCTGCTGATACCTGTCCTGCAGATCGTGATCCTGGCCCTGAATCCACTACCACCCACCTACCGCATCAAGACCTTCGAGTGGGTAGACCTGATCACGGGCGTGTTCGTGGCGTGTGGCGCCGTCATGTTGGGATGCGCGCTGGCTACCGCGTCCACTTATTGGTGGAACGACGCGCCATTCGTTGGCGAGTTGATGCTGGGCGCCGTACTGACCATCGGTGCAGCCCTGCTGGTCGAGGCGTGCCGCAAGCGTCCCGAAATCGACATCGGCTGGCTGAGCAATCGCCATATTTGTACGTTCATGGGTATCGCGCTGCTGGAACGTGTCTCGCTGGCGGTGCAGACCAGCAGTGTGCCCGGCCTGTTCGCACTGCGCAGCCTCAACAACGATCAGTACCATGCCCTGTTCGGCTGGGTGTCCGTGGCGATGCTGGCAGGCATCGTGATCATGCTGGCGACGTTGAACCCGCGTTCGTTGCTGTATCAGAT
>Ga0308160_10004659_pt1 | contig 14568 bp, 10 predicted proteins | sample PhyFR1_FD_201036 | JGI IMG/M metagenome (GOLD analysis project Ga0308160, IMG submission 201036) | Phyllosphere microbial communities from UC Gill Tract Community Farm, Albany, California, United States - DLSLF.R1 | ecosystem: Host-associated > Plants > Phyllosphere > Unclassified | place: USA...
GCCATTTGCAGAAGTTGATGATCTCCTGGTAGATACGGGCGAAGGTCGATTCCGGAATGACTGCCTTGACTTCCTTCAGGCGGCCATCGGCGCCGTACATCTTGCCGCCGGCGCGGATCATCGCAGGCATCGAGGCGTCGACGATCACGTCGTTCGGCGAATGGAAGTTGGTGATGCCCTTGGCCGAGTCGACCATCGCCAGCGCCGGACGGTGTTCCTGGCAGGCGTGGATGTCGCGGATGATTTCTTCGCGCTGCGAATCGGGCAGGGTGGCGATCTTGTTGTACAGGTCGGCCATGCCGTTGTTGACGTTCACGCCCAGGCTGTCGAACAGGGCGCCGTGCTTTTCAAAGGCGTCCTTGTAGAAGGTGCGCACGCAGTGGCCGAACACGATCGGGTGCGAGACCTTCATCATGGTCGCCTTCACGTGCAGCGAGAACAGCACGCCGGTGTTCTTGGCGTCTTCGATCTGCTTCTCGTAGAAGTCGAGCAGGGCCTTGCGGCTCATGAACATCGAATCGATGATCTCGCCGTCCTGCAGCGAGACTTTCGGCTTCAGCACGATGGTCTGGCCGCTCTTGGTGACCAGTTCCATCTTGACGTCGCGCGCCTTGTCCAGCGTCATCGACTTTTCGCCGTGGTAGAAGTCGCCACCGGTCATGTGCGACACGTGGGTGCGCGAGGCCGGCGACCATTCGCCCATCGAGTGCGGGTTCTTGCGCGCATATTCCTTGACGGCCTTCGGTGCGCGGCGGTCGGAGTTGCCTTCGCGCAGGACCGGGTTCACGGCGGAGCCGGTGCACTTGCTGTAACGGGCCTTGATGGCCTTTTCTTCGTCGGTCTTCGGATCGGCCGGGTAGTCCGGCAGGTTGTAGCCCTTGGCCTGCAGTTCCTTGATCGCGGCCTGCAGCTGGCCCACCGAGGCGCTGATGTTCGGCAGCTTGATGATGTTGGCTTCCGGGGTCAGCGTCTTCTTGCCGAGGTCGGACAGGGCGTCCGGGACGCGCTGCTCCGGGGTCAGGTAGTCGGCGAAGCTGGCCAGGATACGGGCGGCAACGGAAATGTCGCTCTGCTCGATCGTGACGCCGGCCGGCTTGGTGAAGGTTTCGATGACCGGCAGGAATGCGTGGGTCGCCAGCAGGGGCGCCTCGTCGGTCAAGGTGTAAATGATGGTCTGATCGCTGCTCATGCGCATTTTCCTCGGTTGGTACTCAAAATTCATGGCCTGCTCGCCAGACGTCGATCCTAACCGATCCCGGATCGCAAACATAGCGCGGTTTGGAGGCCAAGTCTTATATAAGACAGAAGACAAGTGCCATATTATGCCCGACCTTTGGAGCGGATACCACCTTTTACGCCCCCGGCTGCCACAAGCGTCGCCATTCGCCCATCGATGCCGCACCGTTGCAGTGCAATTTTGACCATGTTTTCTTGGCACGTTTCTTGATACGGAGAACATGTCGATATGGGAGGAACGGCATCATGGCGGCATATTTCAACGAAATGGTGAGCGGAGAATCCGGCCAGGTCCAGGTCCGCGATCACTACGGGGCCTTCGCCGCCTGGCTGCAGCGCCAGCCGCCGGAGCGCATCGAACGCAAGCGTGCCGAGGCCGACCTGACCTTCCGCCGCGTCGGCATCACCTTCGCCGTGTACGGCGACGGCGCCGGCACCGAGCGCCTGATCCCCTTCGACACCATCCCGCGCATCATCCCGGCGCACGAGTGGAGCGCCCTGCAGGCCGGCCTGGCCCAGCGGGTGAAAGCGCTGAACATGTTCGTGCACGACATCTACCACGACCAGAACATCATCGCGGCCGGCGTCATCCCGGCCCGGCAGATTCTCCAGAACGCCCAATACCGCCCCGAGATGCAGGGCATCAGCGTGGCATCGAGCATTTATGCCCACATCGCCGGGGTCGACATCGTGCGCGCCGGCCAGGGCGAGTTCTATGTGCTGGAAGATAACCTGCGCGTGCCTTCGGGCGTGTCCTACATGCTGGAAGACCGCAAGATGATGATGCGCCTGTTCCCGGAACTGTTCGCGCACCACCGCATCGCCCCGGTCGAGCATTACCCGGACATGCTGCTGGAAAATCTGCGATCGGTGGCGCCGACCGGCGTCAACGACCCGACCGTGGTCGTCATGACCCCGGGCATGTACAACTCGGCCTACTTCGAACACGCCTTCCTGGCCCAGCAGATGGGTGTCGAGCTGGTCGAGGGCAAGGACCTGTTCGTCGACGCGAATCAGGTCTGGATGCGCACCATCCGCGGTCCGCGGCGGGTCGACGTGATCTACCGCCGCCTCGACGACGATTTCCTCGACCCGCTGGCCTTCCGTCCGGATTCGACGCTGGGCGTGCCGGGCCTGCTGTCGGTGGTGCGCGCCGGACGGGTCACGCTGGCGAATGCGATCGGCACCGGCGTCGCCGACGACAAGTCGATCTACCCCTTCGTGCCCGACATGATCAGGTTTTATCTATCCGAGGAGCCGCTGCTGAACAACGTGCCGACCTGGCAATGCCGCAAGCCGGACGACCTGTCGTACACGCTGGCCAATCTCGACAAGCTGGTGGTCAAGGAAGTGCACGGCGCCGGCGGCTACGGCATGCTGATCGGTCCGGCATCCAGCCGCCAGCAGATCGAGGAATTCCGGCGCCGCCTGCTCGCCCGGCCGGACGGCTACATCGCCCAGCCCACGCTGGCCCTGTCGGCCTGCCCGACCTATGTCGACAACGGCATCGCGCCGCGCCACATCGATCTGCGCCCGTTCGTTCTGTCCGGCAAGACGATTTCGATGGTGCCGGGCGGACTGACGCGGGTGGCGCTGCAGGAAGGCTCGCTGGTGGTGAACTCGTCGCAGGGCGGCGGTACCAAGGACACCTGGATCCTGGAACAATAAGGGGGTAACACATGCTGAGCCGCACCGCAGACCACCTGTACTGGATGGCGCGCTACACCGAGCGTGCCGAAAACACCGCACGCATGCTCGACGTGGCGCTGCAGACGGCGATGCTGCCGCAATCGCAGTTCGACGCCGAACAGGCCTGGCGCGCCATGCTCGGCATCTCCGAACTGCAGGGCGCCTTCGATGCCAGGTACGAGACGCTCGATGCGAAAAACGTGCTCGCCTTCATGGCCGGCGACACCGCGAACCCGTCGTCGATCGTGTCCTGCCTGACGGCGGCGCGCGAGAATGCGCGCGCGGTGCGCGGCGTGCTCACCACCGAAGTGTGGGAAACCCAGAACGCGACCTGGCTCGAACTGCGCGAACGCGCGGCCGACGATGGCGATCCCGGCGAATTCTTCGAATGGGTCAAGCACCGCTGCCATTTGGCGCGCGGCGTCACGCTGGGCACCATGCTGGCCGACGAGGCCCTGGTGTTCATCGGCCTCGGCACCTTCCTGGAACGGGCCGACAGCACCGCGCGCATCCTCGACGTCAAGTACCACGACGCCCGCGGCCAGGCACCCCACGAGATGCTGACCCAGCGCGAATTTTATTATTGGGCCGCCCTGCTGCGCTCGGTGGCCGGCTTCGAGATCTACCGCAAGGTGTACCGCGATTCGATCACGCCGGCGCGCGTGGCCGAACTGCTGATGCTGCGCGCCGACATGCCGCGCTCGCTGCTGGCCTGCATGGCACAGGTGGTACACAATCTCAAAGCGGTGCGCAACGACGTTTCTGCCGACACCGAAAGGCTGGCCGGCAAGATGCATGCGGAACTGCAGTTCGCGCGCATCGAAGACATCCTGGAAGCCGGACTCGACCGGACACTCGGCCGCTTCATGGAAAACATTTATAAGCTGGGCAATGGCATCAGCCGCGATTTCCTGGTCCCGCCGGGCGCATGACCATGCGCACGTGTTCAGTGCAGCCGCGTACCGAAGTGGTGCGGCACCTTGTGCGCGGAATGCGACACCGCGCGGGCGAACCCGGCCTGCATGCCGCTGCCGCGATTGTGCCGCTTCGAGATGCCCATGTAGAATAAAACTTTCAGTTAGGAAATCTCAGCCATGACTTATTGTGTAGGCATGCGCCTGGATGCCGGCCTGGTTTTCCTGGCCGATTCCCGCACCAACGCCGGCATCGACCAGGTCAGCACTGCCCGCAAGCTGAGCGTCTTCGAAAACCCGGGCGACCGCATGATGGTCCTGATGACAGCCGGCAACCTGTCGATTTCGCAGGCGGTGCGCCAGACCATTTCCAGCTACGTCAGCCAGGACGGCACGACGATCTGGACCGCGCCCGACATGTACGAAGCGGCGCGCATCGTCGGCGAAGCGGTGCGCACCGTGCACAAGGAAGACGCGGCCAAGCTGACCGAGTTCGGCGTCGATTTCAATATCAGCATGATCTTCGGCGGCCAGATCGGCAGCGAGCGTTGCCGCCTGTTCTATGTCTACTCGGTCGGCAATTTCATCGAGGCGCACGACGAAACGCCATATTTCCAGATCGGCGAAGCAAAATATGGCAAGCCGATCCTGGACCGCGTGATCACGCCCCAGACCTCGCTCGACGATGCCGCCAAATGCGCGCTGATCTCGATGGATTCGACGCTGCGCTCGAACGTCGCGGTCGGCCTGCCGCTCGACCTGCTGGTGTATGAAAACGGCAGTCTGGCGGTCACGCGCTTCGTCACCATCGACGAGCAGAACCAGTATTTCCGGTTGCTGCGCACCACCTGGGGCCAGCAGCTGAAAGCCGTGTTCGAAGGGATAGACGCGCCGGTCTGGGATGCCGCGCCCGACATCAAGGAAAACGTGCTGTCCTCGGCGAACATGCACAGCCGCCCGGTGCGGGTGCAGTTGCCGGCCGGCCTGACGCCCCTGCAGGCGGTCAAGCCGCTGCAATCGCTGGCCGAGCAGCCGGCGCCGACATCGCAGCACTGAGCACATTCTTTCGTGCGCGTATGGACACGTAAAAAAATTGGAGTAAGGTTGAGGCAAAGCCAGCCTGAGGAGGCCGCGATGTCGATCAAGCCCTTGCCTGTTTCGCTCCAGTGTTCCCTGCGTTCTGTCTTGCCGGTCCTGTCGCTGCCCCTGGCCGCCGGCCTGCTGGCCGCGTGCGGCGGCGGTGGCGGCGGTGGCGGCGGTGGCGGCAGCACGCCGCCGCCGGTCAGCACCCCCACCCCGCAGCAGTCGGTAACGATCAACCTGACGCTCGCCCCCTACGCCAGCGGCCTGACTGCGCCTACCTACCTGACCGCGCCGCCCGGCGACACGCGCCAGTTCGTCACCGAGCGCGCCGGGCGCATCCTCGTCATGCGCAGCGGCAGCGCGCTGGCCCGGCCTTTCCTCGACATCCGCGCCAGCGTCAGCACCGCCGGCGAAGGCGGCCTGCTGTCGATGGCCTTCGACCCCGGGTATGCCACCAACGGCCGTTTCTATGTCTACCGCACCGACCTGAACGGCGACATCGTGGTCGAGCGCTATACGGTCTCGAGCAATGCCGACGTGGCCGATCCGGCCTCCGCGCTGACCATCATCCGCATCCCGCACCCGACCTACCAGAACCACGTGGGCGGCACGGTCGCGTTCGGCCCCGACGGCTACCTGTACCTGGGCACCGGCGACGGCGGCGGCGCGGGCGATCCGAACCGCAACGCCCAGAACCTGGGATCGCTGCTGGGCAAGCTGTTGCGCCTGGACGTCAGTGCCGCCAGCGCCACCGAACCCTACCGCATCCCGTCGACCAACCCTTACGCGAACCAGACCGGCAACCGGGGCGAGATCTGGGCGTCCGGCCTGCGCAATCCGTGGCGCTTCAGCTTCGACCAGGGTGCCGCTGCCGGCGGCCAGATCTACATCGCCGACGTCGGCCAGGATGCGCGCGAAGAGGTCGACGTCGAAGCGGCGACCCAGGCCGGGCTGAATTACGGCTGGCCGCGGATGGAAGGGACGGTGTGCTATGGGGCGCAGACCTGCGACCAGAACGGCCTGACCCTGCCGGTGCTCGACTACGCCCATACGAGCGCCGCCAACAGTCCCTGCTCGATCACCGGCGGCTTCGTCTACCGCGGCACGGCCATGCCGGAACTGGCCGGCCATTACTTTTATTCGGACTACTGCGCCGGCTTCGTGCGCAGCTTCCGGGTCAGCGGCAGGACGGCAGCTGAGCAGCGCGACTGGAGCCTGGCGAACGTCGGCCGCATCATCTCGTTCGGCCAGGACGGCCAGGGCGAGCTGTACGTGCTGAGCGACAGCGGCGCCATCTGGGCCATCGTGAAAGCGCGCCAATGAGTGCCCGATAAGTCGAGTCCTACAATCGTAGGGCACGCGCGCCGATTGGAGCCGCGGCCCAGGTGGCTACCATCATGTCTACTGACAGACTGCAAAGGAGATCATGATGGCTGGAAATCAACACAATGACTGGGGCCACAGCGACGTCGGCGACAACAAGGTGGCCGACCAGGGCGGCGTCGGCTCCGCCGGCAACGCGGGCGGCGCGCCGGCAGGCGAAGCCAACCGCCAGAAAGACGATCCGGGCCAGGATGCCGGCGCTTCCAACGGCCAGGCCTGGCGCCCGGACGTGCCGGACCAGAGCGGCGTCGGTTTCACGCCGGAAGACGGCGGCAATGGCGGCAGCGGCAGCCAGAACCGCCAGAGCGGCGCCAGCGCCTCGTCGTCCGGTGTCTACACCAATTTCCAGCACGCCAACCCGGAAAGCAACGTCAACCCGCCGGGCGCACCGCAGAACAGCCACGGCAGCGCCACCGGACCGCTGCCGGGCGGCGTCGAGGGTCAATACCAGGCCAGCCGCAACGCACAGGCCGGCATGGGTGTAAAAGAGGGCATCCATGGCGCCGGCCCCGATGGCGGCGCGCCGGCCGGCAACGGCAGCCGCTGAGCGCTGCGCTCGATCAGATGAACGGACCCACGTCCTCGCGGGTCCAGCCGGCGCTGCCCGGCGCCCTGGTCACCTTGACCAGGGCGCCGCCGGACTGCGCGAACAAGGTGTAATCGGCGCCGTCCCCGTCCGGTGACGGCGCGATCGCCTCCACGTCCGACAAAATCACGGCCGGGACGCTCCAGGCGGCCGGATCGGCCACATGGACCTGGGGTGCGCTGGTGCAGATCACCTGGCCCGCCCCGTTCAATCCCCATACCGTGACGCGGTCGCCGGTGGCCGACGCGAACAGGGTGCGCACGCCGGCGAAGGCCGGCCCGGCGCCGAGCGCCAGCGCCTGCGCGCCTTCGTTCTGGTTCGTGGCTGAAAAGTAATACAGCATGCCCTGCGCGGCGACGTACAGGTCGGAGGTGTTGTCCGCGTTGCGGCAGGCGGCGATCGCGTCGGCGGTGCGGCCGCGCGGCAGTTCCAGATGGCGCGCCCAGCGCGGCTGCAGCGGATTGAAGGGGTTGTACAGCGGCGCATACAGCAATTTCGCCCTGGCGCCGGCCATGCCTGCCAGGTACAGTCCGTCAACGTCCCAGCCGCCGCGACAGCGCCCGAGGCAGGACGCCTGCACGCGGCCGCCGTCGATCGGCAGCCTGTGCTCGATCCAGCGCGGTCCCGCGCTCCGGCTGGCGCCACGGCCGAGATCGATTGCATAGCGTGCCGGCTGCGCTGCACCGTCCGCGTCGTGCACGGCATCGACCACCACGAAGGCGCGGTCGCCGGCGTCGCCGATCTGGACCGCGGTGATCGCCAGCCGTCCCGCCGCCGGCCCCGCATCGAAGGGACAGGCGGTCCAGGCCGGCGCCGCGCCCTGCACGACGCTGTGCGCCGCCGGATTCGACAGGCTCAGGTACAGATGGTCGCCCTCGCCGTCACTGGCCACCATCGCCAGGTGCAGCATCTGCATGCGCCAGGACACCGCCACCGACAGCGCGCTGGCGAAGACCGTGCAGCGGCCGACCGGCAAGTCGCGTGCGATGCGCGCGCTGCTCAGGTCATGGCGCTGCCAGCCGCGGACCGGATGAAACACTTCGCGCGCCATGTACAGCGCGCCGGCTTCGATATGGAACAGCAGGGCGCCGCCGGCGCATGGCTGGCGCGCTTCGAAGCGGGTGATGGGCGGGGGCTTGGCCAGGGGGTCGTTCTGCATCGGTGCACCTGTTGTTGCGGATCAATCGAAAATCGTGATGCAGTTGTTGGGCATCCACGGTCAGACGCGTTGCGGCGCCTGCCGTACTGCGCGCTTTCTCATTTGCAAATCACATGCCACGCCAAAATCGGTATGCCATGTCAAAAAATGATTGGATCGGCCGTAAAAGGAGACAAATTGACATGTCAACAGCCACGCTTTACATTGTTTTTTACACGTAGAAATAACGGATTCACAACAACACGATGTTCGATTCGGACCACACCTTCACCTCGCCGCTGAGCGGCGCCCCGTATGCCGGCCCGCCGGTCCTGGCGCTGACCGTGCTCTGGCATCCGGACCTGGCGCGCATCGGCGAGCAATACCTGCAGCCGGAGTCCGACCAGGCCATGGAGGTGAGCCGGTTTTTCCCGCTGTTCGCCCATCCCGGCAGGGACGGGCTCGGGCTCGGCCACGGCAGCGTCTCGCGCCAGCCGCTGCGCCTGGCGCGCGAGAGCGGCGGCCGGCTGTCGGTGACGCCGCCCGACAGCCGCATGACGGTCGAGGTGAACGGGAGCGAGATCGCGCACGCGCTCCTGCTCGAGCCGGCGCAGCTCGACCGCGGCGTGGTGCTGGGGCTGGGCCGTTCGATCCTGCTGTGCATCCACTGGACCGACCGCCTGCCGCGCGACAACCCGGTGGCCGGCCTGCTCGGCGTGGGCGCGGCCGCGATCCAGGTGCGCGAACTGATCCGCACCGTGGCGCCGACCGAACTGCCGGTGCTGCTGCTGGGCGAAACCGGCACCGGCAAGGAAGTCGCGGCGCGTGCCATCCACGCCCTCGGCCAGCGCGCCCATCAACCGCTGGTGGCGGTCAACATGGCGGTCATGAACGAAGGCCTGGCGGCGGCCGAACTGTTCGGCACCGCACGCGGCGCCTACACCGGCGCCCAGTCGGCCCGCACCGGCCTGTTCGCCGAGGCTGACGGCGCCACCCTGTTCCTCGACGAGATCGGGAACACGCCGGTGGCGGTGCAGCCGATGCTGCTGCGCGTACTGGAAAGCGGGCAATACCGTGTGGTCGGCGGCGAGACCGACCGCAGCAGCAGCGCGCGCGTGATCGCCGCCACCGACCAGGATCTATCGGGCCAGGATTTCAACCAGGCCCTGCTGCGCCGGCTGGAGCGCTTCGTGATCACCTTGCCGCCACTGCGCGCGCGGCGCGAGGACATCGGGGTGCTGATCGTGCATGCGCTGGAACAGGCCCGCGTGGCCGGCGGCGGGCACTTGCCCGCGCTGCCGTTCGCCTTCGTCAGCGCCTGCGCCAACTACGACTGGCCGGGCAACGTGCGCCAGCTGACGCACGTGCTGGCGCGCGCGCTGCTGCTGGCCCAGGCGGGACACTTGCCGCTGTTCGAGGCGCTGGTGGGAGGGCGCCATGCGGCGGCGGCGGCACCGGTCGCGGCGGCACCGGGGGCGCTGCCGGCGGCAGTATCCGCAAGGCGGCGTGGCCTGGACGCATTCAGCGGCGAGGAAGTGGTGGCGGCCCTGCACAACAACGGTTGGCAGGTGCAAGGGGCGGCGGCCGAGCTCGGGATTTCACGGCCGTCGATGTACAAGCTGATCGAAGCTCACCCGGCGATCCGCCGGCCCGAGACGATCGGACTGGAAGAACTGCAACGGGCCGTGGCGCAAGGCGGCGCCGACGTCGAACGCTGCGCCGCCTTGCTGCTCACGCCCGCGGAGGCCTTGCGGCGCCACCTGCGCGGGCTGGGCCTGCTGGGCTAGCGTCAGTTGACGGTGTTGGTGGAGACGGCGTTGCCGTCCGGGGCCGGAATGGTGTCCGTCAGGGTGTTGGTGCGCGTCGTGCTCCCTGGCGTAATAGTGCTGTCGAGTTCGGGTGGTGGCGCCGGTCGGGCATCCGGTGTACCGCCACTACCGACATGCGCTTCCGGATGAAAATAAAACCCAGGGTGCATGGGAGTGTCGGCGCGCTGGCTACCGATGGTCATCATTTTGCGCTACCTCCCTTGCTGCTGCCGGCTTTCCCATGCCATGGGGAGTCAGGCGTGCCGCCACTGCCCACATGGGCTTCGGGATCGAAGGAAAATACGCGGTACTCGAGACCGTTTGCGCGCTCGATCGCGACGGTCATGATGAAGGACATCTGCCAACGTCCTTTGTTACGGTAGATCAGTTCCAGATCCGAATCCCAGACCATCTTCATTGGCCCACCGCGGGCTTCGCCATGGCCGAAGCTGGAGGTCGCGCCCTGGCCGTTGAGTGGCTCGGCCGGGTCGAAGAAAGGCGACGGGTAAGGATACTCACCGGCCAGCTGTGGCGTGACCCGGCGCGAATACATCACTGGTCGGTTCACCAGGTGGCAGTCGATGATGTGCACGCCGACCAGCTCTTCCTGGTAGCTGTTGGCGACCACGTTCAGCCGCATCGTCTCGCCGGCCTCGAACACGAACAGGCCGGTTTCCACGCCTTTTGCTTTTTCAAGCGGCTGGTGTTCCGAATCGAGGAAGGTCCAGTCCAGCTTTTCGCTTTCCTGGTTGATGTCAAAACTGACCATCAAAAAATACTTGTTGTCCGGCATTTCAGGATTCCCTTTGATTTTTTAGTGGGGGTAACGCGGGTCGCGCCGCAGCGCGACGAAATCCGGTTCGGTGTCGATGGCACTGGCCGGATAACCGTAGTGCTTCGCATCTGCCAGCGCTTGCAGCGCCAGTTCGCGATGCTTCAGCAATTCATATACAAGGGCTGCCCTGAAATAGACATCCGGACTACGGGGTGCCGCGGCCAAAGCCTTGGCCGTCAGGGACATGGCGTCGTCCGTGTTGGCGCTGCGGGCTGCGTACAGGCCCATGCGCGACAACAAAGTGGCATCGTCCGGCGCACGCGCCAGCTTGACTGCAAGCAGTTGCATCGCCTTGCGGTAGGCCTCGCGCGCCTCGGCTTCACGGCCGGGTATCCAGATCAAGGTATCGCCCAGGTTAGCCCAGGAATAATATTTATTGGGATTGCCCAGCGGCGGCGTGACGGCACGCTGGTAGGCATCGGCCGCACCCACGTAATCGCCGCGCTGGAACAACGCCAGGCCCAGGTTCGAGTACAGGGCAGCATTGGGCCGAATCTGCAGGCCCTGCTGGACGACCTGCAAGGCTTCATCGGTACGGCCCTGGCCCAACAGTGCGGCGTTCAGGTTGGCGTAGCCGAGACTCGAATCCGGCTGCAACTCGATGCTGCGCCGGAATGCCTTTTCGGCCGCCTTGTTGTCGCCGAGCCGGTAATACAGCGTACCCAGCTCGTCCAGAAAAACATGCTGCTTCGGGAACTTCCTCAGCATGGCGTCGCCCCAGGTACGCGCTGCGTCATCCCGGCGCATCAGGTTCAGGAAAAGCATCTTGCCGTAAGAGGCAAAAAAATTGTCCGGATCAAGTTCGAGCGCATGCTCCACCGCCGCCAGTGCCGGTTCACGCGCGCCTTGGTTCCAGAGTACCCATGCTTGCGCCACATGGCTGAGCGCCAGCGTCGGTTCCAGCCGCATTGCCTGCTGGGCCGCCGCATCGGCACGGCGCAGCCAGGTTTCGTCCTGGGTGTCGGCGCCATAGCGGAAGCTGGCCACCAGCGACATGCCGGCCACCGCGGCGGCATTGTTCGGATCCCTGGCCAGCAAGGCTTCGAAATCGGCGCGCGCCGCTTCCAGGCGCTCGGGCTGGCCGAAGGTTTCCAGCGCCTGCAGGGCGCGGGCGATGGTCGCCGAACGCGAGAAGGGCGCCGGCGCCTGCCCGTGCTGCACCGCATACCAGCCACCCAGGCCCAGCGCCAGGGCCAGGGCAGCGCCGAGCCCGGCCTTGCGCCAGCGTGCGGCCAGCGGCATACGGGCAGTTGCGGCCACCGGCGCCGGCCTGGGCGCCGGCCCGCCTACCGTTTGTGCCGCTTGTGCTGTTTTTACTGCTTGTGCCGCTTGTGCTGCCTGTACCGTTTGTTCTGGTTGTACTGCCTGTGCCGCCTGTGCCCCGGGCGCAGCCGGGCCGTCCGCCTGCAAAGCCGCCAGCCCGGCCATGACCCCCTGCATGCCGGCCAGGCGCTGTTCCGGCTGGCGCGCCGTCATTGCCCGCACCAGCTCGATCACCGGCGCCGGCGTCACCGCCGGGAATACCCATGATGCCGAGCTCGACTGCATCTGCGCGGCGGCCAGCGCCAGCCCGGACAAGTTGCCGAACGGGCGCTCGCCGCAGATCATCTCGTAGCACACCACACCCAGCGCGTACACGTCGGACTGGCGGTTCGGCGCCTGGCCCAGCAAACACTCGGGCGCCATGTAGGCGATCGTGCCCTGCTGCTCGAGCTGCATGACCGACGTGGTCGCCTGCGGATCGTCGTGGAAGGCCAAGCCGAGGTCGAGGATGCGCAGCCGGCCGGCCTCGTCGACCATCAGGTTCGACGGCTTCAGGTCGCCATGCACCAGTCCGCACGCATGGGCCGCCGCCATCGCCGCCGCCGCCTGGCCGGCCAGGTCGAACACGGTGTCCAGGGCCATCGGGCCGCGTCCGGCCAGGTCGCGCAGGGTGGTGCCGGCAATCAGCTCCATGACGATCGCATGGCCATTGCCGTCTTCCTCGATCGAATGGATCCTGACGAAGGCAGGATGGTCGAGCGAGGCGGCCAGGCGCGCTTCGCGCAGCAGGCTGTCCGGATGGCCGGGGAGGGCGCCACTCTTGAGGCGCTTGATCGCGACCTTGCGCCGCAGGTGTTCGTCCCAGGCTTCGCGCACTTCGCCGAAACCGCCGGCGCCCAGTTGCCGGCCCAGGCGGTAATGCCGGAACGGCTGCGCCAGCTCAGGGGTGTCGTGTTCGGTCTCGGCGGTCACATGCATTTTGGATGAGCAGAACCAGATTTGCGTGGTCTACATTGAGGAATAACAAAATAGAGTCTGGCATAAGCTATTCCATAGAGCCACTAAAATCTTGCCACGACGATACAAAACGACACGCCATGAACTTGTCATGGCGAAAAAAAAGCCGCCCGAAAAGGGCGGCTTCAGCGTCGTGGCGGCGGCACGCTGCTGCCGCCGGGCAGGCAGCGATTTACTGTTGCGCAATCACCGGCGCCGGCGTCGCGGCCGGCACTTGCGCCGGGGCCGGCGCCTGCGATGGATCGGCCACGTTCAGCGTGAACGCCTTCAGGCCCAGCACGCCGCTGCTGTACTGGCGGATCTGGTTGGCGAACGCCGCGTCCGGGTTCAGCTTGCGGCCGTACGACGGCACCATCTCATGCATCCTGGCCTGCCATTCGGGCGTCCTGAGCCGGTCCTTGAATGCCGACTTCTCGAGCACCTTCATCATGATCGGCGCGGCGGTCGATGCGCCCGGCGAGGCGCCCAGCAGCGCAGTCACGGAACCGTCGGCGGATGCCACGACTTCGGTACCGAACTGCAGGATGCCGCCTTGCTTCGGATCGTCCTTGATGATCTGCACGCGCTGGCCGGCATTCTGCAGGGTCCAGTCTTCCATTTTCGCGTTCGGCAGGTATTCGCGCAGGGTGGCCAGGCGCTCTTCCGGCGTCAACTGCACCTGCTGGATCAGGTACTTGGTCAGCGGCATGTTGTCCCAGCCGGCCTGCAGCATCGGACGGACGTTGCCGGTGTTGATCGATGCCGGCATGTCGATCCAGGAACCGTTTTTCAGGTACTTGGTCGAGAAGGTCGCGAACGGGCCGAACAGCAGGGCCGGCTTGCCGTTGACCAGGCGCGTGTCCAGGTGCGGCACCGACATCGGCGGCGAACCGACCGAGGCCTTGCCATAGACTTTCGCCCAGTGCTGCTTGATGACGTCCTGGTTGGTGGTCACCAGCCACTGGCCGCCGACCGGGAAGCCGCCGTAGCCCTTCGACTCGGGGATCGCGGTCTTTTCGAGCAGCGGCAGCGCCGCGCCGCCGGCGCCGATGAAGACGAATTTCGAACGCACGGTGTGCGTGGTGTTATCGGCCAGGTTCTTGACCGTGACGTTCCAGATGCCGTCTTCGCCGCGCTTGATGTCCTCGACCTGGTGGCGCAGTTTCAGCGCCATGCCGGTCTCGGTCAGGTGCTTGACCATGCTGCGGGTCAGCACGCCGTAGTTGACGTCGGTGCCGATGTCCATGCGGGTGGCGGCGATGCGCTGGTGCTTGTCGCGGCCATTCATGACCAGCGGCGCCCATTCGCGGATCTGCGCCGGGTCTTCGCTGTACAGCATGCCCTTGAACAGGTTTTCATGGGTCAGCGCGGCATAGCGCTTGCGCAGAAAGTCGACGTTGTCGCCCCAGACAAAGGCCATGTGCGGCACATTGTTGATGAAGGTGCGCGGGTTGCCCAGGTAATTCTTCTGCACCTGGTAGGCCCAGAACTGCTTCGAGATCTCGAACTGCTCGTTGATCTCGACCGCCTTGCTGGCGCCCACGCTACCGTCCGGATTTTCCGGCGTGTAGTTCATTTCGGCGAAACCGGAGTGGCCGGTGCCGGCATTGTTCATCGTGTCCGAGCTTTCGGCGCCG
>Ga0308160_10004660_pt1 | contig 14567 bp, 7 predicted proteins | sample PhyFR1_FD_201036 | JGI IMG/M metagenome (GOLD analysis project Ga0308160, IMG submission 201036) | Phyllosphere microbial communities from UC Gill Tract Community Farm, Albany, California, United States - DLSLF.R1 | ecosystem: Host-associated > Plants > Phyllosphere > Unclassified | place: USA...
ATGTGCTGGACGGCTTCTGGTCGGAGAAGCACGGGGACCCGAGGTTTCTGGGGAGCGAGTTTTGTGTGAGGATCAGGAATGTTGGCGTTTTGAATTAAGCAGATGATTTTCGTGTAAGGTTTTTAACACAAAGATGATTTTGGATGCCGCTGATTTTAGGTGGCAAAGGCAAATACATTTGCTTCGCGAAGCTAACGTCTATTGGCGTTTCATTAATCAGCCTGCTGATCCGTTCTTTGCTCACTAAAAAAAGCATTTTGTATTGGGAATCGGCGAATTTCTAACCGTCGGCAGCCATTAATCAAAGTTCCTCTGCTTCTTCCATCCCCATTCCAGAATAACCTGCGCGGCATCCAGCATTTCTGAAGGTGGAGAAAACGGGAGATGCTATTCCCCTCAGGGATAATCCCCGTAAGGCCCTAAGGAAAAATAGGCGATCCGGTGATGAACTGATCGAATGCTGCCAGGCGGTGGTCAGCAAACGCTCTACGGAAGACCAGGAAAGGGTCTGCATATTCCATCTCCGGCAAACTTCCCCGTTTCAGTTGGGACCGATGTTCTTTGGGAGGGTTGAGCCTGTATTTCCCGGAGGTCCGGCTGAGGTGACGTGCCGCGCGGATGAAGGACCGCAGCGAAAGGTAAAAGTGAAAGACCACCGAAGGATCCTTTTCCGAAAGCACTTTCCGTTTCGCGGCATACCGCATCATCGAAGACAGGTGTTCTTTCGCCCCGCTGAGCGGATAGGTACTGAAAAATGCATCGAACAGTTGCACCGGACCGCTTCCGGCACATCCGGCCCAGAACGAGGCTTCAAAATCCTGTTTTTTCTTTTTCATATCTGTATGTTTTTCGGGACAAAGTACGATAGCTGCGGTCAGGTATCCTATTCCCGAAACGGATATTGTAGTGGTGGCATTAGGATTTTTACCGGATAATTGTTAGTTTTACCCTTCCGGTTATCACGGAACCGCCGTATCTTTACCGCATCTAAAAAAATACACATATGGAACAGAAAATACATCAGGGACGCAACATCAAACGATTCAGGGAAATGCTGGGCATCAAGCAGGAAGCCCTCGCATTCGACCTCGGCGAAGACTGGAACCAGAAGAAAATCTCCCTCCTCGAACAGAAAGACGTCGTGGAAGAAGCCCTGCTGCAAAAAATCTCCGAAGTCCTGAACATTCCCGTGGAGGCGTTTCAGAATTTTGATGAGGAGGCCGCCATCAATCTGATCTCATGTAATTTTTCAGATAATGCCATGTTCAATAATAAAGTTGAAATTCAGAATATCAATCCTATTGAAAAATGGATTGAAGCTTTGGAGGAGATTAAGCGGCTGAATGCGGAGTTGATTAGGGCTAAGGATGAGCAGATTAAATTGATGGAGAAGTTGATACAAGATAAATAGATGAATCCTGAGTTTGGTCTCAGGATTTTTTAAGAAGGTTTTGTAAATGATTTAGTCTTATATTTAAATCAACTTTTTTATTAAACTGCTTACTTCTTGAAATTTCAGATTTAATCTTTTCAATCTCTTTCTTGATAGTATCTGTCTTTTTCTCATTTTCTATAATTTCTTTGAGACTAACTGCTCTATTGGTATCATCAATAAATTGTAAACAAAAGCTTTTATAAATCTGATCTAAATTATTTTTCAGTTCTACTGAAAGTGCAACTTCATTTTCATTGATCCAATCAGTTGAAAATGTATAGTCAATTACTGCATTATCATCGTTAGCTGGATGAATATGTTTTGCAGAAGTTGATACATAATATTCATTATTAAACTTAACTTTAAAAATGATATGATACGGAATTGCTTTGTCTATGATCATAAGTAAGTCCTTGATATGCACTCTTTCTTTCAAATCAATCTCTAAAAATTGTATTTCCTCAACATCTTTTCCGCTAAGATTAATCGTATCTTTAGATAATTTGTTAACCCAGGTTATCTTTAAAATCTTTTCACTAAATGCTTTTTTCTGCTTTGTATTAAGATATGCGTCAAAAGTTTTTTTTGGAATTACTTTTTTTACGATCGTTGATTTTGGTAGCTCAAACATTTGCATACTTTTTATTTAATAATCAGAAACGAGATTAACTTAAAATCTTCAATACCTTTGAACTTTTCTTTCATCATATGAGTACCTCCTGATTTGAACAAACTCATTACATCTTTTTCATCTTCAGTTTCCAGGATAGTAGCAATTGATTTTTTAAGCAATTCCGAATAGACAGACATATTATGATATTCTTGAGTTTCAGTATTGAGTCGTTCACATAAAGAAGCAATGGGTTCTTTTATTCCTTTACTCAACATTCGAATGGCATCCAGAATCTTTTTTGAATCAATATGGCTATACATTAATTCCCCATCATTGTTTATATAAACCAGATAAAAAGGCTGTAATCGGTTTAGTTTATTGATGTTAATTTTTTCATTAATATTTTTCAATACATAGATAACTCCCGGCTTTAGAATTTCTGTAGAAGGAACTACAGCATGAATTCCTTCAGGAATATCAACCATTTCTCCGTATTCTTTAATGAAATTTGCTAAATCGATTCTAAAATCATTTAGTCCCAAATCTGTTATATCAATTCCTTCCCGTAAATCTTCCAGGTCCGTAACTTCCTCCTGTAATTTTTTTAATTGAATTTTTCGGTATTCAAGATCCTTTTGGTTTTCTTTCAAAATATTGTCATCAGCGGTACTGGCCATATCCGAAATAAGCATCCTATCTTCAACTTTTTGTTTTAAATTGATATAATTATCCAATGTGATATCCGGCCAAAAGTTAACCAATGTTATCGATTCATTGGTGGAACCAATCCTGTCGATTCTACCAAAACGCTGGATGATACGAACAGGATTCCAGTGAATATCATAATTAATCAAATAATCACAATCCTGTAGATTCTGACCTTCAGAAATACAATCTGTAGCAATTAGAATATCAATATCTTCGGTGATCGCTGGAAAAACTAAGTCCTTATCTTTTGACTGTGGAGAAAAACAGGTTAATAACGCATTGAGTTCTGTCGGAATGTTTTTAGCAGTTGTAACTCTTCTCGATCCTGTAATTAAAGCTGAGTTGATTTGATATTCATTTTTAAATATCTCACTTAAATTGTTGTAGAGGTAATCAGCAGTATCTGCAAATGCTGTAAATACAATAACCTTCTTATTATCTGAGTTCAAAGGAATTTCTATTTTCTCTTTGATATTTGCTATTAACTTTTGAAGTTTGTAATCTGCAATTGGGGTAATTGTATTAACTTTCTTTAGAAGCTCATTCAGGGTACTTAAGTCCTCTTCCAAATCTTCTCTCCATTGTCTTCTATCTATATCGGCTAGATGAACCTTTACTTTTTTTCCAAATACATTTTCTTCATCTCCCCAGTTCGCATCCCAGTCAAAGTTTTCATTTTCCGTATCAAACTGAGGACTCACCAAATCTTCCAGACCATCCTTAGACAAGGCTTTTATAGTGTTTTCTATTTGTGTTACAATACCATGAGTCGTTATTCTGAAAGAGTCTATAGAACTTTCAATCCTTTTCAGTAAATTGATGCGCATTAGAACTTTTAAACTTTTTTCTCTGTCAACCTGCCTGAATTTACCATTCTTTGTTTTTTTATCATAACGTTCAGCATATTTAGCTAATTGGCTCGGTAAAATATATTTTAATGGAGAATAAACAGATAGATTTAATTCACTAAGCAGCTGTGCAACTTCTTCATAAGTCAAGGACTGATTTTCCGTTAATGGGCTTTCTATAGAGAATGGTCTATTGCGTTTAGGAAATTTCCCAATCGTACTTGTATCATAATAAGTTGAAATATGTTTTCGTGAACGGGCGATGGTCAGAGAATCTAATACTTCGAAGAAATCAAAATCCAGCATATCCAAAAGCTTTTCTGTTGTCCTATCAGACAGATCTAATTTTGTCCAGACATTAAATGCTTTCTGTGTTCTTTTAAAAATACTGTCAATGCCTAATTCTGTATCCAATTTTTCATCAATAATATGCGAATCACCTTCATAGGCCAATGCCAATTGATTTTTAAGATCGTTAAATTTATTATTCACTGGTGTAGCGGAAAGCATCAATACTTTTGTTTCAATACCTTCCTGCATTATTTTTCTTAATAAAGCCTGATAACGATTTTCTTTTTCGGAATAAGTTAAGCCTGCATTTCTGAAGTTATGCGATTCATCAATCACCACTAAACCGTAATTTCCCCAGTTCACATTAGCAAGATTACGTCCGTTGCTCATTCCGGATTCCCTAGACAAATCGGTATGAAATAATACATCATAATTGAAACGGTCTTTTGCTAAAATATTAGTTTTATCATTATGACGATAAGTATTCCAGTTGGCTTCCAGCTTTTTGGGACATAGCACTAAAACGTCTTTATTACGCATTTCGTAATATTTAATAATTCCCAAAGCTGAAAATGTTTTACCTAACCCCACACTGTCTGCCAAAATACAGCCTTTGTATTTTTCGAGTTTGTTGATTGCTCCAATGACGGCATCTTTCTGGAAATTAAAAAGCTTGTTCCAAACCACAGTATCTTTAAATCCTACTCTATCGTCCGGTAGATTATCTATACTAAGATCATCAAGGAAATTGTTGAAAATATTGTATAATGTAATAAAATAGATAAACTCTGGACTGTTATCCTTAAAGGCCTTCTCAAAATATTGCTGTACTTTTTTTGTTACCTCTTCCAGATTTTCATCATCTTCCCAAACCTGATTAAACCAATCCAGATAAGCTTTACTAGTCGGGAAATCTGTTTTTTGGATTAAAGTAGGAAATCCTTTTTTTGGTGTTAATCCCAAATCAGCAGAAGTAAAACTATTGATACCACTCCAGGCAAGCGAAGATTCATCTTTATCTACTGAATGTATCATTCCCTGCATTGGGTATTTGGTCTGTTTATTAGATTTAAAAGTAACTTTCTCTTTTACCCATTTGCTGCATTCCTGAGCTATTGCTCTTTGGGTTAATTGATTTTTTAAACGCAACTCAAACTCGCCACCACATAGGTCTGCCTCTTTAAAAAGATGAGGAATGAAAAACTTAGGCACTTCTTTCTTCAGATTCTCTTGCAGAAAACTGGGTGATGTAAAAATAAAACGCAATTCATCAACACCTTGCAGTTCTTTGCGTAGCGCTTCAAATGCATAAATCGAAAATGATGATGCAGCTATAGCAAGCTTGCTTTTCTTCTTAATGTTCTCTTTGAGATCGTCTATTAAGCGGGTATTGATGTTGTCAATTAACTTCATAATAAAACTTTTCTTTTAAGTAGTCCATAAATTCATCAAAGGACGTATTGCTTGACCAAATTGATTTATTTACATAAACAGATTCCGTTTTCTGATCTAAAATAACATTAATGTTATCATTTTTAGAAAGATTACAAAGCCCATTATCCCAATTAATTATCTTGTCTCCAATTTGATAGCCAATGTCTTTTACAAACTTTGAATTTTTGATAAAATATTCTTCAGTAATTTCCGTAATATCATCAGGTCTTGTTACAACACACAACGCATAATTATCTTTTTCTTTAACAGCAGTACGTCCTTGCAAAATGGACATACGAACATTCGGCTTATCTTCAATAACGTTCTTTATTTCAACAGAAAATTTATCTGATTTAAGGATGAGTTCAAAGTCTTTTCCAACATCAGGATTTGTAATCTCAATATCAATTGCAAGATTTGAAAAAACTTTTTTAAACGCATCTTCTGCTGTTTTTCCAATTTGTTTCCACTTTTCGCGTTGCTCTTTAAGAATTATCATTTCATCTGCTTTTTTCAAAAGCTCATTTGTACCTAATTCATTTGCAACACGTTCCAACTCCTTCATTTCCGATGCGGATAAATTTATCTTTGCTAATTCAGCAATATCTTCCATTGATTTGCCTGATTGCTTTAATGCCATTATTTGCTTACTAAATCCATCTCCTAAAGAAATCACATATAACATATCTCTTTTGGAACCAAAAGTTTTTAAATATGTTGAAGCATCTGAATGTTTTTCATACCAGCTATTAATTTCTAAAAAAACCTGATGCAATTGACCATCTTTTGAAACTTTAGTCTGAATATTAGGATCAAGGAATAAATTATCGATTTTATCTGTGATTATTGATATAGAAGCTGTTCTAAAATTTGAAATATTTAATTTATTTGATACCAAAAAAGATCTTACATCATACTTACAATAATCTTTAACAATATCTTTCAAGTTTTCATCGAAATATTTTGTATCCTCTTCTTGAAATATGGATTCCGAATCATAAGCAAAATCCCCATTTTGCATTGGTATTACTTTGTATTTGGTAATAAAACCTTTGATATCATCTCTTGAACTATTGATGTAATTTATAAAGGAACTCAACCAATTATAGGCAATATCTTCATTATTCTGAAAATAATTTTGAGCAAACGAATTAAGATTTTGCTCCTTTTGAATTAACCAACACAAATATTTTGCAGTCCACAATTCAGCAGGATAATGAAAGTTTTCATAATCAATTAAAATTAGTTTTTTTCCACTAATTTTTTCTGGAAGCAGTTCCTTTATTATATCTAACCATTGTTCTCTCCTCGGTGCTCTATCACTTCTAAACAGTGGGTTTATATGTAAAATGGCTCCAATTTGTTCATCTGCTGCTTCTTCAAACTTAAGTGGACTTATTAAATCTGAATTGAGCGATTTGTAAAATTCCGGTAAATTAAATTCTTTAATATCATTGACTTTGCCTAAGCGTTTATTTAGAAATTCAGCATCTAAATCCCTTCCGAGTTTTCTGGAAACATATTTTATTTCATCATCAATCTCAGGATATTGAGAAACTTCCAATCTAGTTTTAAATTCATTTTTCTCATTGAGATAAATTGGATATGATTCTCCCAAATTCGAATTTTTTACTTCTAAAAAATGATAAACTTTCTTCAGCTTTTGATACATTTCCGGCTTTGTAAAATCGACAGAATTAGGTAAACCATTCAGCAATTGTTCCAACGAAATTGTAACTTCATTATTCCAATTATGATACTCTTGATTGATAATTTTATTCCAGTCGTTTAAGCTTTCAGAAGATGGAACTTGATTGGGTATTAAATCCTTTAATAATTCAAAAAATTCTGTGTCAGCCGCCAAGTCAATTATTGGAAATCTGGCTTCCTTAATTATATTGAGATTTCCATTTGCATTTTTAACAATGGCTTTTTCCGATATTAAGGTTCTAATAGGCTCTTGTATATTCTCTAAATACCAGTCTTCATTATGATATTTCTCTACAAATTCAGGTAAACCAGAAAGCGCTAAATGATGTAAATTATCACAATTGGAATCTATTAACGTAGAAATAAACTTCAAATATTCTTCAATAAATTCTTTGAGATAAAAGCGATTATTATCTGCCGTAGCATCTTGCGTATTATCATCTTCTTTTTTTGTTCTGATTCCATCCCGCTCCTCTGTCGGCTTAAAGTTTTTATGCTGTACAAAAACGGGTAAATGGAAATTTTCAGAACCTATCAATGGAAATTCTTTATACAATACTGATTTACCGTCAATGCTTTCTATGCTATAAATTCCATCATTAGTTGTAACTGGCAGTCCAAAAATTATTGATTCTGTTTCCTTATATAAAATTCCGGAATTATTTTCTACTTCTATATAATTTAAACCATCTATTGAACTTGGAACAGGATTAATTTGAAAGACTTTTGTTACTCCATCTTTAATGATTGTTACTGAGTTGATATGCTTTTTTTCTTTTTTATTTATTAGAAGCACAAATGGAATATTATTTTCCAATTCTTGCAAACCGCTAATTGCGTATCTTTTTGAAGTGACAGACAAAGGATATGTAAATGAATGGAGCAAATCGTTTATGTTTTCAGCAGGATTATCCACGATTTCATCAATTTGCTGAAAAGCATTTAATAGTGCCTGTTTCATTTCTTCTAAGGCTTTCACTTCCTCTAAATTTGCTGCTGTTCTATCTATATCTAACACAAATCTTCTTAAAGTTGCATCTTCTTTTCTTTGATGAATTCCATTAATGGTAAGCTTTTTACTCAAAATATGTGTAGTAACAAATCCTGTCCCGTATTTACCGGTTGTTCCATCATCTCCACTTAATGATTTGGTAGATGTTTTGTATAATAATGCAAGCAAATGCTTGGTTTCAAAAGCAGAACCATTATGTGAAAATATTATCTCATCATTTTTTAATTCATAGGTAATATTAACACCTTCTTCAGTAGCTACATCTTTAGCGTTTTGTAATAATTCCCAAACCCATCTTGATTTTTTATTCTCTGGAAATGTATTTAATCTATCTATATCGTGAATAATATCTCTTGCTTCACTTTCGCTTCTCTGTAATTCTCTTTCTATCTGAGCTTCTGTCATTTTTGAAGTTATCATTGTTTGGTATATTAGTTTTTAGTTTTTTAAAATATCATATCACCCTCATGTCAGTCCCGACACTCAACTGCTTCAGCAACTGCTTTACATTCTCTTTTGCCGTATCATCTTTAAAGCCCTTATCTCTGAAAACAATACGCAATGGTTTTTCTTGGGCGATTTCTTTGGCAAAATCTTCATCAATACCATCATCAAAACAGCAGTACAGAGAATCTCGGGCTACGGCATAAACTTCTTTACCGGAAATGGTTTTGCGTTCTATTGGCAAAGATAGTGGCAATCCCCAATCGAGCATTACCTGAGTAACCAAATCTTCTGCGGTACGGTCTGATTTTATGTTGTCTGCAAAAAGGTCTAGCGTACCTTGGTTATAATCCTGCGGTTTGTAATACACATCCTGCATATTGGAAGAATCTAAACGGTATACACGGAAACCATAATCCTGCTCATCTTTGAAATCTGAAAACAGACCCTCTTTTTTGGATTTCTCTATTTTTTCTTCTTTTATTTTATTGGCAGCTCTCCTGATACGTTCTTTACCTATTTCGCAAATGTTTTTAAAACCAGCTTTATAGGCTTCACTTTTTTCATCGGTGGCTTCAGGTAGTTGAACCATTATGTATTTTCGGTTGCCTTGGTCTTCCAAGTTGAGTTGCATAACGGCGTGAGCAGATGTTGATGATCCTGCAAAAAAATCTAAAATTATATCTTCAGAATCAGTAAGCATTTCAATCAATTCAACAAGAACCAATTCATCTTTAGGAAAATCAAAAATATTTCCACTCATTAAAGTTCTGAGACGCTTTGATGCAGCTCTTCCATCCTGATAAAAAACACTATATGGTGTTTGCTCTTCACTATCATAAAGATATTTTTTTAAGCAAGGTACACTATTTTCATCCTTTCCAAAATGTACTCTATCTTCATCAATCCATTGTAACATTTTATTTTTATCTGGAGTGATCCAGCCTCTAGTTGGGATTTTAACAGGTAAACTAGTTATAGGGTGTATAATTTCATATTTGGGCCCGCCACCGCCAGGCCAAGAAATATCAGCAGGGAAGTAAATTCCTTTTTTATCAATATGACAATAATGCTTATGAGCTTTTGACGGATGCCCATCTGATAAATTTTGGTACCATTGTTTTAATTGATTTGTTAATTCTGTATAATCAACAGTTTTCTCAGAGCGTAATTTTTTTTCAAACTTATATATTTCATCTAAGCCCTTTTTTCGCTGTCTCCATATAATTTTTTCATCTTTTAACTTTTCTTTATCTCTTGTGTATGCTACAATATACTCGTGAGAAATTGAGATTAATTTTGAATCATTCTTTCTACCAGCTGCCCAAACCATATCTCCAACAAAGTTTGATTGACCAAAAATTTCATCACACATTTGTCTAATTCTTGGCTGCTCTGATTCATCACAAGAAATAAAAATAGCTCCATCCTGTTTTAATAAATTTCTTGCCAGTTTTAATCTTGGGTACATCATAGAAAGCCAATCGCTGTGATAACGTCCGCTGGTTTCGGGATTGGCTACTAAACGTTGGTTGTATTCATCTTTTTGCCCACTTTCAAAAAGTTCTTCGTCACCACTTTTCGTAAAATTATCTCTATAGACAAAATCTTTCCCCGTATTGTAAGGTGGATCTATATAGATCATTTTAATCTTGTTTAGGTAGCTTTCCTGTAAGAGTTTCAACACTTCCAGATTATCGCCTTCTATATAGATGTTTTCGGTAGTGTCAAAATCTACAGAATCTTCCCGCACCGGTCGCAGGGTTTTGGTGGTCGGTATATTTGCCGTTACTATAGCCTCGCGTTTTCCGGGCCATTCCAGTCGGTAGCGTTCTTTATTGCCTTCTACGATTTCGGTAGAGAGTTCCTGTTTCAGCAAATCAAAATCGATCTTTTTACCTTCTGCCGTTTCGGTAACGCAGTTGGGGAAAAGAGCCGCTATTTTTTCTATATTAAGGCTGGTTATATCGATAGATTTTAGGTCTAGTTTATCATTCATCTTAGTTTATTTTAATTGTGCAATATCTCTTAATTTGTCATAAGTGGTAATGACATCAAACTTTACTTCATCATTGCTAATGGTTTTAAAATGTTCTTTTGCGCAATGTATTTTTAATTGTTCAATGCCTCTTAGGTCATTTATGTTTTCAGAGCCTTTGGTTTCCGCAACAAAGTAGATGTGTTTCACTTTCTCATTGTCTAAAACGATTGCCCAGTCGGGACTGTAATTATGAACAGGTGTAGCAATGTAAAATCCTTTCGGCAATTTGGCATAAACTACAACCTCGGTAGCCTGTTCCAGATTTTGGGTAAATTCTTTTTCTATTTTAGAATCGGTTTCCAGAAAATCATAAATATGTTTTTGAAGAATTTCTTCGGTTCGCAACACATTTTTCCCATTGGTGAAAACGGTTTTTGCATCAAATGATTCTTCTGTTTTATGGTAGGCAATATTATTGATAATGAGTGAAGCCTTGGTTTCATTGATAAACTTGGAACATTTGGAAATAAATTCTTCCGGATTTTTCCTCAGAAGCGTAAAGGTATTTGGTTTTATTTTCTTGAGAATTGCAACAATAGTCATCCTCTTCAGATTGGTCATGGCCTCTATTTCGCCTACGATATCATAAACTACTTCGGTGTAAAGGTCAGAAGATAGTTTTTTAGAATCTGTTTTGGTTACATAAATGGCTTCTCCCTCTTTCAGTATATTCTTGTCCATCTCCTTCATTTCACCTGTTTTGATTTCATATTTCCTTTCAGAAATATGCAAATCTGCATCAATACGGATTCTGCTGTCTTCAATTAATTGATCAGTATCAAATTTCACTTCATAAACGGTTTTCAAGCTGATCTTTTTCCAAAGCTCCTGAAACTCTTTTTTAGAAAAATTTTTATTGATTGTCAACGGAACGGTATCATTGGCATTTTCCGGTTTAACACCTTCCCCATTATAAACCGATTGCAACAGTTGGCTGATTGAATAAGCATAGGCTACTAAATGTTCCGGGACGAGAACTTCATTTTTTTCAATGCATTCTTTTCCTTCGGAAGTTATTTTATCGTCCTCGTCCAGAATGTCGTGTTTGTACAAAAACTTGTTTAATTTTTTAGCATCTTCATCGGTAAGGCGTAGCGTTTCGCCCAGTTCATTGGTCAAAACTTTTCCAACAAAGAATTTGGTATCTGCTTTTACTGGACGGTCTTTCAGCGATTTTGCAATTTCATTCTGCAAACCTTTGGCAAACTCTTCATAACTTTCAGAAGCAATTACCGTCAATACATTGATGTCGTGAACTTGTTCGCCAACAAGTTCAAAATCCTGCCGAACGCCTCGTTTATCAACCGCCAGACGCATTCCACGACCTACTTCCTGTCTTCTTCTTGTCTGGCTTGCGCTATCAACATTTTTTAGCGCACAGATTTGAAAAACGTTAGGATTATCCCACCCTTCCTTTAAGGCAGAATGAGAAAAAATAAAACGAGTTGGTTCTTCAAAACTTAACAAACGTTCTTTATCTTTCATAATTAAATCATAGGCAGAAACATCATCAGAATCTTCGCTCCCTCTTTTGATCGTGGGGTCAATAGGTTTTCCTTTTTTATCAATAGAAAAGTAACCGTTATGCACTAGGTCTGCATCGTCACGTTGCAAATAATCTAAATAACTTCCCGGTGCATAGACTTTTGAAATTTTATTTACATCGGTCTCAATCACGTAATCGGTGTAATCCTGGCGAAACAAATCAATAAACTGGTTGATGGCATTCTTGTATTCCTCTTCAAAGATTTGTGCATATTCGCCTAAAACTTCTTCTCCCATTTCATCATATTTTCGGTATTTTTCAACAGAATCGATGAAAAATAAGGAAAGAACTTTTATTCCTTTTTCAAACAATACTTTTTCCTTCTGCAGATGCGAGAGAATGGTTTCCCTGATTTGAATTCTGCGAAAGGCCAATTCGTCTTTATCATTGATAATATCCCCAGGATAAATCTCCTGACCGTTAACCACAATCTTATTGAGATAACCATTAACTTCTGTTATCAGGCAGTTTTTGTAAGCTGGCAAACCACCTGAAATTTCATATAAATCTGTTCCCTGAGCAATTTTTTCGCGAACACGTTTTACGCCGTTACCTGATCGTTTTTCATATTCCAAATATGCTAAGGGAGGTTTATTTGCACTCAAACTGATGTACTCCAGATATAAATATCCTGTTGTACCTGAAGATCCTTTAAGATTAATTCCTTTTACCTGAATCTTTTTTACCAGCTTTTTATTATAAGCATCTAGTGCATCCAGTCGGAATATTTTATTGTATTCTTCTAAATGCGTAGCTGAATATCGCAAAGTAAAAAGCGGATGAAAATCTTCCATACTCTTTAAAGTGACTGAGCCTTCTCTACCAACAGACTGTGGTTCATCAATGATGATTACAGGCCTCGTTTGCGCAATAATATCTATCGGTCTTCTCGAACCGAAATGATCAAGTTCCTGATGAATACGTCTCGCATCTGCACCTCTTGCTGCAAAAGCCTGCATATTGATAACCATTACACTGATTCGTCCATCCGAAGCAAAAGTTTCAATATCCTGCGGACGGGAAGAATTGTAAATAAAAGGGCTGATTTTATGTCCATAAATTTCCTGGAAATGATCTTGTGTTAATTCAAAAGTCTTAAAAACCCCTTCCCGGATAGCAATACTTGGTACAATGATGATAAATTTACTCCATCCATATTTTTTATTCAGCTCATACATCGTACGGATATAAGTATAGGTTTTACCTGTACCCGTTTCCATCTCGATTGTAAGATTATAGCCAATCTTAGCTCCTTTTACATGATCTAATTTTTGATTCTCAATTAAGTAGTGCTTCCGCTGGACATTAACAATATTATCAAAAATTTGAGAGTCAGTAATTTGGATATTACTATTTCTGTAACCAATAAGTTCTTCTACTTCATACTCTAATGTAGCAATTCCTTTCGCCTGCTCTCTTGCTTTCCGTAAAATTTCAGCTGTTTTCTCAAGCGTAAAGCGATTAGTTTTCAGAGTTTGACCTTCAAAACACTCTACTACAGCATCCACAGCTTGTATTTGAAAATCCTGTTCTTTGAATTGTAACTTCATTAAAAATAATTTCAACGCGAAAATAACCAATACGATCATAGAAAGCAAAATTAACTTTTAATATAGCTACAAGTGGTGTTAAAAATTATACTATCCTAAGCCTTTGTATTCTTAAAAAACGAAGTCGCCTGCCCGTAATCAATAGACACAGTCACCTTATTGCTGAGAAATCTGGATTCACCGACGATCTCAGCATATACAAATTTGGGAATGGCCTGCGCGTGCAGGAAGGAAAGGGTGCCACAGAGGGCGGTCAGGAAAAACAGTTTTTTCACAGTTAAAAGTTTTGTCAAATATAATAAAAAAACGATTTCACCATTACGGGAAACCGTAAAAAATAACTGTCAAATCTTTCTGTTAATTAATAAATTCACTTTTCACCCCCTTCGCCCGCAATTGAGCCTGCAGTTTCTGAATATAGGATTTCAATTCATATTGGGATTCCGGCAGGAGTTTTATTTTGGAAGAGAAGGTGTAGGTCCTGCTTTTTTTTCCGTTGGTCAGGATGACCTGCATCTTTCCCATGGCACCGCCCCGGCTCATTCCAGGGACAGAGATCCCGAAAACGACTTTTTCAATATCGGTAAGCTTGTATTTCTTAAACAGCAGGTTATTGACGATCAGGGATCCGTCTTTGACGGTAAAAGGGGAAACGGGTATCCTGCCTAACAGGACAAACAGCAGGATGAACGCAAAAACCCCGCCGGCGATCCACAGGAAAGCGTTTTTGTGGCGGTGATAATCCGTGGAGGCGGTGACCAGCGTTTTGTGGTCCGGTTCGAGGAGTTTACCGGCAGTAAGGAATTCGCGGACCGCATCGCTTCCCATGTTATCCGCATCCATCAGCTTCTGAATGACATCGGCTTCTTTGATTTCATAGATGGCCGATGGCAGCAGCTGCGAACTCCCCAGGTCATCAAAATAAAAATAGCGGC
>Ga0308160_10004662_pt1 | contig 14561 bp, 22 predicted proteins | sample PhyFR1_FD_201036 | JGI IMG/M metagenome (GOLD analysis project Ga0308160, IMG submission 201036) | Phyllosphere microbial communities from UC Gill Tract Community Farm, Albany, California, United States - DLSLF.R1 | ecosystem: Host-associated > Plants > Phyllosphere > Unclassified | place: USA...
CACGATGGAGAAATCAACAGAGCGAGATATATGCCTCAAAACACTGATTTATTGGCTACGAAAGCTATTAATGGAGATGTGAATATTTTCGATAGGACAAAGCATCCTTCTAAAGCTCCTCCCGGTGGGGAATGTAGGCCCGATATCGTATTGAAAGGGTTGAAGAGTGAGGGGTGAGTTTTTTCATCGTGTATAGTGAGATGGGGCTGACGAGTAGATACGGGCTAAGTTGGTCACCTGTCAACAAGGGACATATTGTCAGTGCTGGAGAGGACGATTATGTCTGTCATTGGTACGCTTGCGTTATTCAGTGGAGGGCAAGGCTGATGATGTAGGGATGTCACGCAGTATAGCAAGACTTCTACCTCGCTCAACCCACTCCGAAAATATCACGGCCACACAGGCCAGATCAACGTGAGTATCACTACGCCCTGTCGCTGTAGCATGACTGACGAGGTAGGATGTTGACTGGCACCACACCCACGACTACATGTTTGCCTCGGTTGGCGATGACTGTCTATTGAATGTGTATGTCTGAGTACAAGTTTGAATACCGACATACCGCTGACCGGGGTAGATGGGACACACGTAATGAAGGACCGAAACCTGCAAACTCGGAGAAGGCGCACAAACAAGAAATCAATGCCGTTTCGTTCGCTCCTTATAGCGAGCACCTCATCGCGACCGGATCAGCCGATTCCGTAAGTCCTCGATCCCAGTCCAACCGTTAGATCAGATACTGTACTAACCCTGCCAGACGGTAGCACTATGGGATCTCCGAAAACTAAACATGAAACTCCACTCTTTCGAATCCCACACGGGCCCAGTGACACAAGTAGCATGGTCACCCCACCTTCCCAACTATTTCGCATCAGCATCCGAAGACCGCCGAATTCACGTCTGGAATCTAGATTTCATCGGGGCAGAACAAACTCCAGATGACGCAGAAGATGGTCCACCTGAACTCATGTTTGTTCATGGAGGACATACTTCCAAGCCATCAGATTTGTCTTGGAGTCCAGTTGCGAAATGGCATTTGGCAAGTACGGCAGAGGATAATGTGTTGCAGGTTTGGGAACCTAGTAGGCATTTGAGAGCGGATGGGGGATATGTTGATGAAGTCGATCTAGAGTAGAGCAGTGTACTGCGGGGTAGAGGTAGAGGTAGAGGTAGAGGTAAAGGTAGAGGTAATTGCGCATGGGAATGCATCAATCAAGCAATCCGTCCGTATGAACACTCGCAGGGAAAATCTTACACGATGACTTCTCCGTTCGTCGTGCAGAGGCCTTCATTCCTTTCTGGCTATCGATTCTTGAGTGGAGCTCGGTAATTCATCCTGTCAGGACTCCAGTCTAACACCGCACCACCGGCCATCCTCCCGAGACTACTATATACGCCGCACTTGCAGCAGTTCAGAGGGGCCTGATCGTCGGATTTTTTTGATATCAGAGACTGACCACCCAGCCGAGTCAGGATGTATTCAAGGATGAGTTGAAACATTGCAGATCTCGATACGACAATAGCGCAGGAGCGCATCGCCAACGAATCGATACATCGACAGAATAAGGGCGTAATCATTCACACAACAGAGCGATAAATTAATACATTGATAACGAAGACCACATCTGACGTCAACAGCCCTTATAGTCCAGCCAGACTAGATCTCCTCCCATCTCTGGTAGCAAACCCAATCTCCTTTCTCCGAGGAATAGTCAACATCCCCCATTCTGGTAAATTCTCAATCCCTCCTCCAGTTGATAAAACTTCATCCCATACTGAAGTCAGATCGAATAAGTCAATGAATTGTTGATCTACAGCTCTGGATTTGGGCGTCGAGAATCGTCGATATCTTTGTCTCTGTCAGCTGTTGTCAAAAAGGAGGGGAGGGGACTTGCTCGTCGAATATTGATGTCAGGGACCATGATTGTAGGCGACGTATACATCCTATTAGGCATCCTGTGCGATGCTTTCTGTAAGCGTAGCTCTCGGTCTTGGGTGTCAGATGGGCCTACTTTGCCTTTGTTGCAATGTATCAGGATTGGATGATTACGTTTATCCAGTATAGCAACCAGGGCTGAACAAATGACATCTTCTGGAATATTATCGAATGGTTCCTAGCAAGTCAGCATGTCACCCCCTCACCTTGAACCAAATAATTCACCTTATTCCCGGGTATACCAAATTGCTATCCCGTCAGCCACACCTCCAGTCATCAAAAGACAAACATACCATAAACTGAACATCCCTCTCTTCACACCACCTCAAATTCCCATCCGGATAATCCTCCAACACAAGCGTCAAGACAGTCTTCAATCTCAACCCTTCCATAAACTTGAAATTTCTCTTTTTAGGGAATCCAGATCGATAAACCCCAGAAGAGACTATACTAAAGTTCTCTGGCGGTATTAATGGGTCTTCAGGCGGAGGTGGTGCTTGAGGTAATGTGTACAATGCTGATGAGGGATTTGGTTGGTCTATTGGTGTTTGGGGCGCTGGGTGGGCTGATAGGATTGATTGGAGGAATGGAGGGATTGGCGGTGTTGTATCGGTATCGAGGTGGAGCTTGGTGGGTGGAGGGGGATTTGTGCTGCTCGATGCGGTATTCGACTCGGCTATCGGGTTCATTCTTGAAGTCGACTGGGCAGCAGCTAGAGCCATCTTTGCTCTTGTTGTATATGCTAGCGGTATCTCATGGGCTTAGTGAAGTAGGTATAGGTGCTGCATATGATGCAACAGTTGATCCATCGACCACTCCCACGTGTCTCTCGTTCCTGAATCTGAAGGATTGATTGATTTGCTGAAATATTTCATGTCCACCCTACTATATACCATATACCCTATACATATACATATACATATACATATACAGACACAATGTCGGCAGACTTTGTAACCACAATAGACTCGGATGATGAAGTATCAAACTATGGTGGAGAATCTAGTAGACCCCAAAAATCAAAGAAAGCGGAAGATGAGGAATTAGATCCTGATTTCGAATTTGATTTTGGAGGAGGTGGATCTGCGGGTGTAGACCTGTGGGGTGGGGATGAGGTTCGAGTAGGGGAAAAAGGCAAGGACGTAGGTTCAATCTCTCCTTTGTAAAGATGCAGCTGACAATCAGGCAATCAATGTTGACGATATCATTGCGCGTAGAACTGGGAAACCACTCGAGGCGTATCGTGAGCGAAAGAGAAAGAGGGAGAAGGGCGATGAAGTCAAGATTGAGGAAGAAAGCGATGTGTCGGAGAGCATGGGTGGTAGTGATGATGAAGATGAGGGTGAAGAGGATGATAGTGAGGAAGAGGGAGAAGGCGCCGTGACGGTCGACATGGGCGATGCCGAGGGAAGCGACATTGAAATGAGCGGAGATGGGGAGGAGGAAGACGAAGAGGAAGATGAAGGAGTTGAAGCCGGATCAGAAAGTGACGAATCGGAAGACGACGCGATTGAACTCGCACGTAAAGAAGCATTCTTCTCTTCCGATCCTACCCAGACCGACCCTACTGTCCCTACGACCTTCGCATCCATGAACCTATCTCGACAACTCCTACGATCCCTCACTGCATTGAACCTCACTACCCCAACTCCGATCCAAGCCCGAGCCATCCCACTCGCTCTACTAGGTCGTGATATCCTAGGTTCAGCCGTTACTGGTTCCGGTAAAACCGCCGCTTTCCTCATCCCGATCCTCGAGCGTCTCACCTATAGAGATCGAGGTAAAGGTGGACAAGCCTGTCGAGTCTTGATCTTGTGTCCTACTCGAGAATTAGCAGTTCAATGTGAAGCTGTCGGAAAAGCACTCGCTGAAAAGGGAGGTTTGGACGTCCGATTCGCACTACTCGTCGGTGGTCTTTCACTCAATGCTCAAGCCCATACTCTACGTACCCTACCCGATATCCTTATCGCCACGCCCGGTCGATTGATTGATCATTTGACAAATACCCCTTCGTTCACTCTATCGGCATTGGACGTATTGGTAATTGATGAAGCCGATCGAATGCTAGAAGCAGGATTCACGGATGAACTGGAAGAAATCATCAAAAACTGTCCAAGAGGTCGACAAACCATGTTGTTCTCAGCGACAATGACGGATACAGTCGATGAATTGGTCAAACTCAGTTTGGAAAGACCTATTCGAGTCTTTGTCGATCCAAAGAGGAATACCGCACAAGGCCTTACGCAAGAGTTTGTCAGGATCAGGACGGATGATACGAGATCGCCTGCGCTGGTGGCCCTTTGCAAGAGAACAGTCAGGGAGAGGTGTATCATCTTCTTTAGGTCCAAGGCGCTAGCCCATCAGATGAGGGTAGTGTTTGGTCTTTGCGGATTGAAGGCGGCTGAACTCCACGGTAATCTGACCCAGGAGCAGGTAAGGCTATTCTCAGTCTCCTTTCGCATGACCAGCACTGACGCTCAGCGATTGAACGCGTTGAACGACTTTAAAACTGGCCAAGTTGATTACCTACTCGCCACCGATCTAGCATCTCGTGGTCTCGATATCAAAGGTGTAGAGACAGTCATCAACTACGATATGCCAGGTCAACTCGCTCAATACACCCATCGAGTCGGTCGTACAGCTCGAGCAGGAAGAAAAGGACGGTCAGTACTCATCCCCTCTGTTTTTGTTTAAACCTGACCCATCAGTTCAATCACATTGGTCGGAGAGGCGGATCGAAAAATGTTGAAAGCGGCAATCAAGCAATCTTCAGCTGATCAAATCCGACATCGAATCATCCCTAATGAGGCTATCATCGCCATGAGCGAGAATCTAGCTGGGTTGACGGATGAGATTCAAGAAATTCTACACGAAGAGAAGGAGGAGAAGCTCGTATGTATTCCTGCCGTTCATCGGTAGTGTTACTGACGGTCAGATGCGACAAGCGGATATGGAACTCAAAAAGGGTCAAAACATCATTGAACATGAAGCTGAAATCTACGCTCGACCAGCTAGGACATGGTTCCAATCTGAAAAGGAGAAGCAGAATGCCAAAGGTGAGCTCCGGTCCTGCTATTGACAAGTACCCGAGCTGACAGGATTAGACGCAAGTAAATCCGCATACGTCGATTCATTCCCCACCAAACCCACTTCCAAAATCAACGAGAAGGAAAAAGAAAAACCAGCAATCAAAAGGGGTAAATACGATGGTCTCTCACGTAAAATGAAACGTCGAAAAATGGCCATGGAAGAAGACGAGGCAGATGAACAAGTATCGAGAAATACAGCGGCAGCTATTCGAAATGCTAAAAAAGCACATCAACCCGTTAAAATCACTGAAGCTTTACCTAAGAAACAGTTGAAGGGCAAGGGGGGCAAGGATAAGAAGAAGAAGGTTGCTAGGAGTAGAGTTGGAGGTGGGAAGGGTAGTGCGTTCGATACCCCTGGTGGGGATCGAGAGGGGATGAGAGCCCAGAGGACAAAAGTCAATTTGGACAAGAAGGGTGGTAAGAAAGGGGCCAAGGGGGCCAAGCCTAGAAAGTAGGTGTAAGGGTCATTCGTATCTGCTATATCAATGCATCATTGCTGTACCTGCCTAGACCTATTTCAAGGCGTCATGTCGTGGAGTGCAATTGCACGTGAAGCAAGATGCATACAACATTATCTACAATACCCGCTCTCGCAGACTAGAAATCCATACTCTCCTCCTTGAGAGCTGAAAAGTTAGCATACATATCCTCAATTAGACGGATCGACATGACTCACCCTTCTTGACCAACCTCGCATCTCTCAAGACGGCAGCGACATGTTTCTCAAACATCTCCACATAAGGCTTGAGCGAAGTATACTCGTAATCTAGCTCATCAGCTACATTCATGCTCATGGGCCCTAGAGTACTTGCCCTCTGTCCTCTTCTTCTCTTCTGTATCGGTAGGTATGTTGTCCAATTCATTAAGCAAGTCGCTGACGGTAGGTACAGTCTCTGGATCAAATTCATCGATAAGCGCAGGATCGATGGGTACACAAACTCGTCCTGGTCCATCAGCACTACCCTCACCCCGGTGAAATCCTGCGTACCAGTACCAGGATGTACACAGAATGGAGATTTCAGTAAATGGTTACGATGTTTCGAAACTTCAGCATCGATCCTGGGGTACGTGTATTGGAGGATCAGATCCTGAGCTGCGCGGTCGAAGCGTCGCTGATCGTCAGAAGCTGATGAGGGATATTGCAGAGGGGAACCTACCCCCAGGAATTTATCTGATTTATTGAGTTGTCCGATCACTTTCATGACATCTGTCCATTTCTCTTCACTATCTTTTTCTTCAGATTGCCATTTTCCGCGCAACTCCCCGATCGTTTCTGCTGATCAGAACTAGGGCAATTAGGAAAGAAATTGGACAGGATTCACCTCGATCTGCGGGTAAGAGTGCTAGCAGATTCTCCCATTGCCTTTCCGTCTTGAAACAGTCTTGATCTCTCAGACAAAGAGTAACAAAGTCCGGTGCGAGCGTCTTCAGAGCAGTACTTTTTCGTCAGTGCCCCTGGTCTGACATCAGGCCTGAATGACTCACTCTAAATAAGGGTGTAGATCCCCATCACCTTTTGGTCCCCTCACATTGACCTTCTTCATTTGTTCTTTACTACCCTTGATGACCTCCAAGAATGTCACCAAGGCTCTTCGTTGATCATCATTCAAGTCCAGAGCAGCAGGGTCAGAGATCCAACAATGAATACCTCTTCGACCCGAGTATACCCATAATAAGTGTTTGAACCCGAATGTTTCTATTTCATCAGCCATTCATGTCCAGAAGGAAAGAATAAAACATACCGCGTAGAGAGTGATTTAGGACTTTGACAGCAGCTGCTATATATCCCCAACATCTCTTACAGATCTTCTTATCTGAGCAACACGTCCGGATCTCGTCGTAATCCGTCATATCGATATCAAATACCAATTCCCTGCGTTGGGGCTGTAATGCACCAGCAGCCAATGTCTTTCGGTCTCTAGGCTATACTGTCAGTACACACCAAATTGGGTCCCTCGGGAATCAAGACCTACTCTTGCGGTATATTGAGGCCCAATCTCAAATCGTGAGGGGTTCAATCGACACACTTCCTTCTTGAAATCTTCAGCGGTGTTGAATGAATTATATCGAATGTAGATATCGCCAGCAAGCGTGAATGCAAATTCACGATGAGTGAATAATTTCGCGGGGGCTAGATCAATCAGCATTGCTCGATTGCATCGACAGAGCAAGGAGGGGGGCAAAGCAAAGACGCACCGTGGTCTTGGTTTAACCAGAGAAAGAATGGTCGATAAGGGAATAAACGCCTATAAAAGGCGTTCATCACCTGAGGTGATTCGGGGCTATCTATCGGCTGTGCGCCTCATGGATAAAGTCTGAGATGAACTTACTCGTAATGTTGCATTCTAGGCGAATCAGCATTGATGGATGACTAGGTATTTTGGGGGATCTTGGCTCACTTGTCTACTGCAATGGGCATTCCCAATTCTTGCTGTACTTTCAATCCCTTTTGTTTGATCCGATATATCACAGCCGATAGAAGCTTGGGCAGACGGGAGTGAGGATGTAGTGTGAGGAGTAGTGTAGTATGAGGGTGGAAAGTATAGTTGATCCGTGAGATGAAATCCAAAAGACGCGTCGACGCGTAATTTTGGCATGCACTCTTTCACTACACCGGAAAGCAGTAGATTGTCCTGCTGAAGTTGACACTGGCATAGAGGAGTTGACCATACAAAGAACGCAGCAAAAGGCAGTGCAAGAATACACAAATGCATGAAAATGACTCAAACCACCAGCAACACCCCTCCTCTGCCCGCCTGCCCACCTGGCTAAGCGAAAACCTTCTTCCTACTCAACTCATCCTCACCAGCCTCCTCCCTAGTCCTCTTTTTCCTCTCATCCCTCTCCTCCTCCTCTCCTCTCCTCTGTCGATACTTCTCCCCAGCAGCCCGCTTAGCACTAGCCCGTACGCTTGCGGGTGAGATGAATTCAGAGTTCTCGAATACTGTGGGTCCACCGAATGATCCTTCGAATATCCTTATTGGGGTCAGGACGAATCGGGGGCCGATCTCGGTGAGGGATACTTGGGGTGGACCGGATGGTTGGAGTGGGTCTTTTTCGATGATCTGGGGTATTAGCTATGTTTCGAGTGGTGTTGTTTGGCAGTGAACGGGTGGACAAGGGCCTTTGGGATGAGGTGAAGAATGACGGCTGGGTTCACTCACTTGATAATTCCTAAACCAGATCCTGTTGTCGAGAATAGAAAACAACATGATGTGGTCGATAAACGGTTTCAATCGTCTAGAAGTTTTAGGTACCGAGAAAGCCTGCTCATCAGCTACAATCCTATATCGCCTCGAAATGAGGCGGCCAAGATACCAACGTACATGAGTCAAGAGCTCTTTGGTCAAAGACTTCCATTCCTCCCCTTGCCAATTCCCATCGAAAGCCACCAATCCCCTACTTCCCTTTAAACAATTTCCAGTCATTTTCAATTCATCCATCGTATGAATATTCTGTACATGACATTTCACACTGGGTCCATTTGGACTTCTTGATATCCACAAGTAAAGATCTTCATGACGTCTAGCTTCGAAATAGAGGGTGTTGGAACATGAATGTAGGTCTGATAATTCGTTAAGTAGGTGAAGGGATGATTTGGAATCTAGTTTCGAGTCTGATAATCAGCTTGTCATCCGCAGGAAGCGGAGAGAAGAGCTCACCCTTCTTGGTATGTGGTAACAAAGCCTCGAGGTCGTTCATCAAATGTCGCATTCGCTGCGTTACACCTCGTGAGGAAATGAGCAGATTCTTGTCCTTTCTTGGCTTCATCTTGTTTTCGCTGCTTGCACTGGCGACTTTCTCCTCGGTATCGCCATTACTACTCGACTTTCCTTTTCCTTTATCCTTCCTCTTCTGTACTTCTGTCGCTGCTTTGAGTACTGATGGCATGGTGTATATTGTATGGGTATGAGTGTGCGACAGGGTCTCTGACGCAGATCAGCAAAAGAGATTTTAACTTTTAAAGTGGAGGGCATATTTAGATCATGTACCACAGTACACCAGCATGCGAGTACAAGTCCATCCTGCTGAAGCTGCAAGAATGCATGTATAGATTACAGCTACTATACAGATATCCCCATGCTCAAAGGGCAGCATACAACCAATCATCCTCGCGAATTCCCATCGTGTATATGCGAATGATACTACACAACACCAAACCATCCCGTAGTCTGTGTCTACCTCCCCCTCGAATCCGGTCCACGGATTGGTGGTAATGTCAATTCACCGCCTGGATCCTGCATCACCGGTGGAGTCGGAGTATTGTCGGAAATGAGATTACTGACAGAAGGCTGGGTTGGGAAGATCGGTAATAGCGAGAACCCATCATCTTGACCTCTGATACGTAAATCACCAAACGAGGGGAATGTCTCGGATCGTTCGGATGAGGTGCGGCTTTGGAGTGAAGAGGGTTGGGTGGAGTAAGGGGAAAGATGTCGCGATGATGGACGGGAGGACATGGTTGATGGTCCTGCTTGCGAGTGGGATGCATGGCTGGGACCGTGTCCACCTTGATTCAAGGAGAACGCGGCCAGATCTGACGGATGTCCTGCTTGTCTGTCAGCTATTGTTCTCATGATCCAGTGGATATTCATATGACTTACGAGTCCAAGTGAGAGCAGGAGCCGGGTTCCACAGATTAGGAGTCAATCCATCATCCATGTGATATGGCCTAGAAGGCGACTGTCTGGAATGCCCTTGTGCTTGTGGTGGTGGTTGTGGGTGTGTGTGCGAAGGCGAAGTGGCGTACGGATGTGGATGGGGGTACGGATTGGGATAGTGACTGTGAGTCTGGTGCGGGGGTGTGTACGATGGACCAGACAAATGTGATGGTCCTGGATAAGGCATCATCGATCCAGGGGCAGGTCTTCTGTACGGATCTTGATCCCTCCAGACAAGCGATCGTGGGGGTGCACTATGCGGCGGTGTGGCCACACTGGGCGAGGGGATCGGAGCGGCGGGATACTGCGCGGTATAAGTCAGCAGTGGAGGATCCGTTGCAGGTCGATAAGGAGGTTGAGGCGACATGTTTTGTGAATGAGCAGATCCTCTTCGACGTGCTTCACTTCTACTGTCTGTCAGTCTGACCTTTGGCAAATAGAAACTCGCGACTCACTGTCGTCCAACCGAGGTATCTGTCCTCAGTTTCACTTTGAGCCCTTGTGCAGCAAGGTGGCGAGTCAGAGCAGTACTTTCCCTCATACCCTTGAATAACTTTGGAGAGAAGACCTCAAAGGGTTCGGAGATTGTATGTGTGATCTCCGTGAGTCCAGAACTATTGCGTCAGCATAAGCAACAAAGCGGGTAAGCATAAGCAACTGGAAGAACCATGTGCCTGTCATCCATTCCTAGGAATAGGGTTTGGAGGTGGGAACCAGCGTTTCAAGACCCCCATCCCCGACTCCAGGTAGTATGACGCTCTCCGCCGATCTGGTTTGGATTGGATATGGGAATTAGACTTACTCGCTAGTTTGAAAGAGCGTAAACTTGAGCCTAAACACCCCGGGCATCCTGACGCTGAGTTTGGCGAAAATGACCAATTGTCCAATTTCCCCGTCCAATGTCCGTAATCTTTCTGGAGTCTGTACGACTTCTCCCGCACTTGCATCGGCTCCTGTGGGAGTTTTAACTGGTGTATAGTTTGATGGCGAGTCTGCATCGAGGGGTTGAGGGTGGACGATGGATGCTCGGATGAAGAATTTCGTCAGGCCAGAATCGGATTCACTACATGGTCTATCTGTCAGCTTGTACCAACGAGAAAAAGAAGGGATCGTACGTGTTGTCTAGTAGGAGTTCGACTACAGGTGGTGGATCGACAGGGCGTCTATCAACTATACAATCAGTACAGGCCCAACTTGACCACGGGCCTTGGTGACTCACTCGTCTCGTTCTCTTCTTTAAATGAACACAGCCTCGCACGCTCAGGTTGTTGTACCACACGTAACGAGTACATCCTATAATCAGCACCAACATGAGCAAAGACTTACGGCTTGCGCTTCTTTGCCTTGTGTCCATGTCCATGCCCATGCCCATAATCCGACTGGGACTGGGACTTGACCGGAAACCCATCATCCGACCCGATCCTACTTCTCTTTTCAGGAAATCGGTCTCGGTCATCGAGCAACTGCTCGATTCCTCCCGGTGTCATTATAGCTGGTCTAGGTATGTAGGTTCATGTAGACCTAGTCTGTGGTAGGTGGTCGATATAGTATTTGATTCGTATGTATATGTATATGTATGATATGTATGGCGGCGATAAGTTAAAAGAAGTTTGTGTGATGTTTAAAGTTGCCGTAATGTGATGTGGGAGTTGAGATCAGATCTCACGCCTTGAACACAACGGGTATGGGTATGGGTAGATAGGAAGAATAGTAGTAGTGAAAGCGGTGTATTCCTTGTTCCAGTATGTAGGATGATGTAGTATAGAATGTTTGGTAATGGGAATCGTAATCGATGGTCTCGGTTCTATCTGATAGCGGTGTGTGTATGTGTGCCGAGGAAGAATGGTAATGACACTTGACGACGATAAACAATTCTTCAATTGAATTCCAGTGGCCAGTGGCGTGAATGTACAGAATGTAGATAGAAAAGGTTCTACACGACACGATACCAGGAATATGAATGCGATACGACAAAGTAATAGACCCCGAGGTGTTAGGAGAGAGAGCGAGTTTTACGCAAAATGAACGCCATGTGATCGGCGTCCAGGGCAGGATGCAGGACAGGTAAGGTAAGGTAAGCAATTCGGAGAACCAACTATCCGCACCGCTCGGCATTGTACCGCCATGTCTGTATGCATGGCCGTATGCACAGACCAACGCGATCCGAGTGGAGTACCTTTCGGTGGCTGCTGTAAATACGCTCAGAGAAGCGTTTATTGGAATTGAGGCTACAAGGGGATAGAAGAGAGAGTAAGCAAATGGAGGCGTTTATTCCAGACTTTTGATGACGCCAGCGGTCATGGAATGATATAAGCTTTTTCAATTCGGTGCCAAAGTGATGAGCAACTGGAATGGGGCTAATCACTGACTATTCCCGGAATCGACAGGGCATGCTTACTATAGTTATATGTACTACTAGTAGAGATCGCCATGCATGATACATTGTGATAAGTTACTCGGCGTGCTCCTCCCCGCGTGAAAATTGTTCGACCCTGTAATCCGCTTTATCGAACACGGTACACCCCGACAGTAGCCGTGGAACTTTTCTGTTCTTCTACATTCTGACCCTGACTCATCAATTGGTAATGAATCTCTACATCCAGCTCCCTCGAATTATCCTTGCTCTTCCGGCAACTGAACGTCCCCTGGATAATATCACCTAAGTATCATCAGCATCAGTCTAGACAACACGATCCAGACCAAATGACACACCTTTGTTGACCTGAATAGGAGTATGAATCAAGAAAGCGACTTGTTTCCAATGTGTCGGCTGACCCCTTGGTCCAGTTGTAAAGCTTATCTCCTGATCGACAGGGGATACCGATCGCTCATATTCGTCATTCTCAAATTTAAGGATATCAACCCCTCGATCGGTAGGTTTTCCATCACGGCTAAAGAATGTATCGAAATGTGTTAAGAAAGCTCGGATCGTAGTGGTCTCGGTTGCCTTGAGGGTGAAGGGGGTTTTGAAATCTAGGCTCTTGACTGTAGCTGTTTGAGCGTCGACGTCCTACTCGTTAGTCCGATTTTCGCTGGGTCAAGAGGACTGACCTTGATGATGCACTCGTTGGTCACTATTTCCTTGGCTTCATTGACATCAATCAGTCCATCGTCAAAGTATGTAGTGCTCATTGTCGACATGTCGAATCCTGGAATCAGCTTTACTGTATGGAGCACACTCACCATAGACAGATCTCCAGAAATCAATCCTCTCCTTCCATAGCCTTTCACCAGTGATGGCGGTCAACACCAATCGAGTTTGAGAGGGCGCCATGAGTCCACCAGGGCTGAGAAATCGATCTCGGGCACTGTAATCAGTACCACTCTATGCGCAATAAGCAAGACTCACGTCAAGACTGAATCCAGCATGGATTCGTAAAGGAGCATGTATCCCTGTCCCCATCAGCTAAACCCCAAGCGTGAGAGGTTGACTCACCATCCACTCGCTGACGATCACATCAACGTGCTTGACAGGTAATTCGATATCCTCCACTTTGCCCTGTATGACACTATCATCAGCAACCACTTCACCCTCCCGAATGAAGAGACGAACGTGATGGTATCCTTGAAACCGTTCTTGGCGATATTCTCCCTCGCCTTGACAGCTAGACCAGAAGCTTCAATCGCATAGACATGTTTCGCACCAGCTTTCGCAGCGAGCACTGGATGTCAGCTTTCCGACAAAGTTATAAAGAACGGGCGGGACGTACTGGACAAGATCCCAGTCCCACATCCCACATCCATCACTACCGCACCCTCGAAGATTTTTGGGTTTGAAAGCAAGAACCGAGCATAAGTAACAGTTCGGGTCGTATCACGAAGCATAATCTCGTGGATATCTATATCGTCAGCCATCTACCCTCAATTCCTCCAACGGTCCGGACTTACCGTTATGCTCGTAAGAATCAAAGTAATGGGTATCATCATCTCTCACTGCTTTCCCTTTTCCCTTTCCTTTGCCGTTCCCGTTCGCACTCGACTTGACTCCAGGTCCTAGGACCACACGCTCCCCCTTCTCCTTTCCCTCGTCTACTTCAGAATCATCATTCGTCATCTCCTGAACAAGAGTCTGGAGACGTTTGACGTCGGCTCTTGCCTTTTCAAGTTCTGATTCGAGTTGCTTCACGCGACTCGTATCTTGATTGGTGGTATTGGATTTTGGTTGTTGAGGCTCCTCATCGTCTGACCATTCATCGTCAAAGTCCAGCTCTACTTTGTTAGCGACGTTCATACGCTCGTATAAAGAGACTGACGCAGGTATGGATCATCTGGAATGATCGGTACCAGTAATCCATCATCCTTCAACACCTGGCCTGACCCATCTAGTGCTTTAGCCTGCTCAGCACTAGCCCCCTAATCATCAGCCCGAGCTCACTTGTATTCTCTCAAAATTAAAATTTTGATTGTATTTCACGCCGAACTCACCTCCCGCCTGATCCAATTGATGTATCGCATACGACCATATAAATCCAGCCCCTTCTTCGCACTCTCATCCTTAATACTAAAGCCGTGCTCTTTGGTATCGTGCGCAACTGCTAATTCGGGATTGGGAAAAGTTTTGTCTGAAAATAATGATTTTGTCTGTAGAGCTTCTCCTAGTGATGATGCCCAATCTGATAGCCTATCTTCCCCTTCTCCGCTTGACGAGCCCGAGTCATCTTGTACTTGCAGACTGGTAGATGGAATGCTATACGACATGGTTGATGGTGTAAGTGATTGTGCAAAAAAGTCGTGAACAGAAGGATGCCAAAAAGCAAGGGTGCTCTGTCAGCAGAAGGCGATAGTGTAATGCCAGCGCCAACTTGACTCCCATTCAGCAAGCTAAAGAGGGGAAGTCGAGCTAGAAAGATTGTATGAGAAGAAAGTCCCGTAGGA
>Ga0308160_10004663_pt1 | contig 14560 bp, 7 predicted proteins | sample PhyFR1_FD_201036 | JGI IMG/M metagenome (GOLD analysis project Ga0308160, IMG submission 201036) | Phyllosphere microbial communities from UC Gill Tract Community Farm, Albany, California, United States - DLSLF.R1 | ecosystem: Host-associated > Plants > Phyllosphere > Unclassified | place: USA...
CCGCTGCTCGAAAGCGCCATCGAGATCTTGAGCAACATGCTGGATCCTCCCGATGCCACTTGGGGATTCATCGACATGTGGGGAAACAATCCGCAGGTGATGGAGGCCGTGCAGGAGCAAATCGCAGCACTCAAGGTGCGACTGGGCGACTTGGTTGCGTAGACATGGCGGTGTGCATACGCTGCTGCCGCGTACCCACCATCTCACGTCCGGCCAAAACTGGCCGCGGCTCAGGCCAGCAGCCGTGCAGCGATCTATCGCTCGCTGCGCTCCGCCTCGAACGACAGCGCCTTGGCCTGCGCCGCGGCGGTGATCGCCGCGCGCACGCGCACGACGGTCTCCGTGCTCGCGGTCAGGCGCAGCCGCCGGTCCAGCGTGCAGCTCAGGCCGGCGTCGACCCCAGCGGCGCTCGCCACGCCAGGCCGACTTCGGCAACATCGTCGCCGAGCCCGTGCGACGGATCGAACGATGCTGCTACGTGCTGTCGCACACGTGACTCGGATCCAACACACGCCTCAAAAAAACGAAAGGAAGCGAAGACAGATGACATCGAACCACAGGCGCATGCTCCGCGATCCATTGCTTCTTCCGTTATTGCTCGCCTCGCTTTTGAATGCGCTTTTCGCAGACGTTCTTTGGCAGAAAATTGCGGCCGCATGCGACCTCGGCGCCGGCTGGCCGGAATTGCTGCAAGGACTCTGCGGCTTTCTTCTGCTTGTGCTCATGCTCATCAGGGCGCTTTGGCTCAAAAAGCGAGCTAACCCCGGATGACGGGCACACCCCATGTTCACCTCAGGAGCGTGCCATCCACTTCCGGGCAGGCCGGGTGGGATCCGGCGGGCCGTCGGCGGACCAGCCGCGCTATCGCTCGCCGCGCCCCGGCTCGAACGCCAGCCCCTTGGCCTGCGCAGCGGCGGTGATCGCCACCCGCGCGCGCGCGATCGCGTCGGTGCCAGCGGTCAGCCGCGGGCGCCGGTCCAGGGTGCAAGCCAGGCCGGCGTCGACCAGCGTTGCGTGCGCCTCGTGCAAACTGGCGGCAGTCGGCGCATCGAACCATGCGCTCGCCGCCAATGCGTCGATCAGCGCCGGCGTAGCGCGCGGCACGGTCAGCTCGGGATGCTGCGCGGCGCCGAGCAGCACCCCGGCCTGCAGCAGGAATTCCAGATCGACCAGGCCGCCGGCGCCCTGCTTCAGGTCGAAGCGCGCGGCATCGCTGCGGTCCAGTTCGGCGCGCATGCGCGCGCGCATCTTCAACACTTCCTCGCGCAGCTGCGCCGCGTCGCGCGAACGCGCCAGGGTCTGCGCGCGCACCTGCTCGAAGCGTTGCAGCAGCACGGCATCGCCGGCAACGCCGCGCGCGCGCACCAGCGCCTGGTGCTCCCAGGTCCAGGCGCGCTCGCGCTGGTAGTCGGTATAGCTGGCCAGCGACGACACCAGCGCGCCCTTGCCGCCGTCCGGGCGCAGGCGCACGTCGATGTCGTACAGGCGGCCGCCGCCGGTGACCGCGCCGAGCAGCGCGATCACCTTCTGCGCCAGGCGCGCGAACCAGCGCCCGCTCTCCAGCGGGCGCGGTCCGGCGGAGGCCTCCGCGCCGGCGGCATGGTCGTACAGGAACACCAGGTCCAGGTCCGAGCCGATGCCCAGTTCGATGCCGCCGAGGCTGCCGTAACCGACGATCGCGAAACTGCCGCCCGCCACTTCGCCATGGGCGGCGACCAGCTCGGCGCGGGCCAGGCGCAACACGGTCAGCACCACGCCTTCGGCCAGTTCCGCGAGCTGGCAGGCACTGTGCACCGCCGGCTGGCGCCGGTCCAGCGCGGCCAGGGCGATGCGGAAACTCAGTGCCTGGCGCGCTTCGTTGAGGCCGCGCAGGGCGGCTTCCGGATCGTCGCCGGCGGCGGCGACCGCGCTGTCGCACAGCCGCTGCATTGCCGCCCGATCCGGCATCGGCCCGGCGACGCGGCTGTCGAGCAGTTCGTCGAGCAGCAACGGATACGCGACCAGCCGTTCGGACAGGAACGCACTGCGTGCGAGCACATCGACCAGCCGCGCCAGCGCGCTGGGCTGTTCGTCGAGCAAGGCGAGATAGCTGGCGCGGCGCAGGATCGCCTGCAGCAGGCCGAGCACACGGTGCAACGCGGCGTCGGCCTGCGGCGAGCGCGCGGCGGCGTGCAGCAATGCCGGCAGCACCCGATCCAGCCGCGCGCGCGCCGCGTCCGACAACGTGCGCACGCCCAGCGACTGCACGAAGCCGCGCAGCGCCTGGTCGGCGCCCTCGGCATCGGCGAAGCCAGCGGCGGCCAGCACCTGCGCGCCGGCTTCGTGCGGCAAGCCGCGCCAGTAACTGGCCAGCGCATCCGGCGCCACCGCCTGCACCCGCGGCGCCAGCAACTCGGCGAATTCGGCGGCGACGCGGTCGCGCTGCACCTGCAACGCGGCATACAGCTGCGTCCAATCGGCGTAACCGAGACCGAGCGCGATGCGCGCGCGGTCCAGCGCGTCTTCCGGCAGCGCATGGGTCTGCGCGTCGCGCAGCATCTGCAGGCGGTTTTCGACCTGGCGCAGGAAGCGGTAGGCGTGGGCCAGCGCCGCGCCATCGGCGGCCGCGACCTGGCCGCCGGCGACCAGCGCCTGCAACGCAGGCAGCAAGCGCCGCTCGCGCAGCGCCGGCTCGCGGCCACCGCGGATCAGTTGCAGCGACTGCACCAGGAATTCGATCTCGCGGATGCCACCGGGACCGCGCTTGATGTCGTCCAGACGATCGTGCCGCGCGACCTCGGCGGTGATCGCCGCCTTCATCTCGCGCAGCCCGTCGAGCGCGGTGAAGTCGAGGTAGCGCCGGTACACGAACGGGCGCAGCGTCTGCAGCCAGTCCTCGCCGGCGGCGATGTCGCCGGCCACCGCGCGCGCCTTCAGCCATGCGTAGCGCTCCCAGTCGCGGCCCTCGCGCTGGAAATAGTGGTCCATGCCGGCGAACGACAGCGCCACCCGCCCGGCCGTGCCGAACGGACGCAGGCGCAGGTCCACGCGATGCGAGAAGCCGTCGGCGGTGGTCTCGTCCAGCAGCCGCGCCAGACGCTGGCCGAGGCGCGCGAAATATTCCTCGGCGGCGAGCGCACGCGCGCCATCGGATTCGCCGCCCTGCGGATAGGCGTAGACCAGGTCCACGTCCGAGGAGAAGTTCAGTTCGCCACCGCCGAGCTTGCCCAGGCCGAACACCACCAGCCGCTGCGCGCTGCCGTCGGCGGCGCGGACCACGCCGTGGCGCGTGGCGAATTCGCCTTCCAGCGCCTGCAGCGCGATATCGAGGCAGATCTCGGCCAACTGCGTGCTGCCGGCCAGGGTCGCATCGACGTCGTCCAGGCCCCGCACGTCGCGCCACACCAGCCGCGCCGAGGCCGCCGCGCGATAGCGGCGCAGGTGCGCCGGCCACGCCGCCGGCTGCGCCGGATCCAGCTGCGGCACCGGCAACGGCGGCGGATCGGGCTGCGCCAGGTGTTCGAGCAGCGCCGGTTGCCGGCACACCGTGTCGAGCAGGAAATCGCTGGCGAGCACCGCGCGTTGCAGGTCGGCGTCGAAGCCCGGGCGATCGGGCCAGGGTCGCGCACCGACGGCTTGGCGCAGGCGCGCCAGGTTGCGGTCGAGCAAGGGGTGCACGGAGTCGGGGACAAGCGGGGAGGATGCGGGCATCCGTCGATGATGGCATCCCGCCGCGCCGGCAGACAGTGGCCGCGCAGCACACCGACCAGGCGATTGGCCAAGCCGCAGGCACGATCAGGCGATGGCGCGTGGTACACGATTGGCGGCCATGCCTGGCGCCGTATGAAAAGCGCCGCCTGAAAGGTGATGCAACGTCCTGGATTACCCGAACTCGAGGCAAAAAAAAGCCCGCTTGCAGCGAACTGCCAGCGGGCCTTGCTCCCTCCCCCACGTCGGGATGCAGGTTGATCTTGGGCGCTTTGTTTGCACATTGCACGCTGCACTGCAAAATGAAACCGGGCGGTACATTCTGCTGCAATGCAGTAAATAACGACGTCCTGTCTTCACAGCCTACTCGTTCGACACAGCGTGCAGGGCATAGGGTCGCATGCGTCACGCAATCATGCCTGGAACCGTCAGCTGCGCTTGGTAGATCGATCAAGAGAGGCTTCAACAGCAATGTCCGTCGCGACCGATGGTCGAGGCGATCCGTAGTCGCCACGCAGGACACCGCTCGCGTGGTGACGACGGCACGATGCGAAGAACAGGCATGCCGTGCATGCATAGCCGCAACGACGCGCGAAGCACGCACCGCCTTGCGGCTCAGCGCGGCAACGGCGTCGGTGCCGGAGCGGGCAGCGTGTCCGACAACCACGCCGGTTGCCGCTCGTACCATTCGCGTGCGCCGAGCAGATGCCATTGCCGCTGCTCGCCGCGCAGCGCCACGCCGACGCCCAGCACGCCCCAGCGCGCATACAGGTCGCCCTGGGTGCCGGCATCGCCGACGCGCAGCCGCGCGCGCAGCGACACGCGCTGGTTTTCCGCCTGCAAATGATCCAGCCACAGCGCGTCCTTGCGCCAGCGTAGTTGGCCGCTCGCATCCAGTTGCCCGGCATCGGCCAGCTTGAGCAGCCAGGCCGGCGCATCGCTGCGCTGCGCGAACACCGCCAGCACCGGACCGGCATCGCGCATCTGGATCTGCACCTGCGCATCGGCCTGCGTGGCCGGCGTCGCGGCGATGCGCCCCTGCGGCACACGCAGCGTGGCCCACCAGTCGCGCTGCTTGGCGCCGTCGCCGTAGCGCACACCCTGCAGGCGCAGCGTGCTGCCGCTCAGGTCGAAGCGCTTGCCCTGCAGTTCCGCGCGCCGCAGCCGCGCATCCAGATCCAGGTCGCCCGCCAGCGCCAGTCCGGCCGCCTGCAGCTGCGCCTGGCGGCCGCGCATGCGCACATTGCCTTCGCCCACCTGCCCGGCCGCGTCCAGGTGCAGGTCGCCGCTGAGCGATCCGCTGCCGCCGAGTACGCGCACCTGCGATGCCGGCAGATAGCGGTTGTAGGCGCGCAGGTCGGGCACGCGCGCATCGTCGAAGCGCAGGCGTGCCTGCAACGATTCCTTCAGCGTCGCCAGCGCGCCGTCGCCCTCCAGGTCCAGGCGCAGGTTCTCGCCCTGCACGAAGATCGCCTTGGGTTCGGTCAGCGGTGCCAGCGCGAATTTGTGCATGCGCACGTCGAGCTCGGTGCGCGGTTGCTCGGCAGTGCCGACGATGCGCCCGACCGCCTGCGCCTGGCCGCGGATGCGCAGCCGCAGCACATCGGCCGTGGCTTGCACGTCGGGCACGTCGAGGCGACTGCCCGGCTGCAGCGCACCGTGCGCCAGACGCAGATCGGCCGACACGTCGCCGCCGCCATCGAGCCGGAACCACGGCTTGCGCACAAGCAGGTCGCTGATCCAATTCAGCGATTCGAAATGCCAGCGTCCCTGCACCGTGCCGGACAGGCGCGGCAGCAACGCCGCGGGATCGGCGAACGGTACGCTGCGCCCGGCGATGCGCACGTCGGCGTCGAGCATGCTGCGCGGATCGACCTGCCCAGGCAGGCGCGCGCGCAGCCGGATGTCGCGATCGACGTCGAGCAGCAGCGCCAGCACGCCGCGATCGGTGGCGCCGACGCCGGCGTGCAGCGGCACGCGCCAGTTGAGCTTGCTGCCCGGCTGCAGTTCGCCGCGCAGCATGCGCAGGTTGGCGTCGATGTGGCCGAGCCCGGGTTCGGTGCTCAGCTGCGTATTCGCCCCGGCAGTGTCGATGCGCAGCGCCACGCTGCGCCCGTGCAGCTGCAGCGCCAGGTCGGTGATGCCGAGCTTGCGCAGGCCCGGCGCCTGCGCCCGGTAGTGGCGCGGGAACGAGAAGCGCGCGTCCAGATGCGTCTGGTCGGCGATCTGACGCTTGCCGTAGCGCACGCTGGCCTCGTCGAACACGATCTGCGACGGGAACAGTTCCGACGGCCCGCCCTTGAGTTGTTTGAGGAAACCCACCGTGCCATGGCCCTTGCCTTCGATCGCCAGGTCGCCGAAGCGTGCGCGGCGCAGCGTGCCGCTGTGGATCGCATCGAAGCGCAGGGTCCAGCCCTGGTCGCTTTGCGGCGGCGGCGGAATGGCGTCGGCGACACGGTCGATCTCGCCGACCACGTTCACCGCCTCCATCCATGGCAGGCGCACTTCGCGGTGCAGCAGCGGCAACAGCGCGATGCGCGCGCTGGCGCGATCGGCACGCAGGGTCCACACGTTGCGCTGCACGTGCCCGCGCATGCGCACGTCCCACGCCGTGACGAAGCCCGGCAGCACGGTCAACGCCGGCCCGGTCTGCATGCGGAATTTCTCCGGCTTGCGGTTGGTCGCCATGTCGAACAGCGGCGTGTTGAGGAACACGTTGCCGAGCAGCAGGTACAGCAGATAGGCGATCAACAGCCCGCGCAGCAGCAGGCGCAACGGCCGCGGCCAGCGCCGGTAGCGTTCGAGGGCGGCGTTCGGCGAGAGGCGGGCGAAGGGCGGCACCGACGCACTATCGCTGTGGCGCGGCGTGGGGCGCGTGAAAGCCACAACGCCGCCACTGCACCATCGGCGCAAACCCGCGACCGGCGCGATCCGCGATAATCAGCCTCTCCCCTGCCCCCATGGTTGCCCCATGTCCGCCGAACGCATCCTCCACCCGTGCCTGCGCGAGCGCATCGTCACCGCCGAGGCCGCCGCCGCGCTGATCCAGCCCGGCGAGACGGTGGCGATGAGCGGCTTCACCGGCTCGGGCTACCCGAAGGCGGTGCCGATCGCGCTGGCGCAGCGGATCGAGGCCGCGCACCTGCAGGGGCAGGCGTTCAAGATCCGGCTGATGACCGGCGCCTCCACCGCGCCGGAGCTGGACGGCGCGCTGGCCAAGGCGGAGGGTATCGCCCTGCGCATGCCGTTCCAGACCGACCCGGACGCGCGCCAACGCATCAACGCCGGCACCCTGGACTACATCGACATCCACCTCAGCCATGTCGCCCAGCACGTGTGGTTCGGCTTCTACGGCGAGATCGACACCGCGGTGGTGGAAGTGGCCGGCATCCGCGAGGACGGCAGCCTGATCCCGTCCACCTCGATCGGCAACAACAAGACCTGGCTGGACCTGGCCAAGAAGGTGATCGTCGAGGTCAACGACTGGCAGCCGGCCGGCATCGACGGCATGCACGACGTGTATTACGGCACCGCGCTGCCGCCGCTGCGCAAGCCGATCCCGCTGCTGCACGCCGACGACCGCATCGGCGAGCCGTCGCTGCGCTGCGACCCGGACAAGATCGTGGCGGTGGTGCGTACCCACGGCCCCGACCGCAACAGCCCGTTCGCCGCGGCCGATGCCACCAGCGAGCGCATCGCCGCGCACCTGATCGACTTCCTCAAGCACGAAGTGAGCAAGGGCCGGCTGCCGGCCAACCTGCTGCCGCTGCAGTCCGGCGTGGGCAACATCCCCAACGCGGTGCTGGCCGGCCTGGCCAGCAGCGGCTTCCGCGACCTGAGCGCCTTCACCGAGGTGATCCAGGACGGCATGCTCGATCTGCTGCGCAGCGGCGTGCTGAAGGTGGCCTCGTGCACGGGGTTTGCGCTGAGTCCGGAGGCGAACGAGGAGTTCAAGCGCAACATCGACTTCTACCGCGAGCGCATCATCCTGCGCACGCAGGAGATCTCCAACCATCCGGAACTTGTGCGGCGGCTGGGCTGCATCGCCATGAACGGCATGATCGAGGCCGACCTGTACGGCAACGTCAATTCCACCCATGTGATGGGCAGCCGCATCATGAACGGCATCGGCGGCTCCGGCGACTTCGCCCGCAACAGCTTCCTGTCGATCTTCCTCAGCCCCAGCACCGCCAAGCACGGCAGCATCTCAGCGATCGTGCCGATGGTCAGCCATGTGGACCACACCGAACACGACGTCTCCATCATCGTCACCGAACACGGCCTGGCCGACCTGCGCGGGCTGCCGCCGCGGCACCGCGCACGGCAGCTGATCGACCACTGTGTGGACCCGAGCTACCGCGCGCAGCTGGAGGATTATTTCGACCGCGCGCTGCACGACAGCTACGGCAAGCACACCCCGCACCTGCTGCCCGAAGCGCTGTCCTGGCACCAGCGCTGGCTGGACACCGGCACGATGCACGCGGCGGGTTGACCCACCCAGCGCGCTACGCGGCGCCATCGCCGCGGCTCCCACGCGCTCTTGTAGGAGCGGCTTCAGCCGCGACAAGCGAAGCCCGGACCGCAGCCGTTCGATGATCGGTCGGGCTGAAGCCCCTCCTACAGTGCACCAGCAAGCGCGCCGCGAGTCCCTGTAGGAGCGGCTTCAGCCGCGACGAGCGAAGCGGCGGGGCTTACCTGCTTCGGAAAAGGTCGGGGCTGAAGCCTCTCCCGCAGTGCACCCAGCAAGCTCGCCGCAAGTCCCTGTGGGAGCGACTTCAGTCGCGACGAACGAAGCGGCGATGCTGGCAGGCTTCGGATGCGGTCAGTGCCAAAGCGTCCACCACCCCGCTATGCATCGATGGGCGAGAACATCGGGTCGGGCTCACTGAGAAAAGCCAGCTTGCGCGAGCGCGGCAGTTGCTTGAGCGCGTATTCGGCGCGCGAGGCGGCGGCGCGGTCCGGATAGGCGCGGCTGGCCAGCAACCGTAGCGGCGGATTGGCGCGAGTGTACTTGGCGCCGGTGCCGCGCAGATGCGCCTGGTAGCGCGCCTGCAGATCAATGGTGATGCCCGCGTAGTAGCTGCCATTGCGGCATTCGAGCAGGTACAGGAACCAGGGCGTGGAGTCGGCCATGGGCGCATTATCGGCCAGCGCGCGGAATGCGCCAGCCCACATGCGGCGGCACGCGCAGCCAGAGCACCGACCGAGTGCGAGCGCCGGGCGCATGCATGCATCGCATTGCCGGCCAGCATCGACGCCGCCTGCTGCAATCGCGTCGCGGCGCTGAACCGCCACGAAACCGGCTTTAACGCAACCCGAACACCTTGTCGGCCGCTGGCACACGCCGGCAAACCGCAGCCACGGCACGGGCGCATAAATTCACCACCGGCCGGACGCCGTCGATGAAGAGGCTCTCTCCCTTTGGATTCGACGGCACGGCCGGGTCTTTTTTGGGCGATGCGCGACGGACACCCTGGGCGTTGCCTGTAAACCCGCCACCGGAGCAACACCGCTTCGACGGCCCGCGCTTGGCGCCGCATGGGAGGCGCCTCCCTCCAGCCTTTGCTGACGACGTCGGCATGTCGCAGATGAAGCCGCCTACAAAGACGTGCGCCGCCTGCTACGCGCGTTGTAGAAGAGGCTTGTACCCCTGCTGTCACCGGAGTTGGAGTGATCGCGCCTTCGCTCGTCGCGGCTGAAGCCGCTCCTACAGAAGAGCGGCATGTGTGCACGAGAGCGGCGCGCGTGCTGTGCGGTGCTTGCCGCTTTGCTCGGACTGCAGCGAGCATCGGGATAACGGCGAGTCTTTCGGGCGACAGGCATCGGACTGCAACCCGATGCCTGTCGCTGCGTTTCACCGCGCCACTCAGGCCGCCTGCGACAACCGCGCCTGGCGCCGCGCACGCACCGCCTGCGCCAAGCGCTCCAGCACCTGCACCGAGTTGTCCCAATCGATGCAGCCGTCGGTGATGCTCTGCCCGTAGCGCAGCGGCTGGCCCTCCACCAGTTCCTGGCGGCCGCCGACCAGATGGCTCTCCACCATGGCGCCGACGATGCGGGTTTGTCCGGCTTCCAGCTGCGCGGCGATGTCTTCGATCACCTTCGGCTGGTTGTCCGGGTTCTTGCCGCTGTTGGCGTGGCTGGCATCGACCATCAACCGTGCCGGCAGCCCGGCCTTCTCCAGCACCTGGCCGGCGGCGGCGACGCTGGCCGCGTCGTAGTTGGGCAGCTTGCCGCCGCGCAGGATCACGTGGCAATCGGGATTGCCGGTGGTGGTGGCGACCGCGGTCTGCCCGTCCTTGGTCACCGCCAGGAAATGGTGCGGATGCGAGGCCGCGCCGACCGCATCCACCGCGATCTTGACGTCGCCGCTGGTGCCGTTCTTGAACCCGACAGGGCACGACAGGCCCGAGGCCAGTTCGCGGTGCACCTGGCTTTCGGTGGTGCGCGCGCCGATCGCGCCCCAGGCCACCAGGTCGGCGATGTACTGCGGCGAGATGATGTCGAGGAATTCCACGCCGGCCGGCAGGCCGAGGCGGTTGATGTCGCGCAGCAGGCCGCGCGCCAGGCGCAGGCCCTTGTTGATGTCGAAGCTGCCATCGAGGTTGGGATCGTTGATCAGGCCCTTCCAGCCGACCGTGGTGCGCGGCTTCTCGAAGTACACCCGCATCACGATCTCCAGCGCATCGCCGTAGGTGTCGCGCAGCGGGCGCAGGCGCTGCGCGTACTCCATCGCCGCCACCGGATCGTGGATCGAGCACGGGCCGATCACCACCGCCAGGCGGTCGTCTCGGCCGTGCAGGATCTCGTGCAGCGCCGCGCGCGAGGCGGCGACGGTCTGCGAGGCCTCTTCGTCGCAGGGCAGCAGCGACAGCAGCTGGGCGGGTGGGGTCAACGGTTCGATCTTGCGGATGCGCAGATCGTCGGTATGGGGAGGCATGGGAAATCTCTCGGTCGGGTTCTGGGTGGGGGGCCAGGTCCGGCGGCATGAAAAAAGCCGCCAGGTTCGCTGGCGGCTTTCGGGGATGCGGCTGAAGTTTCCTTCAGGGTGAACGCATTCCTTCCTCCGCCAGCGGCATCGGAAAACCGTAGTACCAAAAATAAAAGCTGCGGTTGGCGTTCATGGGGTGCATTGATAGCACAGGATTTTTGGTGGCGCCACAGTTGCATTGGCAACTGGATGGAGCCGGGATTCGGGATTGGAGATTGGGGAGTCGCAAAGCCCGAAGGCCCCAGCGATCCGCGACCTCTCCCAATCCCGAATCTCGATTCCCCAATCCCGGCCTCTAGAAATCGAACACATACTCCGCCGCCACTTCGCGGCCGATCGCGTCGTACAGGGTCGTGTTGTAGAACTGGTAGCCGTAGTAGCGCTCCTTGTTGTCGTAGCCGGTGGTGTTGAGCACGTTGTTGACGTACAGGTTCACCTTCATCTTCGGGGTAATGCGGTAGCCGGCGGTGAGGTTCCAGTACACCGCCGGGCCGACGCGGCCGAAGTAGCGGCTGCTGCTGTCGCCGAAGTGCGGGTTGGCGCTGTCGGTGACCAGGCACTCGTCCGACGGGCTCGGCTGGTAGCCGTCGTCGAAGCGCGCGCAGGTGCCCCAGTTCACCGCCTGAGTGGAGCCGAAGCGCTTGGCGTAGACGGTCAGGTCCAGCGGGCCGCCGTTCTCCCAATGCACGCTGCCGCGCAGCTTGCTGCGGATCTTCTGGTCGCGCAGGTTCTTGTAGTCGTCGGTGCGGTAGGTCTGCTCGCGGTAGCTGATCAGGTTGTTGTAGTCCAGGCCGACACTGAAGTTGCCCCAGCGCGCGGTGTTCACCCGGTACTTCAGCGAGGCATCGACGCCGGACACCTGCATCTGCGCGATGTTGATCGGGCCTTGTTCGATGTCGACGACGCGGCCGGCGGCGTCGCGCGTCACCCGCGAGACGATGCGCGCGCAGTATTCGGCGCCGCCCGGGTTGACCCACAGCCCGCCGGCGGTGGTCAAGCCGGTCCGGCAACCCGCTTCGGCGGTCAGGATCTCGTCGCGATTGATGTCCTTGATCATGTCCTGCAGGCGGATCTTGTAGTAGTCGACGGTCAGCGACAGGCCGTCGGCGATGTCCCACACGAAACCGGCGGTGGCCGAGCGCCCGTGCTCCGATTCCAGGTCCGGGGTGCCGCGGCGGTTGACCTGCATCAGGTAATAGACGTCGGCGTTCTCGGCGCTGCAGCCGCCGGTCAGGTAGTAGCCCTGCTGGATGCAGCGGTACTGGTCGATCACGGTCTGCTGGGTGGAGCTGGGTTCGCCGAGCACGTAGTGCATGTCCGGGGCGCGGAAGCTGGTGGCCAGGCTGCCACGCAGCAGCAGCGTGCTCAGCGGACGCCACTCCAGTCCGGCGCTCCAGGTGGTGTCGCTCTGCTTGCCGATCGCCGAACCGAGGTCGCCGCTATATGACTTGTAGTCGCCGTAGCGGTCGTGGCGCGCGGCGAGGCTGGCGTTGAGCGAGGACAGCAGCGGCACGTCGAACTCGATGCCGCCGGAATAGCGCAGGCGTTCGCCGCCGCCGTAATCGACCACGTCCAGCGGATAGCAGGTGTTGGCGCAGGGATCGGGATCGAGCCGGTAGCCCTGCTTGGCCACCTCGCCGACCGCGGCGAACTTGATCGGCCCGGCCCAGCCCTGGAACAGTTCGCCGGTGATGTTGGCGCTGGCCTGGTTGACCCACGAATCGGCCCGGTTGTGCGCCTTCACCGCCAGGTCGTTGTACTGTGCGCCGCTGAGCGGCTGGTACCAGCGTTCCTCGTTGAGGTCGTAGATCGGCGTGCCGTCGGCGGTGCTGCCCAGTTGCGGCCCGAGGAAATAGGCGGTGGCCTTCTGCGTGTCCACGGTGCGCACGTATTCGTCGGTGGTGTAGCGCGCGCGGCCGAGCGCGATTTCCCAGTCGAAGCGATCGGCCAGGGTGCCTTTGAGCCCGGCGCTCAGGTCCCAGGACAGTTCCTTGGTGGTGTTGGCCAGGTTCTTCCAGCCGCCGGATTCGTAGCGGGTCAGCTGGCGGATCGCGTACAGGTTGCGGTCGGTCCCGGTGTCGTGGAACGGGCCCAGGTAGACGTAGGGCGGATCGTAGGTCCAGTAGCCGGTGCTCTTGTTGACCGACAGCGTGCTCCAGGCCTGCATGCCGTTGTCGAAATCGAAGGTGCCGTACAGATACGCCGAGCCGCTGTCGCCGCCGCTGGCGGCGAGCCAGTCGGCGTAGTCGTGGGCCATGCCGCAATAGCCGCCGAGATTGGTGAGCGTATCGCTGTTGTAGTCGTAGCTCAGCCGCTGCGAATCGACGAACTGGCCGCCGAAGCGCGCGCAGGTGCCGCTGGGCGGGGCCAGGCGCTGATTGCTGTCGGCGTCGAGCAGGGTCAGGCCGGTGTAGGAATTGAAGCCGTACTTGCGCGCCTGCGCGGTCCAGTTGCTGTAGGACTCGTCGTCCTGGTCGTCCATCTTCGGACGCTCGCCGACCGACAGCGGATCGCGCCGCGTCCACTGCAGCGCATAGGTCAGGTTCCACCTGTCGCCGCTGGTGCCGCCGACCCAGGACAGGTCGACCACGTCGCGGCCGCCTTCGGTGGCAGTGCCGCCGCGCAGCCGCACCTGGTTGCCCTCGTAGCCCTTCTTCAGGATCACGTTGATGACGCCGGCCACCGCATCGGAACCGTAGATCGCCGAGGCGCCGCCGGTGAGGATTTCGATCCGCTCCACCGCGGCGGACGGGATGCTGCTGTAGTTGGCGAAGTTGCTTTCGCCCGCGTAGGGCTGCGGGTAGTCGGCGACGCGGTGGCCGTTGACCAGCAGCAGGGTGCGGCCCGGGCCGAGGTCGCGCAGGCTCACCGGCGAGGCGTTGGGCGTGTGCGAGCCGTACTTGGTATCGGCCTCGATGCCGCCCTGCTGGTTCAGCGTATTGAGCACGTCGTACACGGTGAGGAAACCTTCCTGCTGGATCTGCTGCGCGCTGATCACCACCACCGGTTCGGCGCCCTCCACTTCCGAGCGCTTGATCCGCGATCCGGTGACGACGACCTGGCCCAAGTCGGTGGCGGCGGCCTTGGGCGCGGCATCGCTCGCGGCGTCCTGCGCCAGCGCATCGGGCGCGCCATGCAGCGCCAGCACGATGCCGAGCGCGAGAGTGGTGAAGTGATGACGAGGCATGCGGATCTCCCTGCTGCAGGCTGGCGTGGAAACGCCGACGGACGACGGCGTCGCGGTGCGCGTCTTCGTTCCGCCACCACACGAGGTGTCCCGTGTCGTTGCCCACGGCGCAGCCGCACGCATGCGATGGCATGCGCTGCGTTGCGCCGCATCGGCGCGCAGAAGGAAGACGAACGTGCGAGCGCGCCTATCCCCTGACGCGCTCGCGGACCTAACCTGCAATGCGGCGACAACGTTGTCAACACGTCGCCACATGGATCTTGTAGACGATGCCGCGTTATGCGCGATTCGTTGCACAAGGCGCCGATTTGCGCGGGATGCGCAGCCAGCCGGCCGCGCTGCAGGGGCTTGGCACGAGCCTCCACGTGCGAGGTTTACGCCGTGTTGTACGACATGCACCGCAGCGGGCAATCGCCCTGCCCTTCTAAAGCCCCGCCGTGCCGCGATTCGCCACAGCCACTCTGCAATACGAACGCGGCGCATCGCATCCAACAGGCATGCGTGCGGCGAGTACGTGCCCCGCAAACGCATAAAAAAAGCCCCGCATCGCTGCGGGGCTCCTTTTCACTGCGTACTGCAGGTCGGCTTGCGCCGGTGCGGATCAGAAATCCATACCGCCCATGCCACCCATGCCGCCGCCCATGCCACCGCCACCGCCGGCCGGCTCGTCCTTCTTCGGCGCTTCGGCCACCATC
>Ga0308160_10004664_pt1 | contig 14560 bp, 15 predicted proteins | sample PhyFR1_FD_201036 | JGI IMG/M metagenome (GOLD analysis project Ga0308160, IMG submission 201036) | Phyllosphere microbial communities from UC Gill Tract Community Farm, Albany, California, United States - DLSLF.R1 | ecosystem: Host-associated > Plants > Phyllosphere > Unclassified | place: USA...
GAGACAAACATCCCCCTGCGATGGTCCATAGCCCACCTGCACCAGGCCGTTATTGACCAGCAACCGCACGTTTCCCAGATCGACTACATGACCACCCTCGCCGGGTACGTGCATTGGCGTCTTACCGGCCGGAAAGTCGTCGGAATCGGTGATGCGTCGGGCATGTTCCCCATCGATTCGACCACCAATACCTATGACGCGGAACTGCTGAAACGCTACGGCACGCTCGTGGCGCGGACCTCGCGCGGACTGGACGTTGCGCGGCTGCTGCCTGAAGCCCTGGTTGCGGGTACCAATGCCGGGCTGCTGACTGAAGCGGGTGCCGCACTGCTCGACCCAACAGGGGCGCTCCAGGCGGGGGCCGTGTTCTGTCCGCCGGAGGGCGACGCCGGAACGGGCATGGTTGCCACCTGCTCGGTAGCGCCGCGCACGGGCAATGTCAGCGCCGGGACCAGCATCTTCGCGATGGTCGTGCTCGAGCGCCCACTCGCCGGGCTGCACCACGAACTCGACCTCGTCACCACACCTGCGGGTGCGCCGGTAGCAATGGTCCACTGCAACAACGGCGCCAGTGAACTCGCGGCGTGGGTCCAGCTTTTCACCCGCTTTGCTGCGGCGGCAGGGGTTCCCGTAGCCACGGACGCCGCGTTCAGTACGCTCCTGCATGAGGCCCTGGAAGGGGAAGCGGATGCCGGCGGGCTTCTTGCTTACAACCACCTTGCGGGCGAACCCATCGCAGGCCTCAGCGGGGGGCGGCCCCTCGTTGTCCGCACCCCTGACAGCGACTTCACACTAGCGAATTTCATGCGTGCGCAGGTCTACGGTGTGTTCGCCACACTTGCTCTCGGGATGCGGGTTCTCGCCAGCGAAAATGTCACCATCGACCGAATGTTCGCCCACGGAGGCGTGTTCCGCACGGCCGGCATCGCCCAACGCTTCCTGGCCGGCGCGCTGAACGCGCCCGTTTCGGTGGCGGAATCCGCTTCCGAAGGCGGGGCGTGGGGGATAGCCGTACTCTCAGCCTTCGTCAGCGACCCATCGGACGATCTCGACCACTTCCTCCGCACATCCGTCTTCGGCGACGCAGAATTCGAGACCACGGACCCCCGTCCCGACGACGCAGCCGGGTTCAGCGCCTACCTGGACCGTTACAGCGCAGGCCTGGCGGTGCAGCGGGCAGCCATCGAGAGCCTCACGCTAAAAAAAGCGACCCCATGAACTCCGCCTACTACAAACTGGCAGGGGGGCTGTGACCGAGTACAGGATCCGGGCAGGGGAGTACACCGCCGCAGTTACTGCATTGGCGGGCGCCCTGCGGGAGCTCCGCCAGGGAGGACGGGACTTGATTGTCCCGTTCCCGAAAGGCGGCCCCATCCCGGATTACCGCGGCGTTATAGCGGCCCCGTGGCCCAACCGGATCGCCGACGGCCGGTACTCGTTTGATGGTGCAGAATACGAGGTGCCGGTCAACGAAGCCGACCGTGGCTGTGCCCTGCACGGACTGGTGTTCCCACTCGAGTGGGCGCTGGAGCGGCACGACGAAGCATCCGTAAGACTCTCCTGCTCGCTTGGCCGCACGGCCGGATACCCCCACGAGTTGCGTATCGTCGTCGAATACCGGCTCGGGGAAGACGGGCTCCACGGTACGGTCTCAGCAGAGAACCTTGGCAGTATGACGGCGCCTTATGGGGTCTGCCCGCACCCCTACCTGCTGGCGGGCCCGTCACCGCTCAATGAGTGGACGCTGGAGGTCCCCGCGGGGTCGTTCCTGGAGGTTACGCCGGACCGCCTCCTGCCGAAAGAAGTGCGCAGCGTTGAGGGCCACGAGTTCGATTTCCGCACCTCCCGTGCCATTGGCGCGACGGAGATCGACCACGCGTTCACGGACATAAAATTCGACGACGGCGGACAGGCCCGCGTCCTGGTCCGCGACCCAGCCGGGACCGGAGTGGGAATGTCCTGGGACCGCACCTGCCGATGGCTCCAGGTCCACACCGCGGACAAAAAGCCTCCGTTCCCGAACCGCTTGGGCCTCGCTGTGGAACCCATGACCTGCCCGCCCGATGCCTTTAACAGCGGTGTGGACCTGATCCGGCTGGAGCCGGGAGCTGCCTGCACAACATCGTGGGGCATTTTTGCGGTCTGATCCCAGTGGGCGGCTCGTTTCGTCTCCGGCGGCGCCATCGTGCGTGACGTGAATAAACGAGTGAGGCTTGACCCTGTTCTGCATAAGGACTAGAAAATAAGCAACCTTATTATCTTGCCGATCCCGATGCTTAACAGGAGGAACTGCCATGAGTGACAAGCCAGGTAACCAGACACCAAACACCCCGGATGTCAGTGAAACCGACCTGCGCAAAATGAAGGTCGACGAGCTGCGCCAGGAGGCCAGGGACGAGAACGTCGCCGGGTCTTCGAGCATGCGCAAGGAGGAACTCGTAAAGGAGGTAGCCAGTGCCCGGTCAAATGCAGGCAACGCGGAAGAAAGCGCCGGTTCCGACGGGGATGATCTGGGGGCCGGCCCGGAAGGCGGCAAGATCCGGCACGGGAAGGGCTCATCAAAATCTTTGAAATACTCACAGGAAATTACCTCGATGGAAGATGAGGCCGAACGCGAAGGCCGCAGCCTGGCGACAACGCATCATGAAGTCATTCGGCAGTGGGCCGAAGACCGCGATGGAGTGCCGGCGACAGTGGAGGGCACCGAACATGGCGACCACCTGGGGGTCCTGCGCATCGATTTTGGCGCAAAGGAGAAAAACCTCCGCCGCGTCAGCTGGGAGGAATGGTTCAACACTTTTGATGCCCGCCACCTGAACTTCATATACCAGGAGCAGCGCACTGATGGAAGCCAGTCCAACTTCTTCCGTCTGGAAAACCCGGAACGCGAAGACGCATAGGGAGTTTCCTGAATCCTAAGTTCTCTCTAACGGCATGCCCTATGGGCATCCCGTGCTGATGGGCGGTAAGGCCCCGATTCAGCCTTTGCTGCCGTCCTCTGCTGGCCCTCAGGGAAGCGTCATGTATGGGGGGGGTTGCAAGCTTGAGAAAGGACTAATGTTTCTAGTAGAAAGTATTTACTAGCGCACACACTGCGTGGCTTCCTCCCCGCAAGATTCTTGGGTTTTTTGGTAGGAAGAGCATCAAGTATCGTCGGCGGGCAGCGGGAGGTTCCATGGACAATGAGTTGACGCATTCCGGTACGGACGTGCTGGTGGATGCCCTCCTGGACAGTTCTGACATGCATTTCTTCCTCCAACGGCTTGTGTCGATTGCGACCGCCGAGCTTGGTCAGGGATCCGAGGGTGCACATTGCAGCGTCACCGTGTGGAGGAAGCGCCGGCCCGTCACGATCGTGAGCAGTGATCCGGAGACTGCGGCTATGGACGAAGTTCAGTACGGATCGAATCAGGGCCCTTGCCTGGAAGCTGTCAAAACCCGGCAGATCGTCGAGATGGTGGACCTGCGGACGGAGAAGCGGTGGCCTAAGTATGTTGGAGCGATGTCGGCGAGCCCCATGCGGTCGGTTCTGGCCGTTCCCATTGGCCTTAAAGCTCCGGGTGCCGCGGCACTGAACTGCTACAGCCCGTATCCGGGTCCAGTCTCGGACGATGTGCGGCAGTCGCTGCTGAGTTTCGCGGCGGTTGCCGGCCGGGCAGTGACGTTGAGCGTCAAGCTGCAAACCCAAGAGGAGCTTGCGGCGGATCTCGCCGCTGCGTTGGAGTCGCGGACGACGATCGACCTCGCCGCGGGGGTCATCATGGCGCAGACCGGCTGCACCCAGAAGCAGGCCGTCGACATCATGATGACGGCTTCGAGCAACCGTAACGAGAAGCTCAGGTCAGTGGCGCTTTCTGTCATTGCACGCTTTGACGGGAGGCCAAGCACTCATTTCGACTCGTTGTAGCTCATGCCTTGTGGAGCAGCCTCGATACAGCACAGCAGAAGCCCTGGTAGCCCGGGGCGCGAAAAGGTGACGAAAATGAACGGTTCCATTCCGTTGGCCAACGAATTGGCTGCTCTTGGCGGTCAAGGCGTTGGTGGCATCACGAGAGAGGATGCGTCAAGAGCTGTGCAGTCGCTGGCTTTTGTGCTGCGCGATTCCGTGCCTAACGCCGGTGGTGCGGGAGCTTCGATTATCAATTCACGCGGCCGCCGTGAGAGCTCTGGTGCCACGGACCCTGTGGTGCTGAGTTTGGACAAGTTGCAGTATGAGTTGGGCCAGGGGCCATGCCTCAGTGCATGGGCAGAGCAACGTGTCGTGATCATCCAGGACATCAAATCTGAGACGCGTTGGCCTGAGTGGACGGCCGCAGTGGCGGACCTTCCTGTGCGCTCCGTCCTCAGCGCCCCGCTGACCACCCACGGACGACGGATCGGCGCCCTAAAAATCTACTCGCAGGCACCGCTGGCGTTCCACGACGAGACGGTCTTCCTCATTGAAAAACTCGCCGCGCCCGCAGCCGTCCTCCTCGGTAATGTCATCGACCGCGAGGCCCTGCAGGAGGGCACTGCACAGCTCGCCAAAGCCCTGGCCAACAGGGACCTGATTGCACAGGCCCAGGGGATCATTATGGAGCGGATGAGTCTCGGCACCCGCGAAGCCTTGGACGTCCTGTTGGATGCCTCCCGGGAAGAGGACAAACCACTCCATGAGGTGGCCAGGGACATCATTGACGGTTCGGTGGGCGGGTAGGGGGTTCCCGTGGATGATTTGGATAAGCCCGAGAATCAAGCGCAGGCTACCCGAAGAGCCATGGAAGAATCCGGGATCAAACTCAGGGACGTATGGATGCGCTACTTCAGCTTTACCGGCGCCGTGGGCGAGTACGAGGTAGATGCCTACCTCAACGGGTCATTGGAACTTCCTGAGTATGACCGGAATCTTGTAGCCCACGCCGTGAATGAGCTCATCAAAGAGCTGCCGCCTCGCCGTTTGGCCCCTTACACGTCCAATGGGAAGAGGCGCTTCCAGGCGAAGGACAACACCCGCGAAGGGCACTAGACCTGCGGAAATGTTGTTGGCTAAGAGTATCTGTGGGCCGTGCAGCAGGTTGACGTGGGGATAGGTTGCTTTCACAATTTTGCTGGACAGCATGCCATCCACTGCTTAGCCTTTTAAGTGCCGGCCCTCACAAGTGGGGAAGTTCGGTGGCCTCGAGGTCGTGTGCAGGGCTTTGGGGATTCCGTTGCAGCCTGCCGACGGGATATTGCACATCAGCGAAAGAGTGCCCTCATGGCTGCCTCGCTTTTCTGCCTTTTCCTTGAAGAAGCTACCGTTCCGGTGACTGACACGGACTGCCCGTTGACCGGGGATACTTTGTACGGGTTGTATGTCAGTTGGTGCCTCATCCATCAAACCGACCCTGAACCGGATCCCGCGTTCCGGGCCGCTATGCGCCAGTGCGGGGTCGATCCAGGGAACAGCCGCCTTCAGATGGTGGGCCCGGCGGCTGCGGACTACATTCTCGCCAGCTATCCGACGGCTGCATGACTTCTCTCCGGGTGCCGTTGTAATCACGACGGCGGCCTGCCGGGCAGTGACGCGCGCGCAACGCAGGGATGGTCAGTGGAGCAGCCGGCCTCGCCCTCGCCGTCCTTCTTCTGACGGGGGTCGGCAGGTGATGGGTTCGCCGGGTTTGCGGGGATGCTGTGCTCCATCTTCGGCCTGTCATCGCTGGCCTGCCTGAGCCCCGGCAAACGCCGGCCCCGGTGAACCTCAGGGAGGTATGATCCGGTACGCCGTGGGCCAGGCACTCGTGGACCATGTCCGCGCGCTCGCGGAGGCCTGGGGGGCAACCGCCGGCCAGGTAGCCCTGGCGTGGCTGCTGGCGCAGCACCCCTTCATCGCCCCCATCCCAGGCACCCGCCGCCGCGAACGGATCGACGAAAACGCGGCCGCCACCGCCGTGGCGCTTTCCGCCGACGACGTCGCGGACCTCAACGGCCTGGCCCGCAGGCTCGGTGTCGCCGGGGACCGCTACGACGAGAACGGAATGAAGATGGTCAACCTCTGACCCGTCCGGACACCCGCAAAAAGTCAGGCAATCAGGGCCAGCACGGTCCCCGCGCTAACCACGCCACCAGCGTCCACCCGCACGTCGTCGAGGGTGCCCGCGCGGTGGGCGGTCACCTGGGTTTCCATCTTCATCGCCTCAAGGACGACGACGGGATCCCCGGCCGCCACCTCGGCGCCCGGTTCGACCAGCCACTTCACCACAGTCCCCGCCATGTCCGCGCGCAACTCACCCGGGGCCGCGCCAGTGCCGCCGTCGTTCTCCGCGCCGAAGGGGCCGTCCGCCAGGGTGACGCCCGCGGGAACCGGGCCGCCGGAACGCGCCCAGCCGTCCAGCAGCGCTGCGGGCAGCCCGATCGCGAGGCGCCGGCCGTCCACGTCAACGGTGATGGTGCGCCGCTCACCGTCCGGGACGGACGTGCCGAACTCCGGGTCCGCGCCGAGGGCTTCGGCGAAGTCCGTTTCGATCCAGCGTGTGTGGATGCCGAGCCCCGTTTCGGACGTGAAGTCGGGCGCCTCCACGACGGCGCGGTGGAACGGCAGGACGGTGGCCACGCCGCCGATCTGCATTTCGCCCAGGGCACGGCGTGCCCGGCGGAGGGCCTGCTGCCGGTCCGCGCCGGTGACGATCAGCTTGGCCAGCAGCGAATCGAACTGCGGCGCCACAACGGACCCCGCACGGACGCCGGAGTCCAGGCGGATTCCCGGGCCGGTGGGACCGCTGAAGACTGTAACCGTCCCGGGTGACGGCAGGAAGCCGCGCCCCACGTCCTCGGCGTTCAGCCGGAACTCGAAAGCATGTCCCCGCGGGGTCGGATCGGCGTCCCAGCGGAGCGGTTCGCCCGCGGCAATCCGGAACTGCTCCTGGACCAGGTCGATGCCGGTGGTTTCCTCGGTGATGGGGTGTTCCACCTGCAGGCGGGTGTTCACCTCGAGGAAGGCGACGGTGCCGTCGGCGGCCACCAGGAATTCGACGGTCCCGGCCCCCGCATAGGAGGCCTCGCGGCAGACTGCCTTGGCGGCGTCGTAAATCTGGCGGGTCTGGCTGTCGGTGAGGAACGGGGCGGGGGCCTCTTCCACGAGTTTCTGGTGCCGGCGCTGCAGGGAGCAGTCCCGGGTTCCCACTACCACCACGTTGCCGTGCTGGTCCGCCAGGACCTGGGCCTCCACGTGCCGGGGCCGGTCCAGGTAGCGTTCCACGAAGCATTCGCCGCGGCCGAACGCCACCACGGCCTCGCGGACTGCGGAGTCGAACGCCTCCTCCACCTGGCCCATCTCCCGGACCACCTTCAGCCCGCGTCCGCCGCCACCGAAGGCAGCCTTGATGGCGATGGGCAGCCCGTGTTCCTCGGCGAAGGCGCGCGCCTCAGCGGCGGAGTTCACCGGTCCGTCGCTGCCCGCCACCAAGGGGGCCCCGGCGCGGACGGCGATTTCCCGCGCCGTGATCTTGTTGCCCAGCTGCCGGATGGCCTCCGGGCTGGGGCCGATCCACGTCAGCCCGGCGCCGATGACGGCTTCCGCGAAACCGGCGTTCTCGGACAGGAATCCGTAGCCGGGGTGCACGGCGTCCGCTCCGGCCTTTGCGGCAACTCCCAGCAGTTTGGCGACGTCCAGGTAGGTCTCCGACGGCGCGTTGCCGCCCAGGCTGTAGGCCTCGGTGGCTGCACCCACGTGCATGGCATCAGCGTCCACGTCCGCGTAGACCGCCACGGATTCGAGCCCGGCGTCCTCGCAGGCCCGGGCGATGCGGACAGCGATTTCTCCTCGGTTGGCGATGAGGACCTTGCGCATCAGTTGCTCACTTCGTCTAGGGAATCGTGGGAACGGTTGTGGGAGGTATCAGCGGAAGCAGGCTGTCCGGGCGCCCAGCGGAACCGGATGGACCCGCCCACCGGAACCTGCGCGGCGAGATCCAGGTGGTAGTCTGCCACCACGCCGATCACGGGGTAGCCGCCTGTGATGGGATGGTCTGCCAGGAACAGCACGGGCTGGCCTTCCGGCGGGATCTGCAGGGCGCCGGCCATGGTCCCCTCACTGGGCAGCTCCCCGTCCCGGCTGCGGACAAGCGGTTCGCCGGCCAGGCGCATTCCCACCCGGTTGGACCGCGGGGTTACGGCCCAGTCCTGGCTGCACAACGATTCCAGCGCCGCCGCGTCAAACCAGTCGTCGCGGGGACCGGGCACAATGTCCAGCACCGTGACCCCGGCATCCGGGTAGTCGGGCTGCAGCTCGGGGTTGCCCACCACGTTGGATGTTGTGGTGGCCCCCGCGCCGAGCAGCTGTCCGGCGGCCAGCGGTGCCGGCCCGATTCCGGACATGGTGTCCGTGGACCGGCTGCCCAGCACGGCCTCCGCTTCCACTCCGCCGCGGATGGCCAGGTAGGTGCGGAAGCCCCGTTCCGGGGCGCCCACGGTCAGGGTTTCGCCGTCCAGCAGGGCGAAGGCGGTGGCCATGGGCACGGTGCGCACCTCGTCGGGCCGGCCGTCGTCTTCAGCCTCGTCGGTTTCGGCAGCGGACGACGGCGTCACTACAGTCAGTGCCGACGGCGCCCCGGTGACGGCCAGCACTTGGTCGCCCACGGCTTGGACGCGCAGCCCGCCGGCGACGCTTTCGATCACGGCGGCGGAGGGGCCGTTGCCCAACACCCGGTTGGCGCGGCGCACGGAGGCGCGGTCCAGCGCGCCTGCTGAGGATACCCCAAGCCCGGCATGGCCGGGCCGGCCGAGGTCCTGGACCAGGCTCTGTAGCCCAGGGGAGAGGACGCGGAGGCCGGACTGTACACCGGCATGTTCGGAGGTTCCGGCCGGCGCCGCAGGGGCGGGAATCTCCACGAGTTCCCGCACGGCGCGGAACTGGACACGGTCTCCCGGAGCCGCCAGCGCAGGCTGCTCCCGGCTGAGGTCCCACATGGGTGCCGCGGTGCGGCCGATCAGTTGCCAGCCGCCCGGCGACTGCCGGGGGTAGACGGCCGAATAGTTGCCGGCCAGCGCCACGGATCCGGCAGGGACGGCGGTGCGGGGCGAACTCCGGCGCGGGACTTCCAGGGCCTGGTTTTCCCCTACCATGTAGCCGAACCCGGGGGCGAAGCCACCGAAGGCCACCGTCCAGACCTGCCCCGTATGGGCGGCCACCACTCCGTCAGCCCCCAGGCCGGTAAGCCTTCCCACCTCGGCGAGGTCCTCGCCGTCGTACATGGTGTCGATGGTGACCAGCGTGCCTTCGGCGTGGGACTGGACTGTCAGGTCCATCGCGAGCAAACGGGCAGCCATCCGGCGCGCCGCCGCGGGCGAGTCCGCCTTCACCATCACGGTTTCGGCAGCGGCCAGGACGTCCACCTGGCCTGGCAGCGGTGCTTCCAGCAGGAGGGCCTGCAGGGCGAGGACGTCGTGGAGGCCGGAGAGTTCGGCGAGCACCGCCGTCGTGCCTACTGGCCTGACGGACAAAACGCGGGCTGCCGTGGCGGGGCTACTGACTGTTTCCATGGGGGCCGGGCCGCGCCGTTCAGGCGTGGCTCTCCTTTGCGCTGTTGCCGAGCAGGCGGACATCTTCCTCGGGCTGCGGATCGCGGCCCAGGCGCATGCCCACGATGGTGATGATGGCGGTGAGCGCGAGGTACCCGGCGATCAGGTGCCAGCCGCCGTTCGCTGCACCGTAGAGGGCGGTGAAGATCAGCGGGGCCACGGCGCCGCCGATCACGCCGGCCAGGGTGTAGGCCAGCGAGCTGCCGGCGTAGCGGAGGCGGGCGGGGAACTGCTCGGTGATGAACGCGGCCTGCGGGCCGTACATGAAGGCGTGCAGGGCCAGGCCGATTACCACCCCGATGGTGAGCATCAGCACGGACTTGCCCTGGATCATCAGGAAGAACAGCGGAATGTAGATGGCGGTTGCGGCGGCGGCGATCCCGTAGACCCAGCGGCGGTTGAACCGATCGGTGAGGGCGCCGGCGGCCGGGATGAGGAAGAGCTGGAATGCGGAGCCGATGAGGATGGCCGCCAGTACGTTGCCGGTGGTCATGCCGAGTTGCTTGGTGGCGTAGACGGCCACGAACACGGTGAAGAGGGCGTACAGGACGTCCGGGCACAGGCGGGACAGGGCTGCCGAAACGAGGGCCTTGGGCTCCTTGGTGAAGACTTCCTTGATGGGTGCCTTGGGACGGTCGCCGTGGGCCTGGATGGCTTTGAAGACCGGGGTTTCCTCGAGCTTGAGGCGGATCACCAGGCCAAACACCACCAGGAGCGCGGAGGCCAGGAAGGCCACACGCCAGCCCCAGGACAGGAAAGCTTCGTTGCTGAGCGAGGCGGCCAGGACGGCGAGGACGCCGTTGGCCATCAGGTTGCCGGCGGGCGGGCCGATCTGCGCGGCGGAGGACCAGAAACCGCGCTTGTTGGGATCGCCGAACTCGCTGGAGAGCAGCACCGCCCCGCCCCATTCACCGCCGACGCCGATGCCCTGGGCCAGGCGCAGCAGCACCAGGATGATGGGGGCGGCGACGCCGATGACCGAGTAGTCGGGCAGGGCGCCGATGAGGACGGTGGCGGCGCCGATCAGCACCAGGGTGAAGACGAGGACGTACTTGCGGCCCACCTTGTCGCCGAGCCGGCCGAACACCACGCCGCCGATGGGGCGGGCCAGGTAGCCCACCGCGAAGGCCGAGAAGGACAGGAGCAGCCCCACGAATTCGTCATCCGAGGGGAAGAAGATCTTGGGGAAGACGAGGGCCGAGGCCACCGAGTAGATGGCGAAATCGTAGTACTCGAGCGAGGTGCCGGTGAGGCTGGCGACATAGGCCTTCAGTGCGCCGGCCGGGGGCTTCCTTGCCGCCGTCTTTGCTGCCTTGTTGGTGCTGGTCATGGGTTCCTCCGGGGGTGAGGGCGATGCGGGGCCTGCTGGCCACGGATACGGGGGCGGTAGCCGGGCGGACTGGCTAGGCGAACGCGCCGATGCTGATGCCGGCGTCGGCGAGGGCGGACTTCACGGCGGTGGCCATTGCGACGGCCCCTGGGGAGTCACCATGCACGCAGATGCTTTCTGCGCGGATCTTCAGGATGGACCCGTCGGTGGTCCTGACGGACTGTTCGGTGGCCATCCTTAATACATGCTCCGCCACTTCGGCGGGATCGTGAAGGACTGCACCCTGCTGGGCACGGGACACGAGGGTTCCGTCCGGGTTGTAGGCGCGGTCCGCGAAGGCTTCGGTCACTGCCCGCAGGCCCGCTTCCTCTGCCAGCCGCAGGACTTCCGAACCTGGCAGCCCCATGATGGGCAGGCCGGCGTCCACGGACTTTACGGCGTCGACGACGGCGCGCGCCTGGGCGGTGTGCGACACAATCGCGTTGTACAGACCGCCGTGCGGCTTCACGTACCGGACTGTCGTTCCCTCGGCAGCAGCCAACGCCTGCAGCGCACCGATCTGGTACACCACGTCGTCGGCCAGTTCGCTTGGGTTGATGTCCAGGAACCGGCGTCCGAAGCCTGCGAGGTCGCGGTAGCCCACGTGGGCGCCGATGACGACGCCGGCCTCCGCCGCGGTTCGGCAGGTCCGGCGGATCACGCTGGGGTCCCCGGCGTGGAATCCGCAGGCCACGTTGGCGCTCGACACCGAGCTGAACATGGCCGCATCATCGCCGAGGGTCCAGCGGCCGAAGGACTCGCCGACGTCGCTGTTGAGGTCGATGGAAGTCATTTGTGATCCCCGTCTCATTGGTTGGTCATATCTAGGATGCACCAAATCTACGGATTGTTCAACAATCCTTCGATTCAACGATGTGACGATCGTGTAAATTCTCGGGTATGGCCACCATCGATTCCGCTCCCGCTCCCGCTTCCGCAGGCCGCCTCCGGGTGGCCGTGCCGTCCGTGGCCGAACGCGTGGCCCAGGAACTCCGCCGGCAGTTGGCCGAAGGCACGCTGATCCCGGGGGCCAGGCTCACCGAATCCACCATTGCCGAGGACCTGGGCGTCTCACGGAACACAGTCCGGGAAGCTTTTGCGGAACTGGCCAGTGAGCGGCTGGTGGTCCGGCACCCCAACCGCGGCGTCTTCGTGGCTAGCCTGGGGGCTGAAGACATCCATGACGTCTACACGGTCCGGCGGTTTATCGAGGTCAGCGCGATGCGCGGCGGGGGCAGCACCGAGGATGTGGCCGCGGTCCGGGCCGCGGTGGAGGAAGGCAAGCGCGCTGCGGCAGCCGGTGATGATGAAGCCGGGGGAACCGCCAACCAGCACTTCCACGGGGCCATCGTGGCGATGGCCCGGAGCCCGCGGCTGAACACGATCATGGCCCAGGTGCTGGCCGAGATGCGCCTGTTCTTCCACAAGGCCACGGCTGATGCGCTGTTCTACCAGCGCTACCTGCCGGACAACGAAGCAATTTGCGAGGCCCTGGAAGCCGGGGAGACGGACCGGGCCGCCGATCTCCTGCTGGCCTACCTGGACCGCTCCGAGGACAACCTGGCGGCAGTGCACGGAGAGTGAGCCGGCGGCTTCGTGCCGCCGGATCCACCGCTTACTCGGCGATGTCCTCTGCCCACAGTTCCGGGTTGTTGTCCTGGAAATCGCGCATCATGTCCACGCAGCGCTGGTCATCGAGGACTATCACTTCGACGCCGCGGGACCGCAGGAGGTCGAACTCGCCCGGGAAGGTGCGCGCTTCGCCCACCACCACCCGGGGGATCTTGAACTGGATGATGGTTCCGGTGCACATGGCGCACGGGGCAAGGGTGGTGTACAGGGTGGCATCCCGGTAGCTGCGCTGCCGGCCGGCCGCCCGGAGCGCCGACATTTCCCCGTGCGCTATCGGATCGCCGTTCTGGACCCGCTCGTTGTGCCCGCTGGCGATGACCACGCCGTTGCGGGCAAGCGCCGCGCCGATGGGGATGCCGCCTTCGCTGGAGCTTTTCCGGGCCGCCGCGTAGGCGGCCTCGAAAGCAGCGTCAGAAGTCGCCTGCGGGGGCAACGTGGCGGCCGTCAGGCGGGATTCGGAAGTCATCCGGTCATTCTCGCATGTGCGATCATCGGCCCGGCCCCGGGAGGCCCCGGGCTGCCGGGACCTCCTGGCTGATATGCCGGGCTCGGGGGTTTCGTCAGGCGCGGGTCCTGCCGCGGACGAAGTGGAAAATCAGGACAACAACGGCGACAACCAGCAGGATGTGGATGAGTCCGCCGCCAATATTGGCGAGCAGTCCGAGAAGCCACAGAACGGCGATGATGATGGCAATCCAAAGCAACATGGAATTCTCCTTGTGGGTAAATTTCGGATGGAATTGTGCTTTAGCCCGCGGATTTTCACATCCTACGCCCGGCACAATCCGCGGGCGCCAAACACCGCGCTGTTAATTTGCCCAAGCCCGCCACGGGGCGATCCACGGCCACCATCCGGGGCGCGGTCCCCTACCGCCGGGACCTATTTCTGGGTGACCCGGTACCGTTCGATCTGCCGGAGACGCCGCAGGAGGCTGTCGCGCCGCGGGTGCGGGACGGCGTCTGCCGCTTCTGCCGTGAGGTCAATGTGCCTGGTGCCGAATTGCCACAGCAGGAGGTCATCCAGCAGCCGGTCCGGCCCGGGGGAGTAGCGGTGGTCCAGGGCCTTGCGGACCTCCGTGATCTGCTCCGCGCGGAGCAGCCCGGCCAGCTCCATGGTCCGGGTGAGCCCGTGCGCTGCGAGCAGTTCCGAGGCCCAGCCCCAGTCGTCATCCACCTTGCGGTCCACGTGCGGCAGCAGCGTGCGCCACACATCCCTGACCCGGTTGGGTGTGAGCGGTGCCGCGCCCTCCCCGTCGGTGTCCCAGAAGCTGCGCACTTCCTCGTACCGTTCGTGCAGGTCCGCGAACGCCGTTTCCACCGTTTCCAGCATTGCCGCCGTGGCGGTGAACTGCCGGTCGAAGTGCGGCGTCCAGGCCCGGGGATCCTCGGCCTTGAAACGGATATCGTGCTCGATCTCGCTCCACGCGTGCGCAAAGATGGTGCGGATCTGGCACTCGAAGAAGTAGCTGCCGTTGGGCGTGACCTCCGGATTGAAGACCTGCTGGTACTCCTTGACGGCCTCGTTCTGGATGGTCCGGAGGATCAGGTGCCGGCTCGAATACCCGTAGGTGCCGGACTCGATGGAGCCGATGTCTTTTTCCCGGTCCCCGCGGCAGTCGAACAGCTGGCGCTGCCGTTTGATGATGTTGGCCACCGCCGCATTCTCGGCCGGCAGCTTGGTGATGACGCGTATCCCCACCATGTCATTGAGGGTCCGGAACGGGTCCGGGAACTTCAGCAGCCGCCGCCCGCCCGGTTCCAGCGGCTCCTCCGTGCGGGAGATCTTCTCCTTGAACGACTCCACCGTCTTGGTGCGGCCGGTGACAAACAGCGGGGTGACCTCGCTGTCCTTGAGCATGTCCCGCAGGACCAGCAGCACATCCCGGGTAACCAGTTTCAGGGCCGGGCGGACGCGCTCGTACAGCTCCACGTTGTGCTGCACGGATTCGCGCAGCGGCTCGTCCAAATTCTCCCAGTTACTCGGCATGTTCCCAGCTTACGGCCGGGCCCTGACAGAACGGC
>Ga0308160_10004665_pt1 | contig 14554 bp, 20 predicted proteins | sample PhyFR1_FD_201036 | JGI IMG/M metagenome (GOLD analysis project Ga0308160, IMG submission 201036) | Phyllosphere microbial communities from UC Gill Tract Community Farm, Albany, California, United States - DLSLF.R1 | ecosystem: Host-associated > Plants > Phyllosphere > Unclassified | place: USA...
CCTGGACGAATAGGGATTGAAAGCTTACATCTGCTGGAGAGCGGCGAGGACAAAGACGGCGGTCTTACCCATACCGGACTTTGCCTGACAGAGGACATCGGTACCGAGGATAGCCTGGGGGATACACTCCTGTTGTACTGATTGTCAGCTTGCGCCTATTCATGGAGAGTGGAGCTCACCCTCAGAGGGGTGCTCGAAACCGAGGTCAGAGATAGCTCGGAGTAGTTCAGGCTTTAGCAAGAAATCCCTACACGTCAGCCTTTCCTCCTAGTATTCCCAGGTATAACTTGCCTGAAACCAGTCGAGTGAATTCCAACATAAGATCCCTTCTTGTCGCCATCTGCCTTGCCATCCGTAGCGGCGGGTGGGGCGAAGGTCTCCTCGGCAGCCTCGTCGTAATCTACGAGTTCTTCTTCATCAGGTCGAACAGACATTGTATATATGTATTATTTGGCTGTTGAGTTGAAAAAGAAAAGATGATAAGCCGAAATTCGAGCGGATTGACGCGTCGTCACTGTTGATTTGTACCCACATTGTTTAAAGGAGACGAAGGAAGAGAAGTTAGTGTAGTAAAAGGGTGATGTATAAGGAACTGTAGAGTAGCAGGTGGATCAAGGGGACAATGGGAGAGCGTACGGCTTTAACGGTATTTCATCAGAGTGGCGGTATGTTCCTTGGTACTAGTTTTCTACTTTTCTGTAGAACACCATTTTCGGTAGTAAGTTTCTGAGAAAAGGCGGTAGTATCCGCTTCTTGTTTAGGTGAGATGCAGTTGTTCCCCTGTTCCTCTCTTGTGATCCTGTAACCGCGTCTTCGTCATTCCACTTCTGGCCGTTTACCTGCTCCTGAAAGAACAAGCTGCGATTAGACAAGAGTAGAGTATAATCAGCAGCACCTACACACGCCTTCACCTTTAATTCAACCGAAGACCGAGACTGCATAAGACCGCGTCAATCATTCTTTGGTTTCGTGATCGGTTTCGGTAACACTTCGCCAAGGCCGAGATCTTTATTTCAACTGCCGCTTCGATAACGACTACCTGTACCTATCTCCATCAACGTGGACAGGGGTATTTAAAGCCGAGGTGAGTCTTTATCTAATCAGGCTTGGATCAGATCGGTTTGGATTGAAGTGATGGGTGATTATTCGAGTGCTGATGAGATTAGGACGCGTCGTCGGCTGGTCCTCTCTATAATCATTCGTTATTACGTGTCTTTGATAATCCTCACCGTGAATATACTATAACGGTTTAACCTGTGAGTGACTATTTTCTTGATAGTTTTGTGGACTGTCATCGCTATATCAAGTCGTCAGAATAATGAGCTGACCTAGTTCCTCCTCTCCTGCCCCTCTACAACCTCTCCTGCCCCATCTACACATCACTTCACCCTCACCTCGAAATTATTCACACCTCCAGACCCATATCGAGACCGCAATCCGTCACCTGTCTGCCTGCGGCTCATGCTATAACATATAATCAGTAAGTCCCCCTACCCCGACCACGACTGATATCAGCCACAATGTCGACTCCTAATAACCCTTCCCCTGCTCCTAATCATCAATTCCCTTATGCTCCTCCACCCCAGCATCAACAACAGCAATATGGTCAACCCGGTCCAGGACCTAATACGATGCATAATCGATCAAATATAGCTCCGCATCAGCTTCAGCTCCTTCAACAAGTTACTGCCGCCGCTCGATCTCAAGGGATGAATTTATCGCCTCAGCAAATTACCATGGTAGTCTCATTGATGGAGAGTCAGGGCGGTGGGAACCCGCAGAGTATGATGACTGCTTTGAGATCACTTGGGCATGGTCAAGGGCAGATGCAGATGCCTCCTGGACAGGGACAAGGGCAAGGTCAAGGACAGGGGCAAGGACAAGGGGGACAGCATGGACCACCGGGTCAAGGACGACCGGGATCATCACATGGTCAACCTGGACATCCTCAAGGGCAAGGACAAGGACCACCTCCATCACAACATACGCTTCAACAACAGCGAATACAACAAATGATGCAGAGTCAACAACAAGCCAATCCGAACCAAAATCAGAACCAAAACCAAAATCCGAATCAGTCTCAGCAATACGCTGGAATGCAAGGGAGGACAGGAACGCCAGGTTCGATGGATCCACGACTAAGCATGCCACCTCCTGGACCACCAATGAATTCCTCACCTCGTCCGAACCAAGGTCCTCCACCTGGTAATCCGAATCAACCCCGGTTTTCATTGACGCCACAACAACAAGCGATAATGCAACAGCAACATCAAGCTATCATGTCGAATCCAAATTTCATGAATCTACCTCCGCAACAACAACAAATGCATTTAGGACAAATGCAACGGAAAATGATGGAGATGTTTTCGAGTCAGCAACAGCAACAGGGTCCACCACCTAATTCGGAACCTAGTCCGCATGCGCAGAGACAACCGACTCCAGGACCTGGTACGCCGCAGAATGGACCTCCATCCGGTATTCCACCTCATATGGCTCCTCCACGTCCTGCTTCTGCGGCATCTCAAATCCCTGGTTCGCCTCATCAGCATCATTCTGGATCGCCCATGGCTGTCAATACACCCCCTCCGAACCAGTATCAGCAACCACCCAACACCAACTCGCCCGCTCTTTCTGCCCATTCACAAGCCCCATCCTCGTACCCTACGCCTCAAGTCCACGCTCAACCACCACCGCACTCGCAATCGCCCCTTGCGAGTCATCAGACTGGTCCATCACCCCGTCACCAGTCTACGCCCGATATCAATGCTCAGATGAATCAACCTATTCGTCCTCCTCAACCGGTCATTCCCCCCGGTGGATATACGCCTCAGCAGCAACAGCAAATGGCGGCTGCAATGAATATTTTCGGTCAGGCAGTACAAGCTCAAGGTCAAGGTCCCCCAGGACAAGGACAAGGTCAACCACCCGTTCGACCTGGTCCCGGTCCCGGTCAGCAAAACAATATGGGTCGACCTCCGCCAACTACATTCCCTCAAGGGATGAACCCTGCTGAATTCCCATTCGATTATCGTATCATCCCTGCTCTAGCTCATGCGGGAAACCCACGATGGCAAGCCGATATCGGATCGAAGAATCCTCAATTCGTGCATGCGGTTAACCAGGCTCAACAAATGATCAACGATGGTGTCGTCTCTCCCGATACGCTTCAGAAGATGCAACAGTTCCATGCTACCATTACGAAAATGAGTCAGGGCAGACCGTTACCATCTACAAGTGGACCTGGAGCCTTCCAACCCGCTGGCCCTGGTCGAAGGGATTCTTCTGGATCAGCAAGACCTCCTCCGCCCCATATCATCCCTGAATCCCCGGCCGAGGAACGTCCTTCTTCAAGTAGAGGTAAAGTCGTCACACCCCCCGAGTCCGCAATGCCACCACCAACCTGGATCCCTGGACAACCTACACCCAATCGACCACCTCCTGAAACTCGTCCTGGGCCATCTGCATCGTCGCTGCCAGTCAAAGAATGGGAAGGCCATATCCGACCCGACCTGCCCATTACGCAGATCACCATCCTTCCCGAAGAGACTGATGATCCCACTTTCGACGGGAAATTGCCGCCCATGTCGGAAGAAGAAGTTAAATCAGTGTTGGAATGGATGGAAGCTGATAAAGCTTATGCTGGGGGGATGAGTGAGCATAAAAAGGCGAATCAGAAGAAAATGTTTAAATGGGCTAGGAATAATGATATCGATACGCCTTGGTGGAGCGTTCGAAAGGGCGAGAGGTATATGCCACCTAGGACACGGCTCCAGATTATCTTCCCCAGGGACAAGGATGCTCAGCGAATGAGGAAATCGCACAAGGGAAGGAGGTACACTAGGTAGTATGTCGTCTCTCTGTTCGTTACGATAGTACTGACAACTAGTACCCCCGCTCAGCTCAAGGCCATGGCCGATGTCGAGGATCATGTCATCCCCATCCGACTTGATGTCGAGCATGATCATTTCCGACTAAGAGATACATTCATGTGGAACGTCTCTGATACTGTCATCTCGCCGGAAATGTTTGCAGTCTCCATCTGTGACGATTTCGGAGTCTCGCCTCACCATTTCGTGTCGAAGATAGTCGCCATCATCAACGAACGAGTTTCTGAATATCGTGACCAAATCGCTCCAGCCGAACAACCCGGTCCATCTATGAAAGGTAAATTACTCGATAATGAAGATACCAAAACCACTTTGGAAATCTTTAAACGCGCCCAAGCGGACGATAGCGACGATCAAGACTCGCCAATCAGTGATGAAATCAAGACTGAACCTGATGATGCGCAAGATCATGGGAAAGTAGTCACTTGGGAAGATCAGGTTAATCGAAAGGGAATGGAAAGACCAATGACTGTTGATGAGTTGGATGCTATGGTTGATTGGGGTAATTTGGAGGAGGAATTGAGGTTATTGATCAAGGTCGAGATTTTGATTGGGAATCAGAATTTGACGGATACGTTTGAATGGGATTTGCACTCAGAGGTGACGCCGGAAGAATTCGCTCATTCTTACTGTACCGAGCTCGGCCTCAGCGGGGAGTTCATGTAAGCTTCGCGTCACCCCTTCGTTCGAGACAAAGCTGATGTACAGCACTGCCTTAGCACATGATATCCACGAACAGATCATTACCCAGAAACGATGCCTCTTCCTCACTGGACACATCATAGGCTCAAATCTCGATCTCGACGATGAAGTCAAGACCGCATTCCTACCTCCTGTCCGTAACGTCCACCGATCAGAACAAGTGGCCATGTCAACCTACACACCCATCTTTGCAACCTTTACCGACGAGGATATACAGACTATCGAAAGGGAACGTGAACGTGATTCGAAACGTAAAAGGCGAGCCACTCGAGCCAGGCGTGGTGTTATTCTACCCGATCGAGAACCTGCGAAAACCCAACGCACATTGCTTAATCCAATTGGGGCTAATGGAGTAATCGCTCGTGCTGCTACCGAACTGGCGGCTGCTGCTCCGATCACATCTTCCAGGAGGGCAGCAGCAATTGCTGCTCAGGCAAATATCAATCTCCTAGCTCAGGATCTACCTCTTCCTCAGCCACCTACGCCTCCACCTACGAATCATCCTTACAAACCTGGTAGAGGACGAGGAAGGGGATCAGGGAGGGGAGGATATAACAATTCCCGAAACTCGCCTGCGTCATATAGGGAAGGGTCGATCCTGAATGATCATCAGACTCCTATACCCCAATCCGCATTAAAAAGGTCCTACCGGGATGAAAGCTCCGAAATCAATTCGCCCGTCTTATCAAAGATCGCTCGTGGAATGCCCACGTCCTCACCTACGTTGGTCAACGAACCTCATCCTCATCACAATCAAGTCAAGATGGAACATTATCAACCTCCTCCCGAGATTAAGCGGAAATCAGACGATGTTATTGATCAGAGGGAATCAAAGGTGACAAAGTTAGATCCAATGTTGGGATATGACTCCAATCCCCAATCCCGCCCCGATACACCTTCAACATCTGGTGGATTCCCACAACTCCCTCCGAAAGGGGATGGATTCGTCCCGTCGTCTCCTTCTTCATCTAGTGAATCCTCTGATTCAGATTATGGAGCTCCTAAAAAAGTCAAAAAGGTTCAAAAATCAACTTCAATAACACCTGCTCCTTTACCTAGGGTCGTCTCGGGTTCTCCTCAGGTCCAATTTAATAATCCCATCGTACGCCCTTTCCACATCTAGAACGAATAAAGAGCTGACGAATAGGCACCTGCTTGGGTAATCAGTGCGCATACTGATTTACGAGCGAGGTACCCACAGGACGCATTTAATGTTATCCCAAGACCTAAACCCGTTGATCAACCGAATGCACCTCAGGAATGGAGGATGAAATGTTTGGATTGGTATGTTTCTTTTTTCCTCCTCTTCTAGTTGTAGGGTGTGAGGGTGGACTAGTGCTGATATACAGTCCCGGAAGGATTTACTCCTTAGGTCCAGCAGAGACTTTGAACAACTTCGAAGTCCATTTGAAAAATAGGGGACATCGGGAGAATGTTCAGGCTAGAGTTGGGAAGGAGTGATTCAAGCTTTAGGAATTACTGTTGATCCAACCCTACGGGACTGGAGATGGTGAGGGAGATGACGGTGGGCAAGCGGAGCAGGTGAACCGGGGGAGGTGAAGGAGAGATTGTACAGTATATTATAGTGTTTATTTGCATTACATCGCATGGAATCATCATGGCTCAACGGACAAGATATGCATGATGTTCACGTAACGACAGAGAAGAAGAGCGGTGGTGTATGTACAGGAGTGGTGAGTTGGAAGATCAAGGACGTGGTGGATATTGGTAGCCTTGCGGATAGTAGTCAGAGGGCGGTTGCGTTGCCCAAGGGTGGCTGCTGGGCGGCTGAGAGCCAGAGGGACCCGGTAGCTGCTGCTGGTACATAGCGTACGATCCTGGATTTGTGCTTTGTACGAATTGATTGGAGTTGATGCTGTAGGGAGAGTTGTCAGGAGGAAAGGAATAGCTGGCAAGGTTCTCGGGTCTGACGTTACCTGCAGATTCGGGCATTGGTCCCGGAGCGGTTGATTGAGGTGGCGATCGAAGCGTCCTCGACTGACGGGACCTGGCCAAAGCCGGGGTCTCGTGCATGATCCAGGAGGGGTTCCACCTACTCATGACAACATCATGGGCATCCTTGATGCGTCGCTGTCTGTCAAGATCTTCAGTACCATTCGCAATGTCAATCCCAAGAACGTTGCTAAATCATTGACGCCGTACCATGGTGGTGTATTGCCACTCACAAGTGATAGCCGATATGATATTTCGTGTCACCAGAGCGGTATCCATCTTGCCTCCATCGAGTCGATCCCATGGATGTCAAGGCTCCTTCCGCCGGGCAATAAGGCCACCCTGTACCCTCGCAAGGTTCATCTTGACAGAGTACACCCATGATAATCGAGCCGGCAAGTGGAAAGTTGGTATCCTCCAACCTGCTCAGAGCATCTTCGTATTCCGGCAAGGCTTCGCGCATCGCTCTCTTCGCTCGCAGCGACTCTTTTAGACAGAGGTCTGACATTTGAGCTTCCGCAACCCTGTACGATTATCAATGGACTTTGTTTGGTGATTCTATTATGGCCTTACGTATCGACACTATCAAGAGGGATACCCCACTTTACAGCAAAATCTGTTATTGGGATATAGCGGCCCCTGCATCGTCGTCGACAGACTGACGGTCAATAAACAAGTCGTAGACATGAAAGTTGACGCTAACAGACTTACAGCTGTCCTCCTGTTCATTGGAGCAGACCTGGCCACTAACAAGACTCAGCATTCTGGCATTCAGTGTGACAGTTTTCTCAGCCTTTGCGCCACCATGCCGCCTTGGCTGCTTCCAGTTCTGGGCCGTCGTTGTCGTCGTACGGAAGCTCTCCTGGTTTGTAGAATAGAGACATGCTCAGCTTGGAAGAGTTCAAGATAGATAAGTGCGCTGGTGTATGTTGAAAAGAGAGGATGTGATCAATGCCATTCTGAGCTGTACCTTCAAAAGAATTCAGGGATTGCAGGAGCTCAGGAGGGCTTTTTTGTGAAAGGAGGACAGTCTTGGTGTCCCTTTTCACTGACGGTTGTCTTCTGCCCTGCGCTGTTGCGTGGCAAACAACAAACCTTTGAGGGAAAGCTCCACAAGCACAAAGGTAGTCTTGCTTCCTTCACAGGGTCCCGCATGACTGTTGAAAGACAAGCTTCATAAGAAGTCTGGCCTACATGGCAACATACCATACAACCAATGCGTTGTAACAATTCTGCAGGCTAAGATTGACTCACAAAAGAATGTCTCGGTTAGTAATCTCGGCAATAGTAGACTCAGAAGATACATGAGGCTCAAAACAAGGGCTGGCCTGTTTGAGTCCAGAGATTAACCCGTCTGGCTGAATGGGACTTTTTCGACGTTAAGCGAAATGATACATGTAAGACGTGAATTTACAAAAATGATGGGATGTCTCTGTGGAGTTGGACCACTGATTCAATGAGACGGGCAAATGGGCATATGGCTCAGGGCCGGTGATTGTGGTCTACAAAAGGAGTCGACCAGCTGGATAGACATAGGGGCCCAATTGCTGTACAGTAGAGTCAACTGGCTGTGACACGTTAACGCCAGCATTTGTAGTGATGGGCATATTTCCGTTATGATCTTCAACCTGGAGCAGACTGCCATCTAGTGATGGTTGGAGCGTTCCAAGACAACGTAAGCTTGGCAAATCTGGGGGCTCCTGCTCAAGTGGTCCGTTATATGTCTGGTGAGATGGCCAAGTCCTCTCGGCACATCTCACAAAAGAGTTGTGCTCAATTCCAATTTGTTGCTTCAGGTCTGGGTTGGTGAGATCAATCTGAGCTCTGTCACATGAGTCAATGGGACACTGCGGCGCACAGCTATGCCAAGACAGGCTTGCCACTCACTTGTGGAAGTCGTAAAATGAGCCTGTTTCCCCATTTTGTTGAGCAATTCTCCATTGGAGTTGACCTGACTCTAGCATCCTGCTCACTGCTTGACAAGTATGCACAGTATGCCCACTCCCACGGTCCTGGCACATTGCCCCTGCGAGATATCCCCCAGCATATGGAAACACGTTTTTGAGACCTCGAAGGTCTTGGAGATGGCTCTTTATGGTGTCTTCATTGTCATTGTAATTAAGCCGATCGTCTTTCGACAGCTTTTGCGCATATCGTAGCACAGTTGCACGACATATCTTTGATATATGGGTTTGAGCTACTCTTGGGAGTCAGCCAGTCTGGCAGTTCAGGCCAAGCAACTTACTCGCGGATAGTACTGACCGGGACTGGATGGTCTCCTTGACTGAAGATGCTCAGTGGCGCCGCAAGTGTTGCCAGTCGAGATTGGCACCCTTCATGTCAGGTCTCACTCTCAGTCAGTAGGGACGAATGACATACATGCCATGTCATGGTCGTCAGGCCACAGCGATCCACTGCGTCGTCAGTCACATCAACACGCCTTCAATAGCTTACCCGACTAGCCGTGAGGCTGTTTCCATTGTGTTTGAACCTGTGGCACTGGTAGCTTCGCTGAAAACGTGAGGATCTGACATCGTAGTGTGTAGTAACAGATGTCGCAGCGGTTATTGCCGGAGAACTGTCCTCTTAAAAAAAGACTGGTGAGTCAAAGTGGTTGTGAGAAAGAAGACGACTAGAGAAATTGGCTGTGAACTTTCTAGCACCCTGGCTCACTTCAACACCCTCGATCAAAGGAATGCCGGCTCGGGTCCTGCTCCTATTGTATGAGATCTGTCGACCTCTTTTCATCAACGCCAGTCAGCTCAAGGCGATCCTTTGAAAGGCCCTAGACATGCTGAACGACCGCTGAGATACAGTCAAAGCCATGGACCTGAGCACACAAGAATAAGACAATACCCGTGGATCTCCATCATCGGAGAATGTATGCAATGATGCATCAATGACCGCGATCACGTTGCCGAGTTCCCCATCAAAGGGATGACACACTTGACTCGTCAAATAAGTGACCATACATGCCATTATAATCTATCCCTCTCGTTACACAAAGCCTAAATCATACATCGCTCTGTTGTGCTCCGTGAGATCCTCCTCGATGATCACCATCTCATCCGGCATCGTATCGAAGGTGTCTTGATAAGCCACGTAGTATTCTCTCAAGACTTCCGCAGCGATCACTGTCTCTAGTGTACATTGCATCTTGGTATTTCTGAGCGTATTGCTAGGTGGGTTCGTTTCCCCAAACCGAGGCGAGAATATCGGAAATGGGCCCAAGGGGAGAAGTTTTCGGAGAAGTCGATGGTCGAGGTGAGGTGCTGCTTGCCTCGGTTGATAGTGCGCCGGAATCGCTCGAGTCTTCGTCTCCGTCCTCGGATTCCCCCTCATATCCAACGCCTCCCTCGGTTCCTTCGTCCTCGTCGTCGTCCTCCTCCTCATCCTCCTCGTCCCCTGTATCTTCGTCATTCCCCTCGCTACCATCGTTTTTGATCGATCTCTTTCTCCCAGCTTCGTTCGATGACCTGACAGCTGTAGTGGGCGGGGTGTAGCCAGTATCGGTCAACAGGGTCGGAGGAGGAGCTATCCCCAACACCCTGCAAGATTCGAGAAACGCGAGGTTGGTTTCATGTTGAAGCTTGCGGAGTTGTTCGAGCGAGTCGCGGGCGGCTCGGAGATCGGCAAGACAGCTATCACGCAAGGATTGTCGAGATTCGAGAGTGGTAGCGGCTGTCTAGAATGTTTAGCATATACCGCGGAGTATCGCTGATGATCACTACTTACGTTGGCGGGTTTGTCGTCGGAAGAGTCGCTCTTTTCCTTCTCTTCCTTCGTCCTCCTTCTTTCTCTCGAAGTCTTCCTTCTCTGAACGTTGGAGAATCGCTGATCCATGGTAGAAGCCTGGTAGGTTAGAACACGATCAAGAAAGGCACATCAATGAAGCAAGATGTGTTGACTCACTTTCTTCTTCCTCTGCCTTCGCAAAAACTTGTATTTACGCTTTCTTTTTCTCGGCACCTATCTCAGTCAGCCCAAGATAGAAATGAGTGACCAGACAAGATACTTACTAGTCTGTGCGGCATGAAGATAAGGATGGTGTTGAGTGTAGGACATAGAGAAGGACGACTTACACTGAGTGGGGGAAGTGGAGGCAGAGATCACGTGACCAAAACAGTCAAAGGCGTTCTGCGAACGGGCTTGCCTTCCACAGCATCAATCCAGTCAGCAGCAACATGTATGATGTCGCGTCCGAGCAAGGGAGATGGCCCTCGATGATACTCTGAAAGCAGGAAGAGTGCGCCTGGTCAGGACGTGAGAGGCTCAGTCGAGCTCGGTCGGAAAGATGTTGTATTTGTACATGACCTGCTTTTCAAAGACTCTCGAATACCTACTAATACCAACATAAACCTAAGCCTCGACCTGCTTCGCCGCTGGAACCTGCAGCCCTTGCTGCCTCTTCCTCTCAATCTCCCTAGCAACAGCCTCATCGGTATCAACATTCTCATTGGGGTATTTCTTGATCAGGAAAGCCATGACCTGAGCGAGAATAACGATACCACCCATGAATACTGTTGTTGCCGAGAATCCGGGAATGTATCGTGGAGCATCGGTTTTAGGCCATAGGAAAACACCATAGATGGAGGCGCAGTTTCCCATACCGTTTACGAATGCGATGGCGACTGCTCGTTTCTGTGCTGGGAACCCGATGACGTTGGGGACCTGTTTGTTAGTAAAGTAAGGAGAGAGGATGGAGATGCTTACCCAGATAAGAATGAGTGGGCAAGTAGCGTAGATACAACCTAGACCGAAAATGATGAAGACGTATTGTACCATGTGATTGGTAGATGCGACACAGATGATGAAGCATACTGTTCCGAATAAGGCGAGACCACTGATAAACATGGGTTTGTTCTGGTAGTAATCCGATCCCCATGCGGCGGCAAGGATAAACACAAAGGCGCATGCGTAGAGGGGGATAGTGTGGTATTGTCCAACAGGACCAGTCCAGCCGAGAGCACCGATAAGCGTGGGGACAAAGTATTGGATAGTCTGAGCACCAGTGCCGAGCATGTACTACTAGTCAGCGACCAGATTCTATTGGAATTAGAGGACTTACAAGGACGACAAAGACCCAAACTCGGAAATCCTTGAACATCATTTTACAAGCGGCCCATTCTCCAATATGTCCTTCAGCACCGGCGGCATTGGCGAGACCATCATACGAAAGTCGTTGAGCGGCGAGTGTTCGTTCCGCTTCAGAGAAACCCTTGGAGTTCGAAGGGTAATCGGGTAGGACATACCATGCCCAAAGACCACAGAAAGTGGCACCGACACCTTCAATTAAAAAGAGCCATCGCCACCCAGAAATTCCTCGTGCTCCGTCCAAATTTGAGGTAATGACACCGGCGAGGAGTCCAGAGAAAGCTCCAGAGACGGCAGTTGCAGTGTAGTAGATGGCGAAACGTCTAGAGAGCTCGTAGCGCCGGTACCACGAGGAAAGGTAGAAGGCAACTCCTGCGATTATCAGCTTGTGCATTGATGCAGGAGATGCAGGAACGTACCAGGCGCAAAGCCAGCTTCTGTAATACCTAAAACTAGAAGAATATCAGCTGAATGTTTCATGTGGGTGGAGAAAAAACACATACCAAATCGGACGGCGGCAAGTTGAGACCAATTTTGGGTGGCAGCGGCACATCCAGCGACGATTCCCCAAGCGACACACAAACTCGACAGGTAGATGGAAGGTCGTACTCGAGCAATGATGAGATTCGAAGGTATTTCGAATAGGACGTAGGAGATGAAGAAGACCAAAAGGACGATCGAGTACTGGGTCGAGGTGAGGTTGAATTCTTTTTCTAGACCACCTGTCTTGGCATTACCGATATTGGCTCGATTGAGGTAGGACAGTGTGTAGAGAACCCAGATTGTTGGTACAATTCGAAGATCCATTTTACGTAGTAGCTTCTTTTCTTCGGCGGATCCGGGCACATACCTACCTGTCAGTGGAGAATGGGTAAAGTGGGTAAGACTCACTGAGCGGCAAGTGCTACCATCTGATCATCTTGTCCCATCACATCATCCCCATCTCTCCATTCTTGGTTTCCTTTCTCATCTCCGGCGTCGGGATGTTCAATTGGGATACCTGAAGGTTTCATTGTGTATTATTGTGTCGGTCGGTGATGAAGAGATTTAACAAGCGAGGGGTCGCTAGACTATATATCCTCTTTGGCACTGGTCCTAGATACTAGCGGAACGGTGTAATGCTGACCGGACTGTCGCTGGCCGGACTCCACAACATCATACAAGTGAGGAGGCCCAAACCGAGGAAGAGTCGGGGTGCGTGTTCTATTTTTCGGACCGAAGTGTAGCTTCCGTAGGGGCTTAGCGGGGTTGTAATCGAGACCGGGGCTCTGGGATCAGGGCGGGAGCAGCCTACGGATTACTCTAAGAGGTAAAAGTTGGACTGGAGAAATCACCTGGCGGTCATTGCCGCGAGCGCCACCGGGCCAGCTGGTTTGATCCGGAATTATAGGATCAACAACGAGACTCCTCAGACTCCTCAGACTCCTTTGCATTCCTCAATGGCATATGATGCATTCTGATGGAAGTATGATGCTCTACCATCAAAAGAGGACTGTTTGGAATTGATCCGAATTAAACCGATCAAGGGTTACCTGTTTTTGTGACATGTGATAGGCGCGTGAGCGGTAAGAGCCGGCATTCACGGAGAGTATCCGGAAGAATACACACTTGAACACTTGTCTCCGGTCCGGACTAGCCTATCCTATCAATCTGATCCACTCTGTCATCCAACATTCTGCTACGCACATAGAACAATCTCTGAACCAGCTCAATAAACCGCTTGATTACCTAGAAACAATGACTGTCCCAAACAACCGAACACTCGATATCCTGAAAGCTGCTGATGAGGGAGGCTGTGAGTTATTTCGTAACTGTTTTCGGTGGAGCTAATGATGTAGATGGTGTTATTGCTCAGACCTGGTATGCAGTGCTCTAGGTATAGGTGATGAGCTGATCAGGTAGCTACGATATGACCGCTGCTATCGGTCTCGTTAGGGCTGCTGAGAGACAGAGATCACCTGCCATCCTCCAGCTCTTCCCTACTACCGTCAAGTACGGTGGTGGACCATTCCTCCGAATGTGTCTAGACTTGTACGTCTTCCCCTCAAATATGAAAGTATGCTGATGATCAGGGCACACTCTGCTTCTGTCCCCATCTCTGTCCACCTCGATCACGCTACCGATGCAGACCAGTTGGAGCTCGCTGTCGGACTTGCTGAAAAGGGTATCGCTTTCGACTCTATCATGGTTGATGCTTCCCACGCTGATGTACGTCTCCTATTCTCAATAATGACAGAGTATAGCTGACATGTAGACGGACGAGGAGAACATTGCCATCGCTGTTCCATGGATCAAGCGATGTATCGCTGCTGGCGTTGCAACTGAAGTCGAACTAGGTCGATTAGAGGGTGGAGAGGCTGGACTCAGGCAGATCGAGGGAACAATTTTCACAGACCCAACCAAGGCTGAACATTTCCTAAAAGAGTGCGTCCCCCCAAGACTTGCTTTGCATGTTCGCTGACGAGTAGGACCGGCGCACATATCCTCGCTCCATGTGTTGGAAACCGACATGGATCATACAAGCCTTTCCCTGGAGGACCAGAATCGCAATGGGACTTGAAGTTGCTCGAAAAGCTCTCTACACAGTTCAAGGGTCGAATCCCAATCTGTGCTCATGGTGTATGTTTCCTGCACAACATCGAGCGAAGCTGATAGTAGACTGATGAACTACCCGACAGTCTGTTCTCGGCAATCGTCAAGACTGGTGTTACCAAGGTATGTCCCTTTCCCTGGCAAAAGCTGATACCAGTTCAACGTCAACTCGTGGTGTCGTGACAAAGCTACTGAAGTTTACGGAGCCAAGTTCCCCGATACTCCCTTCCCTGATGTTCAAGAGGAGGCTACCGAGGCCTTCGCAGCTGAATGCGAGAGGTTCATGAAGTTGCTCGGATCTTCTGGAAAGGCATAGTCGTAGTTAG
>Ga0308160_10004666_pt1 | contig 14552 bp, 10 predicted proteins | sample PhyFR1_FD_201036 | JGI IMG/M metagenome (GOLD analysis project Ga0308160, IMG submission 201036) | Phyllosphere microbial communities from UC Gill Tract Community Farm, Albany, California, United States - DLSLF.R1 | ecosystem: Host-associated > Plants > Phyllosphere > Unclassified | place: USA...
CATGACCGACAGCACGCACGACCTGTCGGCCAAGGTCATCGACAACACCGTGTCCGCGATCCTGAAATTCCGCGACCAGCTCGACGTGCATTCGATCGACCGCGCCATCGAGATCCTGCGCGGCGCCAGGCGCATCGAGTTCTACGCGATGGGCAATTCGCGCGTGGTGGCGCTCGACGGCCAGCATAAATTCTTCCGCTTCCGCATCCCGACCACGTCCTATGGCGATTCGCACCTGTTCGCGATGGCTGCCGAGCTGCTCGGTCCGGGCGACGTCGTGATCGCCATCTCGACCGCCGGCCAGTTGCCCGAGTTGCTGAACGCAGTCGATACCGCACGCGCCGCCGGCGCCCACGTCATCGCCATCACCAGCAGCAAGTCGGCGCTGGCGCGCAAGGCCAGCATTTGCCTGGCGGTCGACCACGCCGAGGATTCGACGACCTTCCTGTCGATGATTTCGCGGATCTTGCAGCTGCTGCTCATCGACATCATGGCGGTGGGGGTGTCGTTGGGTTCGCAGGCCGAGGCGAGCGAGGCCGACAGCGAGCGGCGCCGCCTGCTGATTTCGCACCTGGACATCTGAGCGGCAAATATATGATGCTCGGTACGATATCGTACCGAAGCATCGCGCCTGGCGGCGTAGGGTTCGGGATAGCCTGAACTGCTTGAACCTTACCCGACCAAAGGCCGATATGATGCGAGACCCAGAAAAAACCATGACTGCCGAACTGGCATTTGCACTTGGAAAAATCACGCGGCGTGCGCTGGATCACTCCGGCGAAACAGTGGATCGACCCGCGCTTTCCAGGTTCGCCAACAATCTGCTGGAAGCCGGGCATGAAAAGATTGCCGGCGATTTGCTGATGGTCTTCGTCGCCGGTTTCGAGGAAGGCGATCCGCCGGAGCGGCGCGCGGGAATGGCCGAGCGTGCTTGATGCAGGGCTTACAGATTGAAACGTCTATTACAGCGTCACCGACAGCTTTCGCCGGTTTTACCTGACACACTGTGGCCATACGTACAGAGCGCACTGGAATCGTGCGCTAGGATCTGGCTTTTACATGAATCAGGGAAGAACCATGAAACTTGCTAACCCAACCCTCGTCAAACTCGCCGCCGCCCTGGCCCTGACCGCCGCGGCCACTTCCTCCTTTGCTCAAGACCGCGGCGACCGCCGCGCCTTCGACGCCGGCTACGAAGCGGGCCAGCGCGACGCCCAGGGCGACCGCGGTGGCCCCCGCGGCCCGCGCTGGGACCGTGTGCGCATCCTGGAAGCCGAGTACGGCGCACGCGGCCGCATGTGCGATGCGCGCCGCGCGGTGCAGCGCGACGTCGTGCGCAACCGCGGTGCGATCCAGGTCGACAACGGCCTGTGTGGCGATCCGGCTGCGAATGTCCCGAAACGCCTGCGCGTAGTCTACCGTTGCCACGATACCGCGCCGGGCCGCGTCGTCGCGCGCGAGGGCGAGACGCTGCGCCTGACCTGCCGCTGGTAACGCTCTAACTCAGTCTTCGACGAAGACGACGGCCGTGCGCGGCGGGATGTCGTAGCTGCCCGTCGCGCTGTCGAAGCTAGCCTGCGCCGCCCGCTTGTCCGCCACGCCATCGGCCATGAACACCGGATGCAGGCGCATGCGCTTGCCCACCGCTTGCGGGTCGGCGATCGTGTGGCCGATCTTGTCGACGTTGATGAAGTAGGCGATGCCCTTGAAGCCCGCGCCTTCATAGCCGCGCCCGTCCAGGTACGCCGCCGCCACGGTCGGGACCTGCTGGGTGCCGGTGTTGAAGAAGCGCAGGCGGCGCTTGATCTCTTCAGCCGTCGACAGGCGGAACAGCGTCGAGCTGGCGCGTACCGCCAGCAGGTCGCGGAAGGCGTCGCGCGTCCAGGCGATATCGGCAGGCAGAGGCTTGAGCGCGGCGTTGGCCAGCAAGGGCTTGATCAGCGCGTAATCCTTGCCGTTGTCGGCTTGCGGCGGCAAGCCGGTGCCGAAGTAATTGTCGCGGTAGGTCCAGTCGAGGCGGTTGAACCAGTCGCCCGAATTGAAGCTGTTGCGGTCCAGGGATTTCGAGCGCAGCACGTCGATGCCGGCATGGTAGTAGGCGACGCCCTGGCTGAAGGCATCCACCGCCATGCCCAGCACCTGCACGCGTGCGCGGTCCTGGCGCGAGGTGCCGAGGGGCAGCTTGAACACGTCGATGTCGAACAGGGTCTGGTTGTCGTGGTTCTCGACGTAGTTGACCACCTCGCTTGGCTCGGCCACGTAGCCGGCCGGCTGGCCGTTGTAGTCGATGGACGCCAGCGTCTTGACCTGGCCATCGTAAGTCTGCAGCGGATACGAACGGATCGAGCCTGCCAGGCCGGCGCGTACCAGGTCGGCGGCTTTCAATAACGCGGACGCCGGCACTTGCCCTGCGTGGGCATTCGGGTCGTAGACCAGCCCGTTGATCCAGCCCTGGCGCTGGAACAGCGCTTCGCCGGCATCGCCGGCCGAGCCGCCGCGCACCGCATCGCGGGTGCGGTCGTTGAAGGTGCCGATGGCGCTGCCATTCAAGGATAATTGCGACGCCTGCACGAAGCGCGCGCCGTCCGCCACTTCGCCGAAGTTCCAGCCTTCGCCCAGCAGCTGCACCTTGCGGCCGGCGGCGACATTCACTTTCTGCTGCAGCTGTTCCATCACCGCACGCGGCTGGTGGCCCATCAGGTCGAAGCGGAAGGAATCGATCTTGTATTGGCTCGCCCACAGCGCCACCGAATCGATCATCAGCTTGCCCATCATGAGGTTTTCGGTGGCGGTGTTGTCGCAGCAGGTCGACTGCTCCACGTTACCCTTCGCGTCCAGCCGGTGGTAATAGCCGGGCACGATGCGGTCCAGCACCGACTTCTCGTCCTGGCCGGCCTTGAAGGTGTGGTTGTACACCACGTCCATGCCGACGCGCAGGCCGGCCTTGTGCAGGCTGTCGACCATCCTGCGGAACTCGAGCACGCGCACTTCCGCGCGCGCCGGGTCGGTGGCGTAGCTGCCTTCCGGCGCGTTGTAGTGATACGGGTCGTAGCCCCAGTTGAAGCAGTCGGTATGCGCTGTCTCGTTCACCAGCGCCTGCTGGGCGATACCGTCGGCCGCACCGAAGGGCTGCGGGACGGCGCAGCCGGTTTCGGGCACGCTGCCGATGTCGTACACCGGCAGCAGGTGGACGTCGGTCAGGCCGGCCCTGGCCAGCGCGGTCAGGTGCTTCATCCCGTTGCTGTTGTTGTCCGTGAAGGCGAGGTATTTGCCGCGGTGCTCGGGCCGTACGCTGTCGTCGTTGATCGAGAAGTCGCGCACGTGCAGTTCGTAGACCACCATGTCGGCCGGATTCTTGACCGTTTGCGGGACGGGGGATGCGTCCCAGCCGGCCGGCTTCAGGCGCGGCGCATCCAGGCGCGCGATATAGCTGCGCTTCGAGTCCGCGTTCAGGCTGACGGAATAGGGGTCGGTCACCATGTTGCGCACGATGCCGGCGCCGTCGACCGCCACGTCCACCGCATATTTATAGTACTTGCCCGACAGGTCTGACGGCAGCGCCACGCTCCAGGCGCCGGTCTTGTCGTCGAAGCGCATCTGGTAGACCGCGCGCGTCGGCTTGGCCGGGCCGTTGTAGATGCAGACCGCGGCCTGCCGGGCGGTCGGCGCCCACAGCGTGAAGGCGGTGCGTTTATCGTCGACGCGCACGCCGAGTTTGTCGAGGCCGGCGGCGGCGGCGTACAGGTCGTCCAGCGCAGCGGCCACCTGGATGCGGGTGGCGGCGCGCACGGTGCCCTGCGCGTCTTCCTGTACCAGCACCAGCTGCTGGCGCAGCAGCGCGGGGACGTCGTCGGCGTCGTTCTCGTTCACCTGCAGGACCGGCCCGTCGGCCAGGTATTTGAAGCGCGTGGCGGCGGCAGCGGGCACGGTACCCTTGAACGGAGCGAGCGTGATGAAGCCGGCCGCGCCCTTGGCCTTGCCACCGATGGGGGCGGTAAGCGCGCCGTTGGGTGCGTAGTACAACCTGAAGACGGCGCCGGGGTCCGCGCCCGGCCATTTGATCAGGCGTTTGTCGAGCCAGACGGCGCGCGCATCGAAGCTGGCGGCGGCCGGGTGCTGGTTGATCTGGAAGGCGCTGCTTTCGCAGGCATCGGGGGTGACGGCGGCGTGTGCGCCGCCCGCCAGCAGCGCCATCGACATGATCGATGCGGCGCCGGCGGTGGGGATGGTTCTATTCATGAATCGGCAATCTTGAAACGAAAAGCAGGGGACTAGTTACTTGGCTTGCTTATGCAGCCTCATTACGGTAGTTGTTTACCATGCGGTAACGGGTGGCATACCAGCCGAAAGCCAGCGCGGCGATGAAGGCGAAGGCGGCGAAAAAATACATCTGGAAGGCCATCACGCCAAGACCCGTACCGGCGATGTGGCCCAGCACGGTCTCGTTGCGTACGCTGGCGTTCACGATCAGCACCCACAGGCTGCCGACCGTCACCGCCAGCGACCAGAAGGCCATGATCGCGCCCTTCATCGAGCGCGGCGCCTGGCTGTAGGCGAATTCGAGGCCGGTGGCCGAGACCAGCACCTCGCCCATGGTGAGCAGGGCATACGGCAGGATCTGCCACGCCATCGACACTGGGGTGCCGCCATCCATCACCACCTGGATGGTGCCGATCGCGACCCAGGACAGCGCGGACAGCGCGATCCCGGCGGTCATGCGGCGCAGCGCGGTCGGTTCCCAGCCGAGACGGCGCAGCAGCGGGAACACGGCGATGTTGTTGACCGGGATGAGCAGCATCACCAGCAGCGGATTCAGGGCCTGCATCTGGGCCGGCTCGAAGCGGAACTCGCTGCCGAAGAGATGGAGCGTCGGACGCAGCATCGAATTGGCCTGCACGATCCAGGTTGAAGCCTTCTGGTCGAACAGCGACCAGAACGGCGTCACCAGCGCGAACACGATCAGCACGCGCAGCACGCCGCGCACGCCGTCGACCGCTTCGTCGGGGTGGATGCCGCGCGCGCGTTCCAGCTGCATGGCGACGCCGATGCCGCCGAAGGCGAGCAGCAGCACCAGCGCCGTGCAGGCGGCGATGACGAAGCCCCAGGACGGGCTCATGGCCAGCGAGGCCGCGGCACCCGCCGCACCCACGAAGGCCACCACGAGACCCGGACGGCCGGCGCCGGGCCTGGTGGCCAGCAGCGCGCTGCGCGCCACGCGCGTGAACGAATGCGGATCGGCTGCACTCGGGGGCACATGCACGTATTTCCTGCGGCCGCTCCAGAACACCAGCGTCGCAACCAGCATCAGGATGCCCGGAATGCCGAAGGCAACCGCGGGCCCGTAGTCGCGCAGGAAGACCGGCATCAGCAGCGAAGCGAAGAAGGAGCCGAAGTTGATGATCCAGTAGAAGGCGTCGAACACCACCTTGGCGCGGTCCTTGTTGGTGTGGTCGAACTGGTCGCCCACGAACGAGGACACCAGCGGCTTGATGCCGCCCGAGCCGAGCGCGATCAGGAACAGGCCGAAGTAGAAGCCCTTCACGTTGTCCTCGAAGGCGGCCAGGCAGGCGTGGCCGGCGCAATACACGAGGCTGAGCCAGAACACGGTGTTGTACTTGCCGAAGAAGCGGTCGGCCAGCCAGCCGCCCAGCAGCGGGAAGAAGTAGACGCCGATGACGAAGGTATGGAACACGTCCTTGGCTTCGCCGGCGCGCCGGGCTTCGGGCAGGAACAGCAGCAGCGACGAGATCAGGAAGGGCGTCAGGATGTTGCGCATGCCGTAGAAGCTGAAGCGCTCGCAGCCTTCGTTGGCGATGATGTAGGGGATCTGGCGCGGCATGCGGCCGGCCTGGGTGCGTGGTGCTACCGATGGCGGCGTTTGGGTCATCGGGGTCTCCTGACGTGTCTCGTGCCGCGATCCTATGCAAGCCTGCTCATCTTGGCAACAAGAACTTGTTCGGCCACCTCATTTATGTGACATTGAATATGTAGTTTGACTACTGAAGCGCATGATATTGTTCGGTCTATATTACCTCTAGTATGATGATTTTTAAGGATATTTATACGAATATGCACGACTGGGCCCGATTGTCATTGCATAAACGATCCTGTATATTGCGTAAAAATTACCAATCTCTACACGACCATGACCCCTTCATCGAACGACAAAGCGCCGTGGTGGCAGGAAGCCATCATCTACCAGGTCTATCCACGCAGCTACCTCGACACCAACGGTGACGGCGTCGGCGACCTGCCGGGCATCACCGCCAAGCTGGATTACATCGCCAGCCTGGGCGTGGACATCGTCTGGCTGTCGCCGTTCTTCAAGTCGCCGATGAAGGACTTCGGCTACGACATCTCGGACTACTGCGACGTCGACCCGCTGTTCGGCACCCTCGACGATTTCGACAGGCTGATCGCCAAGGCCCACAGCGCCGGGCTGAAGATCATGATCGACCAGGTGATGTCGCACACCGCCGACGCCCACCCGTGGTTCGTCGAGAGCCGCGCCAGCCGCGACAACCCGAAGTCGGACTGGTACGTGTGGTCCGATCCGCTCCCGGACGGCAATCCGCCGAACAACTGGCTGTCGGTGTTCGGCGGCTCGGCGTGGCAGTGGGACACGCGCCGCAAGCAATACTACATGCACAACTTCCTGGTCAGCCAGCCGCAATTGAACTTCCACAATCCGGACGTGCAGCAGGCTCACCTGGATTCGCTGCGCTTCTGGCTCGAGCGCGGCGTCGACGGCGTGCGCATGGATGCCTGCGTGTTCCACTTCCATGACCGCCAGCTGCGCAGCAACCCGCCGGCGCTGGTGCGCGACACCTCGACCGTCACCGACGTCAACCCCTACGGCATGCAGGCCCACATCTACGACAAGACGCAGCCGGAAAACATCGCCTTCCTGCAGAAGGTGCGTGCGCTGCTGGACGAATTCGGTGCGGTCTCGATCGGCGAAGTCAGCTCCGATGACGCGCTGGCCCAGATGGCGGAATACACCTCGGGCGACGACAAGCTGCACATGGCCTACAGCTTCAATCTGCTGACACCGGAATTCTCGAGCGCCCACATCCGCCGCCAGGTCGAAGAATTCAACGAGCGCGTGAAGGATGGCTGGGGCTCGTGGTCGGTCGGCAACCACGATGCGATCCGCGTGGCGACGCGTTGGGCCGATGGCCAGCCGACACCAGCCTTGTCGAAACTGGTGCTGGCGCTGCAGCTGTCCCTGAAGGGCACCCCCTGCCTGTACCAGGGCGACGAACTGGCGCTGACCGAGGCCGACGTCCCGTTCGAACTGCTGCAGGACCCGTACGGCATCACCTTCTGGCCCGAGTTCAAGGGCCGCGACGGCTGCCGCACGCCGATGCCGTGGACGCCATCTGCGCCGAATGCCGGCTTCACCAGCGGCAAACCGTGGCTGCCGGTGCCGCCCGAGCACCTGGCGCTGGCCGAGTCCATCCAGGACCAGGATCCGCAATCGATGCTGAACTTCCAGCGCACCATCATCCGCTGGCGCCGCACGCTGCCGCAGCTGCTGCGCGGCGAGATCGCCTTCTACGACGTGCCGGAACAGGCGCTGGCGCTGCGGCGCGACCTGGCCGGTCATCCATCGGTACTGGCGGTGTTCAACGTGACCAACCAGCCGGTGTCGTTCGACTGGCCGGAAGCGGCCGGTGCGACGCTACTGGAAGGCCACGGCCTGCCGGGCGAGGTCGCCGGCGGCAAGGTGACGCTGCCCGCGTATGGCGGCTGGTTCGGCATCCTGAAGGCGTAAGCCATGCAGGAACAGCCGGACAACACCCGCACCGCCTTCGCCGACGGCCCGCGCCTGCTGGCCGACATCGGCGCGACCCACGCCCGCTTCGCGCTGCAGACCGCGCCCGGCGCATACCGGGGGGTAGCCGTGCTGAAGTGCGACGACTTCGCCGGCATCGTGCCGCTGCTGCGCTTCTACCTGCAGGAGCATGCCGAGACGCGCCTGCACCATGCGGCGCTGGCGCTGGCCAACCCGGTCAGCGGCGACTACGTGCGCATGACCAACCGGCCCTGGGAATTCTCGACCGACGCCGTGCGGCGCGAGCTGGGCCTGACCACGCTCCTGATCGTCAACGACTTCACCGCGCTGGCGATGGCGATCCCGGGCCTGAAAGCCGAAGACCTGATGCAGGTGGGATCGGGCAAGCCGGCGCCGAACGCGGTGATCGGCGTGCTCGGGCCGGGTACCGGCCTGGGAGTCTCCGGCGTGATCCCGACCCTGGACGGTTACGTCACGCTGGGCAGCGAAGGCGGCCACGTCAACTTTGCGCCCGCCGACGAACGCGAGTTCGCGGTGCTGCAACTGGCCTGGCGCGAGTGGAAGCACGTCTCGAACGAGCGCCTGATCTCCGGCCCCGGCATGGAGATCGTGTACCGCGCGCTGGCGCATCGCAACGGCGTCAACGCGCGCACGCGCGACTCGGCAGCCATCATCGCCGGTGCGCTGGAAGAGAAGGATGCGCTGTGCATCGAGACGCTGGAATGCTTCTGCGGCATGCTGGGCAGCGCCGCGGCCAACCTGGCGGTGACGCTGGGCGCCTTTGGCGGCATCTTCATCGGCGGCGGCATCGTGCCGCGCCTGAACGCGTGGTTCAAGACCTCGCCGTTCCGCGCGCGCTTCGAATCCAAGGGCCGTTTCACGGACTACATCGCGGACATCCCGACCTTCGTCATCACCACGCCCCACGTGGCCTTCGACGGCGTGGCGACCATCCTGTCCGAACACCTGCGCGGCCGCAGCGGCGCGAACACATTGATGGACAGGATCCAGCAGCTGCAGCACGAACTGACGCCGGCCGAGCAGCGCGTCGCCACGCTGGTGCTGGAGCAGCCGCGCCTGGTGCTGAACGAACCGATCGCGGAAATCGCCAGGCTGGCCGACGTCAGCCAGCCGACCGTGATCCGCTTCTGCCGCTCGCTGGGCTTTCTGGGCCTGGCCGACTTCAAGCTGAAGTTCGCCAGTTCGCTGACCGGCTCGATCCCGGTGCGCCACAGCCAGGTGCGCATCAGCGACAGCACCCACGATCTGTCGGCGAAGGTCATCGACAACACCGTGTCGGCGATCCTGAAATTCCGCGACCAGCTCGACGTGCACGCGATCGACCGCGCCATCGCGCTGGTGAGCCACGCGCGCCGCATCGAGTTCTACGCGATGGGCAATTCACGCGTGGTGGCGCTGGACGGCCAGCATAAATTCTTCCGCTTCCGCATCCCGAGCGCGCTGTACGGCGACTCGCACCTGTTCACGCTGGCCGCCGGCCTGCTGGGACCGGGCGACGTGGTGGTGGCGATCTCGAATTCCGGCCGCTTGCCGGAACTGCTGGAAGCGGTCGACACCGCCCGCGCCGCCGGCGCCGACGTGGTCGCCATCACCAGCAGCCAGTCGCCGCTGGCGCGCCGCGCCACGGTCTGCCTGGCGGTGGATCATGCCGAGGACAGCACCCATTTCCTGTCGATGATTTCGCGCATCCTGCAACTGCTGCTGATCGACATCATGGCGGTGGGTGTATCGGTGGATGTGCACCATGCGCGCACGCCTGAGGGGATGCCGGAAGGCGAGCTGGAACAGCGCAGGGCGCTGATTTCGCATTTGGATAGTTAGCGCACCACAAGGTGCTGCCGGCCGGGGGAGGAGTGGTACCGCTACGCACACATCAGGCAATCGTGTGAATGGCGGTACGCGCGGCCGGCAGCACTTCCCAAGATAGGCGCCAATCAGGATTGAGGCTTGCGGACGCTCAAGGCAGCGTATCGCAACCAAAAACAGGCATCCGGGCCAGGAATGTCCGGTGTATCTGGCGCACCATCAATTCGATTTCAGCTCGACATTCCGGATATTGCGCCGCCACTCCGACAAGGACTGCACCGCATCCGTCTCCGCATCTTCGACCAGAATATCGTCACCCTGTTTCGCCACCAGAAAGCTGGCACGCCGGTGGATGTTCTGCTTGCGGTTTTCCACGAAGCTGAGCTGGTAATACGGCTTGCCGTCGACCAGGCGCGGTGCCGGATCGTCTTCGATCACCGCGCCATGCGCAGCACCGCGCGAGCCTTTTTCGATCTGTTCCGACCAGGTCTTGATTTCGGGCAGGGCCAGCACGGAGGCGATGGCCTGGTCGCGCGTGCGCACGGGCTGGGCGGGAGCCTGGGACGCCGCCGGTTTTGTCGGGGCGGGCGGTTTCTCGCGCTGGCACCCCGCCAGTACCAAACTGAGCGCCAATGCTGCCGGCATCAACAGCAGGCGGTTGAAAGTGGACAGTGTGCCGGGTTTGAACATGGGAGCCTTCGGTATGGTTTGCCGCATACTAAACCAGCACTAGATGGGTGGCAATAACAGTGATGACTGCAGCAGATGGCCAGTAGTGGTCAGCCCGATAACATTGCTGTCATTATTGTTGCTGTAGGCCAACAAAACCAAAGATCTGTAAGATCTCGGCTTTAAAGCTGTCTAATTGTCACTAAAAACATGAATTTACTAGCCAACATGAAAATCGGACAGCGTCTCGCTCTCGGATTTGCCATCGTTCTTGTCCTGTCGATCATCACAACCGCCATCGGCATCGTCAAGCTGAATGCGGTCGCCGATGCCGCCGAGCGCATGCTCGACGAGCCGGTCAAGAAAGAGCGCCTGATCAGCGAATGGAACGCCAATATCAGCGTCGCCGTGATCCGCACCTCGGCCATCATCAAGAGCAGCGATACGTCCCTCATCCAGTTCTTCGCCAAAAATACGGAAGAAACGAACACGAAAGCCGCTTACTTTCTGAAGGAAGTCGAGCCCTTGCTGACCACGGCCGAGGAAAAGCAGATCTTCGCCGGCATGATGAAACTGCGCGAGGGCTACGCAGGCGGGCGCAAGGAAGCGGCCAGGCTCAAGGAAGCCGGCCAGATCCGGGAGTCCAACGAGGTGCACGACAAGATCTATCTGCCGGCCGCCGAAGCCTACCAGGCCGGCATGGCCAAGCTGGTCGACATCCAGCGCAACCGGGTAAATGAGCTGAGCCGCAACATCCTGGCAATCAAGCAGGAAAGCCGGCGTACCGTCATGCTGCTCGGGGCATTGAGCACCGCGCTCGGCATCCTCTGTGCCTGGTGGCTGACGCGCAGCATTACCGGCCCGGTCCATACCGCCGTCGAGCTCGCGCAGCGCGTGGCGGCCGGCGACCTGACGTCGAATCCGCAAGCCGGGGCGCGCGACGAGATCGGCCAGCTGCAGTCGGCGCTGAAGCACATGAACGACCAGCTGCTGCGCATGGTGCGCGACATCCGCCAGGGTTCGGATACGATCGCCACCGCCTCGTCGCAGATCGCAGCCGGTAACCTCGACCTGTCCAGCCGTACGGAGCAGCAAGCCGGCTCGCTCGAGGAAACCGCGTCGTCGATGGAAGAACTGACGTCGACCGTGACCCAGAATGCCGAGAACGCGCGCCAGGCCAATGTACTGGCAGCATCGGCTTCGGAAGTGGCGGGCCGCGGCGGCGAGGTGGTCGCACAGGTGGTCGATACCATGAGTTCGATCAACGCGTCCTCCAGGAAGATCGTGGACATCATCGCCGTCATCGACGGCATCGCTTTCCAGACCAACATCCTTGCGCTCAACGCGGCAGTGGAAGCGGCGCGTGCCGGCGAGCAGGGCCGCGGCTTCGCGGTCGTGGCTAGTGAGGTGCGTTCGCTGGCGCAGCGTTCGGCGACGGCCGCCAGGGAGATCAAGGGACTGATCACCGATTCGGTGGACAAGATCGACAGCGGCGCCCAGCTGGTCAACCAGGCCGGCGCCACCATGGACGAGATCGTCGGCAGCGTCCGGCGCGTGAGCGACATCATCGGCGAAATTACCGCCGCGACCGAAGAGCAGCGCGCCGGCATCGGCCAGATCAACCAGGCCATCAACCAGATGGATCAGGTCACCCAGCAGAACGCCGCGCTGGTCGAGGAAGCGGCGGCCGCTTCCGGTGCCATGCAGGAGCAGGCGCTGCAACTGGCGCAGGTGGTCAGCGAATTCAAGCTCGGCACCGGGGACGCCGGCCGTGCACGCCCGGCTGCGCCACGCCGCAAAGCAGCCGCCGCGCTGGTGCCGCGCCTGTCCTGATATTATTTATTCAGCCATCTCTTCCTTGAGCGAAGCCATGTCGATCACGTAGCGGAAGCGCACATCGCCCTCGATGACCTTTTTGTAGGCATCGTTGATGTCCTGGATGCGGATCATCTCGATCTCCGGGCCGATATCGTGCTCGGCGCAGAAATCCAGCACCTCCTGCGTCTCGGCCAGGTTGCCGATCAGCGAACCGGTCACGGTGCGGCGCTTGAAGGCGACCTGCATGTTGTCCACGCCGGCCATCGGCTCCAGCGCGCCGACCACGCAGATCGCCTTGTCGCGCTTGAGCAGCTCGATGAAGGGATTCAGGTCGTGCTTTTCCGGGATCGTCGACAGGATGAAGTCGAAGCTGGCTTCCAGCTTCGACAAGGCATCCTTGTCGTCTTCGATCACGGCGTCGAAGCCGAGCTTTTTCGCTTCCTCGATTTTGTCTTTGTTCGACGTGAAGATGGTCACCTCGGCGCCCATCGCCTTGGCCAGCTTGGCCGCCATGTGGCCCAGTCCGCCCATGCCGAGGATGCCGACCTTGTCGCCGGCTTTCACGCCCCAGTGCTTCAGCGGCGAATACGTCGTCACGCCGGCGCAAAGGATGGGCGCGGCGACTTCCGGCTTCAGCGCCTCGGGAATCTTCAGCACGAAATCCTCTTTCACCACCAGCATGTTCGAATACCCGCCGAAGGTGTTATCCACGCCGTAGATGTTTTCACCGACCGCGCTCTTCGGCTGCATCGGGCCGTTGTAGGTGGCCAGCCAGCTGTTCGGGGCAAGGCAATAGTTCTGGTCGCCGTGCCGGCAGGATTCGCACTGGCCGCAGCTGTCGATCATGCAGCCGACGCCCACCATATCGCCCACCGCATGCTTGCGCACGGCCGGGCCGACCCTGGTGACGCGGCCGACCACTTCGTGACCCGGCACGCATGGATACACCGTATTCGACCACTCGTTCTTGACCTGGTGGATGTCCGAGTGGCAGACGCCGCAGTACAGCACTTCGATCTCGACTTCATGGGCCTTGGCTTCGGCGCGCTCGAATTCGTATTTCTTCAGGCGGCTGTATGAATGTTTCGCCGCGTAACCGGTTACCTTGATCATGTTCGCTCCCCACGTGAAAAGACTGTGAACATTAGGGGAGGGACGTACAGGCGTCTGTTAGGCCGCGCGCTTTGTTCGTGAATCCCGCACGGCTTTGTGGGCATGTCGTTCATATTCGATCCTGACCACCACTCTCAGCATCATCCAGTTGAATGCCTGGCCGATGCGGCCCAGGCCATGCTCGACGAACCGATCAAGAAAGAGCGCCTCGCCAGCGACTGGAGCAAGAACACCAACGTGTCCGTGACCCGCACCTCGGCGATCATCAAGAGCAGCGATACCGCGCTGGTCCAGTTCTTTGCCAAGGGCACCGAGGAAACCAAGCGCAGCACCAGCGCGTACGTGAAGCAGCTCGAACCGATGCTGACCAGTCCGGAGGAAAAAGCGGCTTATGCACCCGCCTGGTGGACGAGGCCGGCGCCACGATGGGCGAGATCGTCGGCAGGCGCCGCGCCGCGCGCAGGAACCCAGCCTGTTGCCGAACCTGGCCTGACTGTCAGCCAGATGCGATGCCTGATCGTGGATCCGGCCCAGCGAGCCTGCCGGCCTGGCCGTGCAGGCTTTTTTTACGCCGTCTGCAGGCCGTGTTCGTCGCACCAGCGGCGCAGCGCGGTCTCGGTTTCTTCCTTGCGGAAGCGCTCCCAAGCCTCGGTGGCGCCGCGCTCTTCCAGCAGCCGCTCGAAGCCATCGGCATCGTCGGCATCGAACAGTTCGCGCACCGTGGCCTGGTCGCCGGCCAGGTGGGCGGCGGCAAAGCGGAACACCAGCTGGTCGCCGATGCCGAGCGAGCCGGCAGGCGGCACCACCACGTAGCGGTCGTCGCCCTCGAGGTCGGATGGCAGCGGCGCTTCCTCGTCCATGTACTCGTCGTTGAGCAGGTGGATCATGCCGCTCTCGCGCGAGACCAGCGCCTTGGCTTCGCCATCGCCGTCCTCGACGATGATGGCGGCGTGTTCGAGTTCATCCAGGTTGACTTTGGGCATGGCATACGCTCCTGTGCGGTTGTCGGATTCGACGAGTATGCCGTAAACAAGAAAAAAGCCTGCAAGGCGCGAACCTTGCAGGCTTTTTTCGGGAGCAGGGCAGCGCCGGCGCGAGGCCGGCACCACGGCCGTCCGGCAAATTACATCATGCCGTCCATGCCGCCCATGCCACCCATACCGCCCATGCCGCCCATACCGCCGGCCGGCTTGTCTTCGACGATCTCGGAGACCATGCAGTCGGTGGTCAGCATCAGGCCGGCGATCGACGCTGCGTTCTGCAGTGCCGAGCGGGTGACCTTGGCCGGATCCAGCACGCCCATTTCGACCATGTCGCCATAGGTGCC
>Ga0308160_10004667_pt1 | contig 14552 bp, 15 predicted proteins | sample PhyFR1_FD_201036 | JGI IMG/M metagenome (GOLD analysis project Ga0308160, IMG submission 201036) | Phyllosphere microbial communities from UC Gill Tract Community Farm, Albany, California, United States - DLSLF.R1 | ecosystem: Host-associated > Plants > Phyllosphere > Unclassified | place: USA...
GCCCGAGGACGAGAGCTGATCGCAGCTTGACCGTGTCCGATCTGACTCCCAATGTCGGCATGTCGTGGTATTTCTTTACCGAGATGTTTGACCATTTCCGACCTTTCTTCTTGGGCGTCTTTCAATTACACAACTTGATATACCTCGCTCCACTCTGTCTGCGGACAGAACCGATGGTGAACATACTCGTCTCGCTCGGCATCTTCAGCACGTGGAAAAGCTATCCACAACTTGGAGACCACGCTGCTTGGACGGCGCTTCTGAGCTGTTTCCCGGAGATCATCTCAAGTGAGTGGCTTCTAATGCCGCTAATGACAGAATTGAGGCATCCGGTTTTCACAGCCAGCGTTCACCTGTACACGGCCATATTGCTACCTTTGCTCCACTCCTTGTGGCTTCTAACGGGCGCAGGTAACGCCAACTTCTTTTACGCGGCGACCATGGTGTATGGCCTGAATGCGAGCTTGGCTATAGTGGATGTACTTGGAGCGAGCTTTAAGACAAGCTTAAACGTCGACGGCGAAGTAGTGCAGCTCACGTCATTATAATGTATCGTTACAATTGGTCTATATCCATTACTCGAGTCGCCTGCGCTAATTTTCCCTCCGCAACCCACGCGTCGATCTTTGCCTTCAGATCTGTATCCGCAATACAATCTTCCAGCTTGAGGCTAGGGTCAGCAACGCAATGCGGAGGCGTACGGTTGATTGTTGAAGGGATCGAGTTCTTTTGACAAGAGTACAGTACGTATTGTGGATCTGTCGATGACCTGTCGAGACACAGGGAGGATGACGGGATCGCGCATGACTAGAATGAGCAGAGTTGGGCGCAGCCTTACGCGTTGAGAGGAGAGGATCTGGAATTAGCGCGCGTCGGTACAATAGTTGTGACTCACCAAGGAACTCGTCGGGGATCTCGCGCTCGTCTTCAATCATGATCGTAGCCTTCATATCTTCGACTTTCTGCGTAAAGGAAACAACTTCTGACACCTCGGCGTCGGTCATAATGGCACGGTTCTTCAAAATTCGCGCAAACTTTTCAAACAGCTCTTTGGAATAGCTGCGACCATCGTTGGCAACCGCTCTTATGAAGTCCGGATCCTGAGCAAGGTTGAGATATATTTGGGCGATACCGGCCAACAAGCGTTTGGGCTTGAATCCAAACTTCTCCGGGTCCGCCACGCGGAGATCTTGCATCTTGGGACCGACGAGACTAGTGAGATTCTCGTCCAGAGTCTGTCATAAGCAGGTCGTGCCCGATCACCCACTGCTGCCAAGCGGTCGACTATTTCTCCGGCGGTGAATGGCTCCCTAGTCGTAGCGGTAAAATCGCGGATCAACTCGACATGATCCAGGCCCATAGACGTGTGGTAAGGCGCCCCGTTCTCGGCTTGACGAAGCTGGCTATCGAGATCCTGACGCTCAGCGTCGGGAAGATCGGACCACGTAGGGCCGGCTCTTTGGCTGCGAATTGTGTTGATTTTAACAAGATGTGTAAGCGATTCTTCCAGGTGGAAAGTTGTGTCGCTCATCAGCATGTTGATGAACTTGATGAATTGGTCGAAATCGTCGCTGGGATCAGTTTGGCTGAAATTTGGGCTAGAGTTTGAATTCACTGTCTCGATCGAACAAACGCCTCTCGGTGAAGCGGATTACTCCACATTGTGCGGAATATCCGGCTCATGTCCCGTCTGAAATTGAACTTGTCTGCAATGAGATAGGGTCAATGAATTGCTCACCCCAGAATTGCGAGTGTCCCCCTGTGTATTCGACGTCTATAGTCAGCAGGATTTCACATGACCCTCACCTATGAAGAACTGAATGATCGTTGGCATGAGGTGCTTTGTGGATAAGACGTTGAAACTCAGGCGATCGAACAACGATCCTTTGGGGAAGTGGCCGACAGGGTAGAGACCGTTTGCGATAATCTTTGATCAGTCTGCAGCGCTTCCGACTCACAGAGACAAGCTTGGCCTTTAAGAACGGATTGTTGATGTAGCCAGGGGTCATCATTGCGAGAATGAAATTGATCAACGAATCCTTATCGGAGTCTTCAAAAGCGTCTGGCTTGTATCTGGCATCAAATTAAGTCTGGCTTTCAGTGTTACCTGAAGATGAAATCGAGGTATTCCGCTACATTATCGATGAGATATTCGGGCAACATGCGAAATTGCTCGGGGGCTTCAGGCAGAGGTAGACTACTATCAGTAGGGTAGAGGACGAACCGACCTGATGGTGTTCGCCGGGTGCTGTTTGAGGGGATCGACGAGACGAGTGAGCCATGTCATCAGAAAACATATGTAGTCTGTATTAGCCCTGATCAGAGCAGGATCGAGCAGCTGAGTGTCGTATGCGTGAATAGACGCATGCAGTGTCGCAATGTCGGCCTGCAGTCAGTATTGATCACTGGGTTAGCTTGCCTTGTATTTCTTAATCGCGGCTTCCCCTTGTGCCTCGAGAGCCGGGTTCTGCCACAGTCAGCTACGTCTCGGCTGAGCTCACTCCTATCCAATCGCCTCTTGACGCTTCGGCTCGCTTCTGCTCTTTCTCTATCTCGCCAATGTTCTTCTCTGCGCGAATTCGGGTGGATATAGTTTTGATCAGACCGAGATGTTGGAATGCATTGAGAAGGAAGAAGACATCGGAGATGAAATTGGGAGGCGACGTTGGCGCTCCTCGATAGGCATCGACTTGCTCTTTATTGGCGTTGATCCTCGTCTCGTCGTCGATGTTGACTCGGCCACTGAGGTAGTATTTGGGGTCCACTTTGTCGATCTAAGGTCAGCAAGTCCCACATCGGCCTTACCTTGGAGTATGAAGCGTCCATGACTGGCTCGAACAATTTGAGCAGAACAATCTGCAAGTTTGTCATATAGCCGTCAGACGAGACAGTCGAGGGATCCACCCTCATGCCTGCGCGACGAGAGTTGAGGGAGACCACCTGAGCGAAAAATGTCAAGACACCTTCGCGTGCTTCAGGAGACGCCCGAACGATTGCGTTGAATATGTTGTACAACGATGTTTGCAATGCGTTCAGGGTGAACCTCAAATTGCTCTTGTTGGCTTCTATATCGTCTGTTTTGCGTTCCGTTGGATCGGAGAAGTATGTCTTCCACACTGAGGCCTGGTATCAGCGTCGGACAAAGATAACATACATTCTCTCGAGGATACACGCTTAGGCGCGTCAGAGGTCCCAGCAAAGATTGCCATTCAATTTTGGGAGCGTTTACGCCCGGAGCCACCCACACTTCGAGCGCCGGAAGCTGCGATCAGCTAGGATACTTGCCGACATACCAGAGCTGCGATAGGCTTGACCTGAGTCATGAGAGAGACAGCGCCAAGGTATTGTCGCCATTCTTGTCCAGTGATATCCGGAGTTGGTGAGAGGCTGAACCATTGTTGAAAGAACAGACTGAATGTAGGAGATAGAACATCCGCCAGCACATCATGCGCGGCCAGATCGTTGAGGAAGGGCAGAAGTTCCGAAGGTGACAATGCCAGATCGGATCGTTCTTCGGAAAGGGATAGCAGCAAAGGCAGGAATTCGGCTGGACCGGTCGGACGATCGGGTTGAGGGAACATTGTCGGATCCTCCAGCGTCAGACCACAGTAAGAAATGATCAAAGTCTTCAGTCGATCAAATAGTGGCTGCCATTGCGACTTGTCGTAAGTCGAGCGATGAAGTTCGCGGTTTGCCGCGTAAAGCCTTTTCCAGCAGCCGGTCAAGTATTCAAATATTGTCTCGCCTTGCGGAAGGCCAGCCACAATCATGAGGGTATCAGGATCGTCACTGAATAAGTCGCGTTCCCGGAGTGACCCACCTTAGAGTCTCCGGGTCTATCGAGAGTCTGGCTATCAAGATCCGGTCGCAGAGGTCAGCCGTAGGAGTGGCGGGGATTCCTATGGTCAGTCGATCACGACGCTGACGTACCTTCGTGAACCAGTTCGACTTCCAAATCCTTGAGCCAACAAAGCTTCCAGTCGCTCGCTTCAGCTTGAGATTTCTGAGGTTAGCGTCGTTGTGTACATGAGCTCACTGTGAGAGTTGAATGGAATATCTGAGTGATTGTTGCTGTCTCCCATTCGCCGTACGGAATCTGGGGCTGAGGCGAGCTGCGACGCTTCCCAAGATTTGCCTGCGGCTGTCGAACTCGAGAAGGCGCGGGAGCGATAGATTCGCTCTTGACCTGCACGCGACGAGGCGGATTTGGAGGCACGGTCGTTATTTGCGGTTGTGTCGGTTGCGGTTGGTTTTGTGGTAAGCTGCCCAGACGAGCCAGTCGTGCGAGACGCATCTTTCATCAGAAGATTCTTTGTGAGACTCACCTTCTCTGCGTCGGAATCGTCTGACATGTTGATGATGATACAGAGAGAAGCAGTGGACAACGGTGATGATGCGATCCCGATGTGCTGTTTTCTCACGGTGCTCACCCCTTGTACAATCAATCCAACCGGCTTAACGGCACAATCCTTTACTCACCGTTCAACATGCAAGTCGTCGCCTGTCTCGACCAGCCGTCGACTTATAGAGATCACAGGTCCGAGGTCAGTATGAGATCTATGGTATAATGTCTGATTGCAGGTCGACAGGGAAACGGAACGGCGGCTTCTCGCCCTCTCAAGTACTCTCTATGTTGGAAATCTTAGCTTTTATACAACGGAAGCGCAAATATATGAACGTAGGTCGAGGCTTGGCAATCTGACAGCAGTTTTTGGTCAGTGTTCGAGGACAGAGGAAGGTGGGGGCATCAAAAGGTATATAAGTGCAGGAGCGTCGCTCATTTCAGGATAATCATGGGCTTGGATCGTAACCAAAAGTGAGCGACTGGTCTAACCCGCGAGCTTACGATAGAACTCCTTGCGGCTTCGCTTTCGTAGAGTACTTCACGCATGATGAAGCCGTCGACTGTCTGCGTTATATTTCTGGCACGAAACTCGACGAGCGAGTCATACGATGCGATCTTGATCCTGGTTACAAGGAAGGCCGACAATTCGGTCGCGGCAAGAGCGGGGGACAAGTTCGAGACGAATTCAGACAAGAGTATGATAGCGGTAGAGGTGAGTCTGATTCGTTATGAGCGCTGATCATAGGTGGATGGGGTCACCAGCGACTGGAAGAGGAACGGCACGCGGAGCAAGACCGATTGCGTACGAAAATGCAATTCGACACTTATGCCTCGGCCATGGGCGGTCTGGGGATGGCGGGAGCAGATGTGCCGAGAGGTGAAGGGAGTGGCGAACGGTCCAAGCGGGAACGAAGCGAGGAGGACGACCGACGAGGCGACGAGGATGAGGACGGTAAGCGATGGCGTGGTGACGGGGATGAAGAATGAGGCGACTGGCGAGATATGGACGCGAGGATTACTTTATGCAAACGATCATTACGTGCACCTGTCTGATGCAACGAACGATGCAACGAACGACATCCAGCGATGAGGTGTGCGAGGTTTGGGGCGGTATCGTAGTCAAACGCATGGCGAGTATAGTATCGCGACGTATTTTCGGACTTTGTTCCGAACTCCGGAATCGCGTCGCGGATCGCGCTGACATGGTTGTCGGTGTCTTTCATCATGCGGATGAAGTCGTGAAATTTCAGGTCAGCCTCTAAAGGGTGCAGCTTTGTTGACAGCAGAACTCAATCACATCAATGACCTTGCGTGGGAGGTTTATTGTCTTGGAGGGCTTGGACAGATCCGGCAAGTCAACCCAAGTCCAAGCTCTGGTCAACAAGCTCAGCGAAGGCGAGGGACGGGCTGTTAGCCAGAAATTTCCAGGCACGTATGGGACATCTATAGTCGCTGATACAAGACCGCACCACGCCCATCGGTATAATGATTGATAGTTACCTCCAATCCAAGGCTGAAATGGATGACCGAGCAATACACTTATTGTTCAGCGCAAATCGCTGGGAACTGGCGTGAGTCGCGTGCGTGCAGCTTGCAGCTCTTACATCCAGCAGTGCCATTGAGCGACATCTTTCGCAAGGCGTCGATGTCGTCGCAGACCGTTACGCGTTCTCGGGCATCGCGTTCTCGGCCGGCAAGGTGAGTCTGTAGCGAGTTTGTAGCTCGCCTTGTCTGATGATAGGGTCTGCCATTCGACTTCTGCATGCATCCAGACGCCGGTCTGCCGCTCCCAGATCTCACTATCTACCTGACCGTTCCTCCTGAAATCGCTTCATCTCGCGCCGAGTACGGTACCGAGCGGTATGAGACGATGGAACTGCAGACCAAAGTGAGAACAGAGTTCCAGATGGTCCGGGACAGAGTCAGATCGATACATGGGGACAGCACATGGAAGGATATCGAGGCAGTAGGTGATATTGAAGAAGTCGCTGCCCGTATATGGGGTTTAGTGAGCGTGTTGAAGCCAGGGATGGGTGGCAAATTATGGGAGTCATCGGGGGGCCAGATATGAAATTTGTCGCCATCACGGAGCTCGCCGCTGTCTGCCAACGGCACTTTGTCTCGTTTTAGTCCGGTCGTTTCCGTTGCTTTATTCGTTCTTTGCCTGTCATCATTAATTGCGTCTCTCAACAAAACCTCGTCCCATGGCACCGCTACTCCGCAAATACTTTGCCCCTCGGCAACGCTCACTGCTTTCTTCGCTGTTCACAGCAACATTCTTGGGTGCAGTCGTTGTCGTAGCATTTCCATGTCCCGCCCGGCCGGGCGATCGATCCTCGGCTCATGCTCGACTGGATGGTCCGAACAATGTAACGCGCGATCAGGTCGTCGTAGTTATGAACAGCAGAGGCAAGCACAGATTTATAGAGGAAAAATGACAGTAAGTTCCGGCCCGCATCTGTGCTTACTCGAGTTGCAGTACAGGACAAAAGAAAAGCACTTTGACGACCACAACGCCCTTTACGAATCATCAACGCATAATCAATAGCACGGCCGACACGATGCATCGCGTTCTTAGTCGGACAGATACATCTTCTTAATTCCTACAATCCTATTCTCATGGGCCCGCACCTTTCTGGCCCGATGCAGCGGCTCTCTGACCGTACGCCTTCGACGCATACTGGCCATCCTCCACGATGAGATTCACCGGAATCTGCGCCTCGCCGGTCAAATACCTTTTGATGATGTCTTGTGTTCCATCAGCGTATCGTTTCTGGGCGTCCAACGTGGTGCCACTGACTGTCGATCAACACCAACCTTGCGTTCTACTCACAATGCGGAACCATAGCATTTCCTCCACCGAGCTTGTTTCGCATTTGACGCCACGGGTGGTCTTTCGGCGCAGGTTGAACGTCTATCGTCAGCGTTGCTGATGTATCACTCACCCCAAACGTCGCCACCGTAACCGTTCAGATGCCCGCTCTCAAGAGCTTCCTTCACAGCGTTTCGATCGACAATTGCACCTCGCGCGGTGTTGACCAACCAAGAACCCTTCTTCATCTTCGAAATGAGATCCTTGTTGAACAAGCCTTTCGTTTGCTCGTGCAAAGGACAATTCTAAATCAGCTCCGTTGTCTTTAGAGCTCACGATAGTGATAACGTCGCACTGAGCGACCAGGTCTTCGAGCGATTCGACTCGACGGGCGTTGATAGCCTTTGCAGCATCTTGCTTCAGCGTCGTCATCACCATCACCTACCAGGGGGGAGATCCGTGTAATCGAACCACAATAGCTCTTTGCACTCGAAACCCTGCAAACGCTGGAGCACTCGATAACCTATTCGACCGGCGCCAACGGTGCCGACTACCTTGCCTTCGAGATCAAACGCATTGCGGGCGATCTCCGCCACGTTCCAGTCGTCCGCAACGATTTGCTCGTGAGCCGGGATCTGGTTGCGAACCAAGGTCAAGATGGCCATGACTACGTGCTCGGCGACACTGACAACATTGGAACCAGACACCTCTGCGACGGTGATCTTGTGCTTGTTGGCCGCATTGAGATCGATGTGGTCGCTGCCTACACCTGCTGTAACGCACAAACGGAGCTTCTTTGCCTTGTCCATCAATTCTGCGGTGAGGTAGCCGGGATGGAAGGGTGTCGTGATCAAGATCTCCGCCTAACGTCAGCGGCATTGTGCGGTCCGCCTTACATCTGTGATGTGCCTCTGGAACTCGCTGTCCGGTCCCTCCTTGTCGTCGGTGACAATCAGCCTGTGATCAGCAGCGTTGCAAAGACACTTACTCATGACCCTCCGACTGAAGCCAGTCTGCGATGCCAAGCTTGTTCTCAACTGTGCCGAGCAATCTCGGCTCTTCTTCGGCAGCTACTGTCAGTGGACGCTTATAGTTGATGCGCACCTTTTCCACCCTTGTATAGAATAGCGAGTACTTTGACCATGATAGCGTGTGATGAGGGATGGATTAGAGCTCGAAGAGGTCTTATATAAAACTCCACATGGGTCAGGTCAGCTGAGGTGGTAAGTATGCATTTGAGATGTGCGGTCGAGATTTGAGATGTACGGTTATGATGTATTCCGTGTCAGAACCGGGTGGAGGCAGTCGACGCATGTCCGTTCATCCGGCCGATACAACCTATGCTCGACCTATCCTCTCAAACACCGCAAACTTGACCGAGCCAACAGCAGCACCCCTCTCACTTTCACTCGGCAGCCAGTCCGGCAATATGGTCCCACGCTGCCGAGAGAGCTAAAGAGGCCGGAGGTCCAATTGTCGCGCCGTGGCGCCCCCGAAGGATGCCGGAGGTGACCGAGATTGTGCCTTATACCACGTCTGCTCTTTCACACTCTGACACCACCCTAATGCGCCTTCCGTCCCATATAGTCTGCACTATTCTCTTGCTCGCGCTCGGTTCAGCGACTCCTTCCAAGGGTGTCTCGGCCGCTCCTACCTCTGGCCTGCTCGAGGGTCCAGGAAGCTTGCCGTGGGGCCACTTGCCTGCTGTAGCCTCTCCGGTCTGTCAGGCGCCTTCAGGCCCGGTTGGAACCCCGATACCGACCGTTCCCTCGAAAGAAAACTTTGTCAGCTTTGAAGAGTGGAAGAAGATTCGCGAGAACGACGTTCAGCCTGCGGATGATGCTTCGCTGAACGTATCGGAAGTGCAAAATACCTCGGCATCAGATCTGAACATCACGGCTATAGTTGAAGAGGTCAAGAGCTCGGGAAATCGATACAATTATGCTTCCCCAGATTGCTCAGCTCGGATTCATTCGGCTTCATCGCAGACTCAACACGCATCGTCGCTCCTGCACAAGTCTCGAGACCGGTACATGCTCACACCGTGCAAGGCGAAACAGCATTGGGTTGTGATCGAGCTGTGCGACGAAATTCGCGTGGAGGCTATCGAGATAGCTGTGTGGGAGTTCTTCAGCGGCATTGTGAGAGAGGTGAAACTCAGTGTGGAGCAGGACGATACACAGGTCTGGAAGGAAGTGGAATCTTTTGTTGGCAAAAACGTTCGAGGTGTTCAGGTAAGCGTCTGTTAGCCTACTTGACGATGGGCTGATTGCAGGCATTTGCTCTACGTGAAGCCACTTCCTTCCATCGCTTCATTCGTCTTGACTTCCCCTCGTACTATGGGTCCGAATACTACTGCCCCGTCTCGCAGGTCAAGGTGTTCGGTATGAACCAAATGGAAGCCTTCAAGTGGGAGCAGAAGCGCTCGGTGCAATTGCAGAAGGATCGAGAACAAGATCGTACTGTCGCCAAGGAGACAGAAAACGACCGCCACAGGGTTGTTGAAGCGGCGGAAAAGGCGAGGTTGAGCGAGCATCGAAACCAAGAGATAGCAGCACGAGAAAGGGAATTGGGAGAGCTGGAGAAACTTGTTCATCATCAGGCGCTCAGAGCAGACATCTTCGATCCGCTTCCTGCGCTCTCGACGACATCAACACTCTCGTCAAATGTTGTCAAAGCTTCAGAAAGCAGCGGCTCTGTTCAATTATCGACAGCCTCTGCTCAGTCTACGAACAATGGTTCGCGGCCTGATTGGAACACGACCGAGTTGCAAACCAAAGGATTAACTCGTTCAGATTCCTCCGAGTCAATCTACGCGTCCATTAATCGCCGTCTGAACGCCTTGGAAGGCAATTCTTCGCTGATCGCCCGTTATCTTGAGGAGCAGAGTCGCGTGACGCGATCAGCGTTGGCGGCGTTGGAGAGAGATTGGGACGAATGGCGACTGGCGCATGATACGGACGCAAGTTCACGCTGGGAACAAGAGGTGCGCAGGGAACTACCTTTCAGCTGACAATAGCGCATGCGTCAAGAAGATAGGCTCGGAAAGGTCACCTCTTATCTAGAACAGCAACGCAATATGCTAGAAGCGGACAGGCGCTCAATCGTCGCTGAGTTGCGGATCCTGACGGAAGACGTGAGTAGCCAAGGAGGCTCGTTGACAACAGCTTGCGTACGAGCGTCGCCGAGGATTGGCTCAGACCGCCATTCTCATCGTCGTGATCTTACTAGGAATAGTATCGCGGACCACCGCCATCGATGCGGTCCTCAGGCCTCTTGTCACCGAAGCTCAGCGAAAGCGTCAGTCGTACAATCTGGACCGTAGTCACGGTCCTTTATCCGGCTTGCGCATAGATATGGGTGCAGGTCGACCTCCTGCGGTCATTGGTCAAGGTATTCCAGACCTGTCAGAAGATTCGCGAACCAAATCGAAAGCAGTAACTCGGCATCCATTCACGCCAGCGAAGCGCCGTCCAGGCTCGATATCAAGCCCAAACTTCAGGTCCTTCTCCAGTATCGATCATCTCAGCTCGACACCGCGTCCCCGCTCATCTTTGCTTCGTCCTTCGAGTCATCGCCGATTAGCTCGAAGCGCTCATTTACACGCGATCGACCCAGAAAGATTGAAGCTGACATCGGATGACTCTAATCTCGGCAGCTTTGCGAACGGGTCACCGGCCTGATACATAGCGTGACTAATCAACTTTAAGAGAGATGTATCTATATATGTATGTGCAGAGTGCGGCGAGGAGGAATACGATATCGAATAATCTACCGAAAGTTCGAAAGTCTGGAAGCGCTTTCAAGAGCGAATCTTCGTCGGTCGCCTGGATCGATGCCCGCATCTGAATCAAGAGCGAAATGACGTAGACGGACTGCTGTGAGTTCTAGCCGTTGCCGTTTCTCACCAATAATTGCCCTAGTGCGAGCAGCAGGAAACTTGCGCCGGCAGTCTTACTGGTGAGACGGGCGATCTTGCCAACACTGCGTAGAACTTGAGCCAGACTGGACAAGATGAGCACGCCGGTAAGAAGTAATGAGATTGTTCGGCTCCACAATGCGACATTGATATCGATGGCCGGGAAGTGACTGAGCGCGACAGCAACGAAGTAGGATATCCAGTCGCCGTTCGAGTTTCCCTTGACTTGGGGCTCGGAAGCCGGTGCGAAGAAGACTGAGGGCAGACACTGAGGTGAGCTGTGTCGCCGCTAAGCCTACCATCAATAGACGGGCGGCACAGTACGCAGCGAAGCCATATCCAACTAATTTATACATTCGTCCGGGTAAGGTCCGACTGAATTCTTGACGTCCCTGGTGTGAGCGCAATCTGCCTTGCGCCTCACCTTTCGCTTTTTGAGCGCACTCAAGGATCTCGCCATCTGCCGCTCCATCGCTTGCAGCCCTGCCATCTCTCCTGCAAGCCCTGAGTCTGAGGACCCGAAGACTCTGCCTATCCAGCCCTTAGCGGGAATAGGAGCTGTCCTGTCGATTTCTTCCTGCTTTGCGACGAGCTCTTGCCGTATTCGAAAGAGCGATTGTTCCGATCGCAGCAGGTCATGCTCGCCCAGCGCCTCGCTCCTGTAAGCGAGTTTACGACTCGGACTTACGTCTTGCCATATCTGTAATGCTCCAAAAAGTTCCAAGCAGTGCGGACGGCTCCAAAGCCGGACAAGCCAGCGAGAGCGACGACGCCAAGAACGACGACCCGTCCCAATGTCGACACGAGCCAGCCTTTCCCTTGCCATTCTTCCCCGGAGGTGTCCGTGTACGTGATGTATGGTGGGATGAATGAGAAGGCAAAGCAGTAGAGCCCGAAAGGTATACAAGCTACCGCCAGTCGAGATTTGAAAGAGATTTTGGAACCGGCGGAAGGCGAGTCTAGGTCATCAGCCGTCCGCGTTGGCATCTTACCAGAAGAACGGTAGGTCAACAGCAGGCACTGTAGAAGAGGGAGGACGAGCAGTATCAGGATCAGGATAAAGTAAAACGATAGGGAAAAGTTGACTTTGAGAGACCTGCCCTTAGCTTTATCGGCGATTCTCTTACTTGGTGTGCAGGAAGCCAATCTCGTGGAAGCCCACTAGCGAAACTAAATTGCACGCCTCGGAGAAGCACATGGAGAACAATACTCTGTCATCAGCTGAATGTGGACCGACGTACCTGGCGATGCGACTGAGGCCTCGGGTTCCCCTCTTCTTCGTTTGGGTTCGGGATGCAGCTGGGCCATGATGCAGTCGCAGGATTTGTGGCCTGTGCAGGCCTTCGGTCAAGTCGAGAGAAGAAGTGTTCGGCGTAATGGCAGGTGTGCCGGCTCTTGAAGCTTCGTCGTCCGTATCAGAATACGTATCAAGTGTTGCTAACCGGACGGCAGTCTGCGGTGCGAGAGTGGGCAGAGTTTCTTCTTGAGCTAACTCGCGCAAGGTAGGATTGAGAGCCGACAGAAGAAATCTGCGACATATCAGGGCATAGCCCACGCGTAATACCAGCAGGAATGTGGAGTCCAGCAGTAGAGGCTCATCGTTGGACATGGGTATGATGAAAAACGCGACGAATCTGCGACGCGTGTCAACAAGATGCATCTCAGTCCACCTCACCCAGTCCCTTCCATTCCAACACTTGCAACCACTCCACAACTTCGGCCAGCTTACGACACAGCTCGGTGCCCCTTTCTGATACGTGCTCTATGCTAGGGGCATATCCTACGGGCTGCAGCTGTTCGAGTAAATTGTCGTCGGGGGCACTCGACAACGCGGAATCGCTATCACTCTCGGCATCTCGCCGGGTCCTCTGGGGTATGACCACTTGGACCTGGGACTGGCGAGGCCAGCCGCGGGGCTTTGACATAGCCAGCATTGCAAACTTTGATTCGAGCCATCTTAAAAGCAGTTTGGTGGGTTCTGACCGTCCGAAATGACTCCAGCGCGAGATGTCGCTTGACAGTGTATCAGTAGGCGTCGTGGCGGGGACTGGGCCCCAGACCAGCAACCCAGACGCCCAGCCGACTGGAGGCTTTGAATCCTCCTGTATCGAACGCGACCGCAAGACATAGTACGTTCGACCGTCCATATCTGTGCCAAGCGATTCGTGGCGGATAGCGGGTTGGGATGCGCGTAGATTCACCTGATATTAGCTGGATAGGGACGTTGCCCACGTTGGCCAGAGCAAGTCGCAATGTGTGCTCGTGCTGAGCAGTGGAAAACTGGATTCAGCGCCGTCGTCCCCCGGTCTCACCTGCATCTGCGACCTTTTACTTTCAGCGGCAGTCCTACACAACACTTTTGCTTCGGCCGACCTTTTTTTTGCGACTTCCCACTCTGTGTGGAGTCGCTTGGTCGTCGACGCATGCTTTCTCCGCGCCTCGCTCTCGCCAGCGCTAGACTCGATTTCTGCACGTAGCCGAGGGGTATGTATGGCACGGTCCGCTAGCGAAAGTAGCATGTCTACGACCTCACCAGGAGTTGGAACTTTGGACGCCGACCGTCGGGCATGCCCTTCTATCGCCCACGACGGGGTCGGTTGCGAGGGATCTAGATCGAGGAGAGCTCGCACTTTTGCCTCTTCCGTTGATGAAGTGGGCACTTCTGGAAGCGATCCAAGCTCGAGTGGTTCTTTCAAGGCATTGAAGATACTGGCAAAGCGGACAAGGTCCGCGTAGTAGCGCAGCTCTTCTCGCATGTTGAAAAGGTCCTCCTTGAGCTTTATTCAGCGCGTGTTTCGTTCAAGCTCACATCTTCGTCGACCGACATTAAATTGTCCTTAATCGGATCCAACAGAGCTCCAGCGAATAGTCGTACGTTAGATTCTGTCAAAGGTCGGTCAAAATCGTCCAGAACGGAGAGATTGCGTTCGGGTATCGATAGGGCCGACCTGAAACGGAGCAGGAATTCGCGCAACTGGCATAAGCGCGATCGAAGCTGATACGCACTCCCATCCGATTTTCAGCATCTGTTCTGGACAGCCGCGTATCGATCTTTTCGAATGCTGGCGGGTCGATCACTTTCCTTACTGGCTTTTGCTTCATAGGCTTGATCCTTGCCGGGACCGGAATGCCAGGGCTCTTTCTCGCAGCCGCATCGGCTTTCGGCGCTGTGCGAGCGGATTTTGAGGCCTTGGTGGACTGCGTGCTTCTCTTCGGGGTCGCGGACGGGTTAGCGGGCGGATCCGTCAGATCGGAATCGCTGTCGGCGGGGAATGTCGACGAATCATTCTTCTTCTGTTTCGCTCGAGTCGCTTCTGTGGTTTTTGGTCCTGGCGCTTTTCCCTTTTTGTTTTTAGGAACTTGCGAAGCAGATGTCGCTTTCGTTACCGGGACAGTTGGCGCAATATCGCCTTTCGGTCTTCTGGGTGTGTTGACTCCCGCTGTAGTATTCCTGACATTAGACATACGCGAATGCA
>Ga0308160_10004668_pt1 | contig 14546 bp, 18 predicted proteins | sample PhyFR1_FD_201036 | JGI IMG/M metagenome (GOLD analysis project Ga0308160, IMG submission 201036) | Phyllosphere microbial communities from UC Gill Tract Community Farm, Albany, California, United States - DLSLF.R1 | ecosystem: Host-associated > Plants > Phyllosphere > Unclassified | place: USA...
CTACTTGACCTTCTTTTCTCGCCTTCAATGTACCCCCGTCTATAGCGCCTCTGACTCTCTGCTCTCATCGCATGCCCCGTTAAACCCTAACCCTAACCCCGGCCTGGGTGTCCCTCCAATGGGGGTCGACTCAAGCTCTCCTCCGGTCCGAGGAAGACCTGTACAGTCGTCATCGGCACTCAGCATGACATCGAGACTGGGACGACCGACCAGGAGCGAATCATCGATTGGCAGGCACTCCGGCGAAGTCGACTGCTCGCCCGGCTGCTCGGCCGGCTGGCTGGAGCTGCTGCGATATATGACGAGCCGGTACTGCTTGTCGCCGCTAGGCGGGCCGTGGGCCATGCTGGAGGAGGCGCAGTAGAGGAGACTGGGTCTGAGTAGAGGAGACTGGGTCTGCTATCGAGATCGGCCCGAGGTGGGCTTGGGTCGGTGGGTGTCGGTGGACGGGAGCAGGGGAGCGCTGAGCTCGAATCGAAGCGACTGACGCTTCCTGACGTTCGACGCTGACCTTCTTGGTTGTCCCGCCCACACCATGGCCCCAGCACGTCCTCCTCCATCGTCTGGATCGACGTTGCTCTCTTCTCTTCCTTGCCGTCCACACAAGAGCAAGTTGTGACAGACGGAAAGACGGCCTGCATCGCCATCGCCCCCCTTACGGTGCTCTGCCGGTAGGACGAGCCGCCGCCGCCCTTTGCACGAGCTGGAACGGGAATACCCAACCCATCCCAACCAGACTGCCGGTCAGAGTACGCTCGGCCTGCGTTCTCGCGCGGCATGTCGGTCGCCAATCGCTGCCCTCTCAATCCTGTCCAGGGCGTTGACCTCCGGTGCCCACCGCTTGTGATGTATTTGCGCAGCCACCCACATTGAGGACCAGATCTCATCTTGCTCTCGGCCTGCACCCTCCCAGCGGCTCAGCGGCCTCATGATGGCGTCTTCCTGGTCATCAAGATGGCCGTCGACCCCGCCGCATATGCGAGCCGAGGATGCACCTTTCCCCGATTCTGATTATGTCCACAAAAACAGCAAAGCATTCTGCTGAGAGCCTAGGAATTACCGGTCACGTCTTTAAAAAGCAAGCGCAGGCCGCCCGCGTTTGCCGATGCGCATGGTTGTCTTCGACCAACAAACATTCTTGTTTGCAGGCGCAAGTGTAACAGAGCTATGAAGCAATTGCGTCAGTCAGGTGAAGCCGCACTCGAAGCCGAGATCCAACCAAAGTCTCGCACGACTGACATACGAACAGCTTCGCCAATTTTGTTTTCTTCGGCTGCTGCTCGGCAGCTGGTCGACCGTCAAAGTGGCGGTCGGTGACCGGAGGCGTGAACGACGGCCTCCTGGTGCAAAACGGGGCCTGACTCTGGTCATCCCCAGCGCCGCCGTATTCTCCATCAGCGGCGAGGAGCTGCTCGTGTTCGATGGCGTTCAAGCCGCAGTAGACCTGCACAACGACGCGTACGGCACCCCTCCGGTCGCCGACCGCCACTTTGACGACCTCCAGCAGGCGGCCGAGGCGATCGCGCTCAAGGACGAGGACTTCACGTCGGCGGCGGCGGTCAGCGCCAACGGTCGCGCGGTACCGGGCCGGCATCCAGATCAAGCTTTCGGCCGCCGACATGCTGCTCAACTCCAACGCCAAGCTATACTGGCTGTCGCGCCTGGCCATGTCGACCGACGAAGGATGCATCCTCCAGTTCTCGGCCACCTCTCACCCCCGGCGGCCATCCATCGCGACAGCCTGGTGTTGCCATCGAACTTCAACACGCCCATCAAGAACATCTCGCCGGAGTTCGTCTGGTCGGTCTCCCTCGGTCGGACCATCTTCCGGTGGGCCGTCCACGCCCTCTGGTAAGCCCACTTCGTCGGCGACCAGCCGATCCCGGCCGAGCTTCTTGGCAAGGCAACCCCGGCCGTGCCGGGCCTCGAGCCACTCCTCACCTACGGCTTCCACCCGGCCGCGGCGATCATCGACCACTACCAGGCACTCGGCCGACTCGACCCGCTGCACCAGGGCGCCCAGGCGGACGGCTACGTGGTCTCAGCCGTGCACTTCAAGGAGCACCTCGCGCCGATGCACGAATCGACCTTCGGCCTCCACTCCCAGCAATCATACCCTCAAGAACGACACCCCTTCAACCCACTAGCGCTACCACCTTAGATCTCGCCATGAGATCCGCATCATTTGGCTCGACCCAACTTTGTCCGGGGTCAAAGGCCAAACACCCAGTTCGAAATTGCTGTGACGGGGAAATAGTCCGGAACAACCATTTAAACGGGTACAGGTAACGATGCGAGGGTGCGCGGATGTAAAAGGGAACTTAAAGGTAGATTCCCAGGATGGGTTCGAGCGGGTAGACGTGCAGCTGAGGATGATGGACGTGCGGCCGGGAAGCTCGCTGCCGGGGCTGTCGCTTATTCGCCGCCGCTGATAGGTGCTCCGATTTGGAGTGGACCGTACGATTGAATGAAAAGTAGTTTGGGCCTGAAAGGACGAGACGTCAGCTAAGGCCTTGTACTTGTACGGAACCCCCGCCTCAAAACGATGTCTGTGAAACAATTGTGTCGCACAATGTTAAATTGAACATCATTCCAGGCGCATTCGATATAGGTGGCCGTGCACGCACGGGGCGGAGAGCAGCGCCTTTGATTCACCAGAGGCCCTGCAAGTAAAGCTCTTCCCTAACCGTTCACCAACTTACCTTTTTCTCAAGCGTTTACTTACAGAAGAGTCAACGTCAGGGAGTCCGCACAACAGAACCCCTGCACGCTGCTTTTAGCTTCTTGACCCCAGGGGAGATCGCGAAGGAGATCATTGAAAAGGTACGCTTAGCATCACCGCCGACGCGGTAGATGATATGTTGTCGGTGTCGTCGGATTCGGTGTCGTCGCCTGACTCCGACTTCGTAGAGAGACCAGTCATCTGTCGCGATGCCGTATATATATGACGTTAGACAGGATCTTTAGAGTCAGTCGACGTAGGAGCCATTCACCTTTGTCAGACTCAGCGCTCGAGTCGTTCAACATGTTGGAGTCGGGGCCCTAGGGGACCGGTGAGGCGGACGAAGTCTCCATGACGAGGAGGGGCAAGGGTGACTTCCATCTTGAGGCTTGAAAGGAAAGGCTGAAGACAAGGATTCTTAACAGCATGCATCTCTCCCGGCTATATAGCGGTCCGCCTGCCCCTCTTGCGAGGGGGAAGCTCGCCGGTAGGACAGGCAAAGCTACCTTCCTCGCCGGCAACCTTGCCCCTTTGTCGGCGGGTTTGCTTATCCCACAGGCAAGCTTGGCCCGACGCGAAGCGCGACCTGCTGAGAGTGAGTTTGACGTTTATACCACAAGGTCGCGTGGAAGAGGACGACCCGATCTATCCTCCGCCGGCAAGCTTGTCTTATATCGGCAGGGCTGCCTTACGTGTTGACAGTTAAAAGCTGCCCTGCCGGCAGAGCCAGGATTGATCATTGATGGCAGTTGCTGTGCTACTGAAGCGGACCCCGACTCTCACCACGAATCAGTCCGCACGACGCAGATAACTCCGTAATGATGAGACCGCTTGAGCTGCCCGCTCCGAGTCTGTGAAGGCTGAAGCCTGTCGACTCTATCCTTTGTTCACAGCCTTCTGATTCGCTTTTAAAGGGACGATAAGCGGGTCTGAGATGGACGTTGTGTCTCTGTCGCGGATCAAACGGCGGGTCATGTGTGAGGAATTCGAAAGGTGTCGTCGTTTGGCTTAGCCTCACCCGAAGAATTGTCGGACCTGTTGACGTAAACAGCGTGGCTGACTTGAACGCTTGTTGATGACCCAGGTGCAAGATAGCGGGAATGTCTCTACGAGCTCCTCCGGTGTCGTGCCAAGCGACGCATGCGAAGGGAGGTCATCTACGAACTCGGTTCAGCCGCTGGCTACGGCCGCAGTCTTAACCAGACCGACGTAGCGCCTGGGTCGATTGCGATGAACTGCATCGGGATGGCAGAGGGCGACGGCGCAGCACCCGCAGAGGCGGATCAGGTGCCACGGCCAGGGTTTCCGCTTGAGACTTGTAATCGCAGTGCACGGGCACGACTTCCTGACGCCGACTTTCCCCACCCTCATCTAGCGCAACGACCACCTCGACCTTGTCGAGACCATCTGCAGCGATCTTGGCTGCCCGGATGGCCAGATCGCACGGCCCGTTTTCGCGGCCCTGCATCACGAGAATAAAGAAACTGCCCGTGGCGCCCGCAGACCGTCAAGTCGCTCCTATCCAAGGCGGCGCGACTCCACGTGGTGCGCGGTCGGTCCTCTTGCCAGGCCCGCTGTGCGTCCGATCACGCCTTGCAGCTCTCCTGACGCGATTCCTTCTCCCCTGGACTTCCGTGCGCGGCTAGACGCCGCTCAAGCTCGTCGAAGATCGGCTTTGGAACGACACCTCCGACTCTCATGAGCAGATGATCCAGCGTACTGTCGCCTCGAAATATTGACTCTTGCTGAAAGGAAGAGACCGTCAAGTCAGTACTTATGCGCACTCTCTGAAGATGAGACAGTAAACAAACAGAAAGCTCATGCTCAAATTCCAGCCCTGCCACCAAATCCCATTCCTTGACCCGCTCGGTGACTCCTTCTCGCCTCAGCAGACCAGTGTAGCGTAGCGCTTGGCGTCAGCATCTTCTGCCAACGCGAGAACAGATGGTGATTCCATGCATCACCTGATCAGAACCTCGCGCTGGATTGTCAGATGCACGTCGCCGGCGCCATGATAGCCAGAGAGTTATGCACGGGCCTCGTGCTGTCATCGGAATGCCCTTGCTTCACAAAGTTAGCCAACGTCGATCGCTGGCTTAGCCAAGTGGTTACGGCGGTTGATTCGAATTAACCCGATTATCACCTCCTCTTGTAGGGCGCAGGTTCGAATCCTGCAGCCAGCTTTTTGTACGGCGATCTCGACGATCTCACTCTTTACGGCGCGCAAGATCCGATCCGCCAGATCGTCTACACCGACATCGAGACGGATCAGAATGTGCGTTGAGATAACCTAGGGGCTGCCTGCCATTGCTACATCGAGCACTATGGCTTGCTCAAATGAGGACGATCGACTGATCCTAGTACGGGCCACGTCGCGGGCGACCTCGACTTCGTCCCAGTGCTTTCCGAGCTGCAAGAAGGAGTACAGAATAAGCACCCCCTGTCCAACGCTGCCAGCAATCTTTCCGCCACCATTTTTGCCTGGCTCGAGTTCTTGGCCGATGGCGGTCATGGCTTGTCGATTGCGCACCGATCATTGACGATCACCTCCGCTGATCTCGATGAAGCTTCTGCTGTTATTGGCTGACTTGCTCAACATAAGCCAGCCCCACAAGCCGGAACAACAACAATCGAGCTGACCGGGGGTCGGCGTTTCGCAAGCAATTTCGTCTCATCCTCATGGGACGCCTATAGATGCGTTGCCCATGTCTGAACGCTGGAATTATTATGCTTGAGACGATCATACTCATAGTTCTTGCGAAGCATGCATGATCCCCAGCACAAGGTGATTTCCCCTGCAACGTCCGTTCGATGGGGTCATTCAAGTCCGTGTCAGATATCTACTGCTGCATTCAGCGCCGCTAGCTATTACACCCACGAAGCGGGCGAACAGGATGATTTGGCATTTTAAGACATGTTTTGCAGCGGCAAGGAACACTGAGAGAGAGATGCCTCATGCTCCCGAGACCAGGCTAGATGATACCTCAATACAGCTTTGCTATGTCCAGCTTCTAGCTCGGTTACTTTTTGTCGTCAAGGGTTTTTCGTGTCACCAATGTGCCGACAATACACCGCGGGAATAACTCGACACGTAATAAAGATTGAAGTAACTCGAGGCTGACATCTTAAGGACCTGAATTGTCCGCTAATTTTGAAACTGCAGATGATTGTCCACTTTTTTGTGAGCTGATCCACAAATCTCGATCTGTTTGCTGATTGATTGAGTTGAAACTGTCTTTTTCGAATGTTGATCTCGTGCAAATTCACTCAGACGTTGCCCAGATGCTTGCAAAAATTGTGAGACATGCAATGCTTCGTAGCCGCTTATGGAGCAGGCATGTTTGAAAGCCCTTTAAACAGACGCAAACATGGCACTTCAGAAACGAGTCGGCAAAATTAGGTAAGATCCACAGCTGAGGGGCTGCACTAGTTTCTGAAGACACCCTGCTGTACATGAATGCATCACCGGATTATTTCTTGACTGGTGCGCGACCGCTGGTGCATGCTCGACGTTTGAAGCATGATCATTCCCGGTAGCATCGTTTTGCGGCGATCTTAAGTTTCAGAGCATTGCAAACATGCTTAAGGATGCAAATCAGAAGGTGTGTCGAACACCCTCTAAAACGTAACTAAAAACAAAGCCTGGCTTCCGTCCTGCCAGTATGACAGTCCGACCCGGTATGAGTTGCAAGTCATTACACCTTTGGCGCACATTCGTTTGTTCGCAGTCAAAAACTGTAATGCGCACAGGGCTGTAAGATGAAATATGCAGTGTTTGACGCCTTCTGGTCTCTCAAGAATGATACGGACGACGAACAAAAGTTCAATGATCACCTTCACCGGCGTCTCGTGTGGACTGGCTTCGGACGGTAACATACTGCGGTTGCTGACGCGTTGCTGTAGAAAATGACGTTCAGCGCTTTGAAATATCACAAGAACTCTTTGACGCTTGCGACCTTTGCCTTAATCGTCTAACAAGTAATATAGATAGCACAGCGCTTTCATGCGCATCAATTTCTTTTGACGTGGTAGATAGGATTCGTCAAAAGCATACTTGCTGAGATGGGGCTTGAAAGGCTCTCGCAAAACATGAACGCGTTTCCGCCCAGAATTCGATGGCCTGGGCCGACGCAGTGAGTGTATGCACAAAGACTCAAGCGAGAGAACAGGACTGACCAGCGGCGCCTCAACTAACGGGCAGCTTGATAGGCAGCCCGTCACTCGAGGGTTGGCGGACGACTGGAGCAATTCCAGTGAAGTGTTGTCTTTAGACGCACAACAGCGAGCGGCAGGACATTCTTACATTATAGAGGAAATTCTTGAGTAAAGAAAGAGCCCGGTCAAGATCCGAGAAATTGATACAGTAATGCTGACCGCAGCATTGACCTGTGACACCGCCGGTGTATGGCGCAAGGACTTATACCTGGCCATGCCACGCGAATAATCTGGCTTTTGTGTGTATTTGTTTTGCATAAGCTGGCCGCCTTAAATTCATTTGATCACATCTCTTCACCGTAGCCAAACATTGCCCGCATCAACCGCCGAAGTGGGCACTGTTTCGTCGACTCATCCCACGAGAGTTCCGCACGGTTGTCCCAAAAGTTTGCTCGTCCAGAAGCAGCCGTGGCGACGGCAGCTGCTTCGCAAGGGCGCCAGCGACAATTCAGGTCGAACAAGGGTTTTTTGTCATGGCATTTGCATCTTCGCACTGCTTACAGTATCAACCCCAATAACGAAAGCATATGGATCTGACGTGGCGCAAACAACGACAGTAATAAGCACTCGTTTTCACGGGCGGCTCAAAGATCATTCTGCGAGAGTGAACTAGAAGTTCACGGAGTCGCAATGCTTACAAGGTCAGGGCGAGTCCTGGACTGCACGAAGAAATTTTGACACTCTGCTGGATGTGTCTGCGGTCAGAATGGGCGGGAGACATCTCTCAGTAGAGGCGCAGTCGCACTTCTCATAGACGCAAGGCCAAGCGTCCAATCGACGCGAAGTCGCCCTTGTTTCTCGACACGTGTTCAGAAAGGTGAAACAAAGCATTAGTGACTAGTTAGACGGGAATGGCATCTGGCCGTGATCCCTTACGGCTGAGCTTGTTATTCTGGATGGAGCCGGGTTGCTTCGGCCCTTTTGGATGTGTGGGCACGAGCGGACCGTTGCCGAAGGCGTCAGCAACATTGTCGTCCCCTATCTTAAGTGAGACGGGAGACTCGCGAGACGGTGGTTCTGGCCTCGAGGGTGGTAGCGAGCGACCCGCGACAGCTGACGAGACCAGCCGGGACGGACGGCCAATCTCCTCCAACGACCTTGGTGCCCGTCGCCAACGCCGCTGCAAGAGTTGTTCGATAACCAAGGGCGCCTTCGCTGAGAGCTGGTTGGTCGACTAGACAGAGCGAATCGTGATCAGCAATCTATCATCCAAGTTAAGCTTGGTGGCATCGGTTTTGTCGCCGGTAGCCGCCGCCTTCCCACCACAAACGCCTTTTCCCGGCATAGCTGATCTTACAAGTGGATAAAGGTGTAGGTAGTCAGCGTCAGCTGGACCTGGGGGTTAAGTTCAGCTTGTCCGCTTGGCTTGAAATCGAGCTGGGATTCGGTCGAGCTGATATCCGACCAGTTGATACTGCTGACTTTGCGCCTTGTGTCGACTTGTCAATCAAGACGGGTTAAGTTCAGCCGTGTTGAATGAACGTGAGCCTACTTAACCTTGGTCGCGAAGTTTGGTCGTTTGCCAAGGTGCCTGCCTTAGATTCTGAGCCGCCGGGCTCATGTCTACTCCCGGAGACTGCCATTGGAAAGTGGTAGTGTCGCTTGCGTGAAAAGGAGTGCCCCCGCCAAGTCGACAATACTGACGTACCCGTCGCTGACTATTGGTTATCGTCGCCGCTTTTTTGCAGTGTTGTCAACTTTATTCTGATTGCGATGGCCCAAGGAACTGACTGAACCGGTCAGTAGATATCGTGGAACAAGCGGTTCACGTTGAATCTCGGGCATATGAACCGTGCTTTCGATCTCGGAAACACACGGGTCTGGCATCTGCGCGCATCTAAGTCTTGAGGCAGCAGCCACCAACATGCTCGGCAAATTCTTGGGGGAAGCTATGTTAGCGACTGACCCTGTATCTCGGAACCCGCAGCGACGACCATTTCTGTTTCAGGAATGGTCCAGTCGATGCTCCTCTCTGAATGCGCAAACATCCGCAAGATTGTCAAACGCCGAAGGACGGTATCGATATCGCCGCCCGGCAGCCGTCATTGCCAATTACGTGCCCGGACGAGACTCGCTTCCGTTTGGAGAGCAATGATGGCTTCTGCGCGTTTGCTAAATACAACTCCAAACCTCGTGGCCTAGCCATCGATCACGAGGGACATCAGCTCACCGCCGGTAACAGCATGGAAGCAGCTCTACTTACAGCATAGCAACCCGAACGGTCTACGAGTTTGGCGTGGCTGAAGCCAAAGTGTTTCCACATACTGTAGAGATGGGGTCGAATCGCCGTCCATCTCGAAGGTGTAAATCCACTCTGTAAGGGCCGCAACGGTCAGTCACCCAGATCCGAGGGAACGCGCGGGAGCCGAAGACGAGCCGGCGGACGATTCGGAGCCGCCCGTCAACCGAGACGATCGGCCGAATTTGCCATCCGGGATGGACCGGGAGGTTGAGGCAGGCCGACTGGTGATCGCTCTTCCACAGGACGAGGGGCTGGCCGAAGAGAAGGGAGGCCGGATCGAAGGCGGCCCGCGGAGGATTCTGGGCCAAGGAGGCTAGGCGTCGTACATGGGTCGGGCGTCGGCCGGCGCGATGGTGGCGGTTGAGGCCGGACGCCGTGTACTTGCTTCGGCATGACCCTTGGTACGTCAGCTTACTCTGTCTAGCACTCTCTCTCCGCCCTTCGGGTACAGCTAACACTTGGACTCGTGGTCGAACTTTTCTCAGCGTCAACTTCCGGTGACCGGCTCGAGGCTGACAAAAAGAGCGCCGGCATGGCCACCTTGATGAAAACTCGTCTCGAGGAGGGAGGAGGTGAGTGGTACTCGTACGTTTCCGCATGGTGCAAGTTGAGAGGCGCTGACCGACTCGTCTGGCCGCGCCCTCGCAGACGGCAAAGATTGGTCCAGCATGCCAATCCCGGCTCTCGCCCTCCCTCTCTTTGAAACACGTCGATCTCTCACCCCGGTGCGCTCGATCCGGCCCAGCTCTTCTTGCTCAACGCTCCACTCGGTGGCGGCGACATGGAGCGTTCTTAATCGCCCTCGGTGTCGGCTCATAGGAGGGCTCCTGGACTCAACCATTCTGCTGCAGCCCCTGGAGACGAACGGGAGTCGGTAAGCGCGCCCAGCTGACACAGAGGGTGACTGGCAAACGCTAACAACTTTGCACCCTACCCCAACTCGACAAGGTCATTGCCTCCGCCGGCATCGCAAAGGCCGCGGCCGACGCCCGCCCCTCCGCTTGAGCACACCGACAAGGCGTCGCACCCGGTCTATCACAACCTCATCGCCGCTGAGCAAGCCACCTTGCACTACGCCAAGAAGAACAGCAGCTCTCAGCGGCCCGGCTCCCGGTCTAGCCGCCGCATGGCCGACAAGGCTTTCACGGCTGCCGCGGTCTGCGGCTCGCAGCCGATCGCCATCGGCCTCGTCCTTAGCAAGGACACGACCGCACAAGTGTGTGATGGGCTTTGTGTTGGGCTCGTCTGTTTGGCAACGACTGACGCCCTTCCATCACGCCTCGCTAGGACTACGACTACAAGACCTCCTACTTCAGCAACGTCTTTGGCCCTGGCCCTCAGCTGTTCAGACGGCTCTGGCGCTGGGGCCTTCCGGAGCTTCGAGGTCTCTTGCCGGCTTCTATAGACCTCTGGGCCGTTACACTCGAGTGCGTCAAACTTGAGTCACTCTCGTGCTTACGACCGCGCTGCGAGGTTGACGTCTGTCCTTCTCAGGCACGACAAGGCACGGTATTGGATCCACTGCGTCTTCCTCGGCCGGTCCTGCAGCTCGTACGACCGACGCACATGCTCGTACAGTCCTCGATCGTACGTCCAGCTCGTGTCGCTCAACAACTTTCTCGCTGACTGTTCCCCGCTTCGGCTTCCAGGTCTGGCACGTCATCGCTAATATCCACCACCTCGTCCCCGATGGCCCGGCCGGTCTCACCTTCCAGACCGACCCTCTCGACGCCGAGCAGTTCGTCATGCAGCTGAACCGCCTGCGCAAGAGCGGCCTTTTCGACTCGAGACGCGAGGCTGAAACCCGGCAATTTATGACCGAGGTCGTCGGCACGACGGCCGCGGTTGATACTTATCGGCCAGGGACGGTGGGTCGTCGCTGTATCGTCAAAGTATGAGTCGACGACCAAGGCGACACTTGTGATCCTCCAGGCGGCCGCCCTCCTCGTCTACAAGACCGTCCACGCCGCTGTGACGTATAAGAGTTGTCCGCCTCTCGACGGCTCGCACAAGACCGCAATGTGGATCAAGCGGACGGCCGACAGCATGGTCCTCGATTCCGGGCTCGCTCGAGTGCTTGCCGACCTCCGGCTGAAGGTCTGTCAATCTGGCGTGACGTTCGAGCGGTCAAGACCATGCTTACCCTTCATTCTGGTCTGGCGCGCGACCGCTTGAAAATGAAGACGACCTATACCCGCACCGAGAGCCTAAAAACGCTGGCTTCCTACCGCAAGACGGACGGTGACGAGGTCCGCTTCAACCTCCGACGAGACCTCGCGAGCCAGTACCGCTCGCTCTGTTCGTGGTTCTTCTCGTCGAGCCCATCGGACTAGTTGCCTTTCCCCCGCTGACCCCAAGTTTTCGTTTTCGAAGGTCTGTCGGAGTCTGTCGTTGCGGTCGGAGCCGCCCGGTCTTAATTTCGAGCGCGCTCTGCAGGTCCGCTGGCTCACGCGCGACTACTGTACGCACAGGATGAGATGTACGGACCCCGCTTCGGGATCTAATTAGTTAGCTCTCAGATTATGCACGTTCGGTCCGACAGAGCGTTACTCATGCACACACACCCCTAAGGAAGCCAGACTTTGGGCTGATTTGGGCGACTTCTGAGAAGTTAGCTCTCGAAAACATGTATTTTGGATGCGTTACCGCGTCACCTATGTACGAAAACCCCTGCGTTACCGTTACTGAGCCATACATCTCACCGTGTGCGTACAGTACGAAGCGTTCGCCCTCGTCCCTGCCGGCATGAAGGTGCGCCAGTCTTCTTCCCTCGCTGGTCCACTTCTTGATTGGCTGACCTGTCACACCTGCCACAGTTTGGCGACATGCAGTGGTTCCACTGGGCGCGACACCTGCCCGAGAGAACGCTCTACCATACCGCCGCTTACGGCACGTACAGTGATTGATCACGGCCCGCACCTTGTCGTGCGGACAACGGACTGCGGCCAGACGAGCATGCCGCAGGCGAGCCGAGAAGCGGCGCGCTTTAGCGCCCCGCCTCGACCCGTCGGATCTCATCTAGGTCCTTGGCGGAAAAATCGTAATATGATTTGAACCAGACAAACTTTGGTCGCCAGATCGTTGTGGTGAAGTGGTATTCATTGGTGCTTGCCATCAGGCAATCTGCACTAGGCCGGGGTTCGATTCCCCGCGGCGATATGATTTTTGTTGGCTCCTAACAATATCATCTCCTCACGCTCTTCATGCGTTGCCGCGCGGCAATGTAGGATCAGATTCTCATCTGCCTCCGCTGTAATGCCCACGGCTCAAGCAGACGAATCGACTTAGGATAGCCCCTATTCCGGCCCGTTGATTCTCGTCGAGCTCGACCTCTTCGACCTCCTCCGCCAGTGAAGCGGCGCTGACTCGGTCACCTAGACCGATCAGGGCCTCGCGTGTCAGATCTCCTCGAAGTGCCGCTCGAGAAATAATCGCTCGGCGGGCCCGTTCGAAACGAGCGATGAGGCGTGGACTGCTGTACGCACACGACGAGATGTACGGACCCCGCTTCGGAACCTAATCAGTTAGCTCTCAGATTATGCACGTTCGGTCCGACGAAGCATTACTCATGCACGCAACCACATTTGGGCTGATATGGGCGAGCTTGGAAAAGCCAACTCTCGAAAACGTATACTTATTTTGGGTGCGTTCGCGTTACTTACGTACGGAGACCCCTGCGTTATCGTTATTCGGCCATACATCTCATCGTATGCGTACAGTATATGTGGAAGCATAAGCATTACTCGGACAGCGTCGCTGAGACGACTGAACGCACGGATGTTACTGGCGTTGTTCCCGCTTATCTATTTAAGAGCTCTTGTCGATGCATTCGCGGTTTCGCAGCCTTCATGTTGATTGAGTCTTCCGCTCCCTTCGATCCACTTGCGGAACTCGTCAATTGAGAAGTCATGAGCCGTAGATCCAGCGCTCCGTAGCATGCATAACGTCACGTGACCCGGTGACGCCACGGGAACGCTTTTGCCCGCTTGAAGCTTCAAGGAGCGGCCCTCCCACCTCCACCATTTTCCTCCAGACCACCATCCCACCTCTCACCTCACCTCCTTCACGCCTCTTACCTCACCACCCCTCTAGCTCCCGCGCCCGGTATGTCGACCCCCCTTTGCTGCTATCGCCCGAGGCGACGATTTAGACGCGGCCCTACCCACTCTCTGCCGCCCCATTGCCACCACCCACCACCCGCCCATTCTACCAAAGATCTCCTATGCGAGCTCGACTTGTCTCAACCCCTCCCTCTGACTTGAGGCTCTGCGACTGACAGCATGGATCGCCGCCATGCAGGTGCTCCTCACGCGTAGATCGTGAGCTTCCTCCTCGCTGACCGTCGCTGAAGGTCGTGCTTATGAGCTCCATCTTTGTGCGGATCAACTGACCGCAAGCCTCGATCGACGCTTCTGCTTTTGAAGATCTAGCCTTGAACGCCTCGATCCTTAGCTTAGCATCCCTCAATCCGAGCCTCGCATGTGTCGATCCATAGCTTAAGTAGCATTCATAAATGTTGATGCCATGGTTCTTGTATACATACACAGTGCGAAAGTGATCAGCGACGGGTGCACCAGATCCGGAGGGGTGTGGTTTGTCAATATACCACGCTTGGTATCCACTTGCATGGAGGTCAATCGAGACTAAGATACCGTGGATCAAGGCCCAGTTGGTCGTGTGTCAAATCTGACTTTGATCGTGACCGCAAACAGCTTCTAACAGGATCTGTCGATCCACAAGGCCGATACGCAGCGTAGCCCTGTAATCTTGGTCGTTTATACCATTGACAGAATTGCTGACCTTCCCGCATCGCTCGGTCGCGTGTCCGGTGTGAGACGAAACAACAGCGTAAAGGGTCGGGCAAACCTTCTCCGGGGGCGCCAGCCCCGTCGCAGCTTAGAATTTGGGTTGAAATACTGACTCAGTGTAAATAAGTATTGGCGGACCTGCCCCCACCTGCCCCTTGAACTCGGCGAGAACAGGCTCCAATCGAGCCTCGCCCACGACATCGCCGTTTGGGTTGAGGACACAGACGAAATAAGCCGGCGATCCCTCCGAGATATACAAGAAGCTCGCTTTCCAAGCGGGGTCTCAAAGGGGCATCAGGTCATCAAGATACATGATGCAGCCTCAGAAAGTGAAGGGGAAAGGAGAAGGTGTCTGGTAGTGTAAACAGTCGACGGCCTCGGTGCCCGCGCCGAAGTTGTATTCGGCGCCGGCGCCGAACTGACCTTGGACCGTCGAGGGTCCGGCTGAAGCGGGAGCGTCGCCCTCAAACATAGTCAAGAGGGAGGCAAGGGACGGAAGAGGGGCTGGCGCGGGGACGACGGAGAGGGCGGCGGGGGGGGGGGGGCCCCCGGGGCGCCG
>Ga0308160_10004669_pt1 | contig 14541 bp, 14 predicted proteins | sample PhyFR1_FD_201036 | JGI IMG/M metagenome (GOLD analysis project Ga0308160, IMG submission 201036) | Phyllosphere microbial communities from UC Gill Tract Community Farm, Albany, California, United States - DLSLF.R1 | ecosystem: Host-associated > Plants > Phyllosphere > Unclassified | place: USA...
AGCATGCCGCCAGCGTTCAATCTGAGCCAGGATCAAACTCTTCAGTTTAATCTCTGTTTGTTGACACTTTCGTGTCACCTTGATTTCTCAAGGGTCGCTCACTCAAGATACTGACCGTCATCTCATTACTGAGACAACGCTTAATACTTTTGTGAACATTTGATAATTCAAGTAATCAGCTGAACTAGTCAGCCGGCACCCTCATCAAACGCCCACACTTATCGACTGTTAATTTTTAAAGAACTTTATTCGGTACTGCGCTTGCCACTTGGCGACAAATCGTTTTGTTTGTCAGCAGCAGAGAAGTGAGATTATGCAGTGTTTCGCTTGACTCGTCAACTCATCTGTTTCTCCAGCGTTTTCGGCATTGCCAAAATTCAAACACAACTACTTGATTTCGTTGGTATTTTACTGCGCTGCAGAAGCAGGACGCGAACTATAGCAAAGCCCAACGGTGTTCGCAAGACCAATCGCCATGCTATCTTTGCCGCCTGTATTTTCCTATTTATCAACTCTACGACACACTGCATGAGCGCTTTCCATATCGTCCCTACCGCGAATCCAGCCCTCGCCGCCCAGCTCGACGCCGCGATCGACAACAAGACCAAGCCGCTCGGCAGCCTGGGCACGCTGGAACGCCTCGCCAAACAATTGGGACTGATTCAGGAAAGCGTCGCCGTCTCGATCAATCAGCCCGCCATCCTGGTCTTCGCCGGCGACCATGGCGTGGTCGCCGAAGGCGTCTCCGCCTATCCGCAGGACGTCACCTGGCAGATGGTCGAGAATTTCCTGTCCCAGGGCGCCGCCATCAATGTATTCGCGCGCCAGAACGACTGCGCCTTATATGTCGTCGATGCCGGCGTCGCCCACGAATTCGGTCCGCGTCCCGGTCTGATCGACCGCAAGATCGCCGCCGGCACCCGCAATTTCGCCCATACCCCGGCCATGAGCGAAGCCCAGTGCGCCAGCGCCATTGGGGCCGGTGCCGCACTGGTGGCGGACCTGGCAGGCAACGTGGTCGGTTTCGGCGAAATGGGTATCGGTAACACGACCGCCGCCGCGGCCCTGATGCACAAGCTGACCGGCATCCCGGTCGCGGATTGCGTCGGCGCCGGCACCGGCCTGTCGCATGAGGGCGTGCTGCGCAAGCAGCGCGTGATCGAAGCGGCGGCCGAGCTGCACGCCGGCGCGGTCGACCCGCTCGATATGCTGGCCACCTTCGGCGGCTTCGAGATCGCGATGATGACCGGCGCCATGCTGCAGGCAGCCGGGCAGCGCAAGGTGCTGCTGATCGACGGCTTCATCGTCACCAGCGCCCTGCTGGCGGCGGCGCGCATCGAACCGGCCATCCTCGACTACTGCGTGTTCGCCCACTGCTCGGACGAAACCGGCCACCGCCGCATGCTGGACGCACTCGATGCGAAACCGCTGCTGCAGCTCGGCCTGCGCCTGGGCGAAGGCACCGGCGCCGCGCTCGCCCTGCCGCTGCTGCACGCGGCCGCCAACTTCCTGAGCCAGATGGCGACCTTCGCTTCCGCCAGTGTGAGCGAAAAGTCTGACGACTGAAGCGATGCAGCAGATTCGCCTCTTCTTCATCGCGCTGCAGTTCTTCACGCGCCTGCCGATCCCGGCCTGGGTCGGCTTCAAGGCCAGCTGGCTGCAGCATGCGTCGCGCTACTTCCCGCTGGTCGGCTGCGTGGTGGCGGCGATCGCGGCCGGCGTCTACTGGGCCGCCGCGCTGATACTGCCGGCGCCGGTGGCGTCTGTGCTGTCCACCGCGGCCTCGATCTACGCCACCGGCGCCTTCCATGAAGACGGCTTCGCCGACACCTGCGATGGCATGGGTGGCGGCATGACGCGGGAACGCGTGCTGGAGATCATGAAGGATTCGCGCGTCGGCGCCTACGGTGCGATCGGCATCGTCTGCATGCTGGCCGCCAAGCTGTCGACCCTGGCGATGCTGCCGCCGTGCACGGCGATGGCCGCCCTGTTCCTGGCCCACCCGCTGTCGCGCCTCGCCGCGACCTCGCTGATCTGGAAGCTGGACTATGTGCGGGGCGAAGGCAAGGCCAAGCCGCTGGCCCAGCAGATGACGACGGCCGAATTCATCATCGCAGCCGTGACTGCCCTGCCGCCCGCCGCCGTACTGCTCGTGACTGGCCATGCCTCGCCAGCGGCGGTGCTCGGCGCCATGCTGGCCGCACTGCTGGCGGCGCTGTGGCTTGGCCACAAATTCCTGCGCCGCCTCGGCGGCTATACCGGCGACTGCCTCGGCGCGGTGCAGCAGGTCGCCGAAGCGCTTATCTATATGGCGGTGCTGGCCACCCTCGGCCACGGCGCCTGGACGGCTGCGTGAAGCTGCACCTGGTGCGCCATCCGCAGCCGGACGTCACTCCCGGTCTCTGTTATGGCGCGACCGACGTCCCGGTCACGGAAGCCGAACTGTCGCGCGTGCAGGCGATGCTCGAAGCACAAGGTCTGCCCGGCCGCTGGCCGGTCTACGCCAGCCCTCTGCAGCGCTGCGCCCTGCTGGCCCGGCGCCTGCAGCCGGCCACCTTGGCTATCGATGCGCGCCTGGCCGAGATGAATTTCGGCTGCTGGGAGATGCGCGCCTGGTCCGACATCCCGCGCAACGAAGTCGATGCCTGGGCGGCCGACCTGCTCCGCCATCGGCCGGGTGGCGCGGAAAACGTGCTCGACGTCGCCCGCCGCGTGTCCGGTTTCATCGAGACCCTGCGTGCCGGCGCCCGCGATGCCGACTGCGAGGAAGCGCTGGTCATCTGCCACGCCGGCACCATCCGCCTGCTGCTTGCAATGCAGACCGTCCTGCCGCTCGAGCAGGCCGCGCTGCAAGCCGCCGCCACGCCGCACCGCATTGGTTATGGCGAAATTATCATGCTGGAGTTCTGACAAGGCGCCGGCGCGACCGTATAATGACGCCGTTTTGGTGCTCGCGCCTGTGCTCACAGGTGCAGTTAAACGGGAAACACGAAGCCCCAACGAACCTTGCAAAACCGTAGCGAGCGGCGGCAGTTTTGGTCGAGAAGCGCAGCTGTACTTGAGTACAGCGAGCATCGCAGACCAAAAATGCAACGCGCAGCAGGTTTTCCAAGGTTCGGCTTAACGTGTGCTGCCCCCGCAACGGTAAGCAAGTGCTGTGTTCATCGACACGGCAACCGTCCACATGGACCACTGTGCAGTCGCATGGGAAGGTCGGACGGCCACACTTGCCAGCCCGGATACCGGCCAAAAGGTGGAAGCGCGCCGGTACGCCGTGGCGCTTCTGTTCAATCTGGCTGGCGGGGACGCCGGCTGGTTGTCAAACCAAGAAATACGCCATGCATTACCCAGTTTCACGGCAGGCCGCCGCGTTCGCCCTTGCCCTTGTTGCGCCCACCGCGTTCGCCGCGAATCCTGCGCCCGACTCTGCGCCCGATTCTGCGCCAGACACGGCTGCGGAAACCGTCATCGTCACCGCCACCCGCACGCCCGAGCGCGCCGACCGCGTCATCGCCGACAATACCGTCATCGACCGCGACGAGATCGCGCGCGCCGGCGCCGGCTCGGTCGCCGACGTCCTGGCGCGCCAGCGCGGCATCGAGATCGTCCGCAACGGCGGCCCGGGCGCCAGCACCAGCGTCTACCTGCGCGGCGCCAACAGCAACCAGGTCGTGGTCCTGATCGACGGCGTGCGCATCGGTTCCTCGACCACCGGCGCGGCCAGCTGGAATGCGATTCCGCTGTCGGCCATCGACCATATCGAAATCGTCTACGGCCCCCTGAGCACCCTGTACGGTGCGGATGCGATCGGCGGCGTGGTCCAGATCTTCACCCGCAAAAGCGACGGCGCACCGCAGCTGGGCGCCGGCATCGGCGGCGGCACGTATGCCTCGCGCCAGCTTGACGCCGCCATCCACGGATCCAGCGGCGGCATCAGCTACGCCTTCGGCGCCGCGCACGAAGCATCCGACGGCTTTTCGTCGACCCGCCAAGGCTCGTCCAGCTACAACCCGGACGACGACGGCTACAGCCGCAACAGCGCCAACGGCCGCATCGCGCTGCAGCTGGCCGAGGGCATCGATGCGGGCGTCCAGTTCCTGAAGAGCCGCCTGCGCGCCCAGTACGACAGCGGCGCGGCCAGCTTCGACACCCGCAACATCCAGGACCTCGACAGCTACGCCATGTTCCTGAACGGTCGCTTGCTACCCAACTGGCGCAGCAGCCTCCAGTGGGCGCGTTCCAACGACAAGCTGGGCAGCTTTACCAGCAGCGCGGCCGCGGGCACCAGCCAAATCGCCACGCGCCAGGATGAAACCACCTGGCAGAACACGATCGCCATCGGCGCCGACACCCTGCAGCTGCTGGCCGGCCACCGCAAGGAAACCGTACTGTCCACCTCGGGGGCCGATACCGCCGCCACGCCACCGAGCCCGATGAACCGCAGCCGCGTCACCAATTCGGTGGCCGCTTCCTACGACCTGCGGCGCGGCAGCCACCTGGTCGACGTCAGCGCACGCAACGACCACTCCATCTACGGATCGAAGACCACCGGTGCGGCCGGCTATGGCTACGAATTCAGCCGGGACCTGCGTGCCACGGCCAGCATCGGCACCAGCTTCCGCGCGCCGACCTTCAACGAACTGTATTACCCGGGCTACGGCCTGGCCAGCAACAAGCCGGAACAGGGCCGCAATGCCGAAGCCGGCCTGCGTTACCAGGTGTCGGGCGTCGAGCTGCAGGCGAGCTACTACCGCAACCGCCTGACCGACATGCTCGTCAACGTCAACCCGTGCCCAAGCCGCGTCGGCAACGTCAGCGGCAGCTGCGCCTACAACGTCAACCATGCGCTGCTCGAAGGCTGGACGCTGTCGGCTGGGACCCGGATCAATGCCATCGACCTGCGCGCCAGCGCCGACTTCCAGGATCCGCGCGACGAGACCACCGGCAAGCAGCTGGCCCGGCGCACCCGCCGCCATGTCACGCTCAGCGCCAGCCACAGCGCTGGCAAACTGGAATACGGCGCCGAACTGCAGGCATCCGGCCAGCGCTTCGACGATGCCGCCAACAAAAACCGCCTGGGTGGCTACGGCCTGTTGAACCTCACCACCAGCTGGCACCTCACACCCGACTGGTCGCTGCTGGTCCGTCTCGACAACGCGGCCGACAAGCGCTACGAACTGGCGCGCAACTACGGCACCGCCGGACGCAGCTGGTTCGCGGCGCTGCATTATGGGATTCGCTAATCCACCTTCACCGCCCCGCATGCATCCTGTCACCGCATATCCACCGCGTCCCCTGCGCCAGCGCGCCTTCCTGATCGTCGGCGCGCTGCTGCTCGCGGCCCTCGCCAGCCTGCTGGTGGCCGGCATGACGGGCTCGATCGCAGTTGCGCCGTCCGAGCTGCCGGCCGCGCTGGTGCAGGTGCTGCATGGGCGGACCGACTCGATGGCGGCGACGCTGCTGCAACTGCGCGCCGGCCGCGCCCTCACCGCCTTCGTCACCGGCGGCGCGCTGGCCCTGGCCGGCGTCATGATGCAGGCGCTGCTGCGCAACCCGCTGGCCGACCCTTATATATTAGGGATCTCGGCCGGCGCCTCGGTCGGCGCCCTGCTCGCGCTGCTGCTGATGTGCGCCGCGGCCACGGTCGATGCGGCGGCACTGGGCGGCGCGATCGCCGTGGCGATGCTGCTGTATCTGTTCGCGCGGCGCGACATGCGCAGCGGCGCAGCGGCCGAGGGAGGCACCTCGATGCTGCTGCTGACCGGCGTGATCCTGTCCTCGAGCTGCATGGCGCTGGTGACGCTGATGCTGTCGATCGCGCCCGAGGGCCGGCTGCGCAGCATGGTGTTCTGGATGATCGGCGACCTGGCCGGCGCGCCGCTGCGTCCCCTGCCCTGGATCGTGCTCGGCGCCGCTCTGCTGTATGCGCTGCGCAGTGCGCGCGCGATGAACGTGGTCGCCCTGCATGCGGACAGCGCCAGCACCCTCGGCATCCGCGTCGGCGTGCTGCGCAAGGGCCTGTTCTTCGTGTCCGGCCTGCTGACCGCCAGCGCGGTGACCAGCGCCGGTTCGATCGGTTTCATCGGCCTGATCATCCCGCACGCATGCCGCTTTGCCTTCGGCCCCGACCACCGCGTGCTGATTCCGGCCGCGGTGCTGGGCGGCGGCAGCTTCCTGGTCCTGTGCGACACGCTGGCGCGCACCGTGGTCGCGCCGACCCAACTGCCGGTAGGCGCGATCACGGCCCTGATCGGGGCACCGGTCTTCCTCTACCAACTGCACCAGCTGCGCAAATGAGCACGTTTGACACTCAAATGAGCATCCAGACCCGGCAACTCGCGCTGCGCGCCGGCGAGCGCACCCTGCTGCAAGGCCTGGACTGGGAGGTCGGCCAGGGCGAATGCTGGAGCATCATCGGCCGCAACGGCGCCGGCAAGAGCACGCTGCTGCGCACCCTGGCCGGTTTGCGCGCGCCCGACGGCGGCAGCGTCGACATCGACGGCAAGCCGCTCGCATCGTGGAAGCTGGAAGACCTGGCGCGGCGGCGCGCCTACCTGGCCCAGTCGCGCCACGACGCCTTTGCCTACAGCGTGATCGAAACCGTGCTGTCGGCGCGCCATCCCTACCACGGCAATCGCTACTGGGAAGACAGCGACGACCACGCGGCGGCCATGCAGGCACTGGCGGCGATGGAAGTCGGACACCTGGCCGCGCGCGACGTGCGCACCCTGTCCGGCGGCGAGCGCCAGCGCGTGGCGATTGCCGCCCTGCTGGCCCAGGACACGCCGCTGCTGCTGCTCGACGAGCCGGCCAACGCGCTCGACCTGGCGCACCAGGTGCAGGTCATGGGCCTGCTGGCGCGCCTGTGCCGCCAACAGCGCAAGACCGTGGTCATGATCGGCCACGACCTGACGCTGGCGCACGGTATCTCGAGCCACGCCCTGCTCCTGATGGGCGACGGCCGCTGGCACGCGGGGCCGGTCGCCGACGCGATGCAGGCAACGATCCTCAGCGACTACCTCGGCCACCCGATCGAGACCATCGAACACGGCGGCCGCCGCATCTTCATCCCCCTGGAGACGAATCATGGATGACACGATAGATACGAGCCCGGACATCAACGAGCGCCACCGCCTGCGCATGGCGCGCAAGAAGGCGGTCATCGACGCCAAGATCGCTTCGGCCGACAAGAAGGTCGGCATCATCATCGTCAATACCGGCAACGGCAAGGGCAAGAGCTCGAGCGCCTTCGGCATGGCGGCGCGCGCGCTCGGCCACGGCATGAAGGTCGGCGTGGTCCAGTTCATCAAGGGCGCGATGGCGACCGGCGAGGAGCAGTTCCTGCGCCGCTTCCCCGACGAAGTCAGCTTCCATGCGATGGGCGAAGGCTATACCTGGGAAACCCAGAACCGCGAGCGCGACAGCATCAAGGCCCAGGAAGCCTGGGAGATGGCGCGTACCTTCCTGCGCGACCCGGCCTATGGCCTGGTGGTGCTGGACGAACTGAATATCGCCCTCAAGTACCGCTACCTCGACGTGCACACGGTGATCGCCGACCTGCTCGACCGCCCCGTGATGCAGCACGTGGTCGTGACCGGGCGCGCCGCGCCGCCGGAACTGATCGACGTGGCCGACACCGTCACCGAGATGAACGTGGTCAAGCACGCCTTCAAGGCGGGCATCGCGGCCCAGGCCGGGACGGAGTGGTGATGGGTGCGCGCGTCGTCATGGTGGCCGCCATCGCCTCCGGCCAGGGCAAGACCACGATCACCGCCGCCCTGGCGCGCCGCTTCAGGCGCAGCGGGCAGACGGTCCGGGTGCTGAAATGCGGCCCCGACTTCATCGACCCGATGCTGCTCGAACGCGCCAGCGGCGCGCCGGTGCATTCGCTCGACTTGTGGATGGTCGGTCCCGAACTGTGCCGCCGGCGCCTGGCCGCCGCGGCGGTTGATGCCGACGTGGTGCTGATCGAAGGCGTGATGGGCCTGTACGACGGCAAGCCGTCCGCGGCCGACCTGGCACGCGAATTCGGCATCCCGGTGCTGGCCGTGATCGACGCCGGCGCCATGGCGCAGACCGCGGGCGCGGTGGTGCTCGGCCTGCGCGACTACGGCCCGGTACAGCTGGCCGGCGTGGTCGCCAACCGCGTCGGCAGCGCGGGGCACGCGCGCATGGTGGCCGAATCGCTGCGCGACATCCCCTTGTTCGGCACCCTGCCCAGGCAGGCGCGCCGCCTGCCCGAACGCCACCTCGGCCTGGTGCTGCCGGACGAAGTCGGCGACATCGACGGCGTGCTGGATGCGCTGGCCGACGAGCTGACATTCGATGACGCCGCCTGGGAGGCGCTGACGCCTCGCTCCTTCGACGACACCCTGCTGCCGCCCGCACCGGTGCCGCCGCTGCTGGCCGGGAAGACGGTAGCGATCGCGCGCGATGCGGCCTTCTGTTTCCTGTATCCGGCCAACCTGGATACCTTGCGTGCGCTCGGTGCGACGCTCAGCTTCTTTTCGCCGCTGGCCGACCAGACGGTGCCGGACGGCGCCGCTGCCGTCTACCTGCCGGGCGGTTATCCGGAACTGCACGGCGCAGCGCTGGCGCAGGCACAGCAGTGGCAGACATCGATCCGCGCCACGCACGCTGCCGGGGTGCCGATCCTGGCCGAGTGCGGCGGCATGATGGCGGTGGCCGATTCGGTCGTGGACAAGGAAGGCCGTGCCTGGCCGATGGCCGGGCTGCTGCCGGGGAAGGTGCTGATGCAGGGACGCCTGGCCGGCCTCGGCGCGCAAGGCATGCCGACCGATGCCGGCCAGGTGCGCGGGCATACCTTTCATTATTCGCGGCTGGAGACGGCGGTCGAACCGGTGGCACACACGGTCAAGCATCCATCCGGCGCCCAGGGCGAGGCGGTGTACCGCGCCGGTTCATTGACCGCCTCGTATTTTCACGCCTTCTTCGCATCCAATCCGGAAGCCGCGGCGGGCCTGCTGCTGGGAGCAAAACAATGAGCCGTACCTTGGTGTTTGGCGGAGCCCGTTCGGGCAAGAGCGCGCTGGCCGAGCGGCTGGCGCTGGAATCCGGCAAGGAGGTCATCTATGTAGCGACCTCGCACGCCGGCGACGACGAGATGGCGGCGCGCATCGCCCGGCACCAGGAACGCCGCCCGCCGCACTGGCAGACCGTCGAGGAAGCGACGGCACTGGCCGCCACCCTGCGCCGCCTGTGTACGCCCGATCGCATCGTGCTGGTCGATTGCCTGACCCTGTGGCTGAGCAACCTGATGTTTTCCACGCACGTCGATTATCCGGAAGTCGGCCCGATCGACCTGACGCCGCTGTTCACGACCGAGCGCGCCGCGCTGCTCGCCTTGTTGGAAGAGCGGGCAGCGGGTGACATCATCTTCGTGTCGAACGAGGTGGGCATGGGTATCGTGCCCTACGGCGCGGTCTCGCGTGCTTACGCCGACGAAGCCGGGCGCCTGAACCAGGATGTGGCGGCACGCTGCGACCGCGTGCTGTTCGTGGCCGCCGGCTTGCCGCTGGCGCTGAAGGGGGCACTGTGCTGAGCGGACTGCCACCGTTGACGCTGGCCCTGCTGCTGGTGGCGGGCGTCGCGCTCGACCTGCTGCTGGGCGAGGCGCCGCGCTGGCATCCGCTGGTCGGCTTCGGCAACCTGGCCGGCGCGCTGGAACGGCGCCTGAACAAGGGTACGCTGCGCATTGGACGCGGCACCTTGGCCTGGGCGCTGGCGGTGCTGCCGCTGACGCTGCTCGCGGCAGCCGCCTGTTCATTGGAGGATGGCGCAGGGCTGGCCGTGCATGCGGTGCTGCTGTACCTGTGCATCGGCCTGCGCAGCCTGCGCGACCACACGCTGCCGATCGCCGCGGCGCTCGCCGGAGGCGACCTGGATCGCGCGCGCTGGCTGACCTCGCACATCGTCAGCCGCGACACCAAGCAGGCCAGCGAAGCGGAACTGGCCAAGGCCGGCGCCGAGTCGCTGCTCGAAAACGGCAACGACGCCGTGTTCGGCACGCTGTTCTGGTTCGCGGTGGGCGGGGGCACCGGCGCCGTGCTGTTCCGGCTGGCGAATACCCTGGATGCGATGTGGGGCTATCGCAGCGAACGCTACAACCTGTTCGGCCGGGTGGCGGCGCGCATCGACGACGTGTTGAATTATGTGCCGGCGCGACTGACCGCGCTGTCGTACACGCTGCTGGCCTCTGGCGCTGGACAGTTGCGCGCGTGGCGCTGCTGGCGCACCCAAGCGCCGCAGTGGAGCAGCCCAAACGCCGGCCCGGTGATGGCCAGCGGCGCCGGCGCGCTCGGCGTCACCCTGGGCGGCGCCGCGGTCTACGACGGCGAAGTCGAACTGCGGCCGGTGCTCGGCAGCGGTCCGGCCGCCGGTGCCGCCGACATCGCGCGTGCCTGGCGCCTGGTGTGGCGCAGCACGCTGCTGTGGCTCGCCGTTACGCTGATCGGCGCGTTGCTGATTGGGGGCTGGCGTGCTTGAACACGGCGGCAAGCTGCGCGAGGCGATGCAGCGCTACGGCGGCAGCGACTGGATCGATCTCTCCACCGGCATCAATCCGGTCGGCTACCCTGCGCCGGCCCTGAGCCCGGATGCCTGGCAGCGCCTGCCCGAGCCCGACCCCGCGCTGGTGCGCGCCGCCTGTGCCTATTACGATGCACCCCAACTGCTGCCGGTGGCCGGCACCCAGGCCGCGATCCAGGCCCTGCCGCGCCTGCGCGCGAACGCGCGCGTGAGCGTGTCCGCGCCCTCGTATGCGGAACACGCCCATCACTGGTCGCGCCACGGTCACACGCTGCGCCAGGTGTCCTATGCTGGACTGGACGCGGCGGTGCGCGACAGCGACGTCGTCGTGATCGTCAATCCGAACAACCCGACCGGCGAGACGGTGGCGCCGGCGCAGTTATTGGACTGGCATGCGCAGCTGGCCGCGCGTGGCGGCTGGCTGGTGGTCGACGAAGCCTTCGGCGATACTGCACGGGCCTCGAGCATCGCTGGCCATGCGGACCAACCGGGATTGATCGTGCTGCGATCGGTCGGCAAATTCTTCGGGCTGGCCGGCTTGCGGCTCGGCTTCGTCGCGGCTTGTTCTCCCCTGCTGGCGCAGCTGGAAGAGCTGCTGGGACCATGGGCGGTCAGCGGCCCGGCGCAGGAAGTTGCGCTGGCCGCGCTGCGCGACCGCGACTGGCAGCGCACCACGCAAATCCGGCTGGCGCGTGACGGCGAACGCATGCGCACGCTGTTGCCGGCCGACGCATCAGGCACGCCGCTGTTTCACTGGTGGCCGGAAGCGCAGCCGGAAGCCTTTCATGAACACATGGCGCGGCGCGCGATCTGGGTGCGCCTGTTCCGCGATGCCGCGCTCGGCATCCGCATCGGTCTGCCTGCCAGGGAAGCACACTGGCAGCGCTTCGAACAAGCTTTACGAGAATGGAATCAGGGATGAAGACTTGGCTATTTGTGACGGCCCTCGCGGCCGGCGTATCCGCGCAGGCGGCCGTCACCGTGAAGGACGACGACGGCAATACCGTCACCGTACAAAAGCCGGCGCAGCGGGTGATATCGCTGGCGCCGCACGTGACCGAGATGCTGTTTGCGGCCGGTGGCGGCAGCCACGTGGTCGGCGTGGTCGCCTACAGCGATTTTCCGGAAGCGGCCAAACAGGTGCCGCAGGTCGGTTCCAACCGCGAACTCGACCTGGAGCGCATCATCGCCCTGAAGCCGGACCTGTTCGTGGTGTGGCGCCACGGCAGCTCGGAACGCCAGATCGAGATGGTGCGCAAGCTGGGCGTGCCGGTCTATCACAGCGAGCCGCACAAGCTCGAGGACATCCCGGCCAGCCTGCTCAAGCTCGGACAATTGATGGGCACCGATGCTGTGGCACGCCCGGCCGCCGCGGACCTGAGCCGCCAGCTGGGCGGCCTGCGCGCGAAGTATGCCAACCGCCCGCCGGTGCGCAGCTTTTACCAGGTGTGGGACAAGCCGCTGTACACCCTGAACGGCGAACATATCGTCAGCGATGCGCTGCGCCTGTGCGGCGGCGAGAACGTCTTCTCCAGGCTGCCGGTCACGGCGCCTGTGGTCAGCGTCGAGGGCGTACTGCAGGAAAATCCGGAAGCGATCTTCGCCAGCGCAGAAAAGAACTACGGCGGCGTCAGCATGTGGAAACCCTACGGCAGCCTGGCGGCAGTCCGCAACGGCAACCTGTTCACGATCGACGGCAACCTGCTGAACCGCGCCGGCCCTCGCATGATCGCCGGTGCGGCCATGCTGTGCGAGAAGCTGGAGCTGGCACGCGCGCATCGTCCCCACTGAACCCGGCACATGAGCGCCTTTCCTTATTCGACCCTGATGGTGCAGGGCACGACCTCGGATGCCGGCAAGAGCACGGTCGTCGCCGCACTGTGCCGCCTCCTGCATCGCCAGGGCATCCGCGTGGCGCCGTTCAAGCCGCAGAACATGGCGCTGAACAGCGCGGTCACGAGCGACGGCGGCGAGATCGGCCGCGCCCAGGCGCTACAGGCAATCGCCGCCGGCATCGCCCCGCACACCGACATGAATCCGGTGCTGCTCAAACCCTCGAGCGACACCGGTGCCCAAGTCATCATCCACGGCCGGGTGCGCGCCGACATGAACGCGCGCGACTATCACCAATATAAAAGCGTGGCGATGGGTGCGGTGCTGGAATCGCATGCACGCCTGCGGGCGCAGTACGACACGGTGATCGTCGAGGGTGCCGGCAGTCCGGCCGAAATCAACCTGCGCGACCGCGACATCGCCAACATGGGGTTCGCGGAAAGCGTGGATTGCCCGGTCGTGCTGGTGGCCGACATCGACCGCGGCGGCGTGTTCGCGCACATCGTCGGCACGCTGGCCTGCCTGTCGCAGAGCGAGCGCGATCGCATTGTCGGCTTCGTGATCAACCGCTTCCGCGGCGACATCAAGCTGCTCGATCCGGGGCTGGAATGGCTGGAGCGGCAAACCGGCAAGCCAGTGCTGGCGGTGCTGCCCTATCTGCACGGCCTGTACCTGGATGCGGAGGATGCGGTGCAGGCCGTGACGCCGCGTGCCGGTGGCTTCCGAATCGTCGTGCCGAGTTATCCGCGCATGAGCAATCACACCGACTTCGATCCGCTGCGCGCCCATCCCGACGTCGACCTGCGCTTCGTACGCGCGGGCGAGGCTTTGCCGGGCGCCGACCTGATCATCCTCGCCGGCAGCAAGAACACGCGCAGCGACCTGGCCTGGCTGATGCAGCAGGGCTGGGCCGGGCAGATCCGGCGTCACCTGCGGTATGGCGGTAAGGTGATCGGCGTGTGCGGCGGCTTCCAGATGCTGGGGCATTACGTCGACGATCCGGATGGCGTCGAGGCGCTTGCTGGCCGCTCGGCTGCGCTCGGGCTGCTGGACCTGGAAACCACGCTGACGCGCGACAAGCGCCTGGCGCAGGTGAGCGGCGGCTGTGTGTTCGATGCGGATGCGATGGGTGCCACGGTGAGCGGCTACGAGATCCACATGGGCGTATCGGCCGGCGCTGCGCTGGGGCGGCCGGCGTTCGAGATCGCCGGACGCGGCGAAGGGGCCTGCTCGTCGGATGGGCAGATTATCGGAACCTATCTGCACGGACTGTTCGACGATGCCTCGGCTTGTTCGGCGCTGCTGCGCTGGGCCGGATTGCACAGCGATGCGGCGGTCGACAGTGCGGCGCTGCGTGAAGCGAGCTTGGACAGGATTGCGGATGCGGCCGAGCCGTTGATGGCGCGGCTTCTCGAGGTTTCAAGGTAGGCGCGTTGCTTTGATAGGATACTTCTATTGAATTCTTAAATTCAATTCATTTCACACGGAAAATGAGAATCGATATCATTTACCGCAGAGATTGAACGTTGGAGAATTCGATGGGAGTTGCACGCAAAGGCAGTCAAATCCTTACCCATTTGGCGATTGGTTTCGTGATCACGTATGCGATCACCGGCTCGGTAATGCTGGGTGGCGTGGCGGTCTTGATCGAGCCCTTGTTGAATGTCTTGCTGGTCCCCTTTCACGAGCGAGCCTGGGAACGCAGGGTACACCGCGCGGCCGCCGGCCAGCGTCTCATGCTCCTGACCTGCGAAAAGATCAGTCTCACCGCAATGCACATGGGTGTCGCATTCCTGGTCTTGTTCTTCGCAACCGGTTCGATGGCCTTTGGTGGCCTGGCAGCGGTCCTGGAGCCGGTGTGCAACGTGCTGTTGATGCCTCTTCATGACAAGTTCTGGGATAACTTGCAGTCGGGGCAAACGATGCGGACGGTTTAATGAGCCTGATCTGGAAGATCGAAAAAGGGACGTTTGAAAAGGGACGCCTGAAAGCAAAAAACCCCGCTCGGTTCACCGGGCGGGGTTTTTTAGCTTTTACTACGCTACTGCTATTACTTAGCCTGACGATAACCTACTTTCACACTGGTTGCAGCACTATCATCGGCGCAAAGTCGTTTCACGGTCCTGTTCGGGATGGGAAGGGGTGGTACCGACTTGCTAT
>Ga0308160_10004670_pt1 | contig 14540 bp, 14 predicted proteins | sample PhyFR1_FD_201036 | JGI IMG/M metagenome (GOLD analysis project Ga0308160, IMG submission 201036) | Phyllosphere microbial communities from UC Gill Tract Community Farm, Albany, California, United States - DLSLF.R1 | ecosystem: Host-associated > Plants > Phyllosphere > Unclassified | place: USA...
CATCTTCCAGTTGCCTACGATGAGCTTGGACCGCATCAGAACCTCACCGTCAAATAACCCGCTATTTTAGCGGTCGTTGCTGGGACGGTCAAACGAACCTTGACCAAGTGCATGTTTTTCATGGTTGCTTCCAAAGTTGTGGGGATTCGTTGTCTCAACCGGCGACGTTGAGCATGATCTTGCCGACATGGGCGCTGCTCTCCATCAGCGTATGCGCCTCGGCAGCCTGATCCAGCGGGAACACGCGGTGGATCACCGGCCTGATTTTGCCGGCCTCGATCAGCGGCCAGACGCGTTCGCGCAATTCGCGCGCAATCTGCGCCTTGAAGGCGACCGGGCGCGGGCGCAGGGTCGAGCCGGTGATCGTCAGGCGCCGGCGCAGGATCTGGCCGAGGTCGACTTCGGTACGGGCGCCGCCAAGCAGTGCGATCAGGGCGATGCGGCCGTCGTCGGCCAGGCAGGCGATCTCGCGCCCGATGTAGTCGCCGCCGACCATGTCGAGGATGACGTCGACGCCCTTCCCGCCCGTCAGCTCCTTGACGATGGCCGCAAAATCTTCGGTCCGGTAATTGATCGCGCGTTCGGCGCCGAGCTGTTCGCAGGCGCGGCACTTATCGTCGCTGCCGGCGGTCGCGAACACCCGGTGCCCCATTGCCGCGGCCAGCTGGATCGCGGTCGTACCGATGCCCGAGCTGCCGCCCTGCACCAGCAGGGTCTCGCCCGGCTGCAGCGCGGCGCGCTGGAACACGTTGCTCCAGACGGTAAAGAAGGTTTCGGGCAGCGCGGCGGCTTCGAGCGGGTTCAAGCCCTTCGGCACCGGCAGGCATTGCTCGAGCGGCGCGGCGCAGTATTCGGCATAGCCGCCGCCCTGCACCAGGGCGCACACCAGGTCGCCCTTCGCGAACCCGCTGTTGCCAAGGTCGCCGTCGACGATCTCGCCGGCCACTTCGAGGCCCGGCAGGTCGGAGGCGCCCGGCGGCACCGGATACTGGCCGAGGCGCTGGAACACGTCCGGGCGGTTGACGCCGGCGGCCAGCACGCGGATCAGGACTTCGCCGGCCTTGAGGACGGGCAGCGGGCGTTCGCAGGATTGCAGGACTTCCGGCTTGCCGGGCTGGGTAATTTCGATGGCGCGCATGTGAATGTTGGGCCAGAAAGGCCTGTTAAATAAGTAGCAATTGTACGCCACCGGCAACCCGTCACCAAGCGTACGCCGGCGCGAAGATTGCTGATAACGCTACCATTGCGCAACTTAATGCTGAGTTGCACCGAAAATGCGATGCGGGTTAGCGCCAGCTCAACAAAAGCCTTCGGGCGCCTTGCTGCCACGGTCGAGACTGCTAGATTGGCTCAGCGGGCTCATGCATAGTGCATTGCCCATCACCAAGGAGCGAAACATGAAGTTGAGCTTACCTTCCCTGTTGTCCGGCCTGGCGCTGGCAACAAGCCTGGCCTTCGCGCCGTTTGGCGCCCAGGCCCAGAACTGGACCACCGAACGCTGGGTCGGCACCTGGGGCGCCGGCCCCGGCGGTCCGCCGCTGGCGGCGAACACCCAGACCTTCACCGACCAGACCGTGCGCCTGATCGTGCACTCCAGTATCGGAGGGAATCGGGTCCGGATTCGTCTATCCAACGAGATGGGCAGCACGCCGCTGCGCATCGGCGCGGCGCACATCGCCCTGCGTGCGGGCGGCGCCGACATCCAGGCCGGAACCGATCGCGCGCTGACCTTCAGCGGCAATACGTCGATCACGATCCCGCCGGGCGCGCCGGTGCTGTCCGATCCGGTCGACCTGAACGTGCCGGCGCTGTCCGACCTGGCGATCAGCCTGTACCTGCCGGGCACAGTCGGCGCCACCACCATCCACGGCACCGCCAGCCAGACCAACTACGTTTCGCTGCCGGGCGACTTCACCGGCGCGGCTTCGCTGCCGACCCAGCGCACGATCCTGTCCTGGCCCTTCCTGACCGAAGTCGACGTCGAGGGCGGCCAGGCAGCCGGCGGCGCGGCCATCGTGACGCTGGGCGACTCGATCACCGACGGCACCCGCAGCACGCCGGACACCAACAACCGCTGGCCCGACTGGCTGGCGCGGCGCCTGCAGACCGTGCGCGATCCGATCCAGGGCATCAACAACCGCCTGGGCGTGGTCAACCGCGGCATCAGCGGCAACCGCCTGCTGTCGAATCCGCCGGAAGGCTCGCTGGCCGGGCGCAACATCCTGGAACGCTTCGACCGCGACGTGCTGGCCACGGCGGGCGTGCGCTACATGACCCTCATGATCGGCATTAACGATATCGGCAACAGCCCGAACGCAACGCCGATCTCGGCCGACGAGCTGATCGCCGGCTACCGCCAGGTGATTGCACGTGCGCATGCGAAAGGCATCGCCGTGTATGGCGCGACGCTCACGCCGTTCGAGGGTGCGGGTTATTACTCGCCGGAGAAGGAAGTGGTGCGCCAGGCCGTCAACAACTGGATCCGCTCCAGCGACGAGTTCGATGCCGTGATCGACTTCGACCGCGTGACGCGCGACCCGTCCCATCCGACCCGCTTCCTGCCGGCCTACGACAGCGGCGACCACCTGCACCCGAACGATCTGGGCTACCAGGCGATGGGCAATGCGGTGCCGCTGGAGCTGTTCCGCTCGCTGGGCGGGACTTATCTGCAGGGGCCGGTGCCGGCGACCAGGCAGTAAACGAACGTCGTCCCCGCGCAGGCGGGGACCCAAGTTTGCAAGCGCTTCGACAGCGCAAGCAGAGATTGGGTCCCCGCTTCCGCGGGGACGACGTGGTGGTGTTGCTAATTACTTCTTGTCGTTCTTGTGGCTCTGCGAGCCAGCCTTCGCATGCTGCTCCGAGGAGCCGCCGCGCTGGCCGCTGCCCTGGCCGCCGCCGCTCTGCTGGCTGCCGCCGCCCTGGCTCTGCTGGTTGCCATCGTTCTTGTGGCTCATCGAGCCGGCACGGCGCGCTTCTTCCGAATTGAACTCGTGGGCATTGCCCGACGCGTGAGCGGCCTTGCCGCCTTCGGATGCAATTTCGCGCTGCTTCTGCGGGTCCATCGAGGCGAAACCGCGGTTGCTGGTGTCGCCGCTCTGGTTGTTCCCCTTGTTGCCGCCGCCTTGGTTGTTCGATGCCATGATTGCCTCCAATAATAGTTGGGTTATGCTCCAGTTCGCTTTAGAAGCGCGCTGAGACAGGACCATGTTAGTCACCATTGCCGCGTCCGCCCACCTATAAACTGCCATGACTTTGTAGGACTATGCCTTCATGGGACGTCGGTTTGGTCTTTGCATCGAAAAACAACTCAAGAGTTCGTGCCGCCTGTCTTCGACTGGGTCGGCAGCGCGGTGCCGGGCTTCCAGTTGCGCGACAGCGACTGCGCTTCCTCGATCTGTTCCTGGGTCATCTGGCGCGCGATGATGGCGCGCTGCTCGGTCGCGCTGCGGTGACCGTTGGCGGCCGCCAGGTTCCACAGCATGTAGGCGATCACCATGTCCTGCGGCATGCCGGCGACGTGGTAGCGGTACATCAGACCGAGCGCGTGCTGGGCATCCGGGTGGCCCTGCTCGGCGGCCTTGCGGAACCAGGTCACGGCCAGCTTCTGGTCGAGCGGCACCGCGTTGCCGGTGTAGTACATTGCGCCGATCACATACTGGGCGTCGGCCTTGCCCTGCACCGCCGCCTTGTAATGCCAGGCGAAGGCCTGCTTGTAGTCGCGCTGCACGCCGCGGCCCATGTAGTACATCAGGCCCAGCAAATGCTGCGCATCGGCGTTGCCGGCCTTGGCCAGCGGCGTGATCTCCTTCAGCGCCAGCGCATAGTTGCGGGCGTTGTAGGCGTTGGCGCCTTCCGTGAAGCCGGCCATCGCAGTGCTGTGCAGCCCCAGGGCCAGCAGGATGGCAACGATGTGTTTTCTCATGTCTCGTTCGGAACAGGTCTTTTTCTTGTTCTTGTGTTTTATTGTCGGCTTACTTCCAGCTCACCTTGCCCAGCCCGTCGACCGCCACCCTGCGGTTCTGGGGCTTGCCGAACACCGTCACCGAGCCCATCCCGGACAGGTTCAGGTTGGCGTTCTGGTGCGCCGTCACGCTGGCATTGCCCAGGCCCGAGAGGTCGACGTTGACGCTGTCGGCGACGAACTCCTTCGCGTCCAGGCTGCCCAGTCCGCCCAGGTCGGCCTTCAGCCACTTGGCGCGTCCACTGAGGTTCACGATGCCGGCCCCGCGAAGGTTCAGGTCGACGCCCTCGCCGTTCAGGCTCTGCAGGTGCATGCTGCCGATGCCGCCCAGGCTGGCCGATACCAGCCTGTAATTACATGATATCCGCATCGATCCGGCACCATCCAGACTCAGTTCCAGTTCGTCGCCCGAGAAGCCGGACACGTCCGTCGAACCGAGACTCTCGGAACTCACCTCGCGCAGCGCCGGCAGGGTCAGCTCGGCATGCAGCGAACCGAGGCGCACGCGGCCCTGGAGTTCGGTGTCGATGTTCAGCGTATCGCCGCTCTGCACGGTGACGGTCCTGGCCAGCCAGCGTGGATCCCCGCTCAGGGTCAGGGTGGCAACGCTGCCCTGGCGGATCCGCAGATCGACCGCGCCGTCGAGCTTGACGCGCACCACGCGCGCATCGATGGGGCGCGTCTCGGTGGCGACCTCGGGCGCTGCCTGTGCCATGCCAAAACCAGCCCAGAAGACCGCGGCCGCCAGGCCGAGCGAGTAAACCTTGTTCATCCAAATCTCCGATTCATGTTCTCGTCATGCAAGCGTACCTTGCCCCCAGGAATTGTGCTAGGTCGACAATTTACAAGTTGGCATGACACATGATCAGCCTACCGCTCTGTCCCGTCCACGCCCAGGCGATTGCGACGAACTGCAGAATATGCATCCCGAGCCGTGGATAAGGACGAATGGGCGGGGTAACCGGTCATTATGCATATATCAAGAAAATAAACTGTCGCGGTCTGTCGTAAAAGTTACTTATTTGCATGACATTGCGCTAATATAAACTTCTGCCCGGATGCGATCCGGGTAGAAAGAGACAGTTTCGCGTTCCCAAAATCAGAGGTTATCCATGCGCATGCGCCTATTACCCGCCCTGCTGGCCGGGGCCACCTTGTCCATGTCCGCGGCCGCCGCGAACACCGACCAGTGGACCCTGCCGGTCAACGTCAAGAAGCTCGACAACGGCCTGACGGTGATCGTTTCCGAAGACCACAGCTCGCCCACCGTCGGCGTCTCGGTGGTCTACCACGTCGGCATGCGCCTCGAGCCGCGCAACCGCACCGGCTTCGCCCACCTGTTCGAACACCTGATGTTCCAGGGCACCCCGAACGCACCGAAAGGCGTGTTCGACCGCACCATCACCGGCGGCGGCGGCAACAACAACGGTTCGACGCGTCCGGACTTCACCAATTACATCGAGACCGCGCCGGTGTCCTCGCTCGAGCCCATCCTGTGGCTGGAAGCGGACCGCATGAAGACCCTCGACTTCAACCCGGCCACGCTGAAGAACCAGCAGGACGTGGTGAAGGAAGAGATCCGCGTGAACGTGAAGAACCAGCCTTACGGCGGCTTCTCCTGGATCGACATCAGCAAGCTGGCCTTCGACAAGTGGGAGAACAACCACGACGGCTACGGCAGCTTCGAAGACCTCGAAGGCGCCAGCCTGGACGACGTGCGCGCCTTCCACCGCGACTACTACGGCCCGAACAATGCGGTGCTGGCGATCGCCGGCGACGTCACCCCGGCCCAGGGCTTCGCGCTGGCCCAGAAATACTTCGGCGGCATCGCCAAGCGTCCGACCCCGAAAGCGACCGACTTCACGGAAGGCCTGAACACCCAGGAAAAACGCATCGAGCAGAGCGACGCCCTGGCCCAGGTGCCGGCGGTTGCCGCGGCCTGGAAAGTGCCGGCACGCGGCTCGGCCGACCAGGCGCCGATGGCGGTCCTGTCCGAACTGCTGGCCGGCAGCGACGCCTCGCTGTTCTACCAGGGCCTGGTGAAAGGCCGCCAGATCGCGCTGAACGTCTCCGGCGGCTTCGGCCTGACCGGGCCATTCGAATATGACGGCCCGACCCTGTTCACGGTCACCAGCCTGTACAAGCCGAACAGCAGCCCCGACGCCATCCTCGCCGCGATGGACGAGGAAATCGCCAAGATCGCCCGTGACGGCGTCGACGACGCCACGCTCAAGCGCGTGAAGACCAGCATGGTCGCCGACTGGAACAACGGCCTCGAAAACATCCTGCGCCGCGCCGACACCCTGGCCAAGCTGCAGACGCTGTGGGGCGACGCGAATGTCGTCAACAAGGTGCCGGGCTGGATCGAAGGCGTGAGCTCGAAGGACATCCAGCGCGTCGCCGCCACTTACCTGGTGAAGACCAACCGCACCGTGATCGATCGTAAGCCGGTCGCCAAGCCCGCGCCGCCGGCCGCGCCGCAACCGGCAAACAAGGCCGTCACCACCCCGCCGCCAGCCGGCGAGAAGAAATAAGGAGCCGCATCATGAAAAAACTGATGCTCACCACCGCCATCTCGGCGGCCTTCGCATGGTCCGTCAGCACCGCCCCGGCCTTCGCCGCCGACGCCGCACCGGCAGCGCCGGCCGGCATGCCGGCCTACGGCAAGGACAAACCGCTGCCGACCCCGCAAATCGTCAAGAAGACCCTGGCCAACGGCCTGCAGGTCTGGGTCGTGCCGCGCAAGGGCGTGCCGCGCGTCGACATGGTGCTGGCCGTGCGCAACGCCGGCTACATCGCCGATGACGCCGCCCACCCGGGCTTCGCCAGCATGCTGGCCGGCCTGCTGAACGAAGGCACGGCCAAACGCGACTCGCGCGCCATCGCCGAACTGGCCCAGGGCCTGGGCGGGTCGGTCGGCGCCTTCGCCAGCGCGGACGGGATCAGCGTCCAGGCCAATGCCGTGGCTTCGCAAGCCGGTCCGATGATGCAACTGCTGGCCGAAGTCGCGCGCACGCCAGCCTTCCCGGCCAAGGAAGTGGCGCTGGCCAAGGCCAATGCGCTGCAGGCCCTGCGCGTCCAGGAAACCCAGCCGCGCTTCCGCGCCGACCGCGCCCTCAACCGCGCCGTGTTCGGCGAGCACCCCTACGGCCACACCACGCCGACCGTCGAGGCGATCAATTCGGCCGACGAAGCGCTGCTGCGCGCCGAGCACGCCAAGCGCTTCCGTCCGGACCAGGCGCTGCTGGTGATCGCCGGCCGCATCACGGAAGCGGACGCCATGAAACTGGCGCAGCAGACCTTCGGCGACTGGAAAGCCAACGGCCCTGCCCCGGCCGCGGCGCCCAGGGCGCCGGGCGCCGCCAAGCCGGTGCACATCCTGCTGGAGCGTCCGGGCAGCGTGCAATCGACCATCCGCCTGGGCAGCAGCGGCATCGCCGCCACCGCCGACGACCAGGTGCCGCTGCGCCTGGCCAGCACGGTGCTGGGCGGCGGCTTCTCGAGCCGCGTCAACATCAACCTGCGCGAGGAAAAGGGCTACACCTACGGCGCCTCGGCCGGCGCGCGCATGATGCGCGAAGGCGGCAGCATCGTCGGCGGCGCCGACGTGCGCAACGAAGTCACCGGCGCGGCCATCGGCGAGTACTTCAACGAGTACAAGCGCATCGGCAGCGAGTTGATCTCGCCGCAGGAAATGGAGATGCACAAGCGTTACGTGGCCGGCAGCTACGTGCTGAGCAACCAGATGCAGCGCGCGGTGGCCGGCACCCTCGCCGGCAACTGGCTGGTCGGCCTGCCGGCCGAGTACCTGACCCAGTACGTGCCGCTGATCCAGAAGGTCACGCCGGAACAGGTGCGCGAGGTGTCGAAGAAGTACTTCAGCCCGGAGAAACAGGCGATCGTGGTGGTCGGCGACAGCAAGGCGGTCGGCGAGCAGCTGAAGGCCTTCGGCGAGTTCACCGTCACCGACAAGTGAGGCGCGCAGCGCCGATTGCCGCCTGATACAGGCGTGCGAAAGCCTCCCGGGTGCGAGCCCGGGAGGCTTTTTATTTGTGGCTGATTACTTCTTGGCCGACTGCTTGTTGCCGCCGCTGGAAGACTGCTTGGTCTCCCCATGCTCGGCACGCTGCTTGTTGACGATGCGCGAGGCGACTTCCTCCTCGCGGCCCGGATAGCGGTGTTCCTTCTTGAACTCGGTCTCGAGCTTCTTGAATTCGCGCTCGCGTTTGGGGCTGGCTCCCTTGGGCATGGCGTCCTCCTTCTGGTGAGTAGATGCCGCCAGATTAGGACGGTTCGACGCGATTTTCGGTGCGCTGACACACGCACGCGCGTGGGCTCGGGGAGCCCACCCTACCCGTCGACGTAGGGTGGGCACCCCGTGCCCACGCCTCGAACACTCAGCCCTGCAACGCCTTTTCGAGGTCATCCAGCTCCGCCGGCTTGACCAGATGCGCATCGAACCCCGCCTCGTGCGCCTTGCGCCGGTCTTCCGGCGAGCCGTAGCCGGTATGCGCCACCAGCCGGGTCGATTTCAGCACCGGGTGCTGCTTGAGCATGCGCGCCACCTCGTAGCCGTCGACGTTCGGCAGGCCGATGTCGAGCACGATCACGTCCGGGCGCTGGGCCAGCGCCAGCTCCACGATGCCGGTGGCATCCGCCGTGGTATGGGCTTCGTAGCCCATCTCGGCCAGCAGGAAGGCCATCATCTCCATGGCGTCGAGGTTGTCGTCGACCAGCAGCACGCGGCGGCCGCCCTGCCCCGTCTGGCCGGCATCGTCGCCGCCGGCTTCGGGTGCCGGGGGCTGCTGCGCCGAGGTGCGCAGCACCGGCAGTTCGACCGTGAAGGTGCTGCCCATGCCGATGCCGGGGCTGGTCGCGGACAGGTGCCCGCCATGCATTTCGAGCAGGCGCGACACCAGCGACAGGCCGATGCCCAGACCTTCCGGCGCACGGTCGGGCGGCACCGCGGCCTGCGCGAACATGTCGAAGATGCGCGGCAGGCTGTCCTCGGCGATGCCGATGCCGTTGTCCTGCACCGCGATGCGGACCAGGTCGCCGTCCAGCTGCACCGACACCTTGATGTGGCCGCTCTTGGGCGTGAACTTGGCGGCATTGTGCAGCAGGTTGCCCATCGACTGGGCCAGGCGCACCGGGTCGCCCGAGACCCAGACCTGCTGCTCCGGCTGGATCACTTCCAGGCGATGCTCGCGGGCCGCGATCAGCGGGCCGGCGGTCTCGATCGCCTGCGCGATCACGCCGTTCATGTCGACTTCTTCCTTGCGCAGCGCGATCTTGCCTTCCGAGATGCGCGCCACGTCCAGCAGGTCGTCCACCAGGTGCGCCAGGTGGTCGACCTGGCGCGTGATCACCTCGCGCGCGCGCGCCTGGCGCTCGGCCGCGCCGGTGCCGGTCGCGCCCAGCAGCGCGGCGGCGTTGCGGATCGGCGAGAGCGGATTGCGCAGCTCGTGCGCCAGCGTCGCCAGGAATTCGTTCTTGTTGCTGTCGGCCGCGCGCAGCAGGCTTTCCATTTCCTTGCGCCGGGTGATGTCGCTGGTGACGCGCGCCACGCGGTAGACCTCGTCGCGGCCGTCGCGCACCGGGAACAGGCGGTCGCGCACCCAGCGCGACGCGCCGTCGGCGACGATGCGGAATTCGGCCTCGTAGTGCGGATGTTCGCGCAGGCCGTTCCACAGCCCACTCACATAGGCGCGGTCGTCCGGATGCACGGCGTCCAGCCAGCTGTCCGGCTCGCGCTCGAGCGAGTCGACGCTGCGGCCCCAGATCTTGGCATAGGCCGGGCTGACGTATTCGAGCGCGCGCGCCGGCACCGAGAACATCCAGAACACGTCCTCGATGTTGTCGGTCAGCTGGCGAAATCGCTCCTCGCTGTCGCGCAGCGCGCTCTGGGTCTGGCGCATGCGCAGCAGCGCGTTGACGTTGGCAATCAGCTCGTCGGCCTCGATCGGCGCCGCCAGGTAGTTATCGGCGCCGCCTTCCAGGCCGCGGATCTTGTCGGCGCGGCCGGTCAGCGCGGCCGAGGTCTGCAGCACCAGCACCATGGCGCTGTCGGGATCGGCCTTGATGCGGCGGCAGACTTCGATGCCGTTGATGTCCGGGAGCTTCACGTCCAGCAGCACCAGCGCGATGTTGTGGCGCTTGACGGCCGCCAGTGCGTCGGTGCCGTTGGTCGCTTCCTCGACCTCGAACCCGGCGCTCTTCAGGATCCGGGTCTTGGCGTAGCGGGCGCCGTCGTTGTCGTCGACGTTCAGGATCAGGGTGGGGTTGGTCATCGTCTATCCATCAATGTGCGGGAAGCGGCGCGGCAGGGTCAGGCTGAAGGTGGAGCCGGTACCGACCTGGCTCTCCACCTCGACCCGTCCGCCGAGCAGCTCGGCCAGCTTGCGGCACAGCGGCAGGCCAAGGCCGGTGCCCTTGCTGCGGCGCTGCAGCGGGTGCTCGATCTGGCTGAATTCCTCGAAGATCAGTTGCAGGTTGTCCGGGCTGATGCCGATCCCGGTGTCGGCCACCGAAAAGGTGATGGTATCGCTTTCGCGGTCCCAGGCGGCGTGGACGCGCACCGCGCCCTGTTCGGTGAACTTCAGGGCATTCGAAATGAAGTTGCGCAGCACCTGGGAGATCTTGCCTTCGTCCGATTCGAAGGGCTCGGTAAAGTCCGGCGTGTCGAACACCAGCTCGACCCGCGCTTCGTCGACCAGCGGGCGCAGCATGCCCTTGAGGGCGCGGAACAGGTTGTCCACCGATACCGGCGCCAACTGCACCTCGACCTTGCCGGCCTCGATCTTGGCCAGGTCGAGCAGGTCGTTGACCAGTTCCGACAGGTCGTTGGCGGCCTTCTCGATGAACTTCACCTGGCGCTCCTGCTCCTGGGTCAGGTCGCCGTCGAGGCGGTCCAGCAACAGCCGCGCCAGCGCGCGAATCGACGACAGCGGCGTGCGCAGCTCGTGGCTGGTGTTGGACAGGAAGCGCGACTTCATCTCGTCCGCCTTGCGCAGGCGCTCGGCCTTGTCCTCGATCTCGGCGTACAGCGCGACGATGCCGCGGTTGGTGTCTTCGAGTTCGCGCGTCAGGCCGAGCAGGTCTTCCTGGCGCTCGCGCAGCTCGGCCAGGGTCGCGACCAGTTCCTGGTTCTGCTGGTGCACCTCGAGGTAGCTGTTGGCCACCGGGCTGTCCTTGGCCAGCTGGGCGCCGAGTTCGGCCAGGCGCGCGGAATCCACCCTGGCCTGGAGCGGCAGGACCTTGCACATCATGGCCACCGGCGCCCCGCCGGCATCGGCCTTGACGCTGCACTCGTCCATCAGGCGGTGCATCGTCACCAGCGCATCGTCCGGCAGGTTCCGGCCCGCCGCCGCGCTGCCGCTCGAGATCGTCATCTCGAGGCACTGGCGGCGGCCGTCGTGCTCCTCGATCTGGAACACCGCGCGGCCGCCGTAAGCCAGCTGGCAGGCGCCGCGCGCCACCTCCGACACCGCGGTGGCGATGCGCACCTGGTCCTGCTGCGAAAAGCCGAGCAGTGCCGAGACCTGGCGCGCGCGCTGGCGCACCAGCACCACATCCTGTTCGCCGGACAGGCCGACATTGAGTATGCGCTGCGCGCTCATGCATGCCCTCCCCGGCGCCGGCCGACCAGCACCAGCGCGTCGTCGCGGCCGCGGATGAAGTCGCGCATCAGGATGCCAGCGACCAGCACCGGCACCCGCCCGTGCAGGCCGGGATAGTCGTTCAGATCCCACTGCGTCTGCACGCCGTCCGAATGCAGGATCACCAGCGCGCCCGGCGGGCAGTCGGCGCTGAATTCCTGCACCTTGCGCATGTTGGCACCGACGATGCCGTTGTGCGAGACCAGCGCACGGCGGGTGTCGCCATCGTGGACCACGCAGCTGACGTTGCCGATGCCGGCAAAGCGCACGTCGTTGCCGGCGTAATCGATGCGCGCCACCGACAGCGCCGCGCCGCGCGTGATGCGCAGCGCCTCGTGCGCCGTCTGCAGCACCTCGCCTGGGGCCGACGAGGGCCGGCGTTCGAGCGCATGCACCGCCGCGCGCGCAGCCTTGGCCGCTTCCGGCCCGTGTCCGAGGCCGTCGACGCCGAGCAGCGTGGCGCCGTCGGGGCCGCAGCTGGCGGCCCAGCCGTCGCCGGATTCGTCTTCGCCGGCCAGCGGCACGTAGAGCGCGCCGACCTCGACCCCGCAGGCCTCGGGCGGCGGGCTGCCGCGCCACAGGCGCATGAAGAAGGCCGCGCCCTTGCCACGCATCGACCAGAAATCGAACTCGTCGGACTGGCGGCGCAGCGCACCGAGGCCATTGCCGGCGGTACCGGCGGTCGAGATGCCGTCCTGGAAGCTGGCGGCGACGTCGAGGAGGCCGGGACCGTTGTCGATCGCCAGCACGTCGATGCCCGCCATCGATGCGCCCGACTGTGCGCGCATGATGTACAGCGTGCCTTCGCCGGCGTGCTTGAGGATGTTGGTGCCGGCTTCCGTGACCACGATCGCAAGGCGGCCGGCCTGGACTTCGTCGAAGCCCAGTTCGTCGGCCAGTTTCTGGCCGGCGCGCCGGGCGGCGGCGATGTCACTGGCGTGATTGATCGGAAAGACGAGCTGCGGTAGCAGTGAACTGATCAGCGTTTCCATTTGACGACAGACACTGCGGTGCCCTCTCCCGGCCGAGAATCGATGTCGAACTCGTCGACCAGGCGCTTGGAGCCGCCCAGGCCGAGGCCCAGGCCGCCGCCGGTGGTGTAACCGTCGCGCAGGGCCATGTCGAGGTCGGTGATGCCCGGCCCATTATCCACGAAGATCAGGCCGACCCCGCGTTTGAATCCATCTTCCAGCGCGTCGAGATGTGCTTCGCCGCCGCCGCCGTACTTGATCGTGTTGCGCGCCAGTTCGCTGGCGGCCGTGACGAGCTTGGTCTGGTCGACCAGCGACAGCGCGATCGCCACCGCGCGCTCGCGCACGTGCCTGCGCAAGGCCACCACGTCCTCGTCGGAGCGCAGGGGCAGCGTGGTGCGCCCCGTACGCAGCCGGGCATGAAGCTCGAGCAGCGCGGTGTCGAAAGCCACTGCGTTATTGAGAGCTGCGCTCATCAAAAATGGTTCTTTCCTAACAGGGCCATGCCCTTTTCCACGTTCAGCGCCGTCTTCACGCCGTGCAGGGTCAGGCCCAGCTCCACCAGCGTGATCGCGACCGCCGGCTGCATGCCGACCACCACGGTCTGGGCGTCCAGCACGCGCGCCATCGCGGCGGTGTTGCTGATCATACGCCCGATGAAGGAGTCGACGAGGTCCAGTGCCGAGATGTCGATCAGGACGCCCTTGGCATTATCGCGCACGATGCGCTCGGTCAGGTCGTCCTGCAGCGTCATCGCCAGGCGGTCATGCATGTCGACCTGGATCGTCACCAGCAGCAGGTCGCCCATGCGGAGAATCGGGATGCGTTCCATGCGGCTCTCAGCCCTTCTTCACGATCGAGGTGCCGGTGCGCTCGAGCGCCACGACGAAAGCGTCCGCCAGGCTGGCCTTGGTGGTCACGTCTTCCAGGTTCACGCCGAGGTGGACGATGGTCTGCGCGATCTGCGGGCGGATGCCGCTGATGATGCAGTCCGCGCCCATCAGGCGCGCCGCGGCGATGGTCTTCATCAGGTGCTGCGCCACCAGGGTGTCGACGGTCGGCACGCCGGTGATGTCGATGATCGCGATGGCCGCGCCGGTGTCGACGATCTTCTGCAGGATGTTTTCCATCACCACCTGGGTGCGCGCCGAATCCAGGGTGCCGATCAGCGGCAGCGCCAGGATGCCGTTCCACAGCTTGACCACCGGGGTCGAGAGTTCGAGCAGTTCCTGCTGCTGGCGCACGATGATCTGGTCGCGCGCGCGCTGGAACACTTCGATGGTGTACAGGCCCATCTTGTCGAGCAGCGAGCTGATGATCCAGGACGCGTTGGCCAGCGCCGCAGGGTCGTTCGCGAAGCCTGCGTTCAGGCGCGTGAACAGCGGCTGCTTGAGCGAGAACACGAAGGTCGCGGTTTCGCTCGGGGTCGAGCCGCCCTTGGCGCGCGAGGACGAGATCTCGGACAGCAGGTCGCGCACCTCATCCCAGGAGCGGTGCTCCATGTTCTGCAGCTCGCCGCCGCGGGTACCCTTGGCGAAGGCGGTCAGGAACTGCTGGCAATGCCTGCGCAGCTGCTCTTTCGAGACCACGTTCGAGCGGACCGTCAGCGCCTCGAGCTGCGCCATCCACTCGGCACCGATGTCGGCCTCGTGCTCCTGGATGATCTGGCTGATGCGGGTTGCGTAGTCCTGAGTGGTCATCTGTCGTTCCTTTGCTCTTGTCTTGGAAGGTTAAGGCCCTTTGATGTCATGCCAGGGCCCATTCTGTTAAATGACAAACTATACCATTCATTTCCACCGCGCTACGACACGTTTGCAGGTATGGGCTTTGTTGCGTAAATCAGGCTCGACCAGCGTAGAACCCGCAGGTCTGGTAGCCTGAACGGATGAAACCAGCTCCACAGAAGTACCGCACGACGAACTGGAAGACGTACAACGAAGCCCTCAAGGC
>Ga0308160_10004671_pt1 | contig 14540 bp, 15 predicted proteins | sample PhyFR1_FD_201036 | JGI IMG/M metagenome (GOLD analysis project Ga0308160, IMG submission 201036) | Phyllosphere microbial communities from UC Gill Tract Community Farm, Albany, California, United States - DLSLF.R1 | ecosystem: Host-associated > Plants > Phyllosphere > Unclassified | place: USA...
CACCCCAGGCGACTGTCCCCGCATCCTGAAAATCAAGCCAGCCTTACAACCAGTAGATCACGACGTACAGCCCCAGCCACACCACGTCGACGAAGTGCCAATACCAGGCCGCGCCCTCGAAGCCGAAATGGTGATCCGCCGTAAAGTGCCCGCGCAGCACGCGGTACAGCACCACCGACAGCATGATCGCCCCCATGGTCACGTGGAAACCGTGGAACCCGGTGAGCATGAAGAAGGTCGACCCGTAGATGCCCGAGGTCAGCTTCAAATTCAGTTCCTGGTAAGCGTGGATGTATTCGTAGGCCTGGAAGCCCATGAAGATCGCCCCCAGCAGGATGGTCGCGAACAGGAACACGGCCGTATTGCGGCGGTGCCCGGCGCGCAGGGCGTGGTGCGAAATCGTCAGCGTCACGCCCGACAGCAGCAGCAGCGCGGTATTAATCGTCGGGATCGGGAACGGCCCCATGGTGTTGAAGGTGTCCACCGTACCCGCCGGGCCGATGTTACCCCAGTGGGCGGCAAAGTCCGGCCACAGGATCTTGTGGTCGAGGTCGGCCAGCCAGGGCATGGAGATCACGCGGGCATAGAACAGCGCGCCGAAGAAGGCGGCAAAGAACATAACCTCGGAAAAGATGAACCAGCTCATCGACCAGCGGTAGGAGCTGTCGATGTTCTTGCTGTATTGCCCCGCTTCGGACTCGCCGATGGCGTCGCCGAACCAGAAGTACAGCACCACCAGCATCGCCACGATGCCGGCCAGGCACACCGCCGGGCCCCAACTGGCGCTGTTGACCCAGCCCGAAGCGCCGGCCATGGTCACCAGCATCGAAATGCCGCCGGCCATCGGCCACATCGACGGGCCGGGCACGAAATAGTGCGGCGCGGTTTTTGACACACTCATCTTCATCTCCTGAATCATTCTTCTAATACGTTGAATTACGAAGCTTGAAAAACGGTTGTACTTATTATTGCCAGGACTGTGAGACTGCCGCCTCACGAAACTGCAAATTGGACCACCATGACCAGCACCCCGATGAAGATCGCCACCCCGATCAGCGCCGCCAGAATCACGTGGACCGGATTCAAATTGGCTGCATCATGCTCGTAGTCGCGGCGCTTGCGCACCCCGAAGAAGGACCAGAACACCGCCTTCATCGAGGCCCCGAACGAAGACTTGCGCTGGGGCTGATCGTTCATTTCACCGCCACCGCCCCGGCGATTTCAAAGAAGGTGTACGACAGCGTGATGTTCTTCACTTCCTTCGGCAGCGCCGGGTCGATGAAGAATACCACCGGCATCTGGCGCGCCTCATTCGGCTGCATTATCTGCTCGCGGAAGCAGAAGCACTCGACTTTCTTGAAATGCGGCGTCGCCGATTGCGGCGCGTAGCTCGGAATCGCCTGCGCCTTGACCGCCCTGCCCTGGGTGTTCACGACCTCGTAGGTCACGGTCGCCAGCTCGCCCGGATGCACCTGGATACTGCGCTGGGTCGGACGGAAGCGCCACGGCCCCTGGGCATTGCCGTCGAGTTCGATGGTGACCGTGCGCGTCAGGTCCACCTGCGTGTTCGCCGGGCGTTCGACCGTGCCGTCCTGTTGCGTCAGCACGTTCACGCCCAGCACCTCGCAGATCTGGCGGTACACCGGAATCAGCGCATAGCCAAAGCCGAACATCGCCACCGCCACCACCACCAGTTTCTTGAAGGTGGAGCGGTTCAGGCGCAGGCGCGTGCTGTCGTCGTAGGCCATGGGCTTACAGCCAGAGCCGCTTGAGGATCACCGAGGCGAAGAAGAACAAGGCAATCGCTCCCAGGATCAACGCGATACGCAGGTTGCCCTTGTTCGCCGGTTTGCGCGGGGCAGCCATCATTTCACCAGCGGCGGGTTTTCGAAGGTGTGGAACGGCGCCGGGCTCGGCACGGTCCACTCCAGGCCTTCGGCGCCTTCCCATGGCTTGGCTTCGGCTTTGGCGCCGCCGCGGATGGTCGGCAGCACGACGGCGAACAGGAAGTACACCTGCGACAGGCCGAAACCAAAGGCGCCGATCGACACCAGCATGTTCCAGTCGGTGAACACGCCGTTGTAGTCGGCATAGCGGCGCGGCATGCCGGCCAGGCCCAGGAAGTGCATCGGGAAGAAGGTGATGTTGAAGGTGATCAGCGACAGCCAGAAGTGCATCTTGCCGCGGCCCTCCGGATACATGTGGCCGGTCCACTTCGGCGCCCAGTAATAGAAGCCGGCGAACAGCGCGAACAGCGAACCGGCCACCAGCACGTAGTGGAAGTGGGCCACCACGTAATAGGTGTCGTGCACCTGGATGTCGATCGGCGTCACGGCCAGGATCAGGCCGGTGAAGCCGCCCATGGTGAACACGAAGATGAAGCCGACCGCGAACAGCATCGGAGTCTCGAAGGTCATCGAGCCGCGCCACATGGTGGCCACCCAGTTGAACACCTTCACGCCGGTCGGCACCGCGATCAGCATGGTGGCGTACATGAAGAACAGCTGCGAGGTCACCGGCATGCCGGTGGTGAACATGTGGTGGGCCCAGACGATGAACGACAGCACCGCGATCGAGGCCGTGGCGTACACCATCGACGCATACCCGAACAGCGGTTTGCGGGCAAAGGCCGGGATGATCTGCGAAACGATGCCGAATGCCGGCAAGAACATGATGTATACCTCGGGGTGGCCGAAGAACCAGAAGATGTGCTGGTACATCACCGGGTCGCCGCCGCCGGCCGCGTTGAAGAACGAGGTGCCGAAGTGGCGGTCGGTCAGGGTCATGGTGATGGCGCCGGCAAGCACCGGCATCACGGCGATCAGCAGGAAGGCGGTGATCAGCCAGGTCCAGCAGAACATCGGCATCTTCATCAGCGTCATGCCGGGGGCGCGCATGTTGAGGATGGTGACGATGATGTTAATCGAGCCCATGATCGACGAGGCGCCCATGATGTGCATGGCGAAGATCGCCATGTCCATGCCCGGGCCCATTTGCGTGGACAGCGGCGCATACAGGGTCCAGCCGGCGGCGGTGGCCCCGCCCGGCGCCAGGAAGGAGCCGGCCAGCAGGATCGCCGCCGGCGGCAGCAGCCAGAACGAGAAGTTGTTCATGCGCGCAAACGCCATGTCGGATGCGCCCACCTGCAGCGGGATCATCCAGTTGGCGAAGCCGACAAAGGCCGGCATGATCGCGCCGAACACCATCACCAGACCGTGCATGGTGGTCAATTGGTTGAAGAACTCGGGGCGGAAGAACTGCAGGCCGGGCTGGAACAGCTCGGTGCGGATCATCAGCGCCAGCACGCCGCCCGAGAGCAGCATGACGAACGAGAACCATAAATACAGGGTGCCGATGTCCTTGTGGTTGGTGGCGAACAGCCAGCGGCGCAGGCCGTGCGGGTGGTCGTGAGCGTGGTCGTGGCCGTGATGGTCGTCGTGGACGTGGTCGAGTGTGCTGGTAGTCATGTCAGTATCCTGGGAAACTTATTGCTTGCTACGTGCAGCCAGAACCTCGGCCGGTTGAACGATGTTTTCCGCGGCCTTGTTCGACCAGTTGTTACGGGTATAGGTGATGACGGCGGCGATGTCGGTGTCCGACAGCTGCGGCCACGGCGGCATCGCGCCCGGGTAGGCCGGGGTGTCCTGGCCGTGCAGCAGCACGTCGATCTGGTGGCCCCTGGCGCCGTTCACCACCTGCGAACCGTCGAGCGGCGCAAAGGTGTTCGGCAAGCCCTTGCCGTTGGCCTGGTGGCAGGCGACGCAGTTGGCGGCGTACACGGCTTCGCCCTTGGTTTTCAGTTCGTCGATGGTCCAGACCTTGCTTGGATCGTCGGCCAGCGCCGCCATGCGTTTCTGTTCGCCGGCGACCCATTTGGTGTAATCCTCGGCCGAGACTACGCGCACCACGATCGGCATGAAGGCGTGGTCCTTGCCGCACAGCTCGACGCAGTTGCCGCGGTAGACGCCGACCTGGTCGGCCTTGAACCAGCCGTCGCGCACGAAACCGGGAATCGCATCCTGCTTGATGGCGAATGCCGGAATGGTCCAGGCGTGGATGACGTCGTTGGCGGTGAAGACCATGCGGATCTTCTTGCCGACCGGGACCACCATTTCGTTGTCGACTTCGAGCAGGTAGTTTTCGCCGCGCGCTGCGGTGGGGGCCACGCCCGGCTCGCCGATCTGGCTGCGCGGGGTGGACAGGTTCGACAGGAAGCTGATGCCCTGGCCTTCGCCGTTCAGGTAGTCGTAGCCCCATTTCCACTGCATGCCGGTGGCCTTGATGGTGATGTCGGCATTCGAGGTGTCCTTCAGCGCGATGACGGTCTTGGTGGCGGGCAGCGCCATGCCGATGACGATCAGGAAGGGAACGATGGTCCAGGCGATTTCGACGGTGGTCGATTCGTGGAAGGTGGCGGGTTTGTGGCCGAGGGCCTTGCGGTGCTTGAACACCGAATAGAACATGACGCCGAAGACGGCGACGAAGATGACCAGGCAGACGATCATCATCCAGTTGTGCAAGCTGTAGATATCCGCACCGACACCAGTCACGGGCGTTTGCATGTTCAACTGGTGTTCCACCGGCCGCCCGGTTATCTCCTGGGCTGCCAGTGCCGGGATGCAGGCCGATACGGCGAGGCCCAGCATCAAGGCGTGAAGTCGCTTTGCATATGTCATGAATTGTCCCCAACCACCCAAAATAAGAATATTTTTAAACGGTCAGCAATTCCATGAACGAACCGCCGCCGCTCCGAAACCTTGCGCAGCAAGTGGCTCCCGGACGGCACGCGGTCTGTGGCCGCGCTAGGTTCGATTACCGTACCGCGGCCACCAGCAAAGCAAAACACACTGTGGGGCGCGGAACTTGCTGATGCTGCTTTTTATTGTTCTATTTTCAGCGCTTTTCTGCCTCATTTTTCAGCGAAAACAGGACTTGGAGCGAAAAAATAGTTATTGATTATACTCAAATCGCTAATTTTTATTCAAGGAAAATCCTTGCCATGCCGCATGCATGTGATGCGTGGGAGCATCAACCGAGGTCACGGCTGGCGCGGCCGGAACTGGATGATCGCCTCACCCGCCGCCGTGGTCTTCGGCACCGGCCGGAACGCATGCCCATAGATCACCTCGAAGCTGAGCGGAATCTTCCCATCCGCCCCGCGCTGCGCCTCGAGCGCCGCCACCATCCTCCTCCAGGCCGCGCGTCCGACCAGGCCGGGCCGCCGCGTCGCCAGCGGATTCCCGCCAATTGCCCGCACATCCGACAGCAGCGCCTCGACCGTTCCGTAGGTCACGGTGATGCGCTCGACATCCATCACCGGCGTCGAAAATCCGGCTTCGACCAACTGGTCGCCGAAGTCGTGCATGTCGACGAAGGGCAGCGTATGCGGCGTTTCGTCGACCGCGGCGAATGCAGCCCGCAACTCCTTGAACGTATCCGGGCCGAAATTGGAAAACATCAGCAAGCCCTCGACCCGCAGCACGCGGCGCCACTCGGCAAACACCCGGTCCGGCTGGGGGTGCCAGTGCAGCGCCAGGTTCGACCACACCAGGTCGAGCGAGTTCGGGCCGAACGGCAAGGTTCCGAAATCGCCGCAAACGAGGTCGACGCCGGTCTTGGCCGGCATCAGGCGGCTGAGCATGGAACCGAGCGAGCGCGGCGCCGGCGCCGGGGCGCCCGCCTGCGCCAGCATGCCAGGCACAGCGTCGAGCCCGACGATGTGGGCAGCCGGGTAAGTTTTCTGCAAGGTGGCCAGGTCCGGCCCCGTGCCGCAGCCGGCGTCGAGCACGCGCTGGGGCACGATCTTTACCAGCGACAGGCGCTCGTGCATGCGGCTGGCGATCTCGCGGCGCAGGAAGTCGGCCGGCGCCACACGCGCCGGATCGGCAAACAGGACGCGCACGCGTTCCTGGTCGATCGGCGCGCTCATTTTCGACGGGGATTGGGGAGATGCCATGATTCTATTGCGTTCAAATGAGATAATGGCGGGAGTGTACATGTTTGTAGGGAAGTCGAGCCGATGACCGGGCGCCTGCCACTGTGGAGCTACCGCTGGCCGCGCGCCTTTGCCGCTGCGCTGGCCAATGCGCTGCTGCCCTGCTCGTGCGCGCTGTGCGGCGAAACGACGGCCACCGTCGTGTGCCCGCCCTGCCGGCAGGATCACGCGACGCCGGGCGGCGTGCGCTGCCCCTGCTGCGCCAATCCACTCGGCGCCCATGAGGGGGCTGGCCAGCGCTGTGCCGGCTGCATCGCCGAGACGCCGTCGTTCGACGCCACGGTGGCCGCCGCCGATTACGCCGCGCCGCTCGATTCCCTGGTGTTGCGCCTGAAGTTCGGCGCCCAGCTGCCGCTCGCGCCCTGGTTCGCGGCGCGCATGGTCGACGCCGTGCTGGCCCAGCCTGGCTGGCTCCTGCCCGAGCTGTTGTGCCCGGTGCCGCTGGGGCCGCGCCGCCTGGTCGAGCGCGGCTTCAACCAGGCGCTGGAAATTGCCCGGCCGCTGAGCGCGGCGCTGGGCGTGCCCTTGCAGCCGCGGCTGCTGGTGCGAGCCATCGACACCGCCGCCCAGTCCGGTGTGGCGCCGAGCGAACGCGCAGGCAATATCCGCGGCGCCTTCGAGGTCGCGGACGATGCGCTTGGACGGATACAGGGCCGCCACGTGGGTGTCGTCGATGACGTCATGACCAGCGGCCACACATTGAATGAAATCGCGGCCACGCTGAAGCGGGCCGGCGCGGCGCGCGTGTCGAACTTGGTATTCGCACGCACGCCTCCACACTAAATAAGGAGAAGGTCTTGTTCCACGTTGTATTGGTCGAACCCGAAATCCCGCCGAATACGGGCAACGTCATCCGCCTGTGCGCTAACACCGGCGTGCAACTGCACCTGATCGAACCGCTCGGCTTTCCGCTCGACGACGCCAAGATGCGCCGCGCCGGCCTCGATTACCACGACTACGCGACCATGAAGGTGCACAAGAACTGGGAAGCGTTCCTGGCCGACACCCAGCCCGATCCTTCGCGCATGTTCGCCATGACCACGCACGGCTCCTCGCCGTTTGCCAAGGTGGACTTCAAGCCGGGCGACGTGTTCGTGTTCGGCGCCGAATCGCGCGGCCTCGACCCGGCCCTGCGCGAAAGCTTCGCGCCCGCCCAGCGCATCCGCCTGCCGATGATGCCGGACAACCGCAGCCTGAACCTGTCGAATACGGTGGCGGTGGTGGTGTACGAAGCCTGGCGCCAGAACGGCTATGCCGGCGGCATGTAAACCTGGCCAGAAACGAGAATGGCGCCCGAAGGCGCCATCCGATGACTGCTGCTGGCCTGACTGATCAGGCTTGCTTGCGGCGTGTCGCGGCCAGACCGGCCAGGGCCAGGCCGAACAATGCCAGCGATGCCGGTTCTGGCACGTCATGTTGTGCGGGCTGGTCCAACGCCAGGTCGTCAACCAGGAAGTGGTCGCCCAGGTCGAGTTTCAGGGTGTCGATCAGGCCGGATTTCGCGCCAAAACTGACGTAACCCACACTCTGGATTTCTTGGGTGATCGACCATACCAGCGCGCCGTCCTTGTACCCCTCAACCGTTCCTGCACGCACTTGGTTGTAAAGCCAGACTTTCGCGTAAAGACCATCGAAAGTGAAATCGCCACCGCCGACCTTGGTCACGATGCCGGGACCACCATAGTTATTCAGCAAAGCATAGCTGCCGCTATGCGCGCCAAGGGTCCAGTACATATCGACCAGGTTGATCCAGTCCAGGGTACGGTTGAAAGCGAAGCCCTGGTAGGTTTCCGCGTGCCCGTACTGTTGATTCGCCTGGCCTGGAATGTCGTCGAACGTCAAGAGCGCGGCGTTGGCGTTGGCGCCAAAGAACGACAACATAGCGGCGAGAGCAATTTTTTTCATTTCTTCTTTCAGGTAAGAGTTATTTACCTGGTGAAGCAATTATTATTCCAGAGAAATAATTCCATAGTAATTAGCAGCTTATATCGTCGAGAACAAAAAATCTTCTCCATGTGTAAGGTTTCCCGACATGGGCAGCATGAGGCAAACAGGGCTGTACAGTCGAGTTTGTGTCCGAATGCCGGACCTGACACCGGCTGCTGCCTCATCCGTATGAGGCCATCAAACATTTACAGATTACAATAGCGGACCCTTTTTCCGGACTGCCATGTCAATCTCGTCCACATCCCGTCCGAGCAAGTTGTTTGCTGCCCTGCTGGGCAGCGCCATGCTGATTACCCTCCTGTCGTTCTGCATCCGTGCCCAGGCCGTGCCGGCGCCGGTGCGCATCGGTCTCGACGCCGAATTCGGCCTCGACAACAGCACCTCGGCCCAGGCCGTGGAACTCGGCCTGCGCACCGCCATCGGCGAGATCAACCGCGCCGGCGGCGTACTCGGCGGCCGGCCGCTGGAACTCGTCACCAAGGACCACCGCTCGATTCCCGCACGCGGCATCCGCAATCTCGAGGAATTCGCGCGCACGCCCGACCTGGTCGCCGTGTTCGGCGGGCGCTTCAGCCCGGTGGTCATCGAACAATTGCCGACCCTGAAGGCGAGCAAGACCCTGTTCATGGCGGCCTGGTCCTCGGCCGACATGATCGTCGATAACGGCATGCGCCCGAACTACGTGTATCGCCTGTCGCTGCGCGACAGCCTGGCCATGCCCAAGCTGCTCGATACGGCGCGCAAGCGCGGGCTGCGCAAGGTCGGCCTGCTGCTGACGAATACGTCCTGGGGCCGCAGCAACCTGGCCGCGGCCGAAAAGTTCGTCGAAGCGAACAAGGATGTCCGCATCGTGCAGACCGCCTGGTACAACTGGCGCGACCAGACCCTGGTAGCGCGCTACAAGGCGCTACGCGCCGCCGGCGCCCAGGCCATCGTGCTGGTCGCGAACGACGACGAGGCGGCGGTGCTGGTGCGCGAAGTGGCCGCCCTGCCGCCGGCCGAGCGCATGCCCATCCTCAGCCACTGGGGCGTGACCGGCGGCGAGTTCACGCGCCAGGCTGGCCCGGCCCTGCACCAGGTCGACTTTTCCGTGATCCAGACCTTTTCCTTCTTTAACGCCGACAAGAAACGGCTGGCGCGCTTCATGACCGCCCTGGCGGCGGTGTCGAAGATCCGCCGCATCGAGGACATCGACGGCCCGGTGGGCGTGGCCCATGCCTACGACATGATGCACATCCTGGCCAAGGCGATCGGCCAGGCCGGCAGCACCGACCGCAAGGCCGTGCGCGACGCGCTGGAAAAAGTGCGCCGCCACGAAGGCCTGATCAAGACCTACGCCCCGCCCTTCTCGCCCACGCGCCATGAAGCGCTGGGCGAACGCGAACTCCTGATGGCGCGCTACCGGAAAGACGGCGTGCTGGTGCCGACGGACGATTGAGCATGTGGACCTCGCTCCAGGCCGGCAGCCTCACGCGGCGCTTTGCGATTGCATCGGCAATCCTCACCGCGGTGGCCGTGCTGCTGGTGGCGGCCGCGTCGCTGTGGCTGGTCAATCGCCAGCACGCCGCCGCGGTGGAGCTGCTGCAACAGCGCGAAACCGCGTTCAACGCACGCACGGTCGGCAACACGCTGGCCACGCTGGCCTCGCGCATGAAGGACGTGGCCGACAGCCCGATCCTGGCCACCGGCCTGGTCGACAGCGCGGGCCGCGAGACTTACCTGGCGCCCTTCCTGAACAGCCTGCGCCAGATCAACGGCATCCCGGTGCAGGTGCTGTTTACCGATTTCGAAGGCAAGCCGATCGCGGGCAACGGATTCGAGCGTTTCGATACCGAGCAGCTGGCCTGGCTGCGTACGCGCATCGACGCGGGCGAGGAAAGCGCGGCCATTTTCGACCGCCCCGGCGGCCCCGAACTGGTCGGCGTCAACCTGCTGCGCTATTCGCGCACGAACACGCCGGAAGGCGCCCTGGTCTACAAGATCCGGCTGCAGGACCTGCGCCCGATTGCCTCGTCGGTGCTGGCCTGGCAAGCGCAGCCCGGTACCCATGCGGGCGAGGTGGCGGTGCCGGCGCCGGAGGCGTTCAGGCACCTTGGGCTGATGATGAAGATCGACGTGTCCGACGTTGGCCAGCCGCTGGAAACGCCATGGACGCAGTACGGCCTGATCGGCGGCATGACGCTGGCGTTTGCCGTCATCGTGTTCCTGCTCGGCTCGCGCCTCTCGCTCGGCCTGACCCAGGACCTGCGCCAGCTCGAACAATTCGCCGGCAAGCTGGGCGAAGAAGGCATCGGCGCCGCGCGTGCCGAACTGGCCGGCAGCAGCGAAACCATCACCCTGGCGCGCTCGATCAACCGCATGCTCGACGGCCTGCAGCGGCAACAGGAACGCCTGGAGCGCGAGCACCAGCGCAAGGACGAGTTCCTGGCCATGCTGGCCCACGAACTGCGCAACCCGCTGGCGCCGATCAGCAGCGCAGCCCAGCTGCTGCGCGTGCTGTTCGCCGACGTCCCGCGCATCAAGGAAGTCAGCGGCGTGATCAGCCGCCAGGTCGCGCACATGACGCACCTGGTCGACGATTTATTGGACGTCTCGCGGGTCACGCGCGGCCTGGTCACCATCAACCAGACCACGGTGGAACTGGGCGCCGTGCTGCGCGAAGCGGCCGAGCAGATCAAGCCCGTGATCGACGCGCGCAAGCACAGCGTGACGCTGGAGATCGCGCCCGAAGCGCTGCCGGTGTGCGGCGACCGCACCCGCCTGGTCCAGGTGGCGGCCAACCTGCTGAACAACGCGGCCAAGTACACGCCCGACGGCGGCGAACTGCACGTGGCGCTGGCGCGCCAGGACGGCATGGCGGTCTTGCAGGTGCGCGACAACGGCATCGGCATCGGCGCCGATCTGCTGCCGGTGGTATTCGACCTCTTTACCCAGGCCGAGCGCACGCCGGACCGCGCCCAGGGTGGGCTCGGCCTGGGACTGGCGCTGGTGAAAAAGCTGGTCGAGCTGCATGGCGGCGCGGTCGAGGTGTCCAGCGCGGGCCAGGGCCAGGGCAGCACCTTCACGGTGCGCCTGCCGCTGCTGGCGGCGTCCGCGGGTACAGCGACAGCGCCGGCCGCCGCCGCTGCCCGGGCTCCCCTCGGCCCCCTGCGCATCCTGGTGGTCGACGACAACGTCGACGCCGCGCAGACGCTGGGCATGCTGCTGGAAACCGCCGGGCACGCGGTGACGGTCGAGCATTCGGCGCAGGCGGCGCTGGCGCGGGCCGGCGAGGGGCGATTCGACATCGTCCTGCTCGACATCGGACTGCCCGACATGAGCGGGCATGAGTTGGCCGGCGCCTTGCAGCAACTGCCGGGCTGCACCGATTGTGCGCTGGTGGCAGTCAGCGGCTATGGACAAGAGCAGGACCGCCGCCTGTCGCACGACGCCGGCTTCGATGCCCACCTGGTCAAGCCGGTGCCGCCGGACCTGCTGGTCGAGACCATTGCACGCGTGGCAAACAGCGCCCGCCGTTAATCCTCGAGCGCGGCAAGGTAGGCTGGCATCTCCGAAATCGCGTTGTGCCCTGCCCCGCCGATCACCGTCATGGTCGCTACCCCACGTGGGAAGCGTGTCAGCAGTTGCTGCGTGCTGCTCGCCGGGATGATCTCGTCGTGTTCGGCCGCCAGCACCAGGGTCGGCGCCGTCACGCGCGGTGCGTAGCGCCAGGATTCGTATTTGTCCCTGAGTAGCCAGCGCACCGGAAAATACGGAAAATGCGCGGCAGCGATCTCCTGCAGGCTGTCGTAGGGCGTTACCAGCACCAGTCTTTTCACCGGGCGCTGGCTCGCCACCTGTACCGCGATGCCGCTGCCCAGGCTGCGGCCGATCACCGTTACCTCGCCGTGCTCCGCCACGACGCGGTCGAACAGCGCCAGCGCATCCGCCACATTTGCCTTTTCGCTTGGCTTGCCCGTGCTGCCCAGGTAGCCGCGGTAATGCAGCAAGTACAGCGTCTGTCGTGGAAAAGCCTTGTCCAGCAAAGGCAGGCTCATCGTCACATCCTCGGCATTGCCGCCGAGGTAGATGACGGCGCCTGGTCCTGGCAGGGGGCGTTCCGAGACCTTGACGACGGCGCCGGGAACATCGAGCGTCGATGTCCGTGGCGCCTGGAGCATCGGCGTCGCGGGTGGATAATAAATGTAGGAACGCTGCATGAGAAACAGCGCCAGGCAGGCTGCTGCGTAGCTGCCCAGGGCAATCAGCAAGACGATGCCGAGCATTCTCTGCATGCGATTTGGGGCGCCGTCAGCCTGCCCTGACCCTGGTCAGCAGCTTGGTCGTCGACCGGTCATGCTCGAAATCGATCGCCACCGCCTGCCCGCCATAGGCCAGCACCGCCTGCCCTTCCGGAATCGCGCTCATCACGTAGTCGCCGCCCTTGGCATAAATCTCCGGCTGCGCTTCGAGCACCGTCTCCAGCGCCGTGTCTTCGTCGAATTCCACCACCAGGCTCACCGACTCCAGCGCCGCCAGCACCGCCATCCGGTCGTGCAGGGTATTCAGAGGCCGGTCGTCCCCCTTGCCCAGGCGCTTGACCGAGGCGTCGGTATTCGCCGCCACGACGAGAGACGCGCCCAGTTCGCGCGCCTGCGCCAGGTAGGTCACATGTCCGCGGTGCAGGATGTCGAATACGCCGTTGGTGAGGACGACGGGTTTCGGCAGCGCGGCCACGCGCGCCTTGAGCTCGGCGCGCGAGCAGATCTTGTTTTCAAAAGTCGGCATAAACATTCAGGCAGGATTAGCAGGGTCTTCGGGTTCTTCTTCGAGCGCCATCGACAGCGTCGGCGACTTGCCGCCGCCATCTTCGCCCGGTTCGCGGCGGTCGCCCGAGAGCTTGATCTGCAGGCGCAGGCCGTTCGCCGAGTCGGCATTGCGCAGCGCTTCGTCGTAGCTGATGTAGCCCTTGTTGTAGAGCTCGTACAGCGCCTGGTCGAAGGTGCACATGCCCAGTTCGCGCGACTTCTGCATGATCTCCTTGATGCTGTGGAAGTTCCCCTTCAGGATCATCTCGCTGATGGTAGGGGTGTTCAGCAGGATTTCGATGGCGGCCTTGCGGCCCTTGCCGTCCTCGGTGCGCACCAGGCGCTGCGACACAATCCCGCGCAGGTTCGCCGACAAGTCCATCAGCAGCTGGTTGCGCCGCTCTTCCGGGAAGAAGTTGATGATGCGGTCCATGGTCTGGTTGGCGTTGTTCGCGTGCAGCGTGCCCAGGCAGAGGTGGCCGGTTTCGGCAAACGCGATCGCGTGCTCCATGGTCTCCGTGTCGCGGATTTCGCCGATCAGGATCACGTCCGGCGCCTGGCGCAGCGTGTTTTTGAGGGCGTTGTGCCAGGAGTGGGTGTCGACGCCGACTTCGCGGTGCGTCACCAGGCAGCTCTTGTTCTTGTGGACATACTCGACCGGGTCTTCCACCGTGATGATGTGGCCAGCCGAGTTGCTGTTGCGGTAGTCGATCATCGCCGCCAGCGTGGTGGATTTACCCGACCCCGTGCCGCCGACCACCAGCACCAGGCCGCGCTTGATCATCACGACCTCTTTCAGCACCTCGGGCAGTTCCAGCTTTTCGAAGTTCGGGATTTCCGAGGCAATGGTCCGCACGACCATGCCCACGCTCTGCTGTTGCACGAACACATTCACGCGGAAGCGGCAGACGCCCGGCAGCGAGATCGCGAAGTTGCACTCCATCTCGGCCTCGAACTCGGCGCGCTGGCGCTCGTTCATCAGCGACAGGGCCAGCGCGCGTGTGACTTCGCCCGACAGGCGCTGCTGGCTCATCGGCTTCATGCTGCCCTGGTGCTTCATGCTGGGCGGGAAATCGGCGGAAATGAAGAGGTCGGAGCCGCCCTGCTGGAACATTACCGTGAGCAGCTTGTGGATGTAGGCCTGGGCTTCCGCCGGGCCGAAGGGATTGGTCATGCGCGCCTTTCTGGTCGTGGCGGGCCCATGTAAAGACGACATGCGCCCGCCCGGCAATTATATCGACTAAGATGTTCGGTAAAATACACTTTCTTTCGCTGAACCCACCACTCTGGCAGGATAATCGTTGCAGCCCTGCAATTGAACTCCCATACGCCCATGACACTCACCGAGCTGAAATACATCGTCGCCGTTGCCCGTGCCAAGCACTTTGGCCATGCCGCCGAATCCTGTTTCGTTGCGCAGCCCACCTTGTCGGTGGCCATCAAGAAGCTGGAGGACGAGCTGGGCGTGACGTTGTTCGAGCGCGGCGGCTCCGAGGTCTCGGTGACGCCGGTCGGCGCCCAGATCGTGGCCCAGGCCGAGCGCGTGCTGGAGCAGACCGCGGCGATCAAGGAACTGGCCAAGCAGAACAAGGACCCGCTGGCCGGGCCGATGCGCCTGGGCGTGATCTACACCATCGGGCCGTACTTGCTGCCGCCGCTGGTGAAGAACCTGATCGACAACGTTCCGCAAATGCCGCTGGTGCTGCAGGAGAATTTCACGGTCAAGCTGCTGGAACTGCTGCGCCAGGGCGAACTCGACGCCGCCATCATGGCCCTGCCCCTGCCCGACCACGGCATGCTGATGCAAACCC
>Ga0308160_10004672_pt1 | contig 14539 bp, 16 predicted proteins | sample PhyFR1_FD_201036 | JGI IMG/M metagenome (GOLD analysis project Ga0308160, IMG submission 201036) | Phyllosphere microbial communities from UC Gill Tract Community Farm, Albany, California, United States - DLSLF.R1 | ecosystem: Host-associated > Plants > Phyllosphere > Unclassified | place: USA...
TGCCTCGGGCTGCCGACCCTCCACCCCAAGCGGTGTCTGGACGGCCGCTGGTCGACCGGTCAAAGCCGGCCGTACCTCGTCCACGACCGCGGTCACCACTGCTGTCGACGTTCGAGTGTGAGCCCGGTCGTCAGTGCCCCCGCGCATCGTCACGGATGGACGGGCACCAGATGCAGACTTGCCGTCCGCCGCTCCGTTCATCTCCGAGGTCGTGAGCCTGATGGGCCGAGCTCTGTGCCACCGCACCAGCCGAGCCCCAGTCGTCGTCGTTGCTGCCACCGCCTCCGACGGAAGCGTCGCCCCAACCGTCGCCGCCTCCGTCCGAGCCCGAAGCGCCGGCCGGTAAGGGTGAAGCGCCCCAACCGTCAGACGCAGACGAGGTCGGGCCGCCGATCGCCGGCCGACGTCGCTCGCGGCCGCCAGAGCCGCCGTCGGAGCTCTGCGATGGTCCCGGGTGCGGCGGCGTTGCGCCCCAGCCGTCGACGTCGCCCTTAGCCGTCGACGTCGCCCTTTGGCCGAGGTGCAGCGGCAGCGGTGGTGGTCGAGCTACCCGGACGAGGCCGAGCATTCGGCGAGCCGACGGGCGTCATATCCCAGTCGCCGAGGTCCATCTTGAGGTCTGTCGGACTTGAGTCCGAGGGTCGAAGAGGTGAGTGTCAGGAGGTGCAAAGGGCGCGCCGTCGTCGAGAGCCGGCCAGCCATGGGGGGTGCGACGGGCAACTCCGCTCGTCATCGCTCGGTCAGTCCGCGCAACTCGCGACCCACGCCCCGAACCCATCGCCAGAGTGCCGGCAGCGATTCATGAGTTCATTACGGGAGTGAGAAAGGGGGGAGCGAGAGCAAGACAGGAAAGGAAGAGGCAGCGAGGCGATTGCGCCGGAGGAGGAGAGCCGCCGGGCTGCCTGAGCCTACCCCCACCTGATGCAAGGCGGCCGAAAGCGCCAGACGGGCGCTCTCTCGCCGGAATCTCGAGTTTTGTGTCTAGAGCAGTCTGCGATCCGAGTGCGCTTGGTGACAGAGAATCTAACGGGCCTCGAACTGGACCTGCAGGACGAGCGGAAGGGGACGGCGGTCGTTAGCTCTGTCCGCAGTTACGCCAACGATGGCTGACAGCTAGCCGAGCGACGGACCACTAGGGAGCACAGTATGACAGAAAGTCAGAGAGTCAGCATGATGTGCAGTGGATGACAAGCTGGTGAGGGTCGCTGTGACTGACTTCGCTTCGTCCGAGGCTTGTACATGACACGACTGGCGGGAGGCGAGGCAGGGCGAGCGAGGCGAGGAGCGACAGGACAGAGAGGCGACTCTATCAGCCCTCGGTAGGCGAAGGAAGCGTCGAGGGTAGATACGCACTGGCCACACTCGCGGCAACGGATGGGCTCGCCGATCTTGATCGAGTTCTCGGCGGCGCAGTCTAGGAGGACAGCAATGGACGAGGTCGGCCCAAAGAGAAGGTTAGCGGGAGCTCCCTGGAGACCGACGCCAGACAGATCGATGCAGCCTGCTCGTCCGGAAGCATACAAAGCCACCAGCTGCTTTGCAGCACAGGGTGGCCGAGCTCCCTCCGGCCGAGGTAGACCCGCATCGGCGACGGAAGGAGAGCGAGCTGGGAGTTCAGGTCGACGCACCGGCACATAGGTAGACCTGGGCGACGAAGCGCTCGTGGTTGACACCACCGCCGCCGCTCTGGGCCATGCCGGCTGTGTAGTTGGCACCCTGTCCAGACATCTGCTGCTGCTGCTGTACTTTAGAGGGGGCGGACCGAGAGGAGGCGTTGGAAGACGGAGCGGGAGGTGAGGGTCGAGGAGCCGGGGCTGACATGGCAAGCCTGCGCGGCGCGCCGTGCCTGGCCGCCCCCGGGCGCCCGGGCTCGTAATCCTCGGACCCCGCAGATGCCCATGTCGGGCTCTCTACCCCTCCGCCCCCGTTGTCGCGCCCGCGCGCTCGTCCCCTCCTCTGCCACCGAGCACGACGACGACGGCCATCAGCCTCCGACCCCTCCCCGGTCCTCGACCCCTTATTGCGCCCCCTTGCGACCCACACATGGACAGCAGCGCGCTCGACCCGGCCCTCGGTCTCGGCTCGAACGACGACGGCGACGTCGGCGGCGAGAATGGCCTGCTCGCCCTCGCCCAGCACCATCATCCGTTACCGCCGCCGCCAACAGCTGAGCTCCATCTCTCAGCGCCGGCCAACGACCCAAGTCAGCACCCGCAGCCGCCGGACCATCTCTCACATCAGCAGCAGCAGGATGGCCTCATCCACCGCCAGCTTGGCGATCACGGCGGCAATGACCTCGACAGCGGGGTCGGCGGGGATGCCTTCCACTTGTTCGACTCGCACGCCGGCTACCACCAGGAGCAGCATCACCTCCATCATGCGGCGTCCTCGGACCATCGGGCTGCGCTCGACGCCTTGCCCGATCCGCCGTCGGCATCGGCGCCGATAAACGGTGGTCACGTAGATCTGGACGGTCACGGGCTCGGTGTTGCTGGAAGCCACCATGGCGCGGGCGAGCCGAACTCAGAAGACACCGCTGGCCCGTCGACGTCCTCGCGGACCCCCCGGCCACCGACGATCCCGATCGCCTGTGCCCGGTGCCGCAAGCAGAAGCTCAAGTGCTCGGGCGGCCGACCGTGCGAGCGGTGTGCGAAGAAGGGACTCCCGGCCGACGAGCCTGGCGGCTGCGAGTACGTCGCCGAGATCCGCCGGCGCGGGCTCGGCAAGAAGAACCGCAAGAACGGCGACGAGCAGGCTGGCGTCGAGGGCGGCGGCACGTCGGCTACGCCGGCGATGGACGGCCAGTTCGCAAATGGAGACGGCAGCGGCAGCCAAGCGGCGCTCCATCACGCTGGCCAGCACGACTGGCACAATGAGGCGTACCCCACGGCGTCCGGCGCCGGTGGCGAGACGCATCCGTCCTACGGCCTGCATGAGGCGGACCATCATCACAACGACGGCGACGTCCTTGCCGCACACGCCAACGCCGAGGCCGGCCCGTCCAACTATGGCAGGCCGAGTGAATACGCGCATGACGGCCTGCATCAGCTTCACGCGCACGGCCAGCCGTCGATCGATCCCGCGCTCGAGGCAGCACCGACGGCGTCGACCTCAGAGGCCAGTCGCTCAGGGTCCGCAATCCCAGTCGGCGGCTCTGGTGGCGGGCGTCTTCCGCTGGCGCCAGGTGGGCCGGCCGGCGACGCGCTCGGCTTCTCGCCGACCTCGATACAAGCGATGGATCTGCTCGACTTTGCTGGCCTCAACGCGGACGAGCTTAGCATGCGGGCGGACGAGCTGAGTCTGCGTGCGTCCTTTCGGCGCCGTCTTGCAATGGCCGCAGTTTCATGCACTGACGCCGCTGTGCCTCCTGTCCGACCTTCAGTCTCGCACGCGGCAACGCGGATGCCAGACCTGCCAGCACCTCCCACCCCTTCGTCATCATCGGCCGTCTATGGCAGCCAGCTCGGCGGTGTCGCTGACCGCAACGGCCGGTCAATAGGAGCACCAACGGCCTCTCTCCCGGCTGGTTCGCTCTCGCCCTCTCGGTATGGCGATGGCGGGCAGCAAGCCTTGTCGTCAACGACGACATCCACGGGCGACGTCAAGCCCGCCGTTCCGCTAAAGACGCCGATTGCCTGCGGTCGCTGCCGGGCGCACAAGCTGCGCTGCCCGACGCCGCCTCCGGGCCCGTGCGAGCGGTGCATGAAGGCCGGTGTCGGCGCAGAGTGCGCGTACGCTGACCAGATCCGCCGGCGCGGGGAGAGCAAGCGCAAACGGTCCGAGGCGATGGGCGACTCACTCGCGGGACCGTCGGCGGGTGAGAGTGGCAAGCGCGCCAGAGCGGCAGGCGACGATGACGGCAATGGGACCGGCCGGGCAGAGTCGCTCGAGCACGACCAGACGGCGCAGGCTGAGGTCGACCCTTCACTGTTCGCCGAGCCTTCATCCGGCAGCGGCCACGGCGATAGGACGCCCGCAGCTCATGACGCGCACTCGGCCGACCCGTCGTCCAACCTACACGACGGGTTGATGGCCTTCGGCAGGGGCGAGCTGGCCGACGCCGTGCTCGATGCGGCCTCTGTCAGCCACATCGGACGGACCCAGGAGTCCGCGCTGCGGGAAGGCGGGCTCGAGGGAGGGCACGGCGGCGACGACGACGACGCCGTGCCCTCAGTGGTGTGAGACCGCCCATCTGCCTTCCGAGCTTCGGCCGCTCTCCCGCCGCTCTTCTTGCTGCTTTATGCATTGTCATTGGCTGCTTGGCCTGGGCGAGGTGCTACAGTGTGTGAAGAGGAGATTGGCTTCGGATCCCTGTAGGAAGGGGCGTTGGACGGGCTGTGCAAACCTCGGCGGACGGGGAGGGGTGCTACGGGACAGCTAGCAATACATTCAAGGGGAGTTCAGGGGGTTCAGAAAGGGGCTGGCGGGCAGACTACTCGACTTGCTCGGCGCGATAACTCTCCGCTCATCTAGAAGGCCTCGCGAAGGTTGACAGGCACCTGATAGTGTGACGAGAGCGCGACCCGTCAGACGTCAGACTGAGCATCCCCTCCTGGCAGAAACACAACGAAAACGCACCTCAGAGCACTTGAACTTGTACGCGCACTCGATTGACCGCAGCATCTCGACGTCGCCGCCGTTAGCCTGGATGAGGTTGACGACGATGCCGGCCCGGCCCTGGACGTTGGCGTTGACGGCGCTACCGACGCGCTGGGCATAGCCTTCGACCGAGCGCGGCAGGTCGTAGTTGACGACCAGCCGCTGGGGACCGACGTCGGCCATCTTGACGTGGAGGTCAAAGATGACGAGTGCCCGGCCGCGGCCGGAGTAGGCCGGCGACCGGTACTTGCTGAGCGCGGCGAGCCTAGCCTGGGTGTTCATCCCGGGGTGCTTTGAAGAGAGCACGAGGACGGGGATGTCAGGTCCAAGCGGAAGAGCGTCCATCCAAGGGACAAGAAGCGCGCACCATGAAGAAGGCGTCGACGCCCTTGGTCGAAAGCTTGTAGACGACGGCGTCCATCGCGCTCTCGCTGCCGACAAAGACGAGCGCCGGCAGCGTCGCCTCGTCATCGAGCAGGTCGGCGAGCGCATCGAGCTTCCACTCCTTGGCCTGGTTGCTCTCGGGGCCCGAGGCGGCCGCCCGGCCCGAACCGATCGTGCCAGCCGAGCCGTCGGCGGCGCGCGCAGCGCCAGAAGAGGCGATGGCCAGGTAGAGATAGAGGTGCTTGAGACCGGCGCTACCACCGGCGGCGTTGGCGCTCGGCGTCGTCGGGTCATTGTGGCTGATCTGGCCGGGGCCGCCGCCACCGCCACCGCCTCCTCCGCCTCCGCCGCCACCACCGCCGCCATCACGGCGGACGAGGACGCGCACAGGCTCGCGGACGTTGATCGCGTTGGAGAAGTTGAGGACGTCCTGAGGGACCGTGTTGGAGAAGAGGCACGTCTGGCGCTCAATGCCGCTGCCGGGCTCGCCGACCGACGCCGGAGGGGCGCCGATCGCGCCGACGAGGTTGCCCGGCTGCTGCTGCTGGGGGAAACGGCCCCGGCCCGAGTTGGGGAACGGGTTGTTGGACGAGGGGTTGAATGGCGACTGGGCGCCGGTGTCGAAAGGCGAGGCCGCGACCGCAGGCGACATGAGGCTGCCAGGGCCTCCGCCGGACCGGTTGCGGGGGAGGGGGAAGCGCTTGACGACCTCGACCTGTAAGGTTGCAATTCTGCATCGTCAGGCTCACCGGTCTTGCTCAACGTTTGAGCCGACAGCGCACGGTCATGCGAGAGAAACTCACGACGTGCTCGTACAGATTGCGCGCGATCAGCTGGTCGACCTCGTCGATCACGAGGTATCGGACCTGCTCGCCGCTGAGGCCGCGGCCCTCGGCAAAGAGCTCGCTAACCTTGGCCGGCGTGCCGACGACGATCGTCGGCGCCAGCATGCGCTGCTCCTCGATCCACGATGGGTTAACCGTGTTGACGGGGCCCGTGCAAAGGGAGGAGCGGACCGAGAGCGGCGTCGCCAGGTCGCGAACGCTGAACAAGGCATCGGGACGGAAACCGTCAGCCTCACAGGCCGTGTGGCACCGGCCTCCCTCTCGAGACTCACACTTTGTAGGCCTGCGTTGCTTGGTCGACCGTCGTCGTGATGATGACGACCTGCGGACCCTGGTAAGGGCCGGCGAGCGGATGTAGCAGGCAGGTGTTGATGCCGGGCACGACGTACGCGATGATGCGTTCCTGAGTCGGCGGCGCCTGAGCGATGATGTCGCTCCCCTTGAGGAGGAAAGGCAGCGCGCGCTGCTGGATCTTGTTGGGCGGGCCGATGCCGTACTTGAGGATACCGCGCAGGAGCTCGGGTACGAGCCCAACCTGGTCCCACTTGGTCATGTTGTGCGCCGTCCCGGGGCCCTGCGTGCTGCCGCCGGGCGTCAGCGGGCCGGAAGGAGGCGCAGGCCAGCCACCGCCACCGCCGCCACTGTTGTCGCCCGAGACGTCGAACGAGTCGAGGCGGTTGAAGGCGCCGTTGGGCCGGCGAGGAGCGTTTGGGCCGGCGCCAGGCGAGGGAAGAGGGTCGGACGACGAGGCGCCGCCGTTGAACGGCGACGTGAAAGCCCGATTGCCGAGCGAGGGCCGGAGCGCACCGCCCGGGCCAGCACCGCCGACTGCAGGACCAGGACCGGCACCATTGAGCCTCTTCGAGCCGTCGGCCTGGGAGGGGAAGGGGCCGTTCGGACCAAAGGCGCCGACGCCGGGCGATCGCAGCGGCTGAGGCGAGAGCGGGCCCTGCTGGCTGGAGGCGGGCGGGCCCTTCAAATTCGGGAGCGTCAGGTTGAACGTCGATCCGAGCGGCGCCGTGTTGAACGCCGGGTTCGAGGGCGGGACGTAGCCTCCGCCGCCGCCGGGCGTCCCGGGGCCAGGCGGAGCGAGGTTCGGCGTCGGCAGCTGCGGCTGAGGAGGCGCCTGGCCACGAGCCGTTGCCTGCTGCGTCGCGAGGAGGCTCTGTAGCTGGCTGACCGACGTCGAGAGCGCGACGACCTGGCTCGACAGCGCCTTGACAGCTTCGGACTGGCCACCACCGATGCCGCCGTCGACCGCGCCAGGGCGGTCGAAGCCGCCGGGGACGAGCGACGACAGTGAGAGGTTGATGGTCGACAGCTGCGACGCCAAGGCCGAGACGGTCGACTCGGTCTGGAGGATGCGGGAGATGATGCTCTGCGAACACAAGGCAAGCGGCCGCAGTCAGCGAAACGGTCAAGGGTGCGCCAAGCGGAATGGCGTCCAGGGACGTACGTTGACGAGCGGACTCTTCTTGAGCAGCTTGTCGAGCTCATCGTCCTCGCCCCCTTGGCCCAGGGGCGTCTGGAACTGCTGCTGCGGTTGCTGGTGGAGAATGGGCTGCGGCGGCAGCTGCTGGACGGGCGTCCCGCTACCGAAGGGACCGAGCTCCTCGACGGCACCCCAGCCGCCGAGCGGCGTCCGGACGCGGGTCGCGCTCCCAGGCGGCGCCCAGACACTCTCCTCGGCGGACGAGAGGAAGCTCCCTCCAGGCGTGCGGACGGCGCTCGCGCCGGGCACTTTGACGCCCGGCGAGGGACCGAGCATCGCGCCAGGTGCGGCACCGCTGACCAGACCTGGGTGGGCCGCCTGGACGGTACGGAACGAGGGCGAAGGGGGCGAGCGGTCGGCGGACGAGCCGTTGGAGGCCGAGGACGGGTGGGCCGACGAGGGCTGGTTGGCAGAAGCCGAGGCGCTCAGGTATGAGCTCGATCCGTTGGACGAGGTCGACGAGGCCGAGAGCGAGACCCGGTGCGACGACTGCTGCTGCTGGGCCGGCACGAAGGGTGACTGGATTCGGCTCGTCGGCTGCTGGTTGAGGAACGACGGTGAGGCCAGCCCCGGAGGGATCGATTGGTTCGGCCCGGGCGTCGGCGTCGAGGCGTTTGACGAGCCCGGCGAGGGGATGATACCTGTCCGCAGCGGCGACGGCGGCGGCAGCTGGGTGTGAGGCATGGCGCCGGTCGGAAGGAAGAACGCCGCGGGTGTGCGAAGATGGACGCAGGAGCCTCGGAAGAGCCGAGGGCGGGCGCAGGGAGTCAAGCGGAAGAAAGAGGCGGGTTGGAGGCAGGCAGGGCAGGGGAGTCGGCGGCCGTGGAACAGGCGAGGAAGGAAGGGCAGAGAAGGCACGCAGGCAGGTCAGCGGTCGACGTCAACTTCCGTCGAGCTGGAGCGCGCGAGACGAAAAGATGAGGCGCTGCTCACCTGTTGAGCGGGCCGGGACGAGGAGAAGGTGTCGGGATGAGAGCCAAGACACGCGGGGTTGGGGGAGAGTGTGATGGCTGGCCTGGACGGGCTGCCCTGTCGATCGTGAGGGGGCGACGACGACTCTGCTGCCAAAAGGCGCCCGGAATGACGCACTGGTCCAAGCTGCCGTCGCCTCGAGCCCGCCCGCCCTCGCCCTCCAGACCAGCAGCACATCGACTCGAAAAGGGCAGGCAAGCATCATCCAGCAGCGCCGTCCCATGAGATCGTCCTCGCTGCAGTTGCTAGCCAGACCGAAGGAGGGGGTCAGGGCGAGAGCCGCAGCCTGCTTGCCGGCCTGCTGCTGAACTAGCGTCGCTCATGCCAGGAGTCGGGACAGAGCCCCGACTCGAGCGGGCGAGCCCCGAAGGACCCCCGTTGATTGGGCTTCGACCGACCGCCGACCCGCCGACGCCGACGACCGACCGACCGACCTCGCCCTCTCGACCCTGATCCATCCCTGCTCCTGCCCGAACCTACCTCTCGCAAAGCACTCCTGCTCCGGACTCGCCTACAGAACTTAGCATGCCCTCGCCTTCGCCATCACGCTCGCCATCGCCCGAGCTCCAGCTCGACCCGTCGACGCTCGGCATCTTGACCGACTTCCTCCGCGAGAAGGCGGACGAGGAGGAGCAGTTCCAGCGGCTGGCCGACGAGCGCGCACGGCAGGCCGAGCAGCAGCAGCAGGCCGGCGGCGGCGGCGAGTTGGCGACTGAGCAGCAGCAGCAGCCGATGCTGACCGTTGACGAGTTCCGCGTGCGTCCTCCGACGGCCGAAGGAGGCCCCGGCTTCTAAAGGGGCGAGGCGAGGCGGCGCAGCCGACCCATCCTCCTCGAGCTGACTCCAAACTCAACTCGCATTGCCGCGTTGATCGCTGCCACCTCCTGCAGAAGGTCTTTGGCGAGAACTTTGGCATGTCGCAGTTCTGGTGCGTCTCGCCCTTTGGCTTAGGCCAGCAGCGAGGATGTTGTGACTGACGTGCCTGCACCCGCAGGTACTCGACCGCGTTTGCTCATCGGCTGGCCGACTCGCTCGCCCTCCTCCGCTCGCCCCGACTCGCCTTCCTCGCCTCACCGACGGCCTACGTCGCCTTCCAGCATCTCCACCCGCAAGCCAGCACGCTCCTGCTAGAGTACGACGCCCGTTTCGACGTCCTCCCCGGGGAGGGCTTCGTCAAGTGGGACCTGTTTGACCCGGACCGCCTGCCCGAGAGCGCACGGGGGACCGTCGAGCTCGCCGTCGTCGACCCGCCTTACCTGAACGAGGTCCGTCTCTTTGGCAGGCAAATGTCGAAAGACCGTGAACCGGTCGTTGACCACCCCGCGCGTTGCTCCCGGTTATGTAGGAGACCAACACGCTGGTCGCCAAGTCGCTCGCCTTCCTCCTCAACCCGACCTCGGCTCGCCTGCTCCTCCTGACGTCGACATCGGTCCCCTTCGCCGCCCTACGCGACATCTACGGCAAGCTGCCCCAGCTCGGACCGTTGCGCGAGGTGACGAGCAAGGAGGCAAAGGTTGAGCACGATGGCGGCCGGATCCAGAACCCGTTCGGCATGTGGGCTAGCTGGGACGGCGGCGAGGCTTTCATGAGCGACAGTCAGGCCGGCCGGCAGTAGGTTGCGCGTCTGCGCGCCTAGATGCGATGGGCGTTGCTCCAACCGCTTCCGCCGTGATCCACGAACGGGGGGAGACTGGTCAGGCCAGAAGCCGTGGTCTGATGGGCAAGAGCCGTCTCCCTTCGAGAACATGCTGTTCGATCTTTGCTCGGAGACGCCGGCGAGACGAACGCCAAGGGAGCGCGCCTTGCTTGTCAGCACATGCTCGAGCGCCGACTCGGGCGTGGAGCAGGGACTCATCCCTAGCCTTGCGCCTGCAATCCTAGCGGACATGTTCACGCCAACCTGCTCTCGATCTTTGCGACTTCTCAGTGTCCTTTCTCGAAAGCCCGATGAAGTAGCGGTCATAAGAGAGGATACAAGGGAGGACGAGCCCGACGGCAGGCACCGGGCGGGCGGGCGGTCGGTCGTGCGCATGAGGCCACAACAGCGCCCCATGCTCGGAGGACGAGCGCCTCATCGGCCTGCGCCGGCGGCGGTGAGAGCCTCTGCGCGGACGGCGGCGCCTCTCCGACCACGGACGTTGCCCATGAGGACGCCGCCCTTCCACGTGCGCCTGATCTGGTCGAGGTCCCAGTCGATCTCAAGCTCGCTCCCCTTGACGACCTTGCCGAGGTCGGCGAGCGACTTGCCGGGCGTGTAGACAAACATCCGGTCGTCCTTGGACGAGTCGGGTGCCGGCCGGTCAAAGATGCCCTGGCCGGGCAGCGTCGGCCCGGCCTCACCTCCGCCACCGGGGTTCGAGGCGTGGTGCCGGGCCTTCTTGGAAGACGGGCCGCCGGCCGAGGAGGCAAACGAGAAGAGATTAGCGGCGAGCGAGTTTTTCGAGAGCGAGGGGTGGTTGAGGATCGAGAGCGAGAGCGCGGCCGAGGGCGCAAAGATCTCGTCCGAGAGGATCGAGAGCGGCCCTCGCGAGCCGTCGCCTTGCTCGCCGCCGGTGCCGCCGCTGGACGGGCCAGCGATGCCATTGGAGCCTGACGGGCCAGCGGCCGAGGGAAGGCCGCCTGGTGTCGAAGACCGATACGAGGGCCCACGGGTGTGCCGCGACTGGCGGAGCGAGCGGCTTGCGGCGCCGTTGGTGCCCGACGCCGACTGCGTGCCAACCGCATTCGCCAGCGTCGACGGCAGCTGAAGGAGCGGGCCGAACGGGATGGCCGGGAAAGCGTGCGAGTCTGGGAATGCGGGTGAGGTTGGCAGGGTCAGCATCTGTTGAAAGTGGCGGAGGGCGGGCGGCCTGCGTCGGCGCGCGTACGCCGCGGCGCGCGCAGGCGCGGAGGAAGCCTGCTCGTCCTGCTATGCTGAGGGGACGAGGACTCACCGACGACGTCGAGCGCATCGCGCTCCTCCCGACAGCGCTTCCGGCGCTCCTCGATCCGGTCGAGCAAGGTCGCCTTGACGCCGTTCCTCGCCTTGACGTACTCGTTCTCGAGCTGCTCCTTCTCGAGCTCATACTGGCGCTCGCACGACTGCTGGCGGTAGTCGGCGTGCATCTCGGCCTGCGAGAGGAGGGCGTCCCGCTCGAGCGTGAGCGTGTAGAGTGAGAGCAGGTACGATTGCGAGGTCGGCGGGAGCGGCAGGAGCGACGACGCCAGCTGCGAGAGCGAGTGGTGTGTGTCGATGTACATCCTGCAGAGGGTCGAAGGAGAGGCGGCGGCGAAGGAGCGCGAGGTGTCAGTCAGCCGTGGCCCGATCAGAGGGTCGCATCATAGACCAGGCAGCCGCTTCGAACGGCACTCGAGCCGGAATCGCCGAGATTGAAAGAGGGACGAAGGGTCGAACGACGCACGTATCCCGGTTCTCGAGCCGGTCGAGATGCTTGACCTGGACCTTCTCGACCCACTCGCGCCGCTTCTTGTCGCGCTTCGACTCGCCCGGGATCACCTCGAGCGGCGGGCGATTATGAGCCGACATGGTGCAGTTGTTGCCTTGGAGGTGAGGGCTGGTCTGGAGTATAGGAGAGGAAGAGAAGGGGCCTGAGGGAGGAACAGGGCGAGGGTCGTTGGGCTGCTTGAGACGACGGCCTGCCGGGCTGGGCTGAGGGCCGGCGTCTCTGCCCGGGAGCGGGCGGGCGGCAGCAGGCGCAGCGCGCCAGGCTGAGGCCGATGTCGCCCTGGCAACGACGAGGGTTGCCTCTTCCGGCCCCGAGCAATCGCCCTGCAATCACCGGTCGCACACGCAGCAAGGACAGATGAGGGAGAGAGAGAGAGGGCGAGGGTGCTGTAGTCAGGAGTACGAGCTGGCCGGCTGAGGGTAGCTTTCGGCCCCGGTCGTTCCCGGACGAAGGAGGGGCGTGTTGGCCGAGAAGGCGGCCGGCCCCGCCAAGGCCGTTGACGGGGCATCTCAGCCTCGCTTCGGCCCGTCATCGCCTTCCCTCCCCTCCCACCCACCCACCCCCCCTCTCCCACATCACCCCAAACTACCTTTCACAACCTCCAGTCAACATGGGTCTTGCAGCAAAGATGGCTCAGGCTCAGGCCAACCAGCAACAGCAGCAGCCGCAGCAGGGCGGTTTCGCGCCCCCAGGCTACCCGTCGGCCGGCTACGCACCCCCACCGGGTGCCCCTCCGCTCGACTCGAAGCAGCAGGCCTACTACCCACCCCCTGGCGCGCCTCCGTCGGCCTCGGGCTACTCTCAGCAGCAGCAGCAGCAGTACCCCCAGCAGCAGCAGTACTCCCAACAGCAGCAGCAGCAGCAGCAGTCGTCATTTGACCCGCGCCAGATCGAGTCGGTCCTCCAGCAGGCCGTCGCCGACCAGTCGCTCGCCGCCTTCTACCCGCCTGGCTCGCTCGGCCCAATCGCCCAGCGGGTCGCAGCCAGCGGCGCGCTCGACACCGTCATGCGCCTCTACAAGCTCCAGAAAGAGAATGCGATCAACATCGTGCGTCCCAGCCGCGCGTCGTGCAGGCGGCGACCGGAAGCGATTGGCCTGGTCTCAGTTAGGCTGACGATTGCGCATGAGTCGCCCCGTGTCGACACAGGCCAAGCTCGCCCTGTTTGACACGGCCCTCCTACTCGACGACTCGGGCTCGATGGCCTTCACCAAGTGGAACGGCGAGCGGCTTGACGACCTCAACGTACGCCTCCCGGTTCAGCGTCATCTTTCGTAGCGAGCGAGGGGGCCGACGGCTGACCTGTGCCGTCCATCTCTGCCTGGGACCCCCCCCCCTGCAGCTCATCCTGTCGCGCGTCGCGACCACCACCGCGCTCTTCGATGACGACGGCATCTCCGTACGTGGCGGTGGCGCTCTCTGATTGTATTCATCTCGCTGCGCGCGCGCGCAAAGACTGACGGCTCGAGTCTGCCTCGACCCCTTTCCGCAGGTCCGCTTCCTGAATTCTGAGCGCTCAGGCAATGGTAGTGCGCTCTCACATGGGCTGCGATCTGATCCTCACAGACTCGATGGCTGACCGCCATTTATGCGCCCGTCCTAACCGAGCAGTCAAGAATGAGCAGGACGCAATGAACCTGCTCCACGGCATGGAGTACAAGTACCAGACCCCACTCGGCGGCGCGCTCTCGTGCGTCCCGCTCGGCGCATTATCTTCGATGAAGGCTGAGGGCTGACTCTTATATCATCTACCCGAACTGTCCGGCCTGCAGGAAGAAGATCCTCGAACCGATGCTGCTTGGCCCCGCCGAGGCCGGCCGGCTCCAAAAGCCGCTGCTCGTCATCATGATCGTGCGTACGCTCGAGACGCGGCCCGACGACCGTGCTACAGCTGATCCGATTGCTCCCCTTGTTCCTGCAGACCGACGGCGCGCCTTCCGACGGCGACCTCGTACGTCGCGCCTCTGCTACACACAAGCCGGACTGGTCTCGTTAGCTGACCCATCCGCCGCCACGTCGCGTCCTCAGATCATCCGCGTCATCAAGGATGCCAACAGCCGGCTCAAGCGGACGCGCTACGGCCCCGATGCGCTCTCGATCTCGATTGCCCAGGTTGGCACCGATCTGGAGGCTCAAGATTTTCTCGGCAGGATCGACGAGGACCGGACGATCGGCGACCTCGTCGACTGCACGAGTGGCTACGAGCTCGAGAGCGAGGAGATCCGTCGCAAGACGGGCAAGCAGTGCGTCGGGTTTTGCAGTCTGTTGTGCTTCCTGTCGACGAACGCTGACTCTCGTGCGCGATTTTTCGGATAGGTTCTCGCCTGAGGACTGGCTCATCAAGCTCCTGATGGGTAAGCCGCGCACCGCTTTCCTCACCTCCGAGCTCTTCGCTGACGTGCGCTCGTGATCGCAGGATCGGTCGATTCGTCGTTCGACCACGCCGATGAGAGCGCTAAGAAGTCGTCGTCGTCGGGCGGCGAGAAGAAGAAGGGCGGCTTCCGCTCGCTCTTTGGCAAGAAGTAGGTCGATCTCGCGGCAGGAGGAGTGTACGATTTGCGCGGCAGGCAGCAGGAGCTATCATGACCCCAGTTTGAGCAGCTCGCGACACACGCGTCGGCAGCTCCAGAGGACTCGGTCACTGAGGGGCGGCGGCGCACTTGTCACACCCGGGGCAGGGGCCGCTCCAGCCATGGTGTGCAGCATTGGATCTTGGTCGACGGGAAAGCGTGCGTGTGCTGCAAGGAAGAAAGGCGAGCTCCGAGACGATGCTTGGCGAAGAGAGGGAAATGACGACAGAGA
>Ga0308160_10004674_pt1 | contig 14538 bp, 7 predicted proteins | sample PhyFR1_FD_201036 | JGI IMG/M metagenome (GOLD analysis project Ga0308160, IMG submission 201036) | Phyllosphere microbial communities from UC Gill Tract Community Farm, Albany, California, United States - DLSLF.R1 | ecosystem: Host-associated > Plants > Phyllosphere > Unclassified | place: USA...
CCGGCGGCGTTTTTCGTTCAGGAGATTTTCGATGCAATCAGCTAATAACGTGATGGTGCTCTATACCGGCGGCACCATTGGCATGCAGGCCAGCGCCAATGGCCTGGCGCCCGCGTCTGGTTTTGAAGTGCGTATGCGTGAACAGTTTGCCGACGCAGACCTGCCCGCGTGGCGCTTTCGGGAAATGTCACCACTGATCGACAGCGCCAACATGAACCCTGCCTACTGGCAGCGCCTGCGTACCGCCGTGGTTGAAGCAGTGGACGACGGCTGCGATGCGGTGCTGATCCTGCACGGCACTGACACCCTGGCCTACAGCGCGGCGGCCATGAGCTTCCAGCTGCTGGGCCTGCCGGTGCCGGTGGTGTTCACCGGCTCGATGTTGCCAGCCGGTGTGCCCGACAGCGATGCCTGGGAAAACGTCAGCGGGGCGTTGACGGCCTTGGGCGAGGGGTTGAAGCCGGGGGTGCACCTGTACTTCCACGGCGCGCTGATGGCGCCGACCCGCTGCGCGAAGATTCGCAGTTTTGGGCGCAACCCGTTTGCAGCCTTGCAACGCCAGGACGACTTCGCCCGCGCCCAAACCCTGCCGGCAGCGCTGGATTACCGTCAGCCCAAAGCCTTGGCGAACGTCGGCGTACTGCCGCTGATACCCGGTTTCGAGGCTGCACAGCTGGACGCAATCATCGGCAGCGGCATTCAAGGCTTGGTGCTGGAGTGCTTCGGCAGCGGCACCGGGCCGAGCGATAACCCGCAATTTCTTGCCAGCTTGCAGCGTGCGCAGGATCAAGGTGTGGTGGTGGTCGCCATCACTCAGTGCCATGAAGGCGGTGTAGAGCTGGATGTCTACGAGGCCGGCAGCCGTTTGCGGGGCGCCGGCGTGTTGTCCGGCGGTGGGATGACCCGCGAAGCCGCGTTCGGCAAGTTGCACGCCTTGCTGGGTGCCGGCCTTGCCGTGGATGAAGTGCGACGCCTGGTAGAGCTGGACCTGCATACCCAGCCAGCTTGAACGCCCAAGACAGCCCTACATAAGCACTGCAATTCCCTGCTTGCCGATACCTAACATGGAAAACCCGAGCCTGCGCTCGGCTTTTCCATTGATCGGCAAGACAGGGATGCCCGCATGACGACCTCCAGTTCCACACCCTCGCAGCAAACGCCTCCAGACACTGAAACACACAAACTGGCCACTCAACTGTCCGTCGGACCTTCGTTCCGGGAAGCGGCTCGCGAACTGCTGCGCCAGTCTTTGCTGGAGAAATACCCCGACCTGGACATCGACCCGGCCATGACACTGATGGGCACTCCCACCTGGGAGCTCATCGATGACCAGATCGTGCCAGGGCCAACACGCTATGAAACCTTGAGCAGTATCCTGGCCCGGCAGGCCATCCTCAAGGTGCCGACGCTGTGCGTCGAGGGCAATCACTTCCTGACCCTGAAGCCGTTGACCACCTCCCCGCTTCATTTGCCCGTGCGTATTGTCGAAATCGCCAATCTGATCAATACCCTGGCGCCGGTGGTCTACCGGGCCTTTCAGGAACAGTTGGTAACGTTCTGGAACCAGAGCAACGGCAACGGTCCTCGCTGGCAAACACTCACCCAGAGCCTGCGCGGGGCCTGGAATGTGCAACACGTCGATGCCTGGACCGACGAAGACTGCACGATGGCCCGAACGCTGTTTCATGCACCCACCCGCTCCGCTCGCCAAGACAATAACCCTTATGGCAGCCGCGCTTATCTGATTGATGCCGACCTGGTCAAAGGTTCCAAGACGCAGCACACCGACCAAGTATTCATGACCGTGCTCGAGGGCAAACTCGAAGACAAAACCCTGATCCTCTGTTACTCACCCTTCAAGGGATACGAGAAATACGACACCTACCAACAGCTAGGCGATTCGTTGAAGGATCACCTGGAGCAACCGGAGGCTTTTGATCGCCTGGAGTGGCGCCTTTATGAACCTGACGGCGATTTTTTCGAGCACGCTGCCTGCAAGCTGATCGCCCTGCAACTTGAGGCTGTGGAAAGCCTCAAAACCGGGGAGTACAAACAGCCCGGCACGAAACACCCGCCCCTGCAAACACTCCCGATGCCTGCCGAAAAATCCATCGCCAAAGGGCCGGGCCCAGGCTGGTATCAAACCCAACTGCCGGACTGGCTGACCGATGCCTCTGCCAGCGATCAGTCGCTTTATTCACGCCACCTCAAGGACTTGGCCTCGCTCAATAGCCTGAATGCCGGCAAGACCTACGATGACGGTATTCCAAGCATTCATCAGTTCGCCTTGGACCAGTTGAAAATCGAGCTGCTCAAGGACCACCCGACGCTGCATTACCTGAAGCTCGACAAGCTGAAAATCCAGGTCAAGAGCCTGGTGGTATGGGGCCTTTTCACCGTGCCCGGGCAGTTCGAAACCACCACGCTCAGCCTTGCCGAACTGGCGCTGCAAAACCTGATTGCACTGCCCACCGGTAATAAAACGTTGCTGAGCGACATCCGCCAATCCATACCGGATCCGATAACCGTGGCTTACCTCGAAACACTGATCAGCCGCTGTAATATCGGTGTCACCTACCCAGCACTGATCCGCAGCAAACTGCTGGATGACCCGGCCGAGGCGTCACGTCGCAAAAAACTGTACCGCGATCACCTGCGAGTCCAATTGCCGATGCTGGCCTTACAGCACAAGATTCGCCGCATGGGCGGGATTGACGAGCGCGGCTACCGCTACGTTGTGGCTGTGATGCAGCCTGAAAGCGGCGACCATTACGTCGACGGCAAAGCCATCATGATGCGACGCCTGAGCTTCAACCCCAAGCGCCGGCTCATCAACGGCAACGATGACGTCACCAATATGTACATCATCGGCCCAGAAAATGCTCAAGACGGCCCTTGCCTGCTATACCGCCCGTTGTTTGAACCCGCGTTGCTGCAATACCCATCACCGGCAAACTTGCTGTATGCCATCAGCCAGTCGCGCACGTTGCGCGATTCGGTGATTAGCTGGCTACCGGACGCGGTGCGTAACCACTACGCCAATTATGTCTTTACCAGTCATTGGCCGTCGCCGTGGGTCATCGCCGACTTTCTGGTAAACCCCATCGAGCTATGGACCTATAGCGGTCCCGTGAGTCTTGGTGAGGAGAGCCTCAACGGGGATATGTTCAAGACGCTGTTCGAAAGCAACGCCAAAGCGCTGATTGAACTGGCGGACCGCCAATCGGTATCGAATGCCGAAAGCCGCTGGGACACGCTAAAGCAGGCCGGTTGGGTGCTCTTCAATGCCGCACTACCCTTTATGGGGCGCGTCGCAAGCACTAGTGCGTGGATCTGGCAAATCGTCGAACAGCTGGAAACTTTTGCCCAGGCCCATGAGGAGGGCGACAAGCCTGCACAATGGTCTGCGCTGACCGATGTGCTGCTTAACCTGGGTATGGCGATCACCTTACACAGCGCACAGCGCAGCAGACCTAAGTTCGAACCGGCCAGGATCGAGCCCACCAAAGTCAAGACGACCGAGCTTGCGCCTGAAACGCCGGGCCCCTCCAGCACGATAAGCTTCACCGTCGAGCAACTGCCTGAGCGAACCTCGCTGGCCCCGCCTCCCGATCACGAGATCGCGCTGAACACGAGCGGCGCAATCAACCGCACGCCAGCGCTGGAAACCTCGATGCTTGAAAGCTTTAAAACAGAAAAGCCCGCTGACCTCGGCGCCGTCATAGACCAGCCGGCTGCTGACCGATACCTGTATCAGTTAGGAGAGCAACACTACGCTCCGGTCGGCGAAAACTGGTTCATGGTAAAAGTGGACGACGATAAAAACATTGTTGTCATTGACCCCAACCAGGCCAACCGCATCGGCCCCATACTGATTCACAACGCTCAGGGCGAATGGTCCGTCGACCACCGGGTGCGCCTGCGCAAACCCAGTACCGATCGGTTGAAAAATACCGCCAAGGACCTTGCGATCACCGAAGCTGACGCATCGCGCAGTAAATTGAAAGCGTTTGAAAGCGCGAAGAAAACCCAGCAGCGCCTACTGCAAGAAACCCGCAAAGCAATGGACGAGGCCCCCAGTACCAGTGCCCAAGCCAAACGCCAGGCCTACCTGGACACGCTCGATGGCCAATCGGAAGACTACGAACAAGCAAGGCAACACCTGATGACCATCGCCGTCTTCACCTCGGAGCCTGAATTCCAAGTAAAAGCCATTGGCTATCTACAGGCCCAACTGGCGCTCAATGAAGCAGGGGTAAACGAAGAACTTGTCCCCTTTACTTCAAAACTTTCGCCCGTTCTGGACCAGCTCCCAATCCATGCACCGCCACCTCATACCAGCGATATCGCGGACTACCAACAGATCGTCGATATGAGCGACAACATGATCAAGCGCCTGGATTACGCTCAGTCACGCTTCACCGAACTACGTAAATTCGGCCCGGCCGGATTCGACATAATCAGGGAGAGCAAGCTCAAACTGCCCCGCTATACGAGCGACGATCTCAGGGCCCTGCAGGTGACGTTGGCGCGTCACTTGTGCCTGGCCCCTGAATCCCTCGCAACCGAACCCCACGCCTGGGAGTTGCTCAACGACACGCTCGACAGTGCCGACGTCGCGGTACAGACCCTACGTGACACCCTGGATGAGCGAAGCGAATATCGCCTGGACGAGCGTATTGATGCCTTGAGCAATCTAGTGGAGCAGTTCAAGTTCATCGATGAGCGCTTGAAGGACTTTTCTCAAGAGTTCTCCGAGCAGATCCGGGCCCAACCCCTGGAACGCCTGAGTCGATCGCTGCAAGGGTTCGCCAACCGCGCCAAGGCGGAACTTGTCCCGCTGCACGAGGAACAGAAACTGAAGCGAATCAAGCCCACCCCTCCCCCTGCGCCACCCAGGCCGCTGAAGAAATTTATCCAGACACGCTACAACGGCGTGTTGATTGGCGAACCCCGCTTGGACCCCATAGGGACCGTATCAAGGTTCGTTGATATCAAGACCCCAATAACCGGTCAGGTCCTGGCCACCTTTCATGAGAAGACTCCGGGTATGTGGGTCGAGCACATCGAAACGCCCCCGACACAGGCCACATCCACAACGCTCACGCTCCACGACGCCACCACCGCGGGCGAGAAACTACTCGCCCAATTGCCGAAGTTTCAAGAACGCGCCAGCCAACAAGCCAACGATACCTCGCGCACGGCCATCGGCATCGAGTACATGTTTCACCAGCACGCCTGGTTGCTCGAGCGCAGCGAGCAAGATATTGACGAGGCATTGATCAAAGCCAAAGTCACGGCACAAACCAAGCAATCCAGCGCAGACCTGCGCAAACGACTCAAGGCTGCCACAAAAGCACTTTACGCACGAGCCACTGAAACCGTGGCAAAGCTGATCAAGCAACAGCCACCCACCATTGCCCATGTCGACTGGCTCATTAACCACCGCGAAATTGCGATCAAAAAGGTCATGACCCGGCAGCCCCTCGATGGCGCCACTTGGGGCTATCAAGATGAGTATGCCGTCATTGATCTGTCTACCAGCAAACCCCTCTGGTATGCACATTTCCAATACTCGAGCGCCCACGCTTCACTTAACAGATTTCTCCATGCACGGTTGAAAACACCAGCAGAAGAACAGCTCAAAGAGGTGGCTGACACGATCACCGACTTGAACGCAGAGGAACAGATCAACTACTACCGCAGCTCCATCAACCTGACGCAAGCCCAGCGCTTGTTTTTCCCGCCAGAGGTCTATTGACCTCCCCCTCGCGCAACGGCACATAACTTGCTCCAGCCTGGCAAACCCAGGCTGGAACCCATCATGCTGCATTCACACCTGACCACCCTCAATGCGGTCTCGCTGATACTGGAGACGTTCAAGCCTGACGGCATACCCAGCCAAACCCTTCTGGCCGGCAGTGGCATCAGCAGTGCCGACCTGGGCCGCGCCGATACGCGTATTACCACTCATCAGGAAATGCGCGTATGCGCCAACGCCGTGGCGTTGCGCCGGGGTATCGGTTTGGAACTGGGCCGGCGCATGCATGTGTCATCCTACGGCATGCTCGGTTATGCACTGCTCACCAGTGCCACCTTCGGTGACGCTTTGCGCCTGGCCCTGCGCTACCCGGCGCTGTTGGGAACACTTTTTGAACTGAGCCTGGAGGAGGACGGCCAGCGTGTCTGGTTCAGCGCCAGTGACTATCGCGAAGATCCAGCCCTGCACGCCTTCAATGTCGAGTTCTGCCTGCTCTCGCTGAAAGTCATCGGCGACGATCTGCTCGGCCAACCACTGCCATTACTCGGCGCGCGCTTCGAATACCCAGCGCCCGACTATCGAGCACGCTACGCCGAACGCTTCGACTGCCCGCTGCAATTTGGCGCCTCCAGCAATGCCTTTGCGTTCGACCGTGACTGGCTCGATCAACCCCTGCCGCTGGCCGACGCCGTCACCCACTGCGCCATGGTGGAACGCTGCCGGCGGCAGAATGCCGAGTTCACCGGTCGCCAGGCCTGGCTGGGGCGTGTGCGCCTGTTACTGGCCGCGCAACTGAATGCCGCTCCGGGCCTGGAGGGACTGGCAGGGCAGATGAACTGTTCAGCACGTACCCTGCGCCGACATTTGCATGATTTGGGCTGCAGCTATCAGGAGTTGCTCGACGAACTACGCTTCGAACGCGCCAAACAGTTGCTGGGGGAGGATGAACTGCCGATCTACCGGATCGCCGAGCACCTGGGCTTCAGCGAGACCGCGAGCTTCAGGCATGCGTTCGTGCGCTGGAGCGGTGTGGCACCGAGTCAGTTCAGGCCTTAGCAAGGGGCGAATAGCGGACAGACACATTGGCCATATCGATCCCCTTTTGGCCGCTCCTGCCGTTCTCCAAAACCCGGCGTCTGGCAACACTGCAAGGCATACCCCAGAGCCTTCGGAGAACAACAACATGCTGACGATCTACTCGGACGATCATCATTTGCACCATGGCCGCTGTGAACTGATGGACGGGCAACTGATGCCCTGCTTCGAAATGCCCTCGCGCGCCGACCATGTGCTGCAACGGGTCAAGGCGCGGGAGCTGGGGCCCGTGCAAGCGCCGCTGGATTTCGGCCTGGCACCGTTGCAACGTATCCACAGCCGCGACTACCTCGACTTCTTCAAAGGCGCCTGGCAGCGCTGGACCGAATACGGCCAGGACGGCGATCTGTTGCCCTACACCTGGCCTGCGCGCACGTTGCGCCGCGTGATGCCCACCAGCCTGCACGGCCAGTTGGGCTATTACAGCTTCGACGGTGGTGCGCCGATTACAGCCGGCACCTGGCAAGCGGCCTACAGCGCAGCACAAGTTGCCCTCACCGCCCAGGCCGCTATCGCCCGAGGCGCCCACAGTGCCTTCGCGCTGTGCCGCCCGCCGGGGCATCACGCCGCCAGCGATTTGATGGGCGGTTATTGCTACCTCAACAACGCGGCCATCGCAGCCCAGGCATTCCTTGATCAAGGCTGCAAAAAGGTCGCGATCCTCGACGTGGACTACCACCACGGTAACGGCACGCAGTCGATTTTTTATGCGCGCAGCGACGTGCTGTTCACCTCGATTCACGGCCATCCGGAGGCAGAGTTTCCGTTCTTCCTCGGTTATGCCGATGAGCACGGCGAAGGCGAAGGCGCGGGTTTCAATTTCAACTATCCGTTGCCGGCCGGGTCCGGCTGGCAGGCCTGGAGCGCCGCGCTGGAACAGGCCTGCGCCGAAATCGAGCGCTACGCCGCCGACATCATCGTGGTGTCCCTGGGCGTGGACACGTTCAAGGACGACCCTATCTCGCAGTTCAAGCTCGACAGCCCGGACTACCTGACCATGGGCGCACGCATTGCCCGCCTGGGCAAACCCACGCTGTTCGTGATGGAGGGCGGCTACGCGGTGGAAGAAATCGGCATCAACGCCGTAAACGTTCTTGAAGGTTTTGAGGAAGCAGTCCAATGAACATGCTCAAGTCGCTCGCCCTGTGCGCCGTGGTTGTCAGCGGCGCAGCCCAGGCCGAAGAAAAAACCCTGAAGGTCTACAACTGGTTCGACTACATCACCCCCAAAGCACTTGAGGACTTCAAGACCCAGAATCCGAAGATCAAGTTGGTCTACGACATCTTCGACACCAACGAAGCCCTGGAAGCCAAACTGCTCACCGGCAACTCCGGCTATGACGTGGTGGTGCCGTCCAACGTGTTCCTGGCCAAACAGATCGAAGCCGGCGTGTTCCAGCCCCTGGACCGCAGCCAGTTGCCGAACTGGAACCATCTTGACCCCAAACTGATGAAGCTGATCGAAGCCAACGACCCCGGCAATCAATACGCCGTGCCCTACATGTACGGCACCATCCTGATCGGCTTCAACCCAGCCAAGGTCAAGGCGGCCCTGGGCGACAACGCCCCCGTGGACAGCTGGGACCTGATCTTCAAGGAAGAGAACATCAGCAAGCTCAAGCAATGCGGCGTCGCACTGCTGGACTCGCCCTCGGAGATCCTGCCCTGGCGTTGCAGCACCTGGGCCTGGACCCCAACAGCAGCAACCCCAAGGACTACGACAAGGCCGAAGCGCTGTTGATGAAGATCCGCCCGTACATCACCTACTTTCACTCTTCCAAATACATGGCGGACATCGCCAATGGCGACATCTGTGTCGCGGTGGGTTATTCCGGCAGTTTCTCCCAGGCCGCCAACCGTGCCAAAGAGGCAAAAAACGGCGTCACCGTGGACATGCGCCTGCCCAAAGAGGGCGCGCCGATCTGGTTCGACATGCTCGCCATCCCCAAGGGCGCGCAAAACCCACAGGACGCCTATACCTTTATCAACTACTTGCTACAGCCCGAGGTCATTGCGCCCATCAGCGATTTTGTCGGCTATCCCAACCCTAACAAGGATGCGACCGAACGGGTCGATCCGACCATTCGCAACAACCCCAACCTTTACCCGACCGAAGCGGCGATGGCGACGCTGTATACGTTAAAGCCTCTGGGGCGTGATGCGGAGCGCGCCAGGACCAGAGCCTGGACCAAGATCAAATCCGGCACGTGAAACACTGGCGGGCGTAGATGCGCCTCGACGTATCTACCGCCCTCGACGCAACACAGCTCGCTACTTTGCTCATTTGCGAAGCCCGTCCGGGCCATCGAATGCAGAGGAGCTGCACATGCCCAATGACACCGCTAATAACCACCGTCCGCCCAGTACCTATGAACTGCTTACCCAGTTAACCACTGGCCCCACCGCCCGGGAAGTTGCCGCCACCACCCTGCGCTCTGCACTCAAAGAGTTGTATCCCAACCTGAATATCGACCCCGATCTGGCCGTGGTAGTCAGCCCTCAATGGGAGGTGGTCGGTAACGCCGTCGAGCGCGCGCCGGCTGCTGTGGAATCGCTCACCTCAGTGCTTGCTCATCAGGCACTGTCCAGCGACAGGGTGACCTACCTCGACGGTCAACACTTTCTCACGCTACAACCCAACGCTACGGCTCCTGTACACCTCGCGGTGAAAATCGATGCCATTGCACGTCTGATCAACGAGTTATCCGACCTGCTGTTCGCCGCGTTCCAGGAGCAGCAGCTGGACTTCTGGAACGCGTCCAACGGCGCCGCCGGCCCACGCTGGCAGGCCTTCTCCAGCGCGTTGAGAAACGTGTGGAACATCACCGAAGAGCAAGGTCTGGATGAGCACGAATGCGCCATGGCCCGCACGGTTTTTCAGGAGCCCGACCGAGCCAGGCGTTCGCTGAAAGACCCCTATAAAAGCCATGCCTACCTGGTTGACGTGGATATTCTTGAAGATGGCCAATCTACCCACCTCTACTTCCTGGACCTTTCCGTATTGGTGGGCGAACACAAGAACCGCCCGATAGTGCTGACGCACTCGCTTGTGAGCGGGTATGAGACGTTCGAGTCATTGGACCAGTTCGGTGCTTCGCTGCCGGCAAGGCTGAATGCACCAGAGCAGGACGCTACCTTGCAATGGCGCTTGTACGAGCCTGATGGCAACTTCTTCGATGCGCTGGCCTGCACACTGATCTCGCTGCAAATCCAGGTCATTGGCAGCCTCGGCGGGGCCGGCCTGCAGGATCAGCCGCCCGCCCCAACTGTCGCCCGTATCGTGCCGAGCATCGAAGAGATGAGCGATCACCAGTTGTCGAATATTCGCCAGATTCACCAACAACTCCCGGACTGGCTGACCTCGGCGACGGACTCCGATACCGCCGCCTACAGCCGCTATATGATCGACCTGGCCCAACTGCACACCCATTACCACGGCGAAACATTCCAGGACGGCATTCCGTCTATTCGTGACTATGCCCGGACTCAGTTGCACAGCCATATCCGCGTCCCGGAAAAGGGCGTGCGTCTGAATCTGGATAAGGTCGAGGTTGTGATTGAAAGCCCGGTTCTGTGGGGCACATTTGTCATTCCGGGTGCCGTCGACATCACTCGTCGTAACCTGATCGACCTGGCCCTGGAAAACCTTACCGGCTTGCCTACCGGCAACGCGACCGTGCACTACAACGGCAAGGACAACGGTGTACCCACCTGGCTGACTTACCGCTTTCTGAAAGACGTCATAGAAGACATTGATATAGGCCAGAACTACCCAGCCCTGGTCAAACAAAAACTGCTCGATGATCCGCAGCAATCGCGCCATCGACAGCAGATCTACACCCGCCACCTTCAGGTGCAACTGCCACTGCTGGCCTTGCAGATGAAAATCCGTGGCCAGGGCGGCATCGATGAACGCGGTTACCGCTACATCGCCGCGGTGATGCACAACGAAGAACAGGAGCGCAAAGTAGATGGGCAGCCCATTGTCATTCGCTGCCTGGCCTTTGTGCCCACCTTGCGCCCCGGCCATGAGCAAGACGTGGTCGCCAATATGTTCGTGATCGGCCCGAGGCATTCCGACGCCGGCCCCTGCGTGCTTTATCGGCCCCTGCTCGAACCGACGCTGATGCAATTTGCATCGCGGCAAAACCTGCTGTACGCCATCAAACATGACCGTACCTTGCGCGAGTCAGTGCTGGCCTGGCTGCCCGACGCGCAACGCTTCAACTATGCACAATATGTGTTCCCCGACACCCTTCCCTCGGCCTGGACCGTGGTGCGCGCACTGGTCGAGCCGCTTACCGTGCTGTACATGAGCGGCCCCGTGACGCTGACCAACGAAGAAATAGGCAATGACGCGTTAGCGACGCTGTTCAAGGCCAATGCCAATGCCATGGTCGAATTGGCAACACGCCAGTCGGTATCCAACGTACAGAAACGGTGGGCGACCTTTCGACATGCAGGTTGGCAAATATTCAGTGCCGCGCTGCCGTTCATGGGCCGCACACTGGGAGTCGCCGCCTGGATCTGGCAAATCATGGACGACCTGCAAGCTGCCGAGGAGGCCGTGAACAAGGATGACCACTCAACGGCCTGGACTGCGTTGGTGGATGTATTCCTCAACCTGGGAATGGCGCTGACTCTGCATATAGCCCTGCGCCATCCGCGTCCTCGAAAGCAGTTCGATGCGGCCAGGATTGAGCCCGAATCCGAACAAACGACAATCGAAACGGTGAGCAAACCGCCGGTTGCCGAGAAAAAATATACCTGCGTGCAGCAACCGGATATTCCCGACAATCAACTACCTGCCAAGCATGAAGGTGCCGTACACACGCGCGGCGCCCTGAGCCATAGTCGCCTGGGACTGGCCAGAACACTCGACAGTTTTAATGTTGCCAAACCCGATAAGCTTGGCGAGCAAAATAAAACCCCCGGCCGCCACCTCAATCTCTATCCACTCGCGGATCGGTGGTTTGCACCCGTTGGTGAGCGCTGGTTCGAAGTCATCGTGGATGACAACGACAGTGTCATTATCATCGACTCCAAATCTCCCTTGCGTACAGGCCCGCCGCTGATCGGCAACCTGGCGGGCCAGTGGTTTGTCGACATCCGCCTGCGACTGCGCGGCGGCGGTCTTAGAAACCGCCGGCGGGCGGTCAAGGTCGATCAGCCTGCGCGCATTGCAGCACTCAAGAGCCAGCTCAACGCCTTTGACGCCGTCGCCGCCAGTCAACAACTGGACGTGCTTGAATCAAAGCCCGCGCTGGACGCTACCCCGGGGCCGTCCACGGACCTGCAGCGTACAGCGTTCATCGACAAGGTCGACAGGCGGCTGGCGGCGTACGACGAAGCGATCAGCCAGCTGAAGTCCTTGAGCATCATCGACACGGTACCCACCTACCAGAGCAACATGAGCGGTTACCTGAAACAACAGGTGCAACTGACACAGATAGCCATGGAGCAACAGGTGAAGAGCTACAAGAAAGCCTTGACGGCGTCGTTGCCGGTTCTTGATGCGGAGGTAGACATTGACTATAAAAACCAGGCAAAAATCGCAAAAACCCTGTCCACTCAGAACCTTGGCATCATCAGGCGGCTGGAATTCATCAACGACCGCTTCAACGAACTTAAAACCCTGGGAGATGAAGGCGCGACTATCATTCGTAAAACCATGCGAGAGTTGCCGCAGCTCACGCTCATTGAACTCAAATCTCTCGAGATTGGCTTGGGCCGTTACTTGTGTATCGATGAGACGCAAAGCCAGGTTCCAGCCACCGTGCGTGAGCGAATGGGCCAGATCGTCGATTCAGCCGAAATCAACGTTGAAAGTTTCAGTGAGATTATTGAACGCGGTAATGGCGCCTCGCTGGATAATCGTATCGAGGTGCTCAACAGCCTCGTTGAGCAATTTTCCAGCGCCGACCAACGCCTGCTGGATCTGCATGCCGATTACCCGCAGCACTTGCTCAAACCCCGCCTCGAACGTTTTCGCCTGCAAATAAGCGAGTTCAGCCAACGGGCCATCCACGACCTGGCCTACCTCCTGCGAGAGAAAAAAGCCCAGCAGCCCAAGCCCGGCAGCTCCAGGGCCGAGCCCGCCCCAAGGCGTAAAGTGATCAAGACACGTCATCACGGCTTGGTGATGGGTGAGCCCCGCGAAGCAGACAGTTCGTTGGTCGACGTCAAGGCACACATGACCGGCAAGGTGCTCGCCACGTTTCATGAGAAGGCACCGGGAGTCTGGGTTAAACGGCAGAAAGCCCCATCGCAGCCAAGCGCACCGGTAGCTGTGGATCTGGACACCAGCATCAACGCGGGGCAAGCGCTATTGGATGGCGAACAAGCTGAAACCCGTAAATACCAGGGTTTCTCCAGGAAACCCTGGCATGCGCCGCAGGATATTCAAGACATGTTCGATGATCATGCAAAGGCGCTGGAAAAAGCCTCAAACGATATCGAAGAAGCCCTGACCGAGCGCAATCTTACTGAAAGCGATCACGCTTCTGCCGCCTCAACCAAGCGCCAGCTCAACGACGCGGCGCAACGCCTCTATCGGCTGGGTAAAAAACACTACATCGACATGATCAAGCATCAAGCGCCAACCGCCGAACGGGTTGACTGGCTCAACAGCCAAGGGTTGATCCGCATCGTCAAGGTCATCAGCCGCCGCCCCCTCAAGGGGCCCAAAAAGGACTATCTGGACGAGTACGAGATTCGCGACAAAGAAAACGGCACTGTGCTGTGGTACGCGCACTTTCACTATGAAACAAAAGATGCCGCGCTGGAAAACTTCACCAAGGATCACCTCAAGACCCGCGAGCAACAACGTCTAGGCGGTGCCTATCAGCGCACCGGCCCCAGTGACTGGGACATGATTGAAATCCATCGCAGCAGCATCGGCGCCCAACTGGCCCAGTCGCTGTTCTTCAACACCTGATCGGCTTATGGCAGCCAAGCCAGACGCAAACGCTCCAGCGCCTGCGCAATGCCCGACTCAGGCACGGCAGCAAACCCCAGCACCAGGCCGGCGCGTTGATCCGGCGGTGTGCTGGAGTCTGGCAGCCAATAGGTGCTCAAGCCGTTGATCTCTACACCGACTGCATGAGCTTGCTTTAGCAATTGTTGCTCGCGGGACACGCTGTCGACACGCACCGTCAAGTGCAGTCCCGCTGCAACGTTGGGCAATGGGCCAACACCGGGCAATGCCTCTGGCCATCCCGCCAACAAGGCATTGCGACGGCTCAACGCAGCACGGCGCATCCGGCGAATGTGGCGCTGGAAGTGCCCTGCCGCCATGAACTCGGCCATCACTGCCTGGGTGCTGACTTCGGAGTGACGCACGTCCACGGCGCGGCGCCGGGTGAAGGCTTGCACCAGGCCCGGTGGCAACACCAGGTAACCCAGGCGCAACGCCGGGAACGCCACCTTGCCGAAGGTGCCCACATACAGCACGCGGCCACTGCGGTCCAGCGCAGCCAACGGTGACAGCGGCGCACCGCTGTAGCGGTACTCGCCGTCGTAATCGTCCTCCACGATCCAGCCGCCTGAACGCTCGGCCCAAGCCAGCAATTCCAGGCGGCGTGCCAGGCTCATCACCACGCCGAGCGGGTACTGATGGGAAGGCGTGACATACGCCACGCGGCAATCATTGAGGGTACTGAGCACCTGGCAATCCATGCCCTC
>Ga0308160_10004676_pt1 | contig 14538 bp, 9 predicted proteins | sample PhyFR1_FD_201036 | JGI IMG/M metagenome (GOLD analysis project Ga0308160, IMG submission 201036) | Phyllosphere microbial communities from UC Gill Tract Community Farm, Albany, California, United States - DLSLF.R1 | ecosystem: Host-associated > Plants > Phyllosphere > Unclassified | place: USA...
CGCTGGAATTCCAGGTCGGCGCGCGCCAGGTCATCAAGGGCTGGGACCAGGGCGTGGTCGGCATGAAGGTCGGCGGCAAGCGCACCCTGATCATCCCGAGCGACCTGGCCTACGGCAAGCGCGGCGCCCCGGGTGGCTCGATTCCGCCGGATACCGACCTGATCTTCGACGTGGAACTGCTCGACGTCAAATAAGTCAAATCATCACTGGGGGGAGGAACGTATGCGCATTGCGAACGACGTGACTGAATTGATCGGCAATACCCCGCTGGTGAGGATCCGGCGCCTCGGCCGGGGTGCCGGCGCCGACGCAGGTGCCGAGATCCTCGCCAAGCTCGAGTTCTACAATCCCGCGCACAGCGTGAAGGACAGGATCGGCTGGGCCATGATCGAGGCCGCCGAACAGGCCGGCAAGATCGGCCCGAACACCATCATCGTCGAACCGACCAGCGGCAACACCGGCATCGCGCTGGCGATGGTGTGCGCGGCGCGCGGCTACCGTTGCCGCCTGGTGATGCCGGAAACCATGAGCAACGAGCGGCGCATGCTGCTGCGCGCCTATGGTGCCGAGCTGGTGCTGACGCCCGGTCCGGAAGGCATGCTGGGCGCGATCCGCCGCGCCGAAGAGATCGTGGCATCGGACCCCAACTGCTTCATGCCGCAGCAGTTCAACAACCCCGCCAACCCCGAAGTGCACCGCCGCACCACCGCCGAGGAAATCTGGCGCGACACCGACGGCAAGGTCGACATCCTGGTGGCTGGCGTCGGCACCGGCGGCACCATCACCGGCGTGGCCGAAGTGCTCAAGGCGCGCAAGCCGGACTTCCGCGCGATTGCGGTCGAGCCGGAAGCCTCGCCGATGCTGTCCAAGGGCACCAAGGGGCCGCACCCGATCCAGGGTATCGGCGCCGGCTTCGTGCCCGAAGTGCTGAATACCCATGCCTACGACGAAGTGATCACGGTGAGCAACGACGCCGCCTTCGAGACCGCCCGCGCGGCGGCGCGCGAGGAGGGCTTGCTGGTCGGGATCTCGTCCGGCGCGGCGCTGTGGGCGGCCATCGAGGTGGCCAAACGGCCGGAGAACGCGGGCAAGATGATCGTGACGATCATTCCGTCGTTTGGCGAGCGCTACCTGAGTACCGCGTTGTTTGCCAACCTTGCTGGTTGAGCTTGCATTGACGTAGGGTGGGCACCCCGTGCCCACGCGAACGTTTGCGTGATGCCGGCTTCCCTTACCTTATTAATTAGTGCGCGTGCGCATGGCCGTGGCCGTGGTCATGATCGTGCTCATCATGCAGCGTGCAACTGCTGTGCTTGGTCGTCCCCTGCTCGACCTGCAGGGTGCAGTGGTGAATCGAAAAATCGGCGCGCAGATGCGCGACGATGCCGTCGATCGCCGCGTCGCCCGGATACCCGCCCGGCATCACCAGGTGCGCCGTCAGCGCGGTCTCGGTGGTGCTCATCGCCCAGATGTGGACGTCGTGCACCTCGCTCACGCCCGGCTGCGCCGCCAGGAAGGCGTTGACCTTGCCGGCATCGACGTTGGCCGGCACGCCCGCCAGCGCCATCTGCACCGATTCCTTCATCAGCGACCAGGTGCCGGCCACGATGATGACCACGATCACCAGGCTCACCGCCGGGTCCAGCCAGGCCCAGCCGGTGTACATGACCACCAGCCCCGCCACCACCACGCCCAGCGACAGTGCGGCGTCGGCCGCCATGTGCAGGTAGGCGCCGCGCACGTTGATGTCGTCCTTGCTGCCGGCCATGAAGAGCCAGGCCGAAAAGCCGTTGATGAGCACGCCGATGCCGGCCACGATCGACACCGTGGTGCCGGCCACCGGCTCGGGGTGGGCGAAGCGCAGCACGGCTTCCCAGGCGATGGCGCCGCAGGCCACCATCAGCAGCAGGGCATTGAGCAGGGCCGCCAGGATCGAGCTGCCGCGCAGGCCGTAGGTGAAGCGGCGCGTCGGCGCACTCCTGGTCAGCAACGCCGCGCCCCAGGCCAGCACCAGGCCGAGCACGTCGGACAGGTTGTGGCCGGCGTCGGCCATCAGCGCGGTCGAGTTGGCGATGAAGCCGTAGATGAACTCGATCGCCACGAAGGCGGCGTTCAGGGCGATCGCGAGTGCAAAGGCGCGGCCGGTGTCGGCCGGGGGCGTGTGGCTGTGGTGATGGCCAAAATTGAGGCCATGAGCGTGGCCATGATCGTGCTCATGGTCGTGAGGGTGATGTTGGCTCATGCGTCCGGTCCTGTGGGTTCTGCGATGTGTTCGAACATGTTGGCGAGCAGGCCGCTGATGTGGGCATCGGCGGCCGCATAGAAGACCTGCTTGCCCTGGCGCTCGGCCTTGACGATGCGGGCGGCGCGCAGCAGGCGCAGGTGGTGGCTGACCAGCGAACTGGACAGGTTCAAGGTGGCGGCGATGTCGCCGACCGCCGTCGGCTGCGCCAGGCAGGCGAGCACGATGCGCAGGCGGGTCGGGTCGCCCAGCAGGTGGAACAGGTCGGCGAGTTCGTCGACCGCGTTGTCGGTGTCGTGTGGGATGCTCATGCTCAACATTTGAATAGGTGTTCACATGTTAAGCGCAGACCATGCAATTAGCAAGTCGGAGTGTCTACCTGAGCGCAACACTATTCTTGCTAAGGCAGCTGCCCATCCGTATCCCGCAATTCCGGCTGGCCCAGCCCCAGCGGCTGCAATTGCGGCAGTATCTTTGCCCGGTCGCCCACCGCAATCACCTTCAGCTGTTCCGGATCCAGGTATTTATCGGCTACCGCCTGCACCTGCAGCCCCGTCACCCGGCGGAACTGGTCGGGCAGGCTGCGCCAGTAGTCGAGCGGCAAATCGAACACCCAGGTTTCGGCCAGGCTGGCGCCGATGCCGCTGTTGGTCTCGAACTGGCCCGGCAGCGAATACACCTGCGAATCGCGGGCGCCGGCCAGTTCGGCGGCCGGCAGTGGTTTGTCGCGCACGCCGCGCACTTCCTTGAAGATTTCCGATACCGAGGCGCCGGTGACGTCGGTGCGCACGCTGCCGGCAATGGTGAACGGGCCCGGCGTGCGGCTGTAGCGGAAGCCCGAGAACACGCCGTAGCTGTAGCCCTTGTCTTCGCGCAGGTTGAGGTTGATGCGGCTCGAGAACAGGCCGCCCAGCGCGGCGTTCATGACCTGCATGGCCGGGTAGTCCGGGGTCTTGCGGTTGGCCGCCAGCGTGGTCACGCGCAGCGCGGTCTGCGGCGCACCGGGTTTGTCGACGATGACCAGGCGCGCCTTCGTGCCGGCGACCTGGCCCGGATCCGGAGGCGTGGCGGCGGCGCGCGGCCAGGCGCCGAAGCGGGCTTCGGCCAGCACCCGCAATTCGTCGCGCGTGATCGCGCCGGACACGATCAGCGCCGCATTCGACGGCACGTAATGGCGGCGCCAGAAGCCGGCCAGGTCGTCGCGCGTGGTGGCGCGGATCGCCGGTTCGGTGCCGAGCTGGCCGTAGCCGTAGGGATGGCGCGGGCCGTACAGCGCGCCCGCTGCCGCCACCGCCGCCACCCGCGCCGGCTCGTCGCGCTGGCGCGCCAGTTCGCCCAGGCGCGCGGCGCGCTGGCGTTCCACTTCGGCGGTCGGAAAGGCCGGGTGCTGCACCACGTCGGCCAGCACGTCGAGCGCCTCGCCGAAGGTCGAGCGCAGCGACAGCAGCGACACGGTCGACGCATCCGCCGTGCTGGTGCTGCCGAGGAAGGCGCCCAGCTGTGCGATCTCGTCGGCGATGTGCGGCGCGCTGCGGGTGGCCGTGCCTTCCTGCAGCAGCTGGGCGGTGAAGCCGGCCAGGCCGGGCTGGTCGTCCGGATTGGCGTCCGAACCGCTCCTGACCACCAGCTCGGCCGCCACCAGCGGCAGCGCCGGATTGTAGTGGTGGATGACGCTCAAGCCGTTCGCCAGCTTGAACGATTCGCCGCCCGGCAGCGTGAAGGCGGGCGCCGGGCCGGCCTTCGGCGGCGTGCGGCGCCAGGCTTCGTCCTTGTTGATGCCGGTGGCCGCTTTCGCCTTCACCGCCTTCGCTGCAGGCTTCGGCGTAGGCACGTCCGGCCCCAGCTCCGGCGTGCCCGGCACGCCCGCCACCACCACACGTGTATTCGGCTCCAGAAACGCCTGGGCCACGCGCCGCACGTCGGCCGCGCTGACGCGGCGCAGGCGCTCCAGGTCGCGGTTCAGGTAGCCGGGATCGCCGGTGTACTGGTTGTACTGGTTCATCTGGTTGGCCAGGCCGGCGCCGCCCAGTTTTTCGATCGAGGTCAGCATCGCCGTCTCGATGGTGTTGCGGGCGCGTTCGACTTCCGCGTCGGACGGGCCGACGTCGCGCAGCACCTTCAGTTCGGCGTCGATTGCGCCTTCCAGCGCGGCGGCATCGATGCCGGGACGGGCGGTGGCGTCGATCATGAAGGTCGAGGTGAGCGCGTAGGAATTCTGCGACGCCGCCACGTCCTGCGCGATCTGGCGTTCGTAGACCAGGCTTTTATACAGGCGCCCGGCCTTGCCGCCGGCCAGGATCTGGCCGGCGACCGCCAGCTCGGCATCGCCCGGCTGGTAGGCCGGGGGCGTCAGCCAGGCCATGTAGACCCGCGGCAGTTCAATGCGGTCGGCCACCGTGATGCGCCGTTCCTGCTTGATCGGCGGGGTGCTCACCTTGGGCGTCGCGACCGGCGCACTGCGCCTGAAACTGCCGAAGTATTTCGATACCAGCGCGTGCGTCTTGGCCTTGTCGATGTCGCCGGCGATCACGATGCTGGCGTTGTTGGGGCCGTAGTAGCGCTTGAAGAAATCGCGCACGTCTTTCAATTTCGCGTTCTGGATGTCGGCGTGCGAGCCGATCACCGAGGCGTAATACGGATGGGTCTTCGGGAACAGCGCGTGGTTCAGCGCTTCCTCGACGATGCCGTAGGGCCGGTTCTCGACGCTCTGGCGGCGCTCGTTGCGCACCACGTCCTGCTGGTTCGACAGCGCGGTCTGGTCGAGCACGTCGAGCAGGTAGCCCATGCGGTCGGCATGCACCCACAGCGCCAGCTCGAGCTGGTTCGAGGGCACGGTGTCGAAGTAATTGGTGCGGTCGTAATCGGTGCTGCCGTTGCTGTCGGTGGCGCCGGCGCCTTCCAGCAGGCGGTCGGCCTCGCCGCGCGGGATGTGGCGGGTGGCGGCGAACATCATGTGCTCGAACAGGTGGGCGAAGCCGGCCAGGCCGGGCGCTTCGTTGGCCGGGCCGACGTGGTACCAGATGTTGACGGCGACGATGGGCAGGCGGTGGTCCTCGACCAGGATCACTTCCAGGCCGTTGGGCAGCACGGTTTTTTCGAAGGCGATGCGGGGCAGGGTGCCGTTCGCTACCGTGGCCGGGGCCGCTGCGGGCACCGGCGTTTGGGCGAGGGCCGGTAGTCCGGCCAGCGCCAGCAGGAGAGGAAACAGGCAGGGCAGGCGCGATTTCATGGACACTCCAGTCAGGTCAGGGGCACTTCAGTGACAGGCGCAGTGGCATGCTCAGTGACAAGACTCGCTGCCGCGGTCCGGCGCCGCCACGCCCAGCGTGGTGACCCGGGCCGACTCGACGAATTCCCAGTCGTAGCCATCGTCGCGCAAACGCAGGCGCAGCACGCCGGTGCGGCTGGCGTCGCGCACTTCACTGTTTTTGACTGTTAACAGGAACGGCGTCGGGTAGGCGCCGCCGGTGCCGACCACGAACTGGCGCATGCCGCGTGCATCCTTGCGGCCGTGCGCATCCTGCGGGGCGAAGCGTTCGTAGTCGTGGTCGTGGCCGGACAGCACCAGTTCGGCGCCGGCCTGCTGCAGCAGTTCCCATGCATCGCGCATGATGGGGACGCTGCCGTGGCCGCCGGAGCTGTACAGCGGATGGTGCCAGAAGGCCAGCGTGCAGCGCGCCGGGTGCGCGGCCAGGTCGTTCTTCAGCCATGCCAGCTGGGCCGCATGTTCGGCGGCGTGCTTGACCGGATCGAGGTTGCTGTCGAGCGAGACCACGTGCCACTTGCCCAGCTCGAAGCTGTAGTAGCCGCGCCCGGCGCGCTCGCCGAAATAGGCGAAGTAGGGGGCCGCCTTGGGCGTGTAGTACTCGTGGTTGCCGGGCGCCGGCCAGGTGCGGTCCTTGAAGCGGCCCCAGGTCGGCGCGTAGCAGTCGCGGAATTCCTCGGTGGCGCCGACCGGGTAGGTATGGTCGCCCAGCGTCAGCACCACGGCCTGCGGATCGGCGGCCAGCCCGGCGGCGACCGTGGCCGCGGTATCGGCAGCTGCCGAATACCTGGGATCGGGGTAGGCGCAGCGTGCGATGTCGCCCACTGCATATATAGTAAGAGGAGTAAAAGCCGTGTTGGCGCCGGATAGCGCCAACGCAGCGGCCGCCGCCGATAAAACCGGCATCCCTTACTCGATGAACTTGAGCAGCCCGGCCAGCGCATGCGCCACCGTCTGCTCGCGCACCGCCTGGCGGTCGCCCTGGAAGACCAGGCGTTCGGTATGGACGGTGTCGCCCTTGGCCCAGCCGAAGCAGACCGTGCCGACCGGCTTGCCCGGCACCGCACCCGACGGTCCGGCGATGCCGGTGGTGGAAACGGCGATGTCGGCATTGCTGTTGGCGACCGCGCCCTGGGCCATCGCGCCCGCGACTTCCTCGCTGACCGAGCCGACCTGCGCGATCAGGGCGCCGGGCACGTCCAGCATCTCGCTCTTGGACGCATTGGAATAGGTCACGAAGCCGCGTTCGAACCAGCCGGTCGAGCCGGGAATCTCGGTGATCGCCTGCGCCACGCCGCCGCCGGTGCAGGATTCGGCCGTGGCCAGCATCAGGCGCTTGGCTTCGAGGGCACGGCCGACGCGCGCGGCCAGGTCAAGAATATCGTTCGTCACGTCATTTCTCCATCGCTGCAGTCTTCGTTTCATTCTAGCGCGCCTGGCCCGCGCACGGCGCTAAAATATTAACTGCAAGCCATGCCTTGCCCGATCCGGATGGCATGCCGTGCGACATTATGGCGGGCCGGGCTGCTATGCTGCTCGTCGGCCCGGCTCGTCCGCGCACCTGTTTTTGACGACGCATTTTGACCATTCACCGAGCATTGATTCCGCATTGACACCCCCCATGATCCGGCGCCGTTCGATCCGCGAAAAGCTGGTCACGATCGTGATGTCGACCACGGCCGCGGCGCTGACGGTGTCGCTCGGGCTGGTGGTCGCCTACGACTTGCGCAGCTACCAGCGGTCGCTGCAGAACGACCTCGCCACCCAGGCCGAGCTGGTCGGCCACATGACATCGGCCGCGCTGGCCTTCGACGACCCGCGCCTGGCGCGCGAGAACCTGTCGCTGCTGCGCACCCGGCCCTCGCTGCGCGCCGCCGCGCTGTACGACGAGCAGGGCGCCCTGTTCGCCTGGTACGTGGCGCCGGGCGAACCCGCCACCTTCCCGCCCAGCCCGCGCAAGGAAGGCCGCGGCAAGGAAGGCGACGACCTGGTGCTGTACAAGCCGATCAAGGAAAACGGCGAGGTGCTGGGCACCGTCTACCTGCGTTCCGAAAACCTGCTGGTCGAGCGCATGCGCGACTATCTGCTGATCGCGGCCGGCGTCGCCCTGCTGGCGCTGCTGACCGCCTGGCTGCTGGTGCGCCGCCTCGGCCACACCATCACCGCGCCGATCGCCGCCATCACCGGCATCGCGCGCGACGTGGTGGCGACGCGCGACTATTCGCGCCGCGCCCCGCGCATCAGCGAGGACGAGGCGGCCGACCTGGTCGATTCCTTCAACGCGATGCTGGCCGAGATCGAACTGCGTACGCGCGCGCTGGAAAGCTCGAACCGGGAAATCGCGCGCGAGGCCCAGGAACGTGCCCGCGCGCGCCAGGAAGTGATGCGCCTGAACGAACAGCTCGAGCAGCGCGTGCACGAGCGTACCATGCAGCTCGAACTGGCCAATTCCGAACTCGAGCTGGCGATCGAGGAGGCGCGCGCCGCCAACCTGGCCAAGTCGGCCTTCCTGTCGTCGATGAGCCACGAGCTGCGCACGCCGCTGAATGCGATCCTCGGCTTTGCCCAGATCCTGTCTTCGAACGCGATGCCGACCACGCCGGAACAGAAGATGGAGTTCTCGAACCACATCCTCAAATCCGGACGCCACCTGCTGACCCTGATCAACGAGATCCTCGACCTGGCCAAGGTCGAGGCGGGCGCGCTGACGCTGTCGATGGAAGCCGTCGGCCTGGGCGAGGTGCTGGCCGAATGCCGTACCATGATCGAGCCGCTCGCAAGCACGCGCGGCATCCGCGTGCTGTTCCCGGACGGCTGCTTAGGCGTGCAGCTGCGCGCCGACCGCACCCGCCTCAAGCAGGTGCTGCTGAACCTCCTGTCCAACGCGGTCAAGTACAATCGCGAGGGCGGGGCGGTGGTGCTCGACTGCCTTGACGCCGGGCCGCGGCGGCTGCGCCTGTCGGTACGCGATACCGGCATGGGGCTGGAATCAAGCCAGGTGGCCGCGCTGTTCCAGCCCTTCAACCGGCTGGGCCAGGAAGGCGGCACCCAGGAAGGCACCGGCATCGGGCTGGTGGTAACGCGCCGCCTGGTCGAACTGATGGGCGGCGAGATCGGCGTCACCAGCAGCCCGGGCGTGGGCAGCGTATTCTGGATCGAACTGGGAATGGAAGGGGCGCCGCCGATTGCGGCAGGTGTCCCTGCGTTGCCGCAGGCACACGTGCCGCAATCGGCGGCGCCGGCTGCAGGGGAGGCAGGGGCCGATGCGGACAGCGGCGGCGAACCCCGCCTGGTGCTGTATATCGAGGATAATCCGGCCAACCTGAAACTGGTGCAGGAAATCGTGCGCTTTCGCCCCGACCTGCGCCTGCTGTCGGCGCCGGACGGCCATGCCGGCCTGGCGCTGGCGCGCAGCCAGCATCCGGAGGTGATCCTGATGGACCTGAACCTGCCGGGCATGAGCGGTTTCGAGGTGCTGGCGCAGCTGCGGCGCGACCCGGCCACCAGCGCCATCCCGGCGATCGCGCTGACCGCCAACGCCATGCCGCGCGACGTCGAGCGCGGCCTGGCGGCCGGATTCGACCGTTATCTCACGAAACCGATCGATATCGACAAATTCAATGAGGCCATCGACGGCGTGCTGGCCCAGTTAGGTTAAATGCATGATTTCGCTTTCCGACATCCGCCGCGCGCGCATCCTGATCGTCGACGACGAACCGGTGAACGTGCAGCTGCTCGAGTTCCTGCTCAAGACCACCGGCTACGAGCAGGTGTCGAGCACTACCGACCCGCGCCAGGTCGCCACCCTGCACCTGCAGCACGGCTACGACCTGATCATCCTCGACCTGCAGATGCCGCACATGGACGGCTTCCAGGTGATGGAAGCCTTGAAGCCGATGGAGCGCGAATCCTGGCTGCCGGTGCTGGTGGTGACCGCCGAGCCGGATAAAAAGCTGGCCGCGCTGGAAGCCGGCGCGCGCGACTTCATCGGCAAGCCCTTCGACACGGTCGAGGTGATGACGCGCATCCGCAACCTGCTCGAAGTACGCCTGCTGCACCGCGAATCGCGCGAGCACGGCGCCCGCCTCGAGCGCAAGGTGCGCGAACGTACCGCCGAGCTGCAGCGCTTCCGCGGCGCGATGGACGCCACCGCCGACGCCATCTTCCTGGTCGACGCCCACCACATGTCGATGATCGACGTCAGCGACGGCGCCTGCCGCATGCTCGGCTTTTCGCGCGAGGCGCTGCTGCGCATCGAGCCGGTGGCGCTGGGCCTGGCCGAACGGGCCCAGCTCGAGCGCTATGCCGACCCGAGCTCGGCGCCGCGCGAGCACGACATCGTCGAGACCGAGCTGCTGCGCTCGGATGGGCAGGGCGCGGTGCCGGTCGAGATCAGCTGGCAGCTGCAGCAGCTGGACGGCATGCGCATGCTGATCGCGGTGGCGCGCGACATCAGCGAGCGCCTGCACGCGGCCCAGCGCCTGAAGCACATGTCGAACTACGACAGCCTGACCGGCCTGCCCAACCGCACGCTGTTCTTCCAGACCCTGCGCGACGCCATCGAGCTGGCGCAGGATAAAAGCTGGCGCATCGCGGTGCTGTTCATCACGCTCGACCGTTTTAAGGTCATCAACGATTCGCTGGGGCCGGCGCTGGGCGACGAACTGCTGCGCCAGTTCAGCACGCGCCTGGTGCGCCGCATCCGCCTGCGCGACAGCGTCGGGCGCCTCGGCGGCGACGAGTTCGCGCTGATCCTGACCATGACGCGCGAGCAGAACGGCGAGGAAGCGGTGGCGGTGGCCAACGAGGTGCGCGAAGTGCTGCGCACGCCTTTCGACTTGCACGGCAAGCAGGCGCTGCTCACGGCCAGCATCGGCATCGCGATGTACCCGGACGACGCCCTCGATCCGGGCACCCTGGTGAAATATGCCGACGTCGCCATGGTGCGCGCCAAGGAAGCGGGCCGCGACGGCTTCCGCTTCTTCACCTCGGGCATGAACGTGCAGGTGCTGGCGCGGCTCGACCTCGAGCTGGCCCTGCGCGGGGCGCTGGACGGCGAGCAGTTCGAGCTGCATTACCAGCCCAAGCTCGACCTCAACACCGGCCGCATCAGCGGGGTCGAGGCACTGCTGCGCTGGCGCCGTCCCGGCTTCGGCCTGGTCTATCCGGCCGAATTCGTGCCGGTCATGGAAGACACCGGCATGGTGGTGCGTGTCGGGGCCTGGATCATCGACGAAGCCTGCCGCCAGATCGCGGCCTGGAACGCGCAAGGCGTGCGCGACGTGCGGGTGGCGGTGAACGTCTCCAGCCGCCAGTTCGTCGAGGGCGACCTGGAAGGGGACATCCGCGGCGCCTTGTCGCGCCATGGCGTCGACCCCGGCCTGCTCGAGCTGGAGCTGACCGAAAGTGCGCTGATGAGCAATGCCGAGCACACGATCCAGGTGCTGGGCAGCCTCAAGCAGCTCGGCATCCGCATCGCCATCGACGATTTCGGCACCGGCTATTCGAGCCTGGCCTACCTGAAGCGCTTCCCGATCGATAAACTGAAGATCGACATCGCCTTCGTGCGCGACATCACGACCAACCCGGACGACGCCGCCATCGCGCTGGCCATCATCAGCATGGCGCACAGCCTGCACATGCAGGTGATCGCGGAAGGCGTGGAGTCGCGTGCCCAGATGGCGCTGCTGCGCCGCCACCGCTGCGACGAGATCCAGGGTTTCCACTTTGCGCGTGCGCTGCCTGCGGCCGAACTGGCGAAGCTGGTGCTGGAAAACCGCGCCCAGCCGAGCCGCCCGACGGCGGACGACCGCAACATGCAGACCCTGCTGGTGGTAGATGACGACGTCAACGTGCTGGCGGCGCTGCACCGCCTGTTCCGGCGCGATAACTACCGGGTGCTGACGGCGGCCTCGCCGGCCGAGGGTTTCGATTTGCTGGCGCTGCACCCGGTGCAGGTGATCCTGTGCGACCAGCGCATGCCGGTGATGAACGGCACCGAATTCCTGAGCAAGGTGAAGGAGATGTACCCGGACACGATCCGCATCATCCTGTCCGGCTACACCGGCGTCGAGACCGTGCTCGATTCGATCAACCGCGGGGCGATCTACCGGTTTTATACGAAGCCGTGGAACGATGCCGAGCTGCGCGATAACGTGCGGCTGGCGTTCCGGCAGTACTGGCTGACGCATGGGCCGTATGACGACCGCAAGACGCCGCGGGATGATGAGGTGGCGTGATCAGCCGTTTGTGAAATGGTCCCATCCGTGCAATTGCATATGTAAAGGCGCGCCATCGCGATCGACCAGGCGTAGCCCTGCTTCCGCTTCGATCCGCCCGACGCGCGTGACCGCCGTTCCGCTTCGTTCGCCCGCCGCGGCGATCGCCTCGCGATGCGCCACCGGCGCCGTGAAACACAGCTCGTAATCGTCGCCGCCGGCCGCCGTGAAGCGCCGCCGCAGATCCAGCGGCTGGCGCGCCAGCACCGGCCCGGCCGGCAGGGCATCGGCGTCCAGCACCGCACCCACGCGCGACGCCGCCAGGATGTGCCCGAGGTCGCCGACCAGTCCGTCCGAGATGTCGAGCGCCGCATGCGCCAGCCCGCCTTCGGCCAGCAGCCGTCCCAGCGCCACGCGCGGCGCCGGCGCATGCAGGCGTGTAGCCGCCAGCGCGTGGGCATCGGTATCCAGCTTGATTTCATCGAGGCAGCCAGCCAGCGCCAGCCGCGCATCCCCCAGCGTTCCCGAGATCCAGATATCGTCGCCGATGCAGGCTGCATCGCGCCGCAGCGCCTGGCCAGGGGCCAGCTCGCCGAAGATCGTGATGCAGATGTTCAGCGGCCCCCTGGTGGTGTCGCCGCCGACCAGTTCGCAGCCGTGGGCATCGGCCAGCGCGAACAGCCCGCGCGAAAAACCGTCCAGCCAGGCCGGATCGGCGGACGGCAGCGCCAGCGCCAGCGTGAAACCGAGCGGCGCCGCCCCCATCGCCGCCAGGTCGGACAGGTTCACGGCCAGCGACTTGTGCCCGAGCTGGAAGGGATCGGTGCCGGTAAAGAAATGGCGGCCTTCGACCAGCATGTCGGACGAGACGGCCAGCAGCTTGCCGGGCGAGGGTGCCAGCAGCGCGCAATCGTCGCCGATGCCGAGGACGGTTTGTGGGCCGGCCGGGCGGGCACGCCGGAAATACTGTTTGATGAGGTCGAATTCGGAGAGCATGCCGGCATTTTAAATGCACTGTGCCGCCGCCGGCCCATCGATTGGGCGGTCCGTGATCCATGCAGCATGACTGTCGGTAAAAATACGTAGACGGCACCCCGAACCACTCTGCTAAAATCGTAAGCTCCCAGTCAGCAAGGAAGGCCAGCGAAGCATGGATGCGTCAATCGACAAAAAAGAAGAATTACGCCAACAACTGCGGGCTGCAGCGCTCGAATATCACCAGTTTCCTCATCCCGGCAAGATCGCGGTCACGCCGACCAAGGCGCTGTTGAACCAGCGCGACCTGGCGCTGGCCTACTCGCCCGGCGTTGCCGCGCCCTGCGAGGAAATCGTCAAGGATCCGGCCAACTCCTATAAATACACCGCGCGCGGCAACCTGGTGGCCGTCATCTCGAACGGCACCGCGGTGCTCGGCCTGGGCAATATCGGCCCGCTGGCCTCGAAACCGGTGATGGAAGGCAAAGGCGTGCTGTTCAAGAAGTTCGCCGGCATCGACGTCTTCGACATCGAGATCGCCGAAACCGATCCGGACAAGCTGATCGACGTGATCGCCGCGCTCGAACCGACCTTCGGGGGCGTCAACCTGGAAGACATCAAGGCGCCCGAGTGCTTCTACATCGAGCGCAAGCTGCGCGAGCGCATGAAGATCCCGGTCTTCCACGACGACCAGCACGGCACCGCGATCATCGTCGGCGCCGCCATCCTGAACGGCCTGAAAGTGGTCGGCAAGGACCTCAAGCAATGCAAGCTGGTGGTGTCGGGTGCGGGCGCGGCGGCGCTGGCCTGCCTCGAGCTGCTGCTCGACCTCGGCTTCCCGATCGAAAACATCTTCGTCACCGACCTGGCCGGCGTGGTCTACAAGGGCCGCACCGAGCTGATGGACCCGGACAAGGAACGCTTTGCCCAGGACACCCCGCACCGCACCCTGGCTGAAGTCATCCCGGGCGCCGACATCTTCCTCGGCCTGTCCGCCGGCGGCGTGCTGAAGCAGGAGATGGTCGCCAGCATGGCACCGAGCCCGCTGATCCTGGCGCTGGCCAACCCGAATCCGGAAATCCTGCCGGAAGATGCGAAAGCCGTGCGCAGCGATGCGATCATCGCGACCGGCCGTTCGGATTACCCGAACCAGGTCAACAACGTGCTGTGCTTCCCCTACATGTTCCGCGGCGCGCTGGACTGCGGCGCGACCACGATCACGCGCGAGATGGAAATCGCCGTCGTGCATGCGATCGCCGACCTGGCCCACGCCGAGCAGTCGGACATCGTGGCGTCGGCCTACGGCATCTCGAACCTGTCGTTCGGTCCGGAATACCTGATCCCGATGCCTTTCGATCCGCGCCTGCTGACCCATATCGCGCCGGCCGTGGCGAAAGCCGCGATGGATGGCGGCGTCGCCTCGCGTCCGATCGCCGACCTGGCCGCCTACGCCGAAAGCCTGCAGCAGTTCGTGTACCGCAGCGGCAGCTTCATGAAGCCGCTGTTCCAGGTCGCCAAGAGCGCGCCGCCGGAACTCAAGCGCATCGTCTACGCCGAGGGCGAGGACGAACGCGTGCTGCGCGCGGTGCAGGTGGTGGTCGACGAGAAGCTGGCGCGCCCGATCCTGGTAGGCCGTCCGGCGGTGCTCGAGCAGCGCATCGTGAAGTTCGGCCTGCGCCTGAAGCTGGGCGAGCACTTCGACGTGATCAATCCCGACTTCGACGAGCGCTACCGCGACTACTGGCAGACCTACCACCAGATGGTGATGCGCAAGGGCGTGACCCAGGACATGGCCAAGCTGGCGATGCGCCGCCGCCATACCCTGATCGGCGCCATGA
>Ga0308160_10004677_pt1 | contig 14537 bp, 26 predicted proteins | sample PhyFR1_FD_201036 | JGI IMG/M metagenome (GOLD analysis project Ga0308160, IMG submission 201036) | Phyllosphere microbial communities from UC Gill Tract Community Farm, Albany, California, United States - DLSLF.R1 | ecosystem: Host-associated > Plants > Phyllosphere > Unclassified | place: USA...
CTTCGGCGACCCAAAGGCGATTCTGCGGTCAAAGTCGAGCGTCGCTTGTACTTACGAGATGAAGTACCCCGGATCTCTCCACGCTTCAATCTCCTGGACCGATAGAAACCGGGTCGGCGGGTGGAGGGAAGAAGCGGTAGAAGCGGAGGAGTAACACGACCCGCGATCTGATTCCGGTTTGGAGGCGGGGATGTCGTCCAGTGTAGTGAGGAGGTTGTCCATGTGGGGAGGGCGTTCGCTAGGGGTTCAGTCCTGCGCGACGCGGGCCATGGAGCGAGGTATAAGTACTGGCTCGACCCGGCCCATCGGGATTCCCCCGAGCAAGGCGGTGTAGCCGTCTCATCCGCGACCGTTTGCTTGATGATGCTGTGTTGTGCGATTCAGTGGGTAGTTTAGCGCTTCAGTTGCGCCAGGTGTAGTAGATGCGGTGCCATGACTGCATGTGTCCGTTGGCGTGCTTGCGGGGAAGAGAGCGAGGAGAGCATCCATTCTTCGCGACGCATCACTGGGATCAACACGCGTTCCCTACCCCACCATCCAGCCGTCTCAGTCAGCAAGCCACGCCAACAACGATGTCCACTGCGCGCGATGAATGCGGTCGATGCATGTTATCGAAGGATGGAAGGTTGATCGAGAGAAGAAGGCGCAACTCGAAACCAAAGCCAACCAACCCCCGGCAGTCGCCGCAGTAAAGAAACCAAATGCATCCCAATGACCAGCGGTCATAACTACCCTAATAACTAGCTACGCCAGCTGCTCGACCCTAAGCGTCAAGACGGTGGACACCACCCTCGTGGAACTCGTCGACCTTCTTCTCGTCGTCGCGGGCCATGTTGGCTTCGGCGGCGTAGGTGGTGGACGGCTTCCACTTGGCGGAAGTTCGCGCGGTGGTCTCCTCGAGCATTCGGTCGACCTGCTCGAGCGAGAGACCCTTGGTCTCGGGGACGAGGAAGTAGGTGTAGACGAGGGCGCAAGTGCACAGACCGCCCCAGATGAAGAAGACTTTCGGTCCGAGGTCGCCCTGACCTTTACCCTTGCCGACCATGTAAGGGGTGATGACGGCGATGATGGTGTTCCAGAGCCAGTTGGAGGCGGTGGAGAGAGCGACACCTCGGGATCGGATCGGGAGGGGGAAGACTTCACCGATAAGGACCCAAGCCGACGGGCCCCAGGTGGAGGCGAAGAAGGCGATGGAGAGGCAGATGAAGGCGATCATGACCTTGACGTTGACACCGGTCGGGTTGATCGTACCGATGATGGCGACGATGAATTGACAACTGAGCATGCCGAGGGCGCCCCACAGGAGGATGGTTCGTCGACCGAACCGCTCGATCATCCAGAAGGAGATGGGCGTGGAGAGGACGTTGACGAGGGTGGTGATGAGACCGATGAGGAAAGGGTTGGAGATTGTGCCGAGTTGCTGGAAGAAGGTGGTTCCGAAGTAGAAGATGAAGTTGACACCGGTCCACTGTTGCATCATCTGGAGCGAAGCGCCGAGGATGGTTCGTCGGAGGTTCGAGCTGGGCTTCCAGATAGATCCCTTGAAGCAAGCGGCCCACGAGTTGAAGTATCCTCGGTCGGGGCACATGGCGGACTCGTACTCGTGGTTGGCGACGATCTCGGCCAACTCGTCGTCGATGTACTTGGAGTCCATCGGCTGGTCACGGACTCGGGCGAGGCATTGACGGGCCTTCTCCAGGTTGCCCTTCTTGACGTGCCATCGCGGGGACTCGGGGAGGATGAGGAGACCGACAAAGAGGACGAGGGCGGGGACGAACTGGATGGCGATGGGGATTCGGTACGAGCCAGAGTCGTTTCGGCCCTCGGTGGCGTAGGTGATGCAAGACGCGACGAGGAGACCAATGGTGATCATGAACTGGTAGCCGGCGATCATGGCACCTCGGACCTTGCGTGGGGCGACTTCCGACATGTAGAGAATGACGACGGCGGATTCGAATCCAACACCCAGTCCAGCGATGCATCGACCGGCGACCATGAGGTTGACACCGGTGGAAGCGACCTCCAAGACGACACCGACGGCGAACAAGATGCAGCCGCCGAGAATGGTGGTTCGTCGACCAAAGTAATCGGCACAGTCACCGGCGATGAGCGCGCCGATGCAGGTACCGGCGGAGAGGATGGAGGTGATCAAGGACTTTTCAGGCGCGGCGATTTGGAAGAGCTCGGAGGGGGTGGCAGGGGGAGGGGCGAGACCGGTGATCATGGAGACGTAGTACTCCATACCGAGGACACCAGAGATCCATCCGATGTCGTATCCGAAGAAGAATCCTCCGACTGGGGTTAGCACGGTAGCCAAACTGTAGCCAGAGTCGCAGCCATCGCCACGACCCCCCCGCCAAACTCACAAGCTGCAAAGGCACAGATCATGTACCCCTTGGCGGTGACCGGAGCCTCGATCCGGTCGATGTTGCTGGTTCCAGTGAGCATTGTGGGGATGTTGTTGTGGGTGGTCCAATGTCGATCACCCCCCTACCCCTTATATACCTCGACACGCGCTTGATCGCGCTTGCAGCACCACGGAGACCCACCATGTCGACCCGCACGGCGCTCTCGACCCCGGTTACGATCTGTAAAAAACGAAAACATCCGTCCAGGAACACGGGAATAGTCGATCTCGATCGCCAATAGCTATCTTGAGACACGCTCTCGACGCGGGATCTTTGGCGAATCGATGCCAGACGCTGTCCAGATCCGCGTGCATGTGACGTGAAACACGCGCTGGCGTGCTAGCGAGATGGTACGAACGGGAATTATTGCACTTGTGAACGGGAATTTCTCTCAGACATTCCCGTTCGACGTCTGAGGCGTTACCGGTGTTCGCCATGCCGCAAATGCCGGTGGGGGTTGTGCCCCTGCGCAAAGGCGATTTGGTATTGTCGAGCCAGACTAAATTGGTCGTGTGCTTTGGACAGGCTCGGTTATGGTGTACACCGGCGGGATGTTCAGTAACACAGGGACAGGGCGACGCCAGGGACGACGAGCAAAGTCTCAATTGCCGCGACGTGGCGAGCTGGCAATTGCCGCAGATCTCGGGTTTACGCAAGTGCTTGTAAAGGTTGCGTAAAAGCTGCATAAACATCTACAAATCGCTTCGTTCTGTATAATGCACACTGCTCAGCTCTCTCAGCTTGCGCGCGCTTTGCTCTGGCGTGACATCTCGCTTGGCGTCAGCCATGCCGGTCGGATCTTGCGACATCGCGTCTAGACTCACCTGGACCTCGCCCATCATCTCGAACCCGACCATGAATTTTCGCACAGACGCGCTGCGTAATAGTGGGGGGTAGAAATGGAAATGCACTTCTGCGGGGTTTGATTCGGCGTCGTTGGGCGATTGGGGCGGAAGGGGGCTTTGGTGGAGACCCATGGAATAGGGGAAGGGGCAGCTGGCGTCAGTGGTGTGGTGGGTTGGGGCAGTGGACTGATGGGGTCGGGCGTCGTGCAATGGGTTGGGCGTTGGCAATGGGCTGGGCGTTGACCAATTCCCCAATCCCCATCCCATGACTTTCACACCGACTCACTTGAACAAATTGTCGTAACGCACTAACGACGCCTTGAGCAGTCTAGCTAAACCGTCGCGTTCGGCCGGGGTTAGCTGCAGCAGTGACGGAATATGGCGCTTGTATTGCATGACTGTGGTTAGCGCGTCGACTCTAGTGCGGCTAGTCAGGCTCGCCAGCCCGACTCACTCAACAGCTCGTACGGCCATGTCGCCCAGAACGGGACCACCGCAACCCATCCCGACTCCTCGTCGATGCAGACTATCCGGTCTTTCTTCTCCACTTCGTACTGCGCGTACGACAAAAGCAAGTGCGATCCGTGCGTCTTGAGGTGGTCTGAAAACCGGGACAACTCGGTAAACGGCTCGTCGGGGACACTGGGGTCAGTTGGATTCGCGCGCCCAACTTACTATGTCATCGACCAGACCTGTCCGTGTGGGTGCGGCGCGGAACAGCCCATCATAGCGCCTCGGTTCTGGGGTAAGCGTCGCCCGATATCACACCTCCGAACCCACCTCGAAGATCTGGACGTAACCCTCGTCACCACCCTTGAGATCTTTTTGCATCTTTCGGATCGCTTCCCCTTCCTCTTTGTACACATCCTGCCATCCGTTGATCACCGCGACGATGTCTTCATGCGGCATACGGGCGAGAGTCAGGTCGTGTCGCGGGTGAAAGCACATGACCTTGCACCGACCATACACTTGTTGCCCGGTTGGATCGGCTTCGTCCTCGGCGGTAGGGGTGAGGAGCGCGGGGAAGTCGTTGTCGAAAGTCTGCCATGAGCTTTGCCACGGAGTTCAACCACCAAAGCCAGCCCGTGACCAACTCACAAAGACCTGCTTGTAGTCGGGGTTTGTAAACCCTCCCATCCGGTCGTTGCCTGGGCAGAGGTAGCATTTCGGGTCGTGAGCTGGCAAATCCGACACAATCGGCTCTTCCATCTGGCCCTGGGGTTAGTGAGGTTGTGTGACACACATACATTCCATGGCCGCTTGGTACGGTGGGGCGAGACCAGGACGTGTTTCGCGGTCAACTCGTTGACTACCGTCAGCACGCTCTACGTGATGCGCTGCACGCAGTACCCTCCACTCACAGCGTCGGTGCACCCCCTCGCCCGCGACGAGACTGTCAAAGTATCCCATAGTAGTGTAGATGTTGCGTGTGTGCTGTGTGTCAAGCCAAAGTCGACGTATCGCTGCACAGACCAACCCATGTCACCGCTGATATCTCGGTCGGCGGGCCGCGATTGGCGATGCATAACCCGTTGACACCCGCGGAAAAACGGGAATCTTGTCGATAATAGCTGTCGCTTAGTGGGGTAGGGTGGTGCAGGGTATTGCCCAAGGAGCAATAGCTACGGGACAACAGTCGGACGATTATCACATGGCTCCAAGAGATCCGACGTGAAAAATCCTCCGTGTCTCCGTCCGCCGTCCGGGATTTCTTCGTCGTTTACCTCTTTTCCGTCCACCCGCACCGATCGCACCGAGCTTCGGCCCGTGTCGAATAGTATGGTCCGCATGGGTGGGGGGTGGTGCAGTGCGCCGTTTGAGGCTAGAGAGCGACGTTTAGTTCGCTGATCGTTTCTTCCTCTTCAATCAACACCAAAATGGCCCAATCATCACTCAAGACATTCCGCGAGCTCGAGGAGATCTACCCGACGTACTCTGCGTGCGAGCGGGAGAGGTGGGTGTGGTGGATTACCTCAACTGACAGCAGGAAACGATGGCACAAGGTGATTCAAACTTTCAAACAGCGACATGGACAAGAACCGAGTCATATCGTCCGAGCGCCTGGTCGTGTCAACGTCTTGGGCGAGCACATTGACTACTCTCTCTTTGTAAGTAGCTTTGGGTGGACTGGTGCACCTCCTAATCCCAGCCCGTCATCCCCGCCGCTATCGAACAAGACATCCTCATCGCGGTGTCTACTTGGCAGTCGGATGTCCCTTCCGTGACCATCAGCAACACCTGCGCAAAGTACGCCTCGCGTGACGTCAACCTCGTCTCGCGGGACGGACAGTGGGTGGTCGATCAGGAGCTGGGAAACGACTGGGTGTCTTATGCCAAAGCAAGCATAGCCGAGGTCATCAGCAGGTCGTCCGAGCAGCCGGTGTCTATGCGGTGGTTGGTCGACGGGGTGGTTCCGGAAGGAGCGGGTTTGAGCGTGAGTAGTGGTTTGGCTCACGTTCCGGCGCACTGCTAACAGTCAGAGCTCCGCCGCGTTCACCGTATCCGCCGTGATATCCGCTCTCGTCGCAAATGGTATGACCGGCGGTGTCACGCAAAGCGACATTGTCCAGCTCGCGCTCAAGTCGGAGCACCGGCTGGGCTTGGTCAACGGCGGCATGGATGTGAGTTTATCACGCGGAACAACTAGATTATGTCGACTTCCCACTAACCCCAGCAAGCCGCATCCGTCTTTTGCCTCCCGGGCCAGCTTCTCCATCTCTCCTTCCACCCGGAATTCTCTCCCGCCATCCTCCCACTCCCCTCCTCCCTCGCGCTCGTCATTACCAACTCGCTCGAACCCCACGCACTCTCTGAATCCGCGCCCGAACGGTACAATCTCCGAGTGTTTGAAAACCTCTGCGCGGTCCGACTCCTTCTCAACGCTTGGCACGCCGAGGGCAAGGTGGTCCCGCAGTCAAAGGAAGAGGCCGAGCGGACGTGGATGAAGCAAGCGGCGGTTTACCTCGGGGAGAATCTTCAGCTGAGCGAGGAGGAGACGTATCGACGGCTGTTGGTGGATATCGAGCAAGTCCTCGGCGCCAACGGCAAAGCCGAGTCTGGATGGACGAGGGAGGAGATTGTCGCAGGGTCGGGTCTGTCAGAAGAGGCATTTGAGGAGATTTTCTGCCGCAACCTCAAAGGTGAGTCGGGGGGTGACTATGGCTGACCTCAGTCCGAGCCGACCGATTCCACCTGTACAAACGGGCAAAACACACGATCGAAGAGTCTGTCCGAGTGGTCGAGTTCAAGAAGCTGTGCGAATCGGCTCAAGGCGGCGCGCGGGAGGACACGCTGCAGGCTTACGGCGACTTGATCAACGCGTCACATGAGTCTCTGCGGGATTTATACGACTGCACCGTCGACAGCGTCGACCGATTGCAAGAGCTTTGTCTCGAGTGCGGGTCTTTGGGCTCGAGGCAGACTGGTAGGTTATGCGAACGGTTTCATACACGCCCACTAACAACAGGCGGAGGATGGGGCGGTGCGGTCGTCTCTCTCGTCCCGGTAGAGTCTGTCGGCGACTTCCTGGTCAAGGTCAAGGCAAGCTACCCGGCGTACAAGGGGTTGAGCGAGGACGCGTTGAACCAAGCGGCATTCGCAACAGCACCAGGATGCGGCGCAGGAGGTGAGTTCGATTCATTGCCCAGTCCAGCCTCAACTGACCCCAGCCATGCAATTGACAGACGAGTTCATTCGGTCTCTCGGCGAGTAGCTCCGCGTGTAGAATACCTTGTTGTACAAATGCACATTTAGCCCCGACCTATGACCCTATGACTATGACTATGACCCTATGACACTGTGACGCCCACTCTCCCCGCGGCATTGGCTTTCCCGCTTTCCCGTGTCGGCGCCGTGTGGGCTGCGGTTTCCGTCTGAACCGACCTAAACCTCCGACTGGAGCTAAATGGTCCGTGTCGGTAGATCGTGTGCGGGATTCCCGTTCGCTCGGTTTTCACATCACCACCTCGACGTACTGGACATTCCCGTTCGTGTCGCTGTTGGCGCGATGCAAATTCCCGTTCGCGTCGGCGCACACGTCGAGATTCCCGTTCGACATTCCCGTTCGGAGCATGCGGCGCGCAACGTGCTTGACAAGCGGACGGGTGGGGATTGAGGTTTTCCGACCGATGGAGCGGGCACATATACTCGGATGCATGGGTTTGCTTCTCACATTTTGACCAGCAACGACATTGACCAACAAAAAAAACACTCAATATGACCACTACTGAAACCCAACCCAAGGTTGGTGGTTGCCGCGATGACAACTGACACCAGCGCGTGCTCGTCACCGGCGGTCTTGGATATATCGGCTCTCACGTCGTCCTCTCGCTCCTCCTCACCGGGCGCTACCTCCCCATCATCATCGACAACTGCGCCAACGGCTACCCAGAGGCACTAAAGCGATGCACCGAGATTGCGCGAGCAGAGTTGGGGTATGTCATCGCGGTCGACCTGACTGACGACCAGCCCCAAAGCCCCCGAACCAGCCTTCCACCAGGTCGACCTGCGTAACCCGGACGAGCTCGAGGCCGTGTTCAAGCAGTACGAGTCGGAGGGCGGGATCTGGGGTGCAGTCCATCTCGCCGCGCTGAAGGCTGTTGGTGAATCCGCCGAGAAGCCGCTGGACTATTACCAAGTCAACGTCGCTGGATCGATTACTCTTCTCCAGGTGGGTCTGGCGGGCGGGCAGAGCTGATATCAGATGATGGCAAAGTACAACACCCGCGCGTTCGTCTTCTCCTCCTCGGCAACGGTGTACGGCACCCCTCCCGCCATTCCCATCCCGGAGACCTCCCCCATCCAAGCGGAATCAGTGTACGGCCGGACCAAGGCCATCGTCGAGGGCATCATCCAGGACACGTGTCGGGCGGGTCTGAGTTTGGACGAGAGCTCGGCGCTCAAGGCGGTGAGCGTGCGGTATTTCAAGTGAGTGCGCGAGGTGTTGTCTTGGACGAGACGTCGTTTTGTGCGAGACGTTGTCTGGCCCAAATTAACCCCAGCCCCGCCGGCGCCCACCCTTCCGGCAGACTCGGCGAAGAACCCCGCGGCCGACCGGGAAACCTCCTCCCGCTCCTAGCCCAAGTCGCCGTCGGACGCGTCAAGTCCGACCTCAAAGTGTTCGGCAACGACTTCCCCACACCGTGAGTCGGCACCATCACAATTGACCCCTCTGATCATAGTGACGGAACGTGCGTGCGTGACTACCTCCACATCATGGACCTTGCCAACGGTCACATCCTCGCGCTCGACGCGATCGACAAGCCCGACGGGATCTTCTCCAAGTGCACAGAGAAGGACGGGCTTTACCGCGCTTTCAACCTCGGTCGAGGTAAAGGTTTGAGCGTGTTGGACATGATCAACGCCATGGCCAAGGCGTCCGGTTTCAAGTACGAGTACGAGATTGTCGGGCGAAGGTGCGTGTTGCGCTCGGGCTTGTGTAACGTCGCTGACGGGCAGAAAGGGCGACGTGCCGGATCTCACTGCTGACCCGACGGCGGCGGAGAAGGAGCTGGGTTTCCTCGCGGAGAAGGGCCTGGAGGAGATGTGCCGAGATCTGTGGAACTTCCAGACAAAGCAAGCGAACGGATACGAGACTTCGTGATTGATTCGGCGCTGAGCCATGTAGACTTTAACGATGTATCGAGTGATTTTGCAGAGCTTGTCGGGTGGGTTGTCGTGGTGCTTGGATGACTGCAGGCGAAGCATGGACGCGGCTTGTTCTCGTTGCCACCATGATCGGTCAGCAGGGTTACTGATTCAGTCGCGGAACTCTCCAGCGCCTATCGATACGGGGCTCAAGATGTCTACCGTCTGGTGCGCTGGGTACTCTTGCTCACAAGACCAAACGATCACGGCATCCCGATCAAGATGAAGGGTTCGCTGCCTCGCTGTTCGCTCATTTGCCACTACGCAAGGGCAAAGAAACAACGCGGAGTCGTCGCGTTATCGCACGAACAGTCCCCAGACTGTGCTGCAGCCAAATGAGCCAGTCCACTTTCATCAAGGTCCTTTCCGGACTTCCCGTGCGGCCCAGTCGTGACATTTGAGCCATTGGCAAAAACACAGGACGATGCCGATCCCGAACTCTTGTCGGCTTCCGAATCGTCGTTCTTCGCCGTCTACCTTCAGCAAGAGCACCGCTGCCATGGAATGACCCGCGGACCAACGAAACAAGCGAACAAGCGCACACCGTAGAAGAGACCAGATGCATAGACAAAATAAACCACAACACTACCACTAGTGCACAATACCACCCTCACCAGCCGCCCTGGTGCGCTCGGCCGCCTTGAACTCGTCGACAATGGTCGTCTTGAACTTTCGGGCGGGGATCCTGTCCTCGAACAAGATGTCGAGCTCTCCGTAAGATCGTCCCTTTGGCTCGGGGAGACGGAAGAAGGTCCAGATGAGACCGAGGATACCGGTGCAGGCCCAGAGGAAGCCCGACTTCGGTCCCCAGTTCCAGGCCGATGGGTTGAGCATGTACGGGTTGAGGATGGAGACGACGAGACCACCCAAGTTGTACAAGTTTCGGGCGAGGACGACAGTCTTAGATCGGAGTCGGGTGGAGCCCATCTCGGCGACGAGCGAGTAGCAGACGGGGCCGACGGAGATGTCGTAGACAAAGGTGAAGATGATGAGGAGCGCGCCGATAGCCCATCCGGTCGATTCGGTTTGCTTCATTGTGCCGAGGATACCGGTGACGAGCATGATGATGACCAAGACGACCTGGCCCCAGAGGTAGAGATCGCGACGACCGAACGGCTTCATGAGGAACCAGGAGGAGATTGTTCCGATACCGCCGACACCGAACATGGCCAAGTTGAGCTGGGAAGCGGTTTCCGAAGCGAGACCGGCGGATTCGAAGAAGTAGGTAGCCGTTCCCATGAGCGGGGAGCCGGAGATGGTTTGGATGAGCCAGACGACACAGGCAATCTCGGTTCGTCGTTTGTTGACGCCCTTGAAGCAGTCGCGGAAGGACACTCCGACCTCGTTCTCCTTCTCCAGCTCGTTGGTGTGGTGCATCATGGCGACTTGCTGCTTGGCGAATCCGGGCTCGGTGTTGTGGGTGAGTCGGTCGATGGCGCGTTCGGCGTCCTCGAATCGTCCCTTGCGGGTCAACCACCAAGGCGATTCAGGCGCCAGAAGGATACCGATGAAGATGGGGATGGGCCAGAACCATTGAACGGCAAAGTGGATCTTGTAAGCCCATTCGGTCTCGTTCTTCTTGAGCGCCAAGTTGACAGCTGAGCAGATGATTTGGCCAAAGACCCAGCACAAGTTGACGTAGGTGGTCAAGAACGGTCGAATTTGAATCGGCATGACCTCGGCGGCGTAAGACACGGTCATGGTCTGGAAAGTGCCCCAGGGGAAACCGAGCAGGATGTAGGCGGACAGGAGCATCGGGAGGTTGACGGCGAAGAACTGCATGAACAAGAGACCGGTGAGCGCGATGACGGCGACGAGCATGGTAAGTCGGTAGCCGAATCGCTCGGAAGCCCATCCAGTGACTTGAAGACCGAGAATCTGACCGACTTGGCATCCCGCACCAAGACCGGTTTGCCATTTGGCCGAGATTTGGTACCTGCCCGACACCGGGTCGAGGAAACCGAACCGCTTGGCAAACGGCTGGTTGGCGTAGAACTGACCGAGCAAAAGCGTGTCGTAGCCTTCCATGATGATGGCGCTGGGATTAGCGCGACTCGAGCACACCGCGACAAGACTCACGCGGAGAAGACGACAGAGTAAATCACACCCCATCGGTATCGACTAATGGCGTCTCGCACCGAAGAGTCCTTTTGCCCCTGGACAGCTTCCGACGCATCGTGGATATAAGTGTTGTAATCCTTCGAGATGATCCCCTCGTCGCCGCCGTGGGGGAGCGACTCGATGTGGATGTTGTTCTCCTTGAGATCTTGCTTCTCTTCGTAGTGTTGAGCCATGTTGGTGTGTGTGGATGGGGAGGAGAAGGCGGCCGGTGTGGTATATATGCATTTACGGTCGGCCGGCTCTCGAGGTCCCCGGAGTCGCCCCTGCTCGTCGGGGCCTCCTCGGCGGTGGGCGGTAACGTTTTTTTGGCTTCAAACTCGCGCGTGACGATCGCCGGAGACTCCATCACGTTGAGGCCGCACGGCGAAATCACGACAAGTTGCGTAAACGAACGCTCGCCGGGGGAACTTTCGGAGGGGGTCGCGGAGTCGTGGGCGTTGGGTTTGGTGAGTTTGGGTCACATGTAAGACATTTCGGCGAAGTTTCGGCGGGAGCAGAGCTTGGTATTGGCTTGGACAAGGGGAGTTGGCAAGACTCGCAGCCAGATCTCGGACAGACTTCGGTCTGGACGTATCGTATTTACGGCGTAGACGAGCTGTGCCTGGGATGAATCTGCCTGAAATTACGGCCTTGACCAGACTCGAGAGATCTCGCCACGCGTCGCGGACTGGTCTGCGCGTGACCCACCGAAGCTGCGCCGCTATCGGCGTTGATCTGCGGGCTGACATCGGCTTGAGGTGCACTTTGGTCTGTGCCTGCGGGGACAGTATGGATCGACAGGAAAGACGTCGGCGAGGACCCCACGTGAGGGTCAAACCGTCGTGCGAGAATAGACAGATGGGCGAATTATGGAATTCCTCGGTAAAAGCAATCATGCATCGGTACGACTTCGATCGGACTAGCGCGCGCGGCTTTTTGCTTTGGTTTTCCGGCGCCCCGTGGCGCACAGGCGGGCGCCGGCGGGTGCGTTTGCGCAAATGCCTCCGGCTAGGATGGTTTGGCGCAAGCGTCGGCCGCGAGATTTGGCCGAACTCGACGCGGTGGGCGTCGAGAGGCATGCCCCTCACTTGAGCGCAAAGTCTCCGTTCAAAGCACCACTTTGACCATACGACTTCCGACCACTCGCACCGTCGGGCACATGCAGCCGCCTATCTATCCTTCCAGCCGCGAAGAGTATCAAGATGCAGACGTCGATCGTAAAGTTGAAGCAGTAGAACGCCGCTTTCGAGTCCCACCATGCTGGATTCGTCGCGAGCCGAGCCGGAGCCCACGTCGTGCCGCACCGGAACCCAGCTTCGACCGTGGCGAGGGTAACGGAGAGACAGAGTATGATGAGTTTACCGTGCCACGAACCGCGTCCGAAAGGGTCTTTTACGCCGTGCGCGCGTTCGCTATACGCGGCTATGGCGAGAAGTAGAGCCGAGCCAAAGGCGATGACGAGAAAGTATGTCTGTGCGAGCCGCGACACCACCTTGGAAGCGGTCTGCACGTGGTCCAGGGTGGGCTTCTTGACACGTAAGACGATGATGACGATGAGGGGGAGGATCAGGCCGAGAACGAGCCAGAGAAAGCATTTGTTCGCGATCCGTAAGACCGGATGCCAGCCTACACTCGGGGCCGAGCTCCGGACCATCCGCCATGAGAGGAGGTTGTTGATTATGTAGACGAGGAGGATACCGGCGTTGAGGAACACGCTGGCGACTAGCGCTATATCGACGTCGGTCGGTCTCGCCGCCCATACGATGCGGAACACACATGCGGCGATCCGGGACATGGTGAAGCCAAAGCAGAAGCCGTTGAACAAGAACTTGTGTCCGCGCCGGCGGTTCGCCTGAAAGATTGTCATGTGCGTGCTAGCGAGCGCGACGAACATGGCGAGGAAGACGGCGCAGATGGGCACGTCGACCCCGACAGTTGGTACGCCTCCGACTTGCGCGGTGGCCTGTCGTACCGTCGACATGGTTGGTAGTATAGACGGGGGTTGTTCGAGAATGATATTCCATACACGAGTCTGCAATGCAGCAGATCTTATACTTGTCCTGCCAAGTAACAAAGCCCGAGCTCACCAGTCAATAACTTGTTTGCGAAGAAGGCCGGTGCCCGAGGTGACGTAATTTGGCGCCCGCTTCGGAGGTGTCGATGATCACTTGTAGCCCCCGAACGGGATCTTCGACGCTTCTTGGGTCTGTCACAGCATCCAGGCCTCGCACATTTAGCACCGATGCATGGACATTGATGTCGAAGCAAAGCTAAGCTTCCAGTCTCATCACGGGACCACTTCCAGCGAGCGGGAAGGCACAGTCCGGGTTGAGGGCTAGCGCGTTGAGCACATCTAACGCGGCACTGTGGTCAGTATCTTTGGCCTGAGACTCACAGTTGCGCATGGTCAGTCGAGACGGTGAACGGCCCTTCCCAATTACGGCCAAACTTGCGCGGATGGGTATTGTCGTCAGAGTCGAGATGGGAGAGCGCGTAGTATTGGATGTTGACGTATTCGGTGATCGCGGTGGCGAGCTCGGCGTCTTGTATCCATGGCACCGACTTTTGCAGATACCGGATCAAGATCGACTTGAAGCCGATCCCGTCGTCTGATTCCGAGACATCCCCCCTGCCCTCTTTGATGATACCTTGGGCGTTGTTCCACGGCGCGTTTGGAGCCAGCGCCTTTTTTATCGCCACTGCCGCGAGCTCAGTCGCGGTGGAGTTATGGGTCAGGTAGCCCAGCTGCGCGTTCAGCGCGATATACAGTGCTTGGTTATCTGCCATCAGCCGAGCTCAAGACGGGCACGAGACGATTCGCGTACAGGTAAACTTCCAATCCGTGATCTGACAATCCTTCCCGTCGATATTGTCAACCAAATACCCGTCGTTCGCTTTCATATGCAGCTCGAGCCATTGAGCGGAGTCGTACGATCGATCGCAGTATGACATGTCTTTAGTCACACGACACAGATCTGCCCCGAGCAGCGCAAAGTTGCCGGTCGACACGGCGTTGACGCTGGAATGAGCGGCGGGGTTGAGCGTAGTAGGTTGTGGGTTTCCGCCATTCACCCAGTCTACTTCAGCTCGGCCGGTCGGGCAAACTCACAAACACCCCCGAGCATACTCTTCCCATTACAAGTGCTGGAAATCTTATTGTCGGGGTTCTTCACCCCCTCGAGCCAGCCCTTCGCCAGCACCTCTCGAGTCAATAGTCCATGCGTTTTGATGAACTGCCGCGTTAGCAACGCCAGCCAGGAGCTCACATCGTAAGCCCCCTTCGCCCGGGTGAGGAACACCTCATCCCCATACGCCTCGTACGCTTGGACATTTGCCATTCCGGCCCAACCGATATCGTCGTTGTAGTAGTTCACCAACGGCACCTTCCACACCTCATACCCACCCCCTGGACTCGTCGCCAGGCGATCTTGCGCTTGCTTGACGTCGGTGTTAAAGTCTCGCTTGCCGCGTTGGAAGTCCCACCGCGCGACGCTGGTCCAGGCGTTCTGAGCCGTCCATCCGCTTCCACCATACGACT
>Ga0308160_10004679_pt1 | contig 14530 bp, 14 predicted proteins | sample PhyFR1_FD_201036 | JGI IMG/M metagenome (GOLD analysis project Ga0308160, IMG submission 201036) | Phyllosphere microbial communities from UC Gill Tract Community Farm, Albany, California, United States - DLSLF.R1 | ecosystem: Host-associated > Plants > Phyllosphere > Unclassified | place: USA...
TCCCCCGGATTCACCCTATCCTTTTCGAATTCAGACCGGAGGCGTCGGGTTGGATTCGAAAAGATGTTGTGGGGATTCGAAATCAGCTGTGAAGAATCGTAGAACTCCATACCGGTGATTGGTTGACGCGGAGGAATGAGGCTGGGAGCCTTTGTAACCTCCCGGGGCTGTCAGGGGGCTCGAGGCAGGGCATGAGGTATATATGCAGACCAGTCAAGAAAGGTTTTCGCCCATCTTCTTCCACATACCTCAACTTCACTATGTCTTCCCTACCACAGCTCAATCGACAAGATTCCGACACCTCCGAGTGGACGGACGCCGAGAAGAACGACGTCAAACATCTAGACCAAACCCGAGTTCCTCAGACCATCACCGAAGAGGATGAGGGAGGAAACGTCGGTCTCGCTGCTTACGAGCGATCCAAGGAGCTTGGAGAAATCGTAAGTTTCTAGGTGTCTCTTCGCTGACATCCAGACTCCCGAGACGAACAAGAGGATCCGAAAGCGAATCGACATGTTCCTCCTCCCGCTTTTCCTTATCACCCAAACTTTGCAGTACCTCGACAAAACTGCCTTGAATTACGCCAAGGTCTTTGGAATGGAAAAGGCCATGGGTATGACTGGTAACCAGTTCTCTCTCGGAGCCGCAATCTTCTATATCGGTTACATGGTGGCTCAGCCCGTATGGTCATACCTCCTCGGTCGATACCACGCTGGCCGAATTCTCGGTGGTTCAGCTTTCGTTTGGGGTGTCCTCGTCCTCGTCATGGTCTGGTCCAAGGATTTCTCTCACGTCATGGTTACTCGATTCTTCCTCGGTGTCTTTGAAGCTGCCGTTACCCCTGGACTTTCCCTCATGACTGGTTGGTGGTACCGACGAGATGAGATCCCCCTCAGGCAAACTATCTGGTACTCTGCTATCGGATGGGGAGGTATGATCGTGAGTCCGATATGCCTTGGTCTGTGAATGCAAGCTGATGCTACAGGGTGCTTTGATGGCTGCTGGTATCGCTCCTCTCAGCGACACTCCCGTGGCTCGATGGAAGGTAGGTTCTTCGATACTCCCCTTCATCACATTGGCTGATTCTTCAGTTGATCTTCTACATCCTCGGAGCTATCACCATGGTTCTCGGTGTCTGCCTCTTCTTCTTCCTTGCCGATGGACCTTCTACCGCCAAGTGGATCAAGCCCGAGGACCGACCAATGGCCGTTCAGCGAGTCGCCGCATCCGGTGTCGGTGTCAAGACCACCACCTTCAACTGGCAACACGGAATCGAGGCCCTCAAGGATCCTAAGAAGTAAGTCTCTTCCACACCTCATAGGAGCATCGCTGACTGTCTAGCTGGCTGTTGAGTAAGTGACCCCTACCATCTACGCGAAGATCGATTTTCGGGAAAATCATTTTTTTCCAAAATCGAAATTTTGCCACCTCAATCTTTCTACCTTTTCTTTTGCTAACGTCGCAGCTATCGCCATGTTTGGTTCTAGCGTGCCTAATGGCGTCCTCACCAACTTCAGCGGGTCTATTATCAAGGGATTGGGCTTCTCGACCATCAACGCAGCCCTCCTCGACTGTGCCGGTCGATCCCTTCAAGTTATTTCACTTTTGATCGCCGGTATCGTTGCTACTCGATGGAAGAACACCCGTCTCCTCATGATGACTGTCGGTAACGTCATCTGTGTCTTTGGTACTGCCTTGATGGCTTTCCTTCCATTCACCCACGCCATGATCTGGCCACGATTGATCGGATTCTGGCTCGTCAAGTAAGTGGAAAATTTCTCCGACATTTCCCCGGCGGTGTTCCATGCTGACAGTCGTAGCTGTCAATCTATCGGTTTCACTATTGGTCTCGTCATGGTGTCTTCCAACATTGGTTCCTACTCCAAGCGAATCGTGACTTCATCATGTATCTTCATCGCCTACTGTGTCGGTAACATTGGTGAGTTGATTTCTATCTTTTCGGAGATCTCCGAAACTTGAGCTAATCCACCAGTCGGCCCCATGACTGCCCTAGCTGAGGAGGCTCCTCGATACAACACTGCTGCTTACTGCATGATGGCCGGTTACATCCTCAAGACCATCTGCCACGGTCTCCTATGGTTCTACGTAAGTTGCGACGTTATTGAGGATTTTGAATATCGCTGACTCTTAGATGTGGAGGGAGAACAAGGTCCGAGACAAGAAGTACGGTCCTGCCGATGCCGTCAAGTCTGCCGATGCTGGTATGCGAGGAGAGACCGAGCGAACCAACATCAACTTTAGATATGTCTTGTAAGCTTTTAGAAAAGCGAGCTGTAAAAAGGGAAATGGGCTAGATTCGTAGTACAGGGTATTTGCATGCATCATACATCGATAAACATTATCAAGAAAAGCATCATTTTGTGCGATCGTACTCAACCTTGAGCGTTTCCACCTGTCCCTCACCCTCGCTGTCCAATACTTGTCGGAATACATTGCTAGCCCTCGATAACATTTGGCTTGATTTCGGCCTAGTCTTGAATCCCTTTCCCTCATGCATCTCCGAATAGTTCAAGATCCATCCAGTCATCGACGGGAGCATGGTATCGTTCATGAGATACGTGGATCCGGGCATCGACGTACCATTCTGGACAAACTTTACGTCAAGCTTGCCAGCCAGATACGGATCAACCATTTGCTTCATGTCGCGGAAGATTCGCATACATCGGAGATGCATTGAGACGTAATCGAAACGGATGGAAGTGGTTTCCAGTTGGAGTCCTGTTTCCAGAATGGACAATAGCTGTATGATCGAGAACTTGGCAGCGCGGTGCTTTTTCTCCTTCCTGTATTCGCGTCGACCAGACTTTCGACCGTTTCCGATGTTTGGGAATCGGTCTTCGCGAGCATCGAGATCGCGTAAGAGCTGTTCGATAGCACTCATGTCGTCCCGCACATCGATTCTGCTGTGTTCGTGGAAGTTGTCTTTGAAGATTGGAAGGATCTGGGTCTGGTCTCCGAACACCTCGAACCCGGCTTTGCTATTGCAGTCGCAACCGGGACCGCAGACCATGACCGCATCGCCTTCAAACATGTGGTTTGAGAAGTCGGCGATGTTTTGGCAAGCGATGAATGATTCGTGAATGGTTGAAGGTACGTTTCCTCCAAAAGTCTGTTCTGTACCGTGCAGTTGCAACACAAGGTCCATATCGGGCCAAGCGGGCAATGGCTCCTTTCCAGTTGGTTGACCGGAATGTCGACAAGCCTCGTAGAGATGGGCAGCTGATTGTATCGAGGCGAAAGTGTTGGCGAGTGCCATGCCAGTGTCTTGATAGGCGATTTGAAGGCGGAAGACTGACAGACCACATAGTAGGAGATGGCGCTGGAAGATGGGGCAGCCCGTGGCAATAAGATGCGCAGTCATGCTGGCTTGTGTGAGCAAGATGTCAACGATGTTGTCGTCATGGTCCCCCCATCGGAAATGTGGAATTGTGCCTTCGATTGATGGTCTTTGCGACAAGGTATCGATCATTCGTACTATCGTTTCGTGAAGATACTGGCGACCGCGGCTAGTGTCGGAGCCCAGGATGAAGTTTATGTCCATGTGGATGCGCATTGCAAAGGTGAGGTGGAATGATAGTTCCTTGGTCCTTATGAATCGGTCGATCAAACGTATGCTAGCATCCGGACTGAAAATGTAGTCGGCCTGGGAGGCTAGTCCCACAGCAAAACCCAGCAGGAAGCCAATGTGTGTAAACGCATCGGAGGAAAGGATGTGATACTGCTGCCACCTCGAGCGAAACGACAGCTTTCCGAGAGCTGCATCGGGATCATGATTTCCGTATTGACTAGATATGGGAAAGGCTGACGGGCCCGAGTCGAGCTTGTCGGCCAGATCGTCACAGATTTGAACAAGGGGAAGCATCATGAAATCGTAAAGCCTCCCCAGCTCGATATCTTGGTCGTCGACGAGGTCGAAATTCGGGATATCGGTATGGAGTTGGCCTGTCTTGTGTCCTCGGAGTAGTTCGAATGTCATGCTGACCATCTTTTGGAAATTGTTACCAAACACCGGCGTGACGCGCCTCATGAGTTGGTCGTGAGGTCTTTGTAGTATCTCGATGGCTGTATTCGTGGTGACAGACGCGGTGATGAGATCGATTTTGCCCGATTTGTAATCCCTCCAGAGACCCCCAAGATAGGCTCTGACCCTCTCCATATCCCCAAGGAACATGACTATCGCACTGATTGCCTCCATGACAACCAGCTCGGGCTCGAAAGACATGTTCGGAATGGAAGTAGCAACTCGAGGAATGTCGATATCGGGAACATCCTCAGCGTTGTCTTCTGACTCGTCGGATGGAAGCTCGGTGAAATGATTTTGGGTGGATACGGGAGTCGATGGATTCAACTTCGAGTTGATGCGCTCGAAGATACCGCGGATCTTGACGAGTATCCCAATAAAGTACTGGTGAGATTTGTCACTACTCTCTGATTCTAACGTAGGGGCGAATCGAAGAGATGCTCTGAGACGAAGGCTGATGCAACGTTTCAGAATGCGAATGACTTCGAGCGGGATGGCTGCGCCCTTATCAACGATGAATTGGACGACCTCGAGGTAAAGCGATAACTTGAGTGTGTATCGCCCGGATAGTCCAGAGCTTGGCAGTTCCTGGGCGAGATCTACAAGTAAGCTCAGTTCAGACCCGAGGTAAAGATTTACCTGGTTCCTTGCTTGATGCTGCTTTCTTCTCCTCCCCGTCCACGCATCCGCTTCCCATCTTGCTCCTCAGTCCTTCTTCTTCGTGAGCTTGAGACACTTCTGATGATCAGCACTCGATTACCAGTGAAGGGATGGCTACTTACCTTGTAACACGCCTGACATCCCGTTCCCATCGTTCACTCCTGGTCCTCCTACCAACTTGCCAGCTTGTCCTCGACTTGCATGATCTCCAGAAGCATCTGAGAATCAGCCTTTTGGACCCTGAGCCGACATGACTACTTACCCAGCGGAGCGCCTGATGAAGCGGTCTCGTCATCCTTTCCCAACCCTTCGCGTGCCAACTGGGCCAGCTCCTTTGCTCGAGCCTTCTTCCTAGCATTCTTCTTGGATGCGGCCGATTGTACTTTGATCTCTACATCCTCTGCATCCCCACCGATCTCTTGATCAAAATTTGAAAGAGGGTAACCATGGAGAATGGCGGTCTGAGCCAGCCAAGTTGTCAATTGTTGAGTATCTCGTTTATATTGCTCATATCGAGATCGTATGACGGGTGCCATGGTCGAAATTGGAGTTGGGTAAAAGCAGTACTCTCAGTACAATGGTAAGTATGCCAGTATGGCTTGATGAAGTGTGATAGAGTGTTGACATCGTTTGAGGAAACACGACCTTGAGAAGTATAGAAAAGAAGCATGCTAGCAGTTGACCAAAAGGGATAGGGAAAGACGAGGCTTGACACATACGCCTATATTTAAGGCGCACTGCATCTTCCTTCGCATCTACCCTGCATAGTCTTAGGGGTATACTTCTAGGAAAGATAGCACGACACGGTTCCGATATGCTAATGCACGCAACATAGATCGCGTCTAATCATACATCAAGCATGGAGCCTATCATATCGATTGCTCTCATCTCTTTCGGTCCTTTTCAATCTTGATCGTCTCCTCTCGTCCAGCATTCTTGATATCCAGGATCTGCCGAATCTCCATGGCAGCGTTCATCAAGAGACGACTCTTGCTCATTCCACCGTCGCGCTTGACACCGGTCACCTTCTCCGTCTGGCGGAGTCCAAGAGCGGCAAACATGAAGATCCAGCCTGTAATCTGAGGAAGCTGAGAATCGTCTTCGAGGAAATCGGGTCCAATCTTGCCGGTAAGATATACTTCGGATACTGCTTTGACTTTGCGGAATAGGCGTAGGCAACGAAGATGCATTGATATGTAATCGAATCGAATGGAAGTTGTTTCGACTTGGAGACCTTTCTCTAAAACAGAGAGCAGCTGGGTGAGCGAGAATTTGGATCCTCGATGGTTCCTCTCCTTTCTAAACCCTTTTCGCTCTGATTTCTTGACCGAAGCCGCCAGATCCTTGATCTCACCAGCTTTAATATCTCGCAGCAGTCCCTCGATCGATTCGATATCGTACTGGACACCGGTAGTGACATCCACGGTAAACTTTCGGCGGAACATGGGAATAATCTTGGTCTGATTTTGGAAATGCCGGAATCCAGATTTAGCCATCAGTTCGGGATTCCTAGGAGCGCGGTATCGGGAAGCAGTATCGGTGAACACGGCTCGATTGGCGCCGACGGCATCGGTCGAAAAGCCCGCTACGAGCTGGTAGGCGCTGTTGGATTCGTCGATAGTTTTCGGTATCTTCCCACCAAAGGCTTGCTCTTTGCCGTGGATGTCGAGCACAAGCTCTATATCTTGCCATTCGGGCAGTGGTTCTCCAGGTAGCGATCCGGAGTGTCGACATGCCTCATACAAATGAGCCGCGTACATTATTGATGCCCATGTATTGGACAACTTGAAGCCGATATCCTGGTACTCCATTTGTAGTCGAAAGACTAGAAGTCCACAGAGCAGTGGGTCCCGCTCCAACAACAGCCAGTTGGCGTTCCCGCATCCGGGCCATCTTTTAAGTTGACGGAGATCGAACTCGGCGAACCATTTGGCTTCCACGATGAATCGATCGATGATCACTTCATTGTGGCTGTCCCAATTTCGTGGTGGATCGGACCCTTCGACCGATGAACGCGACTTTAGGCATTTGACCATATTTTCCGCCGTGTTATTCAAGAGTTGACGTCCTCGATTGGCGGCAGGACCGAGAGTAAAGTTGATATCGATAAGGACTCGCATGGCGAACGCGAAACGGAACGAAACTTCTTTAGTCTTGATAAACTTGTCCGTCATCACTAGCGTTTCGTCGACGAAGAACATGTTGGCACCCTGTGGCGATCCTGAAATTGGAAGAGGGTTGGGTAGTTGTTGCCTAGGATCTCCAAGACCGAGCAAGAAGTACATGTCGGTGAACGATTCGGCCAGAAGGATTTGATACTGCTCCCAGCGTTCCAAGAAGGGCATCTTGCCAAAGTTGGCGGTTGGGTCATAGATCCCCCAGTGTCCGGCTCTACAAACCGGGACTGTGTTGTCATGTATAAGGTCGGTGAACCCGTTGAGAGTGGAAATGAAAGGTATCATTAGAAAGTCGTATACCCTCGCGAGCTTGATATCTCGACTGTTGACTTCGTTGTATGAAGGCATATCCCAATTAGGATTACCAGTTGAAAGACCCCGCAACGCGATGAAAGTTAACCATACCATCTTCTGGAAGTCGTGATTGAAGACAGGCATTACACGTTGAACAAAGTCGTCGTGAGGCTTCTTCATCAATTCGAGTGCGGTGTTGGTAGTGACCGCGGCGGTGATGAGGTCCACCTTCTCCAGCTTGTAGTCCCGCCAAAGGGCTATGATGTATTCCCTGGTCCTCTCCATATCGTCCAAGAATATCACCACTGCATTCACTGCTTCTCCCAACGACATCTCGGGTTCGAAAGAGGTAGTATCGGGCGAAGAAGCGACTCCGGGTAGCTGAATGTCGGGGACATCTTCGGCGTCCTCTTCAAAGTCGTCGACGGCGAGCGCTGCGAACTTGTTGGAGAGAGGTTCTGGCACAGCGTTGGCTTTGGCAGAAGGCACAGCATTGGCTTCGGCAGATGCATCGGATGGAGGAGAAGCAATGGATTTGGTGATGGCTTGCTCGAATAAATCACGGATCTTGATGAGGACGTCGATAAAGTATCGATGCGAATCATCGTTTGTGTCGGAAGCAGCGGCGAATTGACGTGAAGCCTTGAGACGTAGACTGACACAGCTCTTGAGGAGTCTGGTCACTTCTACTGGGATAGTCACGCCTTGCTCGAGAATGTACTGGGCGACGGGAACGAAAAGCGCCAGTTTGAGGGTGTATCGACCATCGGGTTCGGGATGACATGCTCGATCCGGCCCTGCGATCAGTCTGAGCATGATCCAGTATCATAGTGATGGAATACTCACCTGAGCGACTATCTTGTATCCCTATCTTCTGCTTCCCCTCATCCTCTTGTTCTGCTACCTTAGACTTCTTTGCCTTCGCGCGAGCCTTCTTCTCTGCATTCTTCTTCGATGCGGCTGATTGAACTATCTCTCCAATATCTGTCCCTTCCCTCTTGTCAAATTTGGAGACAGGGTAACCAAATGAGATGGCGGTCTGTGCGAGCCAGGTAGTGAATTGTTGGGTATCTCGTTTGTACTGCTCATATCGAGATCGGACCAAGGGCGGCATTGTTGTAACGAGAAGGTCGCGATGCACTGGATGAACTCAAGTTACGGTTGATAGATGAGCAGTGTGATACCATCTTGAGCTGATGCACGGTCTTGATGAAACAATGAAGGCAAGGAATAGGGTCAAGGGTAGAGAACAATAAGCAATAAGGAATGCGGAGGCGTATTAGACTGGACGCGACTGATTTTCCTCTCCTCTTACCCGATGAAACGTATCTTGCTAGATCAAACATAGCTAGACCTAGATCATACAAGCTTATATACATATGCAAGGTCATATCTACCAGCCTAGCTTCTGCAACATCGCCTTCAACTCCTCAGCTACGAAATGTGGATCCCCCAACTGAATCACATGTCCACACCCCTTTGCTATCTTGACCTTATTCTCGACTTCACTATCGCTGATCTTAAGCAATCCCTGATTGTACACCTCCCAATACGGCTGCAGATATGTCTGGGTGACGATCCTCGATATCGTCATCCTATCCAATCCTTCCTGAGCAAACGTTTCCGCGTCATGCCCAACAACCGTGATATACGGGGCCTTTCCACCTGGTCCAACGAGTTTGGGTCCCGAAGCTGATGGTAGTAATTGAGCGAGATTTCGTCGGTCCAATCCTTCCTTGTTCGGATTCTCAGGCGAGAACATCTTGTACATGATCTCCCTCGATGCGATGAGCTCGTCGGCGGTAAGGTCGGTAGGGACTGATTCAGGATCGACATCGGCAGAAGTTGAATCGGGAAAGACGTCGTTCTGGAATTGACAATGAACGGGATTGGTGTCGAGCATGAGTAGACCGGCGACTCGGCCGGGATAATTAGCAGCGTAGATTCGAGAAAGAGGTCCTCCGATCGAGTTGCTGACGCGGAGGAGTTCGGAGCTGGGTGCGAGCTGTTGGAGGATAGAGTCAAGGTCTTTGGCGACTTGGACAAGGTCGTGGCCGAATGGTCCGACGTCTGTGGGGTCCGAATCTTGGGTGAGGCCGTTCAGCTGGGCATATCGATCGTATGTAAGGAATCCAAAAGTGCGAGGACCCTGGAATGAGCTCTGATCACCGTCGACTCCACATTTTGAACCTCAGACGCAGTGCTGGGGGAATGGAGTACGAAGAGACTACTTACCTCCAAAGCAGATATACACTCCTTGATAACCGGATGCCAAGTCATCTGAGGACCCATCATCCCATTCAAAAACACCACCATCCTTCCAGGAGTCGTCGGTGCGGTAGCGGAGAACAAGTGATGTGCGATAGATGCTGATTCTTTGCCCGGAATCTGTAGCGTTCTCATCGTTGCGTTCATCTTGGGGAGAGTGTTGTATAATTGAAAGTGATAGGAATGATTAGCTGGGTCGTGAACAAAGGGAGATGATCACGGCTTCACAGCTTGTGCGGGGGTCTTGCCGGAAGACCGAGAAGGCCGAGTCTGCAACGTCCTTTGGGGGTGGTAGTATGACCGTCGGTCAATGAGCTCATCAGAGTCGTCTCGTCTGCGCTATAGAATTATTACATTATATGATAAACGCCCAAATATACTAACAACAATGAACAACATGCTACACTAGCTTGACTTATACTTTGTTTTTCAGTTCATACACATCTTCCACTATACGGGAGATCACCTTCAAATCGTCCTTTCCTTTCACCAACCACCCATCTAGCGCCGCAGTTCCATTCAGCGCAACAGTCTTGAGACGTGGATCGGTAGACCCAAGACCGGTAATAGCGTATATCTTGCACTCTTTCATGTTTTTCTCTGCCGATACTGTCCGCATGAGTTCCGCTGATGTGATCCCATCCATGATCGGCATCGAGACGTCTGTTAGGACTAGATCGGGATTGAATATTGGGAAGCGATCTAGAGCCGCTTGTCCATCTGCTGCTTCGCAGGTTTCTACTGGGGTTTTGCCTTTCTTCAGGCCTTTGACCAATATCCGGCGACAGAGGGCGTTGTCGTCAACCACCAATATCCTAAGTGACGATGTCGAGGGTGGCTCGCTAGATATCGGCGAGGATGAATCAAGGGCAGTCGACACCGGAGCAGGTCGGGCAGGTAAAGGGGCACATGCTCTGATGACTTCTCGAATGACCGATTCGGACGGACGTTGATGATTCAGACGACAAGGTACAGTCACCTCAAATAACGTGCCTACACCAGTTTGCGAAGTCAAGCGAAGTTTCCCTCCCAGACTGTGCACCAGGTTCTGGGTGATATGTAATCCAAGACCAGCGCCAGGTGTATGCCAATCGTCCTTGGTAAATGGCTCGAGTAGTCGTGGAAGTGTCGCCTCGTCGAAACCGCTACCCGCGTCTTTGACACGCATAACGATATTCTCGTTTCCGGACGACAGTAATGACATGGTGACTGGTCCTGTTTTGCAGAATTTCAGAGCGTTTGTTAGTCCATTGATGATTATCCTATTATTAGTAGTATCACATCAAATTTCTAGGGACGTACCGGTAAAGCTTTGCCTCGTCGACCTCGACATTCCAATCCAGCTCCTCATGCTCAAAATCCAGCGAGAATTCTGGTCCATATCCTTCAAATTGCGGCAGACAAGCAGCAGCGGCAGCACGGAACATCTTGCAGAGATCCAGCATGACTGGTCGAGAAGGTGCATGGATAGGATGGGTTGAAGCGGATTTGCCATAATCCAGTACATCGTTGAGAATCTTTTGTAAAGTTGATCCGCAAGCTTGAACGTCATCGAGAGCAGACTGTGTTTCGAGCCAGTCTTTCGATGAGGCGGCAGCACGGGCGAGGTCGATACCTGCAGTGATGCTATGCATTGGGGTACGAAGTTCGTGACTGATGGAGGAGAGGAAAGCGGTTTTGGCCGAGTCGGCTTCTTCCACTCGAGTTTGGATCCGTTTGGCAGTGAGAACAGACCCGACGCTACGAATGACGGCAAGGTCGGCTGGTCGAATAGCTTCATCTTCACTGGTCCCGATAATTGCCAGACTTGGCTCGTCGGAAGCAAAGAATGGCATAATGACGTGAGACCGAGTTTTCGATCCTAGACATGACTCTAGTCCAGACGACAAGGTCGAATTATCGAATGAAGTCCTCTGATTGCGGGTGAAGACGGATCTTGATAATTGAGTAGGAATAGTCCAGGGACAGCTGGATGATCTGGCGATTGTGGTGAGCGGCTGGTATTCTGAGATCTATAAATCAGCTCTGGAAAATTACCTGAACTCACATCTGGACTTGACGAAGCGACATCCACTACGGCGAGACCAGATATGTTTGGGAACAAGTTCATCAAACGGTCGAGAACCTTTACAGTCAATTCCAGGAAGCCCTCCTTTTCCTTGTGAACAGAGTCGCGACGTTGACGGTCAGTCAATTGCTGAGCCGAATCTTCGGTCTCCTGTCGGTACTTTTGTTCAATTACGAAAGCTTCCTCGATCATATCGGAAATCATTGCCCTCGTCTCCGTCTCCCTTGTCCTTACCTGTCCCTCCCATGTTGAACGAAGCTGAGTCTCGAGCATTCCAGTGACGTTCTTGACGACCATCCTTTGCGCGTCGGACAAGGTGGTCATTTTGTGGTCGACAAAGAGGACGATGATGGCGCCGATACCAATACGGACATCTGGGTTGTTGTCGGCAGGTACAATCGTACGCGAATCCAGATGAAGCGATACAGGACTGCCGATACAGGACTGTATACCGGCATCAATGAATGGGTTTGAGCGGAATCGCCAATCCTCTGCCAGATCGGGCACGAACATGAGGTCTTCGTGGAGGACTGAATGACCGCAGAGACTGTTGTAGGAAGGTATAGGTTTGTCGGATGTCAGGCCGTACTTGAGTGAAAGCGCTTCGTTCCCTCCTATAGCGGCCAGAGTTTGGTATCGTCCGTCGAAAAGCGTGAATGAGACTATCACATCGCCTGGGAAGAACGCCGAGACAACGTCTACAGCTCGTCGGATGTTCGCCTTCTGAGCTTCGCCATAGAGATTGTATTCGAGTATACAGCTCTTTCGTAGATGTTCGTGGGGTGATCGAGGTGGAGGCAGATAGTCTTTAGAGTGAAAGAAGTTTCGAACGTTCCGAGCTACATCTGGCGTAATTTCGGGACTGCTGTAAATCTGATGGTCGTCAATCTCGCCATCATTACCGCGAGCTATGCTTGAAGAGATGGATGTGGTGTCGTCGGATAAGCTCGGCTCGGGGCATTGTGTAACGTTCGACCAGTCGCCGTTGCTGTATGCCGACAAAAACGCGGCCCAGGCTTCTGCGCCAAATGAGGTCGATTCAAGCAAGTGTCTGGTGTCTGAGAAACTGGAGAGGGATGGTGACTCCATACTCGGATGATCAGGTGACTTAGGTGTTGTAAAAGTCCATCAAATGTAATGGTCGGAGTAAAGTGAACATGTACAGGACGATCTTTTTCATTCACCATCACCATCAACGACATCGATCTCCCTGAAAACTACCCTGAATCAACCTTTAATAATTACCTGTTCCTGGTGCCACACACCCTGGTACCTGGCTCTGACTCACCAAAGATCGAGAGGACAGTACTCCTGGTGACTGAGTGGAGCCGGCAACTGCTGCGTCGCTCAGAGTGTTTTATGTTGTCACGATGCACACGGCCTCTGGCTAATTGACCACATGTCCCGTTTCAGCAGGTTCCCCTCTCACAATCTGCTCGGCTAGGGCCGCCACATTCCTTCCGCTTCAACAGCTCGCATTGTGATCTTGCTTTGCAATTTTGCTTTGTGAACTTTAGTGAGTAAATGCATCAGGCCGAATGTCTCGCCATATCTTCGTCTCCTTCGTTGATCGAACAAGAGGCGGAAAGTGGGGTCGGGATCCCCCCCAGACACGTATGTACAGCCACGTGGACAAGTCGGAGAGTGATAATGACTCCTTGTTTAGGCACCTAGGTGATTGAGGTGGTTTAAGAGACCATCAAGGGTGGTGGTTGTATTGCAGAGTAAAGGTATACAAGGATGCGCGAAGATCAGTGACGAGAAGCTTAAATTCGAGTACTCGAAACAACGAGAGCCAATCACTCAACAAGGCAATTTGTACAAGTGTGCTTCATTATTCGGATGTCTGGACGTGGCTGTTGATGTCCAGAGGTATAGAATGCAATGTACTGTTTCACGGAGGCCGAGACTGTCTTCGGGGTCGACGAGATGTCGTCTGCATTCCCTAAAGTGACTAAAACCTATAAGCCCAAAAATGTCCTTCACCCAGCCTTGAGCATGTCTAAAGAGCGACGCATTGCCCCGCGATACAAGCAACGTTACCGTTAGAGCCCTCGGTACAATCGATACCTACTCGTACGCTGTATCGTCCGAAGTTGCAGCCTCCGCAATCTACCAAGTCAGCGAAGAAACTGGTCTACCAGTCGTTGAGCCTTACTAAAGATGTCGACTTCGGTGTCGACACATTTGAAGCCACCCTGCAGATCGGGACAAGTAGTCATCCAAGGAGAACAACGTGGAGTTGGAGCTGGTAAGCTTCTCCTAACATTTGTGCCAGTCTGCTCGGCAGTGAAAATGGTAGAGCCATCGGTCTCGGCAATAGACCGAATCCGGACAAATGGACCACTTCCTCGAATAACTCCTTGGGGCCCAGCGGTTATTACAGCCCCTGGCACTATTGAGATCAGCCTTTTAGACTCTATCGATCGCTCAATCTACATACTCATGGTAGCCGTCGCCCCGTCGTCGATGTTGATACGGTCGGCGTCGCTCAGCACATAGACGTCGCCTCCCGAGGAGACGGTTGCTGTCGCTCCGGCGGCGATGGTCGCTGACCCCAGCGAAGATAGTGTAATATGGTTACCTGTTCCGGAAATCTAACAGTCAGCTGACGACTCTTGGAGTTGTCAATCTTGGGAGCGATACATACTGTACCACTGCATCCTTCTCCAAAGTCTCCAGAATTCGAGACGCCGCCGAGAATATCGGCGGACCCTGTACCGTAGCAATAGACATAATTACTGGTACCTCCGATGGTTCCAGTACCTCCTTCTGGGAGATCAGCCAGAGTCGTCGAGGAATGGGTCAACTGACCGCCCATTGACATCATCGCACCCTCGCCCAAAAGGGTCGCGACACCACCATCTGCCACGTCCACTCCACCACCAGTCACGATTGCTACAGCCGTGGCGCCAGGGGCAAACACACCTCCAGCGGCGTTCGAGCCAGTCAAAAACAGTCGTGCCCCACTCCCTGTGGCATATACGTAAATTTGATCGGAGGCTGTGACAGTTATATCAC
>Ga0308160_10004681_pt1 | contig 14525 bp, 25 predicted proteins | sample PhyFR1_FD_201036 | JGI IMG/M metagenome (GOLD analysis project Ga0308160, IMG submission 201036) | Phyllosphere microbial communities from UC Gill Tract Community Farm, Albany, California, United States - DLSLF.R1 | ecosystem: Host-associated > Plants > Phyllosphere > Unclassified | place: USA...
CGCCACTGGAAGCCAACCAGTAGCAGAGCACGATGAGTCATCGTACGTCGTCCCAAGGCGCGGACACGCTTCTGGAGACCGGGGGCCCATCTCGTCCGGTCCGGCTGCGCCCGTTAGCCCCTGACCCGCCCGCCCGCCTTCCTCCCCTCCAGCCGAGCGCCCGGTCAACAGCTGGCCGACGTCGCCTAAGGCGCCATATGTCATTCGTACGCCCACGAAGGCGTCGCAAGGCCAGCCAGCGGTTAAGCAGCTCGTACTCACGGCCAACATCTCACCCCGCTGCTTGCCCCTTATCAGAGTACTCACGGGCCGACCTCCTCCGGCTGGAGCCCTTCGCGGCCTTCCCCTTCGCCGCCTACCTCCTCCCACCGGCCATCTACGCCCCAGACTGGCGGTCGAAGGCCGCCCCTCCATCTGCGGACGACGTGGCCAAGCCGTCCACTCCCTCTTCACCGACGGCAGACCGGGCGGTCGACTCCCGTGCGACGCCAGCGGAGGTGCCGCATCCGTCGAGCTGGCCAGCCACCTCGGTCGGCCCGCGCCGTGTCCCAGGCAAGCCGGCGACAGAGACGTCGAGCGTCGCGGCAATCGAGATCCAAGTAGGGATTGACGTCAAGCGCCGGGTGTCGAGGCACGAGGCGACCGTCAGCGCGACGAGTAGCGCGGTTGTGGCGGCGCACGGACCGACCGTCACCCCTGTCGCCGATGGCCTGGGCGCGATGGCTGAAGTAGATGCCTCACCATCCGCGTCGGTCGAACCGCGTAACAACAAGGCAGAAGATGAGCTCGTCCGAGCCGCAAAGCGACTGACGCTCGCTAAGACGGCCAACGCAGATGAGCCGACACCGCCTGCGCCCGCCGGCAAAGGCGGCCTCTCGCCGACGCGACGCCTCATCCACGGTGCGCTTGGCCTGCCACGATCGCGCAAGGAGACTGCGCTGGACCCGGAGGTCGCTCCGCCGTCGCCCTCGACGCCGGCCGGTAAGCCGCGGTCGGCGCCGGTGCCGGTGCCGCCTCTGACGCCCGATGAGTCGCCCGAGTCGGGTCACCGCCGGTCGTCGGCTGGTCGGATTGGCAGCCGGCGCTCCGACCCCCGGGCGGCGTCGTTCGTCCGAGACGTGCCGAAGATCGAGGTCGGTCGGCCTCAGCCAGGAGAATCAGCCCACGCTGCGTGAGGCACGCTGACAGCTGGTGCGACCACGCAGCGACACCTGACCGAGGAGGACCTCGACGCCAAGATTCTGCGGATCCGGGATGAGAACCGCAAGCTCGAGGAGCAGCAATCTGTCAGTCGAGAAAACTGGCCGTGTGTGTCGCTCGCCTGACCTATCTGATCGCCCTTCTGACCGACCGTAGAAGGTCGACCGGGACGTCCTCGACCACTCGCCGACCAAGCCTGGCTTCGTGCCCGACACAGAGGTCCGTCTCGATTCGTCGGTCTTCGCGTATCGGCAGCCTGACTCGCCTTCAATCGCTAGACCACGCTCGAGCACGAACGCGAGCGCAACCGGCAGCGCAAGCTGCAGTCGACCGGCGAGCGCGAGTGGGACCAGGACCGCGGGTGACTAACCGTCTGCTACTCCCGAGCCGTCGTCTGGTCTTGACAGAAGACACTCCCTTGACAGTCTCCCTCCATCGGCGACACGCCCTTCTGCTGGACGCCGTCGGGCGTCGGCCCCGTTTCTGCAGCGAGCGGAGCCCGCACCGCCGACCCCGGAGACCGTCACTAGCGTCGACGCCTCGAACGCCGACGCCGTCAACCCTCAGCCGTCGAAAAGTCAGAAGCCGACGCTTAAGAGCCGAGCGGCGTCTGCGAGGGCCGCCGCGCCGGTCGCTCCCGATGTCGCCCGTCGGTCAGCTTCGCAGAAGGACTCGGAGCTGAACCCGAAGGCCGACGGGCAGCGCTGAGGTCTCCAGCAGAGCGCGCCTGTCAGCTCAGCTCCAGTACGATCGGTCAGCCCTCCCTTAACCTCCGCCCTCTGATGTGTGACCTCTCCAAGACTCCCCTTCACAACCGCTCTGCCCGGCCGAGCACAGTCTTACAACATGGAGAGCAGCGCCTCGTTGAGGAGCAGCCCTCAGTGCATGGCGTTCCGGATGCCCGTCTGGATGTAGGCTCGGACCGACTTGAGCGCTAACGAGGCGAAGAAGGTGACGACGGCGACGACGAACGGCTGGGTGACCTGGAGGAAGGTACGGAGGGGAGCAGGGGCGCACAGCGCGTCAAGCCAGCGGTCAGCATCGGCTTGTTCCAGCCTGCCTTGGCCGCTCGCCCCTGTCAGGCGTCCATCGCTAAAGAAGCGGGACGGTTGGACGGACCTGGGCCTTGAGTGCGAGCCGGAAGATGCCTCGCCAGTCGATGTCGAGCGTCTCGGCCCCCCAGTCAAACGCCTTGAGGCGCGACGTCTCCTTGTCCTCGGCCGCGCTCGGCTCGCCCTCTGCGCGCGGGTTGAGGTAATGCCGTATACTCTTGAGGAAGGCCTGCGATTTCGGAGGCCAGCAGGAGGGAGTAGCCGCTTGGGGTCAGCAAGCTTGCCAGCAGAGAGCTTCAATAGCGCTCTCGGCTGCACCTGCTCGGGCCGGAAGTCGGGGATCATCTCGAGCGGGAGGTCGAGCGGCGGCGGGCCGGCCGGCATGCGGTGCCGGGGGAAGTGCAAGTTCGGATAGACGGTGCGCGAGATCTTGTCCGACATGGCGAGCTCTGGTGAGAAGGTAAGAGCCGGAGAGAAGGATAGAGGGAGAGGATCGAGGTCAAGGGGTGCCGGAGCGAGCGAGCATGACGACGGAGCTCGACCTCGTCCTCCTTTGCCCTACGACGCTCATCGCCCGCCAGCTTCCTGCCCTCTTCCCACTCGTCCATCTCTCTCGCATCCCAATGTCTGTCGTCTGTGCTCGCCAGGGCTGCGGCTCGACGTTCGCGCCCGAGGCAAACGCCGAGGCTTCATGCTCGTTCCACCCGGGAGCCCCTGTGCGTCGGGCTACCGGCTACCCTCCCTCAAGCCCCGCCCGTCGGCACGTCGCCGTTGCTAACGCCCTTCTGATGCCCTGCCTTGCTTAGGACTTCCATGAGGGCCTCAAGGGCTGGTCGTGCTGCAAGGACATCAACAAGCCCGTCATGGAGTTCGACCAGTTCATGCAGATCCCCGTGCGTAAGACGCCAGGGGCTCGTTCCTCAGCCCTGGCTCCAAAGGGCTGACCGCGCATGCTCGCACACCCTGGCTGCCGACCGGTTCTTGTAGGGCTGCACCAAGTCGACCCACCTCGCCAAGGAGGACAAGCCTAAGGCTGCGCCTAAGCCTGCCACTCCGGCTCCCTCGGCAGCTGCGCCCTCGTCCGTCTCCAAGTCCGGAGTCGAAACGTACGGCGCGCCGGCACCTGCGCCCCCGGCAGCAGCCACCCCGGCTGCCGCGTCCAACACGGCCGTCGCCGCTTCGGCCTCTGCCGCTCCTTCCGCCCCGGTCTTCGTCGAGGAAGTCGACGACGCAACCGTGCCGCTCCCGGCAGGTGCCGCCTGCAAGCGGACGTCGTGCAAGTATCGGCTCGACGATGCTGCCCCTGCTGGGCGCGAGCAGCAGCCAGCCTGCCTCTACCACCCAGGCGCGCCCATCTTCCGCGAGGGTTCGAAAGGTTACACGTGCTGCAAGCGTCGGGTGCTCGACTTTGACGACTTCCTCAAAATGGATGGCTGCCGGACAGCCGAGTCGGGCCACCTCTTTGTCGGCCAGAAGAAGGAGGTGCGCATGCGGAGACCCTTCCTGGTCAGCCTGCCCTACGCTGACTACGCGTCACGGCCTGTCTGCGACCTGCAGTCGTCGGCCAAGGAGGTCGTCGCCGCCCGGATCGACCACTACCAGACGCCGGCTCTGATCCATATGTCGGTCTTTGCGAAGAAGGTCGACGCCGCGAGCTCGTCCATTACCTTCACCCGCGACAGCGTCACTCCAACGATCCTTGGCATCACAGTTCGCGTGCGACTGGTCGCGCTGACATACCCTCCATCTTTTTCTCACTGCAGGTCATCCTCGACCTCAACCTGCCGACGGCCAAGGTCGAGCGGACCGTCAACCTCTATGCGCAGATCGACCCGGCCGCGTCGACCTTCAAGGTCCTCGGCACCAAGGTCGACCTCACGCTCGTCAAGGAGAACGGCGCGAGCTGGCCGGTCCTCGAGCGGCTGGCGGATGGCGTCGAGCTGCCCAAGGGCTACGCGCTTACGTTCGCCCCGCAGCGTCACTAGATGGATGCGTGCAAGCCAGAACGCTCAGACTTGCGCTCACGGCTCAACGGGAGCAGCTGGACAGGCTTTTGCTTCGGTCACGAGGGAAAGGGTAAGATGTTCGACCGCGCACGGCAGAGAACTGGCAAAGGGCAGAAGATTGTCGCTGCCCAACCTAAAAACAACGGCGACAGCGACCGAGGTGACGAGGCGCGGTGAGCGTGGGCCTGGTCGTCTCTGCCCTCCCTGGCGGCTTGAGGACCAGATGGAGGAGCAGAGGATGGCTGTAGGGAAGGTATGCGGACAAGAGAAGGAGCTCCTTGGGGGGTCAGCGCAAGGCTGAGCGATCGCACGCTTCCGACCTGCAGAGACCCCCTAGGCCACGGCGGTGCAGCGAAGTGGCATGTCATGTCACGCTGTCTGAGGCAAAGTCGGGATGGCCGGCCGTGCCGACGACGGCGTTGCGGACGGGCAAGCTGCCGACCCAGAGCCGCCTCCGGTCGTCGTCGTGCGCCGATGCGCTCGACCGAGCGGCCACCCCGCCCGCCGGCTGCGGCGTTCGCTCGAGCGAGACGCGGACGTCGGCGCCGCCTCGGCGTAGCAGGGCGTCGAGCTTCTTCCCAGCACCGCGCGAGAAGGGCAGGTAGAGGACGACCTCGTGCTCGGTCGCCGGATGAGCAGCATCGGCCCAGTCGGCGTCTGACGCAGTTGGCTGGATGATGCCGCTGCCAGCCAGCGTCACGATCGAGGGAGGCGTCGCATCCCAGACGACGATGCCCACTGCGCCACGTTGCCGGGCGCTCAGCAGCTTCCGGGCAAAGGTGCAGCCGCCGCGTTTGACGAGCAGCAGACTACCACGGAGGTCGCCGGCGCCTGACGCGGGGAGGGGCTCGCATGCGAGTTGGTGAGTGGCAGGCGGAGCGACCAAGCCGAGAGCGGGTGAGCCGACATGGATGGCCGGCCTGGACACGCCATCCCGCATGGGCGAGACGACTCCACCAAAGGTCGCTGCGCCAGCGGTGATGGTCCTCCAGGGCTCACCGTCGACCTCGAGTCGCAAGCGGACGGTCCGATCACGTTCCTCCGTCTCGTTCAGCGGCGGCGGAGCATACGTCGCGGCGGCGGCGTGGAACGGGATGACAACGGAAGGATCCGTGATCCACAGCGTCTGGCCGGTCCTCAGATTGTAGGGGCCGACGTGCGAAACGTCATACCTGAGCAGCAGCAAAGAGTTAGGTCGGTGTCAGTCGAGTATATCTCTGGCCGGTGAGACCCGACGCAGACGGACCCGGCACCGTCCAGCCGCCGTGTCACCCTCGCGCGGATGTTCTCCGTCTGGCGAAGCTCAGCGCCGCCCTCGACCATCCGAAGCTTGTCCTTGCCGGGCGAGAGGTCCTCCTCGGCCTCGCCAGCCGAGAACATGACTTCAACCGTCCACTTCTCAGCCTGAGCGATCGAGCACCAGCCATCCGGTCGCCAGAGCGCCTCGTCTGTGTCGTCCTCGACCAAGTCGAGGCCGGCGAGATGCCGTGCGTAGTCCCAGTCGGTCCGGCTAGGATGGGAAGGAGCGGTCGTCAGGCGTCAGATAAGAGGACAGGTCTGGGAGGTTGACGCACCCTTTGATGCCGAGGCTTAGGCCGACCGAAGTCTCCAAGGCTGGACACTGGAGGTTCTCGCCCTTGCGAAGGGCCCGACGCGTCGGTGACGGGGCGCGGAGGAGGTGAGGCGGGATGAAGAGGAGGTGGCCCTCGGTCGAAAACACGGTCGCTGACGACCAATCGTGCGCATCCCTCGGGTCCTGGTCGAAGAGCAGGTAGAGGTACTGTTTGGGAGCGGCAATCATAGCAGGAGGATCAGCTCAGGTCGCGGCGCCTATGAAAGATGGCCAATCACCTTGAGCGTCTCGCTCAGAGCAAAGCTTTCCATCCGGTCCATCCGCCCGGCCGTGCCGTCGCCGAGGGTCCAGCCGGCAAGGCCACAGCCGCGCCCCGGTTCACTATCCTCCGAGGAAACGAGACCATACGTCTCGAGGTCCTCGAGGATCTGCTCGCCGACCTCGAGATAGAAGGGATCTTTGGTCGCCTGGTAGAGGTAGTACGTCGACTCGACAAACTCGGGTCGGAAGGGGTACTCGAGGTTGTCCGAGTCCTTGGTTACGACGTGAAAGCTCTCGGGGATGCCGCCGTACCGACGCCAAAGGTTCCAGTCTGTGACCCGAGCCAGGCACGAGGAGGTCAGAGGCGACAGCAGGATAGTGGGCAGAGGACGGAGGCACGCACAGGCGAGGTGAGCCTTGATGGCCGACTCGACGTCGCCTGCGAGTGTCTGCAGACCTGGGAGGAAGGCTGCCAGCGAACTGCGGCCATATCGGTTCGCTCCTAGTCAGATGAGTGTACTCGGGTGACAGAGGGATTATGAGGACAGCGACTGACTCGACCGTCAAGCCAACGCGCTCACCCGTCTCGAGCCCGGCGCCGCGGTACTGCAAAGAGGGCAAAGCGAGAGTCAAAGGGAGTTCTACACTCCGCGCAGCTGTTTTGGGCACGCACCCAGAAGCCGGTGTCGTCGCGGACGAAGGTCATGACGCCACCGTAGAAGTCGCGGAAGACGTCGTGGAAGCGCTCCTCGCCAGTGAGGATGTAGGCCTGTCGAGACCGGCAGATCAAGGTCAGGCAGTGGGATCTCGAGCAGCCTACCCGCCAGTGATTTGCACACCTTGTAAGCATACTCGATGAAGGAGTCAACGCCGGCGCCGACATGGGAGATGAGTGGCGGGATCCAGGCCTGAGCCGACGAGGGCGGCGAGACGATCGATGCGTCAGCAAACACGACGAAGGCAGACAGAAGACCTGAAGAGGGTCGCACGCCATTGAACGCATTGAGGGCGTTGCCGATGAGGCTTCGCTCGCTTCGCCGACCCCAGACGGCGTAGAAAGCTTTGGTCGCGACCTCCTCGTACAGGCTTACGCCCGTCAACCGGCTGAGCACGATCCATTCGAGCAGAAGGCTGCCTGCGCCAGCTGCGCACGTCTCGACCGTCTCGCCCTTGGCAATCCCTCGCCGGAGGTTGATCCGAGCGAGAGGGATCCCAGTCGGCGTGCGGAAAGCTGGAAGCAGGCGATCGGCCAAGTCGGTCGCCAAGTGAAGGAGCTCCGAATTGTACCAGTCCAGAGCGAAGCCGGGATGGGTCGGATGGTTTGAAAGCGCCAGCAGGTGAGTCGAGAGCAGGCCGCCGAGCACGCGGATCGTCTTGAGAGCGCGTCGCACGGGAAGGTCTCGTTTCAGCTGCTGGGGCGACCTACACCGTCTGCGTGCGTTTCGCTCGGCGGGGCTCAAAGAGTGCAGCTCTGCAGGACTGACTACTTCAAAGACCTGGACCTTGACGTCCTGATCGAAGGAAACCTGGTCGATGATGAGTCGAACGGCTGCCTCAAAGCCTTCCCTGTCGCCCATGACGGCCAGCGTGTCGGCGACATCGATCAGCGTCACTGCGCGGACGACGAGAGCACCAGGTCGACGTCAGTTTCGGCTTTGGCAAGCCGCATGAGGAGCTGCCAGAGCTCCGACATCACGCCGGACGGCTCCTGTAGAGCCTCAGCTAGTTGGGGGATTCACGGCTGAAGTTGCCGCAAACGTCGTTGACGCTGCCGGGCTGATCCGGCCCGGGGCCGAGGCCGGTGCAGCTGAGCGGCTTGAGCTCGTCCTGCGCGACGGCATCAGTCGCCGGCCGAACGTGTGGCACATCAGGGGCGTCAGTCAAACGGACGAGACGCCTAAGACAGCGATAATCGTGATAACCGTGGAGGACGGAAGCGGTCCCAGGCAGCGGAGGGCTCACACTCGGAAAGGCTGAGTCCATGTAGGCCTCCCAGCCATGACGGAACAGGCCGTACGTCCGTTCGCGAAGGTCAAGCGTCGTCTCTCTCGTCGGCCCTAGCCCTTCCGAGAGCGGTATTGGCGGCGGCAGGCCTCGTGAGCTGCCGGCTCGGCTGGCAGGCGATGATGTGACGGTCGCTCCGAGGCCGGAGGCAGGAGCTTGCCAGCTCGCGAGCAGGAAGCAGACGAGCCCGACGAGCAGGACGACCGGCAGGCTGCCCTTGTCCCTGCCGCCGCTGCTGGCACCGCTGCTCGGAGGTCGGGCCATGCGCGATCTCTTAAGGACGAATGTTAGGGCTGTCCGGCTGGGGCGATGGTGGTTGAAGCGTCGCGGAGGCCAGGGGCAGAAGAGAGCTCGTCGGCCGGGTCCGCGCCGCCCTTCGCGCGTCACGGATCGTCCCTGCCAAGCTGCACGCTGTCAACCACTCATGGAGGGCGGTTGCGAGCGCTTCTCCAGCAAGTTGTTGAACGAAGTGCGGAAAGTCATCAAGGATGGGCGCAGGTACAACATCAAGGAAGAAGGAGGGCGAGACTGGGGCCACCGGGCTCGCTGCGCGCAGACCGTGCGTCGTCGAGCCGGGCGACGAGGTTGAGAGAGAGAGGGTGGTGAGAAAGGGACGGCCATTCGGCGGCTCAAGGTGAAGGCTCGCCGTGCTTCGACGAGCAGTTGCCGAGCCCAAAGCCGCAGAACTGGGCGATCAGCACGTAGAGCAAGAACTGCAGGCGAGGAAGGGCGGGTCAGATCCTGCTTCGGGCAGGTGATCAGAGGACGAGAGGTCGAGAAAGGACGGACGATGCCGACGAAGCCACTCAGCGCAACGATCTGTGGCAGTTTACGAGTCCGATCAAGGTTGAGAAGCGCGAAGCGGTCAGTCTCCGCCTCTCTCAGGCGGCTATCCCCGGAAGTTCAGGTTGAGGCGAGAGGACGAACGCGAGTGTTACGCCACCACATCCTCCGGCGAACCTGCTTGGCTCCGCGCCGGAAGGCAAAGGCCTGCCCGCTCAGGTTGTCCGTCTTGTCGACGAGGAGCTCGATCCGCTCGCCGCGAGAGAGGATCTGTCAGACAGAGCTCGTCAGTCACGGGAGGGAGGTGCAAAGACGGCGATAAGAGAGATCAGGGGACTGACGGCATCGATGTTGTTGACCTGGTGTGCGATTCGGACAGTCACGAAGGTCAGGGGAGATGGTCAGCGCCAACGGCTCATCCTCTGGACTTCCTCCGTGCGCTAGCCAGAGGGTGACGCGCGCAGGAGACGACCAAACGCGCATCCGAAACGCACCATGATGTCCTTAACGTTGCCGAGGTCCGTCTGGGCTTGCTTGAGCGCGTCGGGCGGCGGCGCCGCCTCGTACGTCTCCATCAGCGCACGCAGGTCGGGCTCGAACTCGCCGACCGCCGATGGGTCATCCGTGAGCGATCCAGGCGGGTAGCGGTCGGTGAACTGAGGAACAGCGGCGAGCAAAGAGAGACGGAAGGATTCAGGGCCTGTCGATTGAAGAGCGTCTGAGGGACGCCGCGCAGCAGCTCGTCACGGGCTGAGCGCACCTTGCGTTTCAGGTCGGCCAGGAAGGAGAAGGGCATGCGACTGCAGAATGAGGAAGGGTAGCCGGTCAGACCCACGGTCTGTCGCTCGAGTTGACGCAGAGGCGGCAGCAGCCAGGAAAGGAAGTGCGTGACGCACCGGCCAACCGAGTCGTCCGCCATGACGAGGTAGGTGACGCCGCCTTCGCTGACGTCTAACGAGGTTTCACGTCGCCGAGATCGGGTCAATCGCAGGGACGCGATGAAAGATGGTGGTGACCGCAATCATATCAACGTGATGGAGGTGGAAAGTGATGATGGGGGGGAGGCAAGACAGGATGTCAGCACAGGCTCCGGAGGGGGGGCAAGAGGCGCAGGCGCCGCCCGTCCGCGATGACCGGTCGTCAGGCTGCTCGAGGCGGCCGATGATGGACGTACAGTGGATCAGGTACTGGTCGACGACATAGGTCTACCAAGCCGAGAGTGATGATCATCCAGAAATGGGACGGAGGGTCAGCTCGGTCCGTCCGGCTGCCTCGCTCCGGAGCAGCCGTTCCCGCCTGCACCTCCGGCCTCGCTCGCCGCCTGCACCCGAGCACACGGAGATGAGGGAGCGTGGACGGACGAGCTTCGAGTCATTCGGCGGGATCCGAGAGAGGACAGAGCCAATCGCCTGTGAAAAGTCGCGCGAGCCGAGCTGGCAGTTGACGAGGATAGTATCGCCCTGAGAGACGGTCGCCTGGAGGAGCGACATCCGTGGGAGGGGAGGGGGGGAGGGGCTGCCGGGGAACGAGCGGGGCTGCGAGGTTGACTGAGTAGACGTTAGGACACACAATCGGTCGGCCTGAGTAGAGCGGGGAGCCGACCTTTGGGCAACTGGGCGGTCGTGGAGAGTCGGTAGGAAGAGGGAAGTCGGCGTCGAGGGAGGCGATGGACAGGTCGGCCGCGTCGGCGTCGGGCGAGGCAGTGCGGCGAGCCCTGCCCTGCCCTGCCCGTCCGACTCGAGTGAGGTGACCTGGAAAGTCATCAAAGAAAGACACTGCTAGAGACGACTGGCATATCCGAGAGGTCGCTGTCCTTGCCAGTCCCCATCGCCAGGCCCCGACGGCACTCGGCCAGTGGACGACGACAGGGGGCGGTGCGCTGCGCGGCTGCTCCGCTCCGCGCCGACTCCTCAGCTCAGACTCGCCCTGCCCGCTCCCCTCTATCCCTCAAGCTGACCGCAAGTCGGGCGATGTGAAGATAAGGAGCCTATCTGCGTCGGCCCCTCTCTCGAAGGAGTTCAGCTCGTCGTGCTGTCATCTGCGGTGCGGCTGCCCTGCACGGGCGTGTGCTGGGACGGGCGGACGGCACATGCACTTTGGCCCGCCCTCTTGAGCCGAGACCGCCTGGCGCCTGGCGCGGCGCACGAGAGGAGATGGCCAGCGCGACGGCCGGCAGCCCTCCCTGACGACCGTCTCACCAAGCCGCCCTCCTTTGTACCTTTCCTCTCCAAGTCAACATGGTCGGTCTGCTGAGCTTGCATCATTGCCGGCTGGCGACTTCTGACACCTGCTTTTCTCCCCTCCCGTACGAACAGTCTTCCTCCGCCGCCTCGTCCTCCGTCGCCGGCCGCCCGGCGGCTGCTCCGGCCGCCTCCGACCGGCCGAACGGCGCCTCGGCTGTCCGGTGCGTCGCCTGGCAAGCCAGTCTGGCCTGGTCGAGACACATTCGTGGTGGTCTCGTCTTCATCAGCAGCTGAACTCGCTCGCTCGCTTGTCCTCCTCTTGCAGTCGGCGCGCACAGGCGGCCAAGCCGCTGAGCACGCGTGCGGCCGGCGCCGGCGGAAGCTCGCAGACGATGCTCCGGCTGTACACGTCTGATGGCGAGGGCGGTCTCAAGGTGTACGTCTTCTTTTTCTACAGCATGGTTCCTCTTACAGGCTGTCAGCTGGCCGTGCGTTCGACTTGGGCGCTCGCCCAGCGGCGCTGTCCGGGACCGACGCCAGCTGCACGAACCTTGACTGACGGCCTTGCCTCCTTCCTATCTCCCGACTCTTTCCCAGCGACCCTTTCGTCGTCGTCGTCCTCTCGCTCGCCTTCATTGCCTCCATCTTCTTCCTCCACATCTCGTCCAAGGTCATCCGTTCGTTCTCCAAGTAAACGCGCTCGGCTCGCCTCCTTCGCCGGGCGGATCAGCCGCGATTGCAAACCCGGTGTCGACCACAACCCCCTTCTGTCTTTGCAACAATCGCGGCGGCCGCACGCTCAAAATGGACGGGGTCGAACGTACATTCTGTACAAGTTCGCTCGAGCAGGCGGCGATTCGGGCCGACCGCCCTTCACCCGCGGCCTCCTGCGCGATGGTCGCTCGCTCGACGGCACCGCGTCGCTCCCTTCATCCTCCCATCCTTGACACCTCCCCCAGCCCAGAATCCGTCGGTCTACAGGCGGCCGTAAACGCGATATACCCCATTTCTTCCGTCGGCTTTCCATCTTCTCGACCAGCAGTGTGAAGTAGACTTGACCTCACGCGGCCGTCGTTCCGACCAAGTGGCGCCGGCTCATCGTGCAGCGCTCGGGAGGAGCCAACGAGAGGTTCGCCCCGCGGCTGCTTGCGAAAGGCGCTGAGGGCGCGCACGGAGGCATCGGACGCGGGAGGGGAAAGGGGGGGGGGAGCCTGCTTTGAGACAGGGAGGGAGGACGAGCGACCGCTGCGGACGGGAGTGTCAACGATCGCAACCGACCCCGGCCGAGCTGAGAGAACGCGGGATCGCAGCGCTAGATGCGACGCTGTTGAGAGCGGCGAGCGGAGGGTGGCGAATAGCTTGACAAACTGGCAGAGGAGCAGTCGATGGGTCGGTGGGGCAGTCGAAGGACGTCGAGGACTGAAGTTCGCCGTCGCAAGGGCCCGTCGGCCCGAGCGCTGAGCCGAGCCCGACCGTCTCCGACCCCCGAACAGCATCTTCCCCTCCTCCCCATCAGCGACCAGCCTGCTCCCCAATGTCAGGTCCCCCAGTCGGCGTGAAGGTCGAGCCCTACGTCTATGACGTGCCCTCGACGCGGCTCCTCTACAAGCCGCTGGCCGACGTTCAGGGCGGAGGCTGCTGGGCAGACGTCTTTGTCCCCAAGGGCGAGCAGCCAGCCGATGGCTGGCCGGTCGGTCGGGCCCCGCCTCTTGCCCTCATTCTGCGCCTGGACTCGTACAGGTCGAGCTGACCTGCTTTCTCTCTCCTCTGCTGCTCTCACAGTCATTCTGATCCACGGCGGAGGTGCGTTGCTCCGAAAGCTCACTGAGCTCGCGAAGGAGGGCCTTTGCCCCGAGTCTCTGCTGCGCCTGTCCCAGCCAACGCAACCCAACCGAGCTGACCCGCCGTCTCCTCCGCTCGTCGACTCACGTCGCCCCTGGATGCAATGGCCTAGCCTTTATCGTCGGCTCGACTTGCGAGCAGCCGTCCGAGCAGGTCAACCGCCTGCTCGCTCATGGCCTCGCGTGCGTCGACATCGAATATCGACTGGTGCGTCCATCTTGCTTCGTCTCGTTGAATGTGCCCCCTGCGCGCTACCTCCGTCAAGAATCTACTGACTTTGGCAACCGGGCCCTGACTCGCTCTGATGTTTTTGATCCTCACAGGCTCCTCAGTGCGCCGCACTCTATCTTCTGGTGGTCGTTTCGACCTCTGGCGCCGCTGAACTCCCGCCCGTCTCCTAGCGCCGACATCACCCACATGAATGACGACTGCCTGGACGCCCATCGCTGGATCCATTCGGGCTCGTTGAACGAGGCGCTCGTCAAGGCTGCGACCGAGGGCAGCAAATCGCCAAAGGTCGATGTCGACCGCATCTCGGTCGCCGGCTACTCGTGTGTGCAATTTCGCTCTGTGCTCTCCAGGCACGCGCTCGAATGCTGACCACCTCCGACCGGGCTTTCGTAGCGCGGGTGCTTACCTCGGCGCCATGCTCGTCCGTCCGCCATGTCCTCCCCTCCTTCCAACCTACCACACCGCAAGGCACCCCGCTGATCCTGTAATTCTTCCTTTGCCCTGCTCTTTCCGTTTGCAGGCCCACAACGCCTCGCCCCCGCTGAAGGCCGTGCTGCTCTACTACGGCCTCTACGACCTCGTCTTGTGCGGAACGACGCCGAAGTCGACCATCTACCTCGGCCTTTCGGGAAAAGAGCGTGCCTTCCTCGACCAGGTCGTCAACGGCCCGGCCCTCACCAGCGCCGACCACGAGCGGGAGCGACCTGGGCCGAGGAGGATGTGGATGACAGCCGTTCGTCTTTCACTTTGCCTCGTAGCATGCCCCTCTCGGCGAATCTGCGGCTGAATACCCCATCTCTAATCTGCAGGCACTCGTCGCCGACGCCCTTCTTGACAGCCTCCTGCCGCCGGGGATGGCCAACACGGACGACAACCGGCGATCTCTCTCGCCTCTCCACCTCGCAACCGAGGCTTATCCGCCGACCTTCCTCGTCGCGCCGCAGCTGGATACGCTCATCTCGCCGACCCAGTCCTTCCTGATGGCTCAGAGGCTCAGCGAGCTCGGCGTTGAGGCCGTCGCCAAGCGCGCCAACTATGCGATCCATGCATTCGATCGCAAGGTGCGTTTGGTGCAAACGCTCAATTTTGCTGCCGCTCATTGACTGACTGCCATCTTCCTCTGTGGTATGCTCTTCTCACCCCGCCAACCGTTGAAACTTGACCGTCACTCTCACCCTCAGGGCGGCAAGGAGAACCTGCCCGGCGGCCAGTGGTGGGACGAGTGCACGCTGCCCGGCCTCGACTTTCTCATCGCGCGGACCTAGAGTGCGGCCTGGGGGAGAGCGGGTCGGCTGGGGAGAATTGTCGCTCTGTTCTCAGAGGGGAGAGCGGGAGAAACATCTACTCAGTGTGCAGCATGTCGAGCGCATCACTCTGTTGCGTCAGCAAA
>Ga0308160_10004682_pt1 | contig 14524 bp, 18 predicted proteins | sample PhyFR1_FD_201036 | JGI IMG/M metagenome (GOLD analysis project Ga0308160, IMG submission 201036) | Phyllosphere microbial communities from UC Gill Tract Community Farm, Albany, California, United States - DLSLF.R1 | ecosystem: Host-associated > Plants > Phyllosphere > Unclassified | place: USA...
GTAGTTTGGACATTCACCCCACCGGTGACAACGTCCTGGTGGGCAGTTACGACAAGAAATTGAGTTGGTTCGACCTGGACCTCTCGCTGAAGCCGTACAAAACCCTCAGGTAAGCCTACTTGCTTGCACCGCGCGATCATTCCACTGATGTCAGATACCACACTCGAGCTCTGCGAAGTGTCGCCTTCCACCCAACCCTCCCTCTCTTCGCTTCCGCCAGTGATGACGGAACGATCCACATCTTTCACGCGACGGTCTACACCGATCTCATGCAAAACCCGCTTATCGTCCCGCTCAAGATTCTCCGCGGCCACCGAATCACAGAGGGTCTCGGTGTATTGGACGTCAGATGGCACCCGGAGAAGCCATGGTTGGTCAGTAGTGCGTCGGACGGAGAGGTCAGGCTGTGGTGCTCGTAGTCACATTGCATGTATTTTGTCCGATATCGACAGGGAAGGCATGTCAGGCGAGGTGTCAAGGACGAATAGCGTTGGATGCGATAGTCCATGAAGGAGCTCTTTCTGGCTGCAAGTGTTGTTGCACGCCTCAAGTCGTACGGCGATCAGACTCATCGTCCAACCTTTGTCAGACGATATCCCGTGGGGCAGAAGATGATGCACAATCACAGAGGCGAAATGTCAATGTGGCGGATGAGTGACACGGAGAAGGGTCTGAAAGGATGCCAGCTTAGGGCAAGACGAAGTAACTTTTATATGTCAGATGGCAGCGGTGGCCATAAAGGAAGCGTGCCGATGGACTGTATATCTGATATCCACGACGAAGCAAGCTGTCGTTCCCTCACTTGCCTCCTAATTGACATTCTAGCTGCAAGCAATGTTCAGTACTACTTTCGGATCTGCATCGACCGCATACCGAGAACATGATACCTCGCAAGTCTCCACCCGACCTCGTGAGGATGCACGCTCAGCAGTGCAGACTGGCATAATGAATTTTATCGGCAATACTTTGCCCACAGAGGGGTATATACCAGCGATCATCAAGGAATGGAAAGACAACGCGATGCGACAGGTGGATTCCATCACCAATCGAGTTCTTTCCAAGTGCGACAACCTGCCGGCAAATACGGCCACTTGGGCGGTGACATTCTACGTGCCCATGGCAGACGAGGATCATCCTATCCTCACATCGAATCCCACCGAGCCAGCAACTCGTGAACCCCGACTCCATGCTGTCGTCAGCGCCGATGAGAGGTTCTTGGGAACGCCCGATCTTGGTACGCTCACTTTGCATTCTCCCACGTACAACCTGAGGAAGACCGTCGCGGACTTTGCCACCAAGCACGGGCTCACTACCGCTGCTTCCGAGCAAATCACCAATGGCCTTTTGACAAACATTGACGATATGATGGAGCAGCTGAGCCTGGGTCAAAAGATCAAGGAGGGAAGCTACGCCGTTGACTCCCGATTCGGTTGGCAAAGCGGTCTGGACGATCCTTTTTATTCTGGCGACGCACAACAACCTTCAGTTAAATTTACCCTGATAGGCAAGATCAAGACCTCGGGAAATGACACCAAGATTGTCGAGATGCCCCCATTCGCCATCAGTGCCACTTCCTCCGTTGCGCTGTTTTCAGAGGAGAGCGGGCGCAACCACACGAAGCAGTACGCCACGGCGAATTATCCACTGTTCTACACGCAAGTGCCGTACTAGGGATACTGCTTGGTGTCACACTCACGGGCTACTGTGAACACGAGGAATGCTTCGTAGTCGGTTCGACGATGCATGAGTGTAGTCTGAGCGTTGCAAGGTGATGGCCCACTCTTCACAGGACGAGGCGCTTTCCGGGAAATTTCCTCCGGCTCCACTCCCGTATTTCCGCTGGTATCTCAGCTGGTAGCAGCAAGAACGGTACTAATCACCCGCCTTTCTTCTGTGATATGACGTAGATCGAGACTACATCAGAGCCAGCAGGGGTGGCTAGCTGACTATTATCACCAGAGGCCCATCCACAAGGGATCGTCCAGTGCTCACCCTTGGCCCCCGGTTCGCCACATCAAATACGTCATAGACGACTAGAAGAAGTGAATAAAAGGAGAGCATAAATGTAAATCAGGGGATAACCGTGAAGGGTTGAGCTGGGTTCCATTCAATATCGACCAGGTGTGATATGTGAGCGGAGCTGCGTAAATTCAAGTACCTTCTCTTAAAGTGCTAGTATCGACCGAGGCAAATCAACTTCGCTCACATCCCGACCTTACTTCTACAGCCTATATTCAAATGGACACTGACCCCTACTCCATTACCCAAACCAATCGCGTCGAGACCAATGCGACTGCCTCCGACCCGTTCAATCAGTGGACAGAGAAGGTCGCACGCCCGCTCTACACATGCATTGACAACGCGATTGTACTTCACGGTGGCGACCCGAACATCCTCAAAGAGTGGCGGGACAACGCGCGAGGACAAGCGCCCCGTATCGCAGCGGGCGTCATGAGCCTGCGCAACTGTTTAGCTGATGAGCTACTGGATCCTGCTATACAGGTGAGTTTCACCAGCGGGGCCCTTTCGACCGTGCCCGATGGTCCATCAGTTGCGGGACGATCCGGGTCGATCGCAATTCCGATAATCTGCCGTCTTGATCCGGAGCAGTCCGATTATACCGGCCATGTATCCACGCATTCTCCGAGTCTGAATGCTTGGAACAGGCTGATGGACTTTTCCGAAGCGCACGGATTCCAGGGAAGCGCAGTTGATGAGCTGCAAACAGCGTTTGCTCAGCAGTGGGCGGGTATCTCTGCCAACCTGAATCTGCAAGGTTTCTCCGAACAAGGCATCGTAGGGGGATCAACCTACGGGTGGGAGGATGCGGAATACTCGCACGATAGAAGGACTTCCCCTTGGAAAGGAACGGTCGTTTTCACCCTCAGGAGTTCAGCGCTTATGGCGGATGGAAGGGTGTTCTCTTTGCCAAACACACGGATCATCGCGTCGACTCCCGGGCCTCTCTTGGCGACTGATCCGGATAGAGGGAGGACTGACTATTGTTTGACGCCGGGAGTTGTGGATTTTGACGGCGCTCCGATTTGACAGACGAACTTTAGCCAATGAGTATGCAGTCTTTGGGCGACGTGCGATTGCGCATCCTGCTGTTGATAGCGAAACACATCGCCGTCGTGGCCTCCCTCGCATTGTCAGTTTCCGCCGTTAATCGCCCTTCGCTGCGCCCCGAGACGTGTACAGCGGCACGAGTGAGATGATATTGCAATCTTGCGGCGGTAGTTGGCTGCAAGGTTTGTATCACTACATTGGCAGACAAATGGTATCCCCAAGACACCGCTCTTCGCATGCTGTCCAATTTCATAGTTGTGCGTCGGTCGCCCGTATTCCGACATAGCTTGACCCATTTCCGCACGCGCAGTAGCGTCGAGAGGGTCGAGCAGGCTTGCTCCGAAAGGGTCCCTTCGGTCGAAGACGAATTCCTAGGCTATGTAGCTGGATTCTTCCTTCTGCCTCAAAGGCCAAGCGGTAGGAATGAGATTTTTCTCCCTCTGACCGCGCACCTGGTACCCTCCATGTCCGATCCCACGATCAGGCGCAAAGGGGCGACTTTTAAGCCAGGTTCTTCCGCCGCTGCAATTCGTCGCGACCCGCTCGATCGGCCAGGATAATCGGTTCCGGCTGCCTCACACCATCCCGTACACAACATGTGAGCGTGAGCAATATCGCAGACCCAAGAGTGATTTGGTTTCCGGGCGAGATATACAGCGGCGAAGGTATTTGCGCCTTCCGCCTTCCCGGTGCGGTGTATGCGGCCTAGTCATCAGGCTTTTCTCAGACATCACAAGCCAAGCTTACCGCTCCGACAAGCGGTCCGTCCTGGTGCAGTGGGATACCGAGGAAGTCCCCTCTTTTCCGGAGCTTTGTCCGACAGACCTCTTTGAACGATTTCTGCTTGGACCGGAAATGCTCCATATCCGGCCAAGGCGTAGGCGACGATCCCATATCCACATGGCCGACATCGGCTAGAGGTGAGAGGGAGTCTTTCTATCACGGGGTCAAACATACCAAGGTCAGGGCGGAGTGGCTGGTATTCCTTGCCTATCCCTATTGTTATGATACCCCTCTCCACGCCCAACGCCGTCGCTAACCCCGCTTGGCGTTCGTGCCATCTCCCAAAACCGTCCACGAAGACCACATCGGGTCGATCCTCCGGGTTCAGAGAAGCTATTGCGCGGTCGTATATTGCTAAAACGTGTTCCAGCTCCCGCATCGAGAGGAAAGACGGGATATACGGTTGGGTCGGAATGACGTCCTGCAAGAAAGTATGCTTGACCTGGGCATAAGAAAGGGTTGCAAAGCGTAGAAAGGGCTGACCTCGAGAGTTGGATAGGCCAATATGACGAGCGCTACTATAGCCAGGTCCGAAGTCGTATCGTAGCTGATATCTATCCCGGCGACGTTGTTGATCCCTTCGACGATGAAGTCTTCCGCGTCAATATGAGCAGCTTGAGGGTCGTCGTAGTCGTGCGCTCTCGCACTCAGGTCTCGATCAAGTGTGGATGGATCTGCCCCAGCGAAGCAGATTGAGAAAGCCGGGCTGTCAGTATAGACCGCTTTTGATGCTTGGGACAGCTGGATCCTAGTGTCAGACCCGTTTGTTCAATCAAGATCACCAACTCGGTCCAATTCCTCAATAGCGCGTCTGATGATTCTCCATGGGATGCCATATCGGTTGTGGCAACGTTGCCAGACAGCTCCCCGCTTACTTGCGACGGACTGTAAGACAACAGAGGACATGGAAACGCATTGGCAGAGTCGGGCGTCGCGTCAACTTGTGACCGGCAATTGCCGCAAGTGGAAGGTGAGTGCGAAAGAGACGATCCGCTCGAGACGGATGATCGAGGATTTTGGCACCAGTCAACCGTTGCATTCACTAGATAGGGGACTACTAGAGCGAGACAAAAAGGCTACGCAGTTCAAGCGGTGACCTCACCTTGGGCCTTGACAGCACCGAGGAGGTGAGTCAACCTCTCTTCGGCGATCTTAGCGGCGTCGTCCCTGACGACAAACTCGGCGGCCTGGTCCAGGCGCTTGGGCGCAGACCCATCTTCGAGGCCCAGCTGGACATCAGACCAGACAGGCTCGACCTTGACGGGCTTGGCGACTCCTACGCCGGCCATACCGCCGACAGCGGTCCAGTCGGTGGTGCGCTTGAGCTTGAGCTTCTCAAAGACCGAGTTGATAGACTTGACAAGATGAGCGATCTGCTCGGTGGTGTGACCCGGAGTGGGGGTGATACGGAGTCGCTCCTCTCCAACTGGGACAGTCGGATAGTTGATCGACTGGACGTAAATCTTGTGCTGGGACAGCAGCATGTCGGAAGCTTGCTTGGCCAGGGAGGCATCACCGACGAGCACGGGGAGAATGTGCGACGGGTTCGGCACGATGGGGATGTCGAGAGCCTCGAGCTGGCGCTTGACCTCGCGAGTATTGAGCTGCTGCAAGCGACGGTCGCCCTTGAACTCGCGCTGGTACGCGATGGACGCTTGAGCTCCAGCGACGATGGCGGGAGGGAGGGACGTGGTGAAGATGAATCCCGGAGCGTAAGACCGGACGACGTCGACCAGGTCGGAGGATCCGGCAATGTATCCACCGACAACGCCGTAGGCTTTGCCGAGCGTACCGGAAATGATGTCAATACGGTCCATGACCGATCCCTTGACCGCTTCGGAGGAGTGACGGGTAGCGTCGTGAGCCTCATAGTCGAGGTGCTCGGCGACACCGGCTCCGTTCGGCCCGTACATGCCGACCGCGTGGACTTCGTCGTTGAAAGTGATGGCGCCGTACTTGTCGGCCAAGTCGCAGATTTTCTCGATGGGGGCGACACTTCCGCACATCGAGTAGACACTCTCAAACGCGATGAGCTTGGGAGTTTCCTTGGGCACAGCAGCGAGCTTGGCCTCGAGGTCCGCCATGTCGTTGTGCTTCCAAATGACCTTTTTGGCGCCCGAGTGACGGATACCTTGAATCATCGAAGCGTGGTTCAACGAGTCGGAGAAGATGATGCAGCCGGGGAGCTTGGCGCCGATGGTAGCGAGACAAGCGTCGTTGGCGACGTAACAAGAGGAGAAAACGAGGGCTGCGGACTTGCGGTGCAGCGATGCGATCTCATCTTCGAGCGAGAGGTGGATGGCACCGTTTCCAGCGATGTTTCGCGTTCCTCCTGCACCAGCTCCGTACTTTGTCAGAGTCCGCTTCATGGTATCGAGTACAACGGGGTTCTTGCCCATCCCGAGGTAATCGTTCGAACACCAGACATTGACCTCGTCCTTGGTGTTTGCGGTGTGAGCTACTGGGAACCTGCCGGCAAGGCGATTGATGTTGTTAAAGTATCGGTACGACCTGATGTCAGTCGGTGGTCGATGTCACCAAGCGGCCGAGACTTACTTGTCCTTGTGCTTCTTGTCAAGCTCGGTCTCGTAGAACTTGCCATAGTCGAAAGTCCCGGCCACCTTCTGGCCCTTCACACCTGTCTCAGTCTTAGAAGCGACATCTCGAGCCGCAGATGCGTGCGGACAGTCGTCTCCCTTCTGAGCAGGATCGAAGCGGATATCTTTGCCCTAATTGTCAGCGGCGATCTCGCAACCAAGCCAAATGTGCGATGGAAGCGATCGATCGACTCACGTTGTGCATATCGGCGATATCCTTGTTGGCTGCGACGCTGGCGTAGGCCCTGGCTTGACCAATAGCAGCAAGCTGAGGTCCCATCATAGGGCAGGCAAGCGCGCGGGTAGTCAGTGAAGACATGTTGCTAACGCCGTGAGTTTTGGCGAGAGCGCGGAGGGTTGTCGGCGTAGCGCCGCCGATGAAGGGGCAAACATTGCCGAAGCGAAGCAGTGAGTTGACCTGCATTGTGTATGGGATACTGAGAATCGTTCGAGGGAGGGGAATGGATATGCGAGCTAGAGATGGGGGAGACGTCGAGTTAGACCCAAATAGTAGCGCGCGATCTGACCATCGACTCACTCGCAATTGTGGCGGAAAAACGTAACGCCCAATTCGGAATAAACGCGATCTCATTGGCTTGTTATACGCGACCTATCCGCGCTCTCTCATGCAGATTACAGTATGCGCATCGGTGTACAGAGACAAGCAGATCCATGGTGTGCATTCTGTCAGTCAAGCAGATGCGGGGAGACATCGGTGTACCATTGGCGTATCGTTGCTCAACCCAGCTGAACTGAGGATCGGACGTTGTCAATAACAATCACGTGACAAGTCGACGGAAGCAAATTGTCCACCCTCCACCAAGCTTGTCCATGCAGTCCGACTTCCTCAAAACCTTTGCTGCTGATAGCAATCTATCCGACCGCCCCAGGCTGCACAGTGCCAAGAGCAAAAAGAAGAGATGAAGATTGATTCGGCCTATATATCGCTCGGAGTGAACCGCTCGTCGTCTTGTGCAGTCTGCACGTCGACTGGCATCCTCGCTTTCGGCGCTGGCCCATACGTCGCGCTCTGGAACACGAAGGTGAGCGGATTGCTGTCGCGAGCTGGCTTGGAGTGCTGAGCTGATCATAAGAGCTCAGAAAATAAAGGTGTCTACGCCACCTTGACCGGTCATAAAGGTCAAGTGACTACCGTCAAGCTCATCTCGGAGGAGCAAGGGCGAGCGAGGTTGATCACCGGTGACACTGAAGGCAATGTACGATTATGGTCTCAGATAGATGATGAGAACGTGAGTCTTCAGCTGATGTCATGATGGGTTGTTGACCATAGTTCCGCTGCGACCTTGATATCAAAGCGCATCCAGGCTCGACTATCTCCGCCCTGGGCGTCTCTCCGGCTCAAGATGGAACGACCCGAACCTTCTTCACTGGAGCTTCGGATGGATGTGTAAAGGTGTGGAACCTGGACCACGATGAAGCGGCGGAAGTGCAGAAAATCGAGTTTAAGGGGAGGTTACCGCTCGACATTGAGGTCGGGTTCTTACCCGGTTCTGCTTGTGAATACCTGCTCTGCTCGAAGAGACTTGCACTGACCGGTCAGCTTTGGTCCTCATTGTTGGCTACACTGATAAGCGGATCCAAATGTACACCGAACGTGAAGGAAAGGTGCGCGATGAGACTGTCCGTAGCTTGACCAAAGCTTACGACAGTTCACGCATGCGATAACGCTGGAAGGACACGAGGATTGGGTTCGATGCTTGTCACTTACGCCATACCCCTCTTCAACGGGAGTGTCATCGGACCTGCTCCTAGCTTCGGGCTCGCAAGACAATTACATCCGTCTCTGGCGCATCGCACCTATCTCAGAGAGGGATGCCGTACCTGAGGAGCAAGGAGAAGCAGCGAGCGGTCTGGATCTGCTGGACGAGTTTGAGAGGAAAATTGCCGGAGAAGCAGGTGGAAATGTACAAATCTCGACGAAAGCGCACATCCTTCAAGTGACTGAAGGAGATTCGTGAGTCGAGGTCGAGCAGCGATTGCTGTAACAAGCTGACGGGTAGGTCGAAACGCTTCAATGTGACTCTGGAAGCTTTGTTAATCGGTCACGAGTCGGGTCTGACGAATATCCACTGGTCGCCCTCCAACAACCCAGTGCTACTTTCGACTGCGTCGGACAATTCTTTGGTCATCTGGACGCCGTCGTCCGACGGGATCTGGGTACCATCACATCGATTCGGCGCTATTGGCGGGCGGGGACTAGCTTTCTACGGCGCGATCTGGGGCTCTGAGGGACGTACAGTCATGGCAGGAGGATGGAATGGTGGTTGGGAGCGATGGGTCAATGAAGCGGAGGCAGGGGAAGACGATCGCTGGGAGGTCAAACCGGGTCTGGCGGGGCATCATGGGGATGTCAAATCGATCGCTTGGGATCCAAAGGGGGATTACCTCGTCTCTGTCGGGTGAGTTATACTTCTATCCAAAACAATCGCCGCTAACGGCAGCTCTGACCAGACAAGTCGGATCCACGCCAGCTGTCGAGCGGACGAAGCGGGTCCTAGCACTTGGGCAGAAATCGCTCGACCGCAGATACACGGCTACGACATGGCTGATATAGCTTGGATATCGCCTCTGCGCTTTGCTAGTGCGGGTGACGAAAAGGTTGCCCGAGTCTTCGACGCGCCGGGTGGCTATGTCGAGTCTTTGGCGAGTCTGGGTGTTGTCAGCGGGGACGTCACGGCGGATTCGGTAAGCGAGCCGTACTCGTTGTTGTTATGACTGACAACCAGTCGAGCCGACCTAAAGGGGCAACTGTTCCACCCCTTGGTCTGTCCAACCGAGCGCTGGGTAAAGGTCAGCTGCCGCAACTTCGCATGATGCTAAAGACTGACGAGCAGAAGCAGCAGAACTCGACTTGCCCTCGAGTCGCATAGCGAATGAAGAACACCAATCTGTCTCGCGAACTCTTACGACGATTCCTACAGAAGAAGAGCTTGCCACTGCGACTCTTTGGCCCGAAGTGGAGAAGGTATACGGACATGGATATGAGGTGAGCTTCGGAATCCGAAAGTGATGCTCGGCTAATTCCAGCTTGTGGCGATAGCCTCCTCACACGATGGAGCCTTTGTCGCCTCCGCTTGCAGAGCTTCAAATCCGGAACATGCAGTCATACGCGTCCATTCGACATCGACATGGGATCCGGTTGGACAACCACTAGCTGGACATTCGCTTACCATCACCCGGATAACGTTCTCTCACGACGACCAGCGGATACTTTCCGTCTCGCGGGATCGAGGGTGGAGGGTGTTTAAGAGATCAGCAGACGGAGGATACGAGGTGGAGGCAAAGGATGAGCGGGCACACGGGAGGATGGTGCTCGACGCGACGTGGGGCGACGATTTCTTCGCTACAGCCTCGAGGGATAAGACAGTGAGTCGATTTCTGAGAGAGACCTGCTGACTCTTAGGTTAAGATATGGAAACAGGTCGAAAGCAGCTGGACAGCGGTGGAGACGATCAAACTGACCGAATCGGCCACGGCGGTAGATCTGCTCGTGCGACTTGGTCAAGACAGTCTGCTGGCTGTGGGAACTGAGAGCGGGGTTGTCAGCATACATGCCGTTTCGGCAGATGGAAATGCCAAGCACCTGGCAGACGTGCCCGCGGAGTGAGTATGACTTGGGAGATACGCTCTGGCCGTTTTCGTCGTGGCCAAGGCGATATAAGGGTGGTTGAAGAATTCAGCAGCTAACGGCAGACTATCCCATGTTGCGACTGTGAACCGCGTGGCGTGGCGACCAGCATCGGACGATCGCAAAAAGCTGCAACTGGCGAGCTGTGCCGATGATCGGAGTGTACGCATTTTCGATCTGGCGATCTAATTCATCAATCATGCATCCTGATGCATGTGTGTTCGTGGCCGCGCCGTCTGACGCACTCCGACAGGCCGGCTTGTGACTATTAACAGTTCGAGAGTCTGAGCCAGACTGTTTCCCCCACCTCCACACCCGAGGTTCGGCTATTTGCCGGTTGATTTATCATACCGGATCGGACCACTTGGAGCCGAACTCCGAGATGGCTTCCTAGTCATACTTTGAGCTTACGATGGGTTGGTAGATCGTCTACACCGGATTCGCACACCGTCACACTACCCTCACAGTCAAGTCATAAAGAACACCCCACTTGCGCAGAACACACGACATGCACATCCTCCTGACGGGCGCTTCGGGGCAGGTAGGCTCGCACACGCTCATCTACCTCCTCCGCCGCGCGCATCAAGTCACAGCACTCGATATAAACCCCCCGCCTCCGGCTGTGGAGGCAGCGATAAGAAGTCTCACCGACGATCAACGATCCAACTACACCTTTATCCAATGCGACCTGACGGATTTCCGGGCGTTTGAAGATGTTCTGGGCAAGACGCAGCCGGAGGGAATCATCCATCTTGGCGCGGTGCCCGATCCGAAGACGCTGGATTTCAGGATCGTGCATAATGTAAATGTAACGAGCTCGTACAACGTTCTACAGACTGCGGCAAGGAGAGGGATGCCTAGGATCGTACAGGCTAGCAGTGTGAATGCTACCGGGCTCAGCTACAGCCCGGACGGACACCATATTTTCCAGGAGATGCCGGTTAAAGAGAGTCACGCGCTGTTACCGGTGAGTGTGTGAGCTGAATGACTCGTATAGCGCGATGGGCGTTGTACAGGTGATGGCCGAGGTGGGACTCGTGATGGGCGCGGGTGCGCTGCGAGGGCCTGAATGGCTGGAGTACGGCCTGGACGGGTCTCTTCTCCTATCGACGTGACGTCACAATGGGCGTCGAGAGGGCACATCCTATCTCTCCAGACCAAACCCCTTCCAGATCGCTCTGTACCAGGCCCGACTAACGACCAGGAAGACCCCTACGCAATCTCCAAAGCCGTCTGCGAGCTGCAAGCCGACGCTTTGGTCCGGTACTACCCCGGCCTCCGCATAGCGTCGATCCGCTTCCACATGGTCAAAGACGACTACGCCTCGGCAGTGGAGCACGTCAATTGGCAAGACGGTTTCGCGTGGACTTCCTTCGACGCAGCGGCGAGCGCGTGCCTCCGCGCACTGATCAGCGACGGATGGGAAGGGCATGAGGTGTTTATAATTGCTGCCCCTGAGATCTGCTGGGAAGGCGGTTTGACACCGGACAGCAAGAGCACAGTGGAGTTGCCTGAGAAGAAGAGCACGGTGGAGTTGATGAACAGCATGTGGAGGGGGAGGGTGGCGTCCGGGGGGCTCGATATGAGGTGGTGGGATGAAAACCCTAGGCGGTCGACGTTTGTCTCGAGCAAGGCGGAAAAGATGTTAGGATGGGATCACGACAAGTCTGCCGAGATGGACCTATAGGCGGACGGACGTTGACGGACACGCGGGCAAGCGATGATCGCTGGATATGTATCAGTACAGCGAAACATGCATGCGTGCTTCAACTTGTGGCACGATCCTCACTCCACCTTGTGTTTCACCTGATAACACAATTTTCACTCCGTCTTCGCCTCGCTAGCCTCGCTAGCGCCTCCCGACGACCCACCTTCATCCGACTGCACGAACCGATCGGCCAAATTGCCTTTTGGAATCCCGGCAATCTTCCTGTCGTCCTCGTTCAACACGGTCGTACTGCTCAGCGCGACCGGCTTATCGCTCATCCCGTGCGGTGCCATATTCCCCGCTTCTCCTGCTCCGGGCGTGACCACCTCATCGTCCCTTTTGTCCCCGGTAGACGGCGCATTCGGCGGCGTCTGCAATGGCCCAGTATCGAGCTCGTCCACTCGGCCCATGTACGACTGATGGCCTGGATCCGAGGATGAATTACCCGTAGAGGGCGTGATTGGAGTGGTTGGCGACGTCGGCGATTGTTTCGACACGGGCGACGATGAAGAAGCTTTCATCGGTGAATCTGACGAATCGTCCGGTTCCGGCGTCGGACTGCGCACAGACGGAGCGTCGGCGAACCTGAATGCTTCTGCTGCGCCGCCAGCAGGGCTCTCTCCGAGTATGAGGGGGCTCATCAATCCGTCTTCTAGCGAACGCCCATTGACGCCTGATCCGTCGACATCCATCGGTACTGGCTCGCCGATCTCCGGCCGCCGCAAGAAAGGAATAGGGCTGAACATTGGTGTCGAAGCTCCGGGCGGCATGAGTGATTCTTCGTCCGCTCCGATTTCGGACGATGCGGAGGAGGAAGATGATCGGGTCGAGCTGAACATTCCCGCGCCGGTCGTGGTTGAAGGAGGGACATAGATGTACGACGGCGCTTCCCATGGCGCTGTCACGAGCAGAGCTTTCTCTAAGGCGCGCAAGAACTTCCCAATAGAAGTATGCGTCGCCGTCGGGTCGAGTAACAGTTCGGCCAGCCGTTGAACGGTAAAGGGGGCACTGTCGTCAGTTTTGCCTTAAGGACGCAACGCAGTTCAAACACACTAATCAAAGTCCTCAAGTAACCTCGCGACACGCTCAACTTCCTTCTTCGCTTCTTCCTCGTCTATCCACGCCGGCAGCTTCTTTCCGCCGATGACCACATCGTCATCCCAATCGTCCTCCCCAAGGCCCGGCGGTTGCCTCGCATGACCGTTCTGTTTCGCTGGGCTCGCCATGGCAGTGGTCCGTCTCCGTTTTGACGTATCTAGCGGTGGGAACGGCGGGATCACTAAACCCCCTTGAGTCGACGCTGCGAGTTCTGGGCTCTCCGACTCGCCGGATGTCGGCGTGGATGGCGAGTTTGACGGCTCGACATCGACCGAGCGCGGCTCGAGACCGGTGGGATTTCCCGGCGTGATGCTTTCGAGCGGGGTGGTGGTGTGTGATGGTGAGAGGAGGAGAGAATCTGCAGGAGGTTTGTCGTCATCTGACGTCGATGCGGTGTTCGACGGCCCGGGGACAGGCGGTGATGCTTGACGGGCTTGTGACCGGGGCGGACCTTTGTCGAGGAAGAGTTGAAGCGAAGCGGTCAGCGCTAGGCTGAGGTGATCTCGCAGAGTTGGCCATTCAGATCTTTGAATCAGCTTCATTCACGTCTGAGAACACTTCTACTGACTCGATCTCGTTCGTCCTGGCGAGCCTCTCCAAGACCGGATCGTGTGACCGGCTTCCTGCTAATGAGCGTTGTACGGGTTTCGCCGCAGTGTACACAAACAATACTCACCAGAAGCTACCGCCTGATTCTCCGTCATGCTGTACGTGACTGCCATGTTGCGCACCGCTGAAGATTACTTCGGCTAGAGGAAGGTGAAATCGTCAATACAGACATGACCAGACTGACAACAGCGGTTATTAAAGGTGAGCGTAAATAAGATCTCCACGTGTTTCCGGGCAGGCGGTCGCCGCTTCGACCGTTTTTTGTCTCGCCCGCCGGCCGCTGTTCGATAGAATTCCATCAACTCCACCCTAGCTTCTCTCCGTCAACACCTTACAAATCAACCTCCGTCGCGTCGAATACGCACGCTCAAGTCCAGCCCACGGCACTTGACGACACTCGCTGCATAAATCAGTCGAGCAGATCTTTCCCGCGACTCCATTCGCGCGAAAACCGAAAAACCTACAACGCCACTCGCCGAAGTCGTTTCACCACTCTCCTGCTTACTCTTCACCTCTACCCTATCCCTTTCACCCCCTAAGCCAAGTTTATCATCATGGCTGTCGAGACGTGAGTGCTGCGAACGCGATCCTTGACGTGAATTGTGCTGATCCGTGCTTTCCCCCCGCAACGCATTGACCTTCCTTTCATGATTTACTCAACTCTTACACTGATCTGACTCAACTTTGTCTGACCTTGCTTGACCCCTTAGTGAATACTAGTACGTACATCCTGACCACCCCAAGAGCCTCCCTGACCCCAGCGATGTCCTCGGTGTCAGCCCGAACGCTGGAGACGACGAAATCAAGAAGGCGTACCGCAAAAAGGTCGGTTTTCCTTCCTTCCCCCTCCCCCCTCCTTCTCTTTCTACCCTTCGTAAGCTGACTCTCCAGGCCCTTCGAGCTCATCCGGACAAAGGAGGTGACCCAGAGGTGTTCAAAGATCTGACCCATGCGTGAGTAGCAGCAGCTCGAGGACGTCTGGGGCGTCCTGGAGGTCGAAAAATCGAGGAA
>Ga0308160_10004683_pt1 | contig 14522 bp, 18 predicted proteins | sample PhyFR1_FD_201036 | JGI IMG/M metagenome (GOLD analysis project Ga0308160, IMG submission 201036) | Phyllosphere microbial communities from UC Gill Tract Community Farm, Albany, California, United States - DLSLF.R1 | ecosystem: Host-associated > Plants > Phyllosphere > Unclassified | place: USA...
GGCCTTGGGTTTCTTGCATGTATACCTACACATTCCCATGTATCTCAAGTGTCGGGGACTAGAGTAATCTGGCGCACGTTTCGATCTGCCGATCTACTTAGTCAGGTACCCGATCGCGTCATTTATTTAGAGTCCGGCCATCCGATTTCAACAAGATAATCTCCCCAAAAGTAATCAGTATCTCTTTATCATACTACACATATCACCTACGATGTCCTCCATCATCAACAAGATCACAGGTAACGGCGATGCAGCGTGAGTGATCTACTATAGTGTATGGATCGATCTAATAAAGACAGCACCGAGCAGTTTGATGCTATCTTTATCGGAGCTGGTTATGTGAGACAGATCTTGATTAGATCATCAGGGATAACATCAACTGACACGTGCGCCAGGCTATGTTTGGTACAGATGAAGGTATGTCTGTCGATGCCCGCATACATGTCAGTGACTAACATACAAAAGGACCATGGAACATTTCAAAGCGATTGGAAACTCGTGTTGGAGATCGATTACGCGTTGCGGCCATCATCGAAGTTGACCCCCCTAGAGCCGAGGCTGCTTTGAAGCAAAAGCTAGCAGACCCAAAGATCAAGGCATACTACGAAAACACTGTCATCCTTTCTTCCATCTCTGCATTCAAGACCAAGGTCGATGCTGGAGAGTTGAAATCGCCAAAGTGAGTCATCCATCCCCCGATTCGTGGGTTTGTACTTACTATTTCAGGGCTATTTTCGTTGCAACTCCCCCTCAATTCCGAGGTGGTCTACAGAGCAGTAACGATATCGAAGTGCAGTTGGACCAGTTGTTCCCCGATGCTCATATCTTTTTGGAGAAGCCTGTTGCTACCGGATCCGAGGCCGAGAAGTCCATCGAGGAGGCCAAGAAGGTCGGGGAGATGCTCAAGAAGCACAAGGGAAATGTCTCCATCGGGTATGTCTTCTTCATCTTGGTCTTTGCATGAGCTGACTAGCAGATACGTCCTCCGATACCTCTCTGCTGTCAAGATGATGAAGAAGATCATCGCTGACAACAACCTTACTGTGTAAGCTCCTCCCCTCCTTAGATCAGACAAAGCTGACTGAACAGCATGGCCACTATGGGCAAGTATGTCGTCGCCTACGAGCTCGCGATCAAGACCGTACGTATCACATTTCCCCCACGTTGAGCGAATACTCACCTGGCAGGACTGGTGGAACAAGAGCAAAGTTCAAGGACCCGTCATCGAGCAGGCCACGCATATATGTGAGCTCGATATCGCGTTTCGACGCGCAAGCTGACAGACAGGTGATTTATCCCGATACATCGGTGGTGATATCGACATTGACTCCGTCTCGTAAGCTTCCGGATACGCCTTGCCATGCAGAAGCTGACATGTAGCGCCCACGCCGTCGAGGCACACGAGAAACCCGGTGTTTTGAGCAAGAAGAACTTTGACGAATCCGTCATTCCTGATGAGCAGCGAATCCCCCGAGCTACCTCTGCCAACTGGTACGTCCATCTCTGCTTCAAGAGAGACGGAAGGAGCTGACAAATCAGGAAATACACAAATGGAGCTGTTGGATCTTTGCTTCATGCTATCGCTCTCCACGGAGTCAACTACTCGATTGAGCTACAGGTCTACGCTGATGGTGTAAGTCATATTGTCTGCTTTCAGGATCTAAGCTGACTTCGCAGTACCAACTTGTGTAAGCTAACTTGAACGAGATCTCGATTCGAGCTAACTTGTAGATTGGTCGACCCTTACGGAGAACCTCAGCTACACGTCCGAAGGCCCGGATCTGACGAGTACGAAGTCATCCCCACTCCTGGTTCGTTTTTCGATATACATATCATTCGGGTCGAGACTGACACAACAGGTGATGACCCCTACCAGACCGAGATGAACCACTTTATCGACACCGTAAGCCTTCGCCTCCCGTGACCAACAAGGTACAAGCTGATTCCCAGATCGAGGGAGGCGAGAACCCCGAGATCTTGTCAACCTATGAAGACGCAGCCAAGACTTACGAGTTCACCTGGGCCATCCGAGCTAGCAGCGAGGAGAGCACAAAGAAGCAATTGGCAAAATACGGTAAGGCCGTTTGATTCAGGTTTGGAGAGATAGATTATCAGTTTGGGATTTCGTGATATAGATGGTGTGCATGGCATGAATAAGATTGATTTTCGACCCAACAGGTGGTCATCGAGTGACAGTACTCAGCTAGGAGGGCAGTATGCCCACTTATGGTTGCAAATCCATTGGACGAATGAGAAGACGTGATCGAATCGGCTACTCCACTCTTATCCGAAATACCCGAAGAATCAACCTTTCCCCCTTGCCCTTGCTTCGTCCCCACTCTCATGTTCGGACTTCCAATATCCACCCAATGCCAAGGCAGTTCACTAGGGGCATTCCGCGAGCAGAAGAGCTTGCCGATAGCAGGACCATGACCCTGTTCAGCCTTAGCGCCCACTCACACCTCGCCCGTTAGTGCACCAGGACTTGCTAGGCCCCAAGGGGTACTCGGATGTGCAATTGGAGGAATGACGATCACCATCAATCACGACAGACTGAATCAACTGCTCTTTCGAGTATGAAGTGATGGCGATAATCGACGCTTTCTAGGCTTTACTTCACAAAGTGTGTTGAGCTGAAAGCGATCTCATCTCGGCGAAAGCGGCATTCAGCAAATTTATAGACCGCGACTGGACGTTAGGCAAGATGAAGAGATCGGATTGGGATCAAGCGACATGGTATCTCGTCTTCTGTTGTATGGTATGTTCACACCCTATCTTTCTCATCAACATACCGGCTGATCTAAGATAGGTATTCAACTGGGGCAATGTCCTATTTGGAATGTGAATATTGTTCACCGTTTCTACCAAAATGAGCTGAAAGACATAGCGATGTATCCTCTTTCGGAGCACTTCAAGCTCTTCCTGCTTGGTTGAGGCAGTTCGGAACGGACAATGCTCCAGGGGTATTTGTGCTCGATACAGACAGAAGGGCAATAATAATGGAGGTATGTCCGGTTTGGGGTCCAATTGCAAGTGCAAGGCTGACTTGTAGTGGTCTTTCTTGGGAAACTGGTCGGCGCAATCCTCTTTGAGCCGGTTATTGAGCGTGTGGGGTGTAAGAAGACACTCTATATAGGGGCCAGTATTCAAATCCTCGGTATCATCCGTACGTCCTTCCTTTCCATCTTACCGATATGGACTAACGACACAGTCGAGCTTTCCGCCAAAGAATGGATTCAATTCACCACAGGTCGAGTCTTGACTTACCTGGCGGTCGGACTAGTCGATACCACCGTCCCGACCTACGAAGCTGAACTCGCTCCGGCTGCACTTAGGGGGTTCTTTGCGGGGAATGTACAGGTCTTCGTACACATTGGGGCGATTTGGGGATCGAGCATGAGTAGGGCTTTTGCTACGGAAACGGGTAGGGTGGGGTGGATGGTCCCTGTCGGTGTTCAGATGATCGTATGTCCACCTTGCTTTGGCATATCGACTAATGATATAGCCCGCGATCATGCTACTCATGCTGGTACCATTCTGTATAGAATCGCCACGATGGCTTATCTACCGCGGACGAAAGGTAAGAACACTCACTACGGATCATCGCTGATGTGGTAGGATGAAGCGGTGGAGGCATTGAACAAAATTTGGACCCAAGATGACACAAACCATGGACTGACGGTCGCCGAGGCGGATGCGGTCGAGCAGGCTTTGTGGGAGTCGAGACAAGTCGGCAAAGGCCGATGAGTCGATTTACTCAGAGAGACCCATCGAGGTCGTACGATCGTGAGCTTCGCTTTTCCCCCAGTCTTCCTTCTTCATTCAAGCCGTGTGGTGTTCCCCTACCATATTCAAAGCTGACGACTGTAGATCGCCACCACCGTGTTCTTTTTCAATCAGGTCACTGGTCAGCAGTTTGCCAATAGCTACGGCCCTACGTGAGCCTACGGGAGGAAGGGAGACCCGATCACTGCAGAAAAGGTTCACAAACTGATCTAGACAGATTCTTTCGATCCATTGGCCTGGGGCCGGTCGATACATTCACATACTCTATTCTCATCCCCGTCGTTGGCCTCGTCGCATGTTTGTCGGCGGTAGGACTCACCGATATCATCGGTCGTCGACCACTCTGTTATCTCGGTGCTCTCGGTGCAGTCCTCTTTTCCGCCCTGATTGGATCGGTGGGCAGTATGCCCGATGCCCGCTCAAACTCTACCAAATCAAACGTCGTAGTCACCTCGGTCATCTTGCTCAATGGAGCGTGTAAATTCGGTGTCGCATCCCAATGTTATTTGATCGCATCAGAGATTGGTGGGACACAAATGAGAAAGAAAATGTTGGCATGGGCTACTATCGCCGACGTGGTATTCGCTTTCATCACGGTATTCAATATCCCTTATTTACAAAATGGACCCGCTATTCAGTTGGGCGCAAGGTTGGGATACGTGTTTATGGTTCTTGCCGCTTTGTCTTTTTTCTTCTTCGTCTTTTTCCTACCCGAACTGAAAGGTCGGTCCTTGGAAGAGGTCGATGAGCTGTTCACTGTGAGTCATTGCCCTGGGTCAGAGGAATGCGCTGACGATGTAGCGCAATCTGTGGGCTTGGCAGTTTAGTAAAGCAGAGACTTATGGTGTTGGAGCAGAGATTAGAGGGATTGAAGGGGGTGATGGTCGAGAAGTCAAGCGAGAAGATACCCTCATTGAAGAATCGCAAGTCGGGGGAGAGCATTATGGTCATCAATCCAAAGCATAGGAGCCTGGATGAAACGACCTATGCATGTGTGCATGGCCGTTAGCGGAAAGTGGAAGTGTATATGATCCAAGATCCAATCCCCACTACAGCCGCTCCACCCACTAAGACACCTACCATCTCTCCAATCAACCATTTCCATTTCCCAATAATCGCTTTACCAGCCACTGGACCCATCTTGACTTCCGGATCTAAATCTTCTTTATCCACATCCTCCCCTTCTCCCTCTCCCTCCTTGTGTCCCATATCATCCCCAAATGCCTTGATTGTAAATCTCGTCCTCTTGATTCCCAAGTGCCAGCAGACAATCATCAACAGCAACATCCGCGTGGTCGCTACCCTCTCCACTTCCCACCTTGGGGTGTACATCCGTCCGAACCATACTAGGGATTGATCGATACCTCGAGCGACTGCTAGTCGGGCGCGGCGTCTAAGAGTCGTACGTGGTATAGCGAGCCTATCGGCTAACCCTGCGCCAAGCAGGAAACGGGATATAGCGAGATGATGGTGGACATTCGTGCGTATTGGCGGTCGGTCACAGACAGCCGAAAGGAGTCGGTAGGTGGCTGTGGACCTATGGTCGGTTGTGGAGAAGTCTTCAGAAAAGAGGTGCATGGTATTACAGGCGAACAACTTGGATGCTCGAGATACGTTTGCGTAGTAGTAAGAGAGTCGGTCTGGGGATATACCGAGGTAGTACCTATCGATCAGCATTCAAGTCGACACGACAGCAGAAAGCCTTACCCGATGTGGCGCCATACGCTCACATAGGCAAGTTCCTCTTCATCTGTGAGTGTGATGCCCAGTCTGCGTAGTGACCATAATGGGGCAATGGCGAATGAGCCAAGGGTAGCTATCAAATCCCTGTAATCAGTACATGCTGACGACAATCCACACACTCTTGATTGATAGGTATACCATCCACCTTATGATCATAAACATTCTTCATGCCCTTTTTGGCTGCTATCCGAGTTCGTACAGTGGCGTGCAACATCCGTACCCTCACTGCACTCTTCCATCCCTGTCCAGTTACCGGCGTCATGTCGTTCTGCTAATCAGCGTCTACGTTCATTGTGAATGTCGATAGGGCGACATACCATATAATCCATAATAGCCTGAGTCGTCTCCAATAATCGTCGATATGTCGTATCCCTAGCATCACCCGTCAAATAACTTGTCTCCCTCAATACCCCCACTACCCGATTCGCAGAGAATCCACCGGCCAAACTGAAATGTAATAGTGCTGAAAAGATCTGAGAAGAGTATCGCCAGAATACCGCTTGACCCTCCGAAACGGTGGGTGGGGGCCTGTAATTTGGGATAGAGAATGCTGGACGGGTTTCGATCCCGGTCAATGGTGTAGATGTGGAGCGGGGCGGAAAAGCAGTCACGCCAGGAGGCGGTTCTCCAGATATCTATCAATATTAGCTTTACAACTTGGAAAGTGTCTGAAGCTCACCTCGTCCCAGAAACGCTGTATTGGCTCTTCCGCCTTTTCGGTTTCCAATCGATCCAACAATTTCTGAAGACCATCTTGCCCGGGCTTCAGATCCAGTATCCTAACCACTTCATCACAAAGCTCATCGCCTTCATGTCTCCATCTTTACGATCAGATCAGGAAACCTCCGATTGCATTCGATGGGTGGACTTACGGTTCAAGCTGAGACGGTGGTAGGCAATCCTGACCTCATCAGCACGTGAAGACATGAGAAAGGCAAGCCTACCTCGTCCCACTGTAGGCAGTAATCATTCAGAGGAGCGATCACTTCGCCAACCTGAACAGTCTCCAATTCATGACTATCCCTGATGATACGTGGTTTCGATCCCAATGGGATACTACCGACTGCTCCATCAGCTTTGTATCTGACAGTTCGAGTCACCACTCACTTGGAAACAAGCATGCCGACATCGATATCAAGTAAATCGAAAGGGGAGTATATTAAAGAGATTGGGAGATATGATTACGGATTTAATTGATCATTCGATCGATCGCCAAGGATACGTCCTCCCTTCTAGAATATCGTCAAATCCAGGCATCCTCCCCGGTGTTTCGAGCCATGGCACTTGTAAGGTTGTCTTCGAGGCCTTACTGCTTCTCCCGGGCGATAATGGCTCATGTTTGCTCTCATGAAAGCTGGCAATCGATGAAAATCGGGCAAGAAATGGTTGTACCCATTTATTTTGCTGGAATCCCGTCATTTCCGGATCGTCCGTTCCTGATACAGGACACGTGGCTCTGCCCAAGAACGATGTGGTTCAGTCTTCCAAGCTGCAAGGCAAGATGTTACCAAAGTCGTTGTATGCAGTCTGAGCTTCTTCGGAGTGGGAGAATCCGGTGACAGAGTGACCGTTGAGGATGGTTTTACTGTCCGCTCCCTTGGCGTGAATGAGAGTGGCTGGACCGTGGCAGACTGCGCGATATACCCAATACGAGACTACTTCCGCCGAAAGGTTCAACTCGGCCAGTCGAAGGTATGTTATCTAGCTTGGAGACTGCACAACTGGCTGACGGGTAGTGTACCTCCAGGATTGATTGCTGCTGGTATTGTCAGTGTGGTCTGGCTGATCACCATGGTTTTTTTGGAGTGGATGCGGTAAACATTGCCAGACGGTGTCCGAGGCGGGTACAAGGCTTTATGGGGCTATGTGAGAGCTATCGAGAAACGCCTGACAATCGCCGCACATTGGCTCACGACGAGTAGGCATAAAGCACGGGAGTTCGACACGTTTGTCCGCGGAGCGGTGTTGTGCAGATAATCGCCGTTGCACGCAGTCAGTGAGCCACCCATACTCGATGCCTTCACCCGCCCTGACATGACGCACTTTAAGGTATCGGGCGTTTATCTTCAAGAGCACTCTACGCACCTATCCGAAGCGGCGCGCTCATGTCTACTGATACGTACAACCAGGCGGACAGACCTCGCTTGGGACACCTGGCTATCCGATCTCACTCTGACTGCAGGACGCTGGCAGACATTGAGCCCGCTTGGAGATACCGTTATCTCGCCGTGTTGCTGCTCACAGACCGCCTGACCGACAAGAAGATGTACGCCTTGACGAGTTTGAACGGGGCACCCCTATCACCACTGAATGTGTGGTAGCGAGGTACCTCTCGGTGGTCAGCGTCAAGGCTCGCTTAGGATTCTGCCTGTCCTAGGTGGAAGATTGCGCAGACAAGCTTGAATGCCCAGAGACTATGGATCTGTCCCGCCCCGTGCCTGGTTGGATTTAGACCGGATATGAATGTTCGCTTAGAGATACCTTGGCCTCCCCCGTGGAGGGAGAGTGCGACAACCTGGTGTCTCTCGGAGAATGGGATGCCAAGACAAGGAAGAAAAAGTCACTTCGCTTAGGAAAGTCTAGATGGCTGGATAGCTCGGGGTCAAGTAGGTTGTCGCCTACGCTCACAGCCTATCACATTTCGATAGATACCGTCCAGATAAGTAGAGGGTACGGTACATATATATACGCCAGTCGCTGTCACTATGCGAGTCCCATCCCTTTCCATTTCCGAAAATCATACAACCATGTCGAGCGAAACGAAAGATCTACATGACGGCGGGGGTGATATGAAGGATCTCGTAGATGGGGTTCAGGATCAAGTAACGATCTCGCCTACAGAGACTGAAATGGCTATTCTCGCAAACGATGCTCATAGGTACGTCTTCAGAGCCCCGCGGTTCTACTTCTATTCTGGTTGTAATAAAAGCTGATCCCCGCAGGGGTCTTCGAATGCGACATGTTCAGCTTATTGCCATCTCTGGAGGTTAGTCACTTATTCATTTGGGTCGTAGCTGCGGTGCTGATCCCTTCTAGCTATTGGAGCCGCTCTCTTCGTTTCAATTGGTGGACCTTTGACAAAAGCTGGTCCTCTTGGTTTGATCATTGGTATCGCCATCTGGTCATTATCCATCTTTGCCGGTTCGAATTGTTTGATTGAGATCGCTACCCTCATTCCTGTTGATGGTGGTTTCGTGACTTATGCCAACCGATATGTCGAGAAGTCGTTCTCAATGGCCCTCGGATGGAATGTAAGTTGTCTCTTGTTCTCGGAATAAAGCAAGGCTGATAATCAGTTCGTCGTTGCACAACTCGCTTTGGTTTGTTTCGAATTGACAGCCATCAACGTTATCGTCGAGTACTGGACCGACAGTCTACACCCCGCCATTTGCATTACCGCAACACTAGTCGCTCTCGCCCTTATCCAGCTGTACTCCGTTAGGTGGTTTGGTGAGATCGAATTCTGGATCTCCATCACCAAAGTTCTCCTCATGATTGGCTTGACGCTATATACGTTTGTCACCATGGTCGGCGGTAATCCCCTCAAAGACAAATATGGATTCAGGTTCTGGAAGACCCCTGGCCCGTTCGGTGTTGGGACCGGATTGGAGGTATTGAGGGGTGTGTTCGATACCGTCATCTGGAGTTGTTTCGCGTAAGTCACCATCTTCACACGTTCAGCTGCGACATTGGGGCAGTGCTGACTGGCAGTGTCGTCGGACCTGATTACATCTCGATGATGTCTGGTGAAATCAAGAACCCTCGACGAGTCTTGCCCCCGGCATTTAACTCTATTATCTACCGAATTGTCTTTTTCTACCTCACCGGTGCTCTTTGTGTCGGTATCGTCTCTGCTTCCGACGACCCAAACCTCCTCGGAGCCATCGCAGACGGAGCACCAGGAGCCGCCAAGTCACCCTACATCATCTGTAAGTACACCCTTTCATGGCCCATCAGAAAAGGCTAATAAAGTAGCGATGAACCGACTTCAAATCCCTTTCCTGCCATCTTTGATCAATGCCTTGATCCTCGTCTCGATTTTCTCCACCACCAACTCTTTCGTCTTTACCGCCTCGAGGGCTATGTTTGGTATGTCTCAGAAGGGTCAGGCTCCCAAGATCCTCGGCCGAGTCAACAAACACGGTGTACCTTGGGTATCGGTTCTTTTCGTGCTTCTCATCGGATGTCTTGCCTACCTCTCCATCTCGTCCACCGCCGTCAAGTTTTTGGATTGGTGGATCTCTTTGGTGGGCTCTGCGCAGTTGATCAATTGGGCCGGTATCGGATTGTAAGCTCGCTCTTGGTCACTTTCATGAATCGGTGCTGACTACGATAGCATCTACCTTCGATTCAGACACGGTCTAAAGGTTCAAAACTTGCTCAAGACTGACATCCTTCCCGTCAAGGGCCGACTTCAGCCCCTATCTGGATGGTGGCTAGTCATCTGGGCACCTGTCATTTTCATCTTCAAGTACCTCTTAAGCCTATCTCATGATTGGTATACTGACCAAGCAGCGGCTACGGAGTCTTCATGCCCGATTCATGGGACGCACCCACTTTCGTATTCGCCTATGGATCCGGATTCATTTTCGCCGCAATCTACATCGGATCGAAACTATGGGATACCCTCGTTCGACGTAAATCATTCGTTTTCTACAAGAAGGGCAACACCCTCGATTACACTAGCGACGTCGCCGAGATCGAGGCTTACACAATTGCGTGTGAGCAACAGAGGGCGGAGGCACCTAGGTCTTGGGCTCAGAAGGTTTCGGATTCCATGTTCTAGTCTGGGATAGTGGTTTTAGTGGAGCGTACCGAGAAGTGGAAGTGAAAGGGACTACATTTATCATACATATCATTGTACAAGTAGACAAAGAGCAGACGACATGAGCGTGAATGCATTACATCTTGGAAGTCTATACAACCAAGTCTATGCTCTCTCGTAGTCCTCGGCGGCCCAGGGCTCCTGGCTCCATGTTCTAGTTTGGGGTGGTGGTTTAAAGGAGCGTACCGAGAATTAGAAATGAAACAGGCACTACATTTATCATACATATCATTGTACAAGTAGACAAAGAGCAGAAGACATGAGCGTGAATGCATTACATCTTGAAATCTATACAATTCTAGTCTATAATCTCTTACAGTCCTCTACGGCCCAGGGCTCCCGATGCCCATGCCGTCAAGTACAGTCTAGACATTCCCCATCCCCAAGCAGCGACGAGAACACTAAAGACAAGGAAAGACCACCCTTCTTCCCAAAACGGAATCCGTGACGAGTCCGTGAGGAAAGTTAGGGCAAAGAGGCCCATACAGATCATCTCAATTGTCTATAGTTCAGCAAACTGATAGCATAAGGGCAGAACGCTCACCTTTCTGTTCTTTCGTAATTGCGAGTCTTCCCGTTTAGGACCTTGACTTGATAACAGATAATTCCACAAAGCGATGGCCGGTCCTGCGAATGAACGTGCTCCTGCACGACCAGTAGCAGCCAGACTGAAAGGTCAGCTTTGCCGTTTCTTCAAGGACTCCGACTGACTAGAATGTGACCACACTATGCAGCAGCACGGTCCACTCCCACTCGGCACCGTCTCCCATATCATCCTTACCGCCTCGCATACAACTCATCATACTCAGCGGTAACAGGGGAACGACCAGAGCTTCAGAATCGGAACTAGGAAGGAGTAGGATGAGCGAAAGAGAAGATGTGAATAGAGCGAGTGGTAGTAGATTGGCACCCGGTTGATTTGTATGTGCAGCGGTCGGTTTTGAGGAATAGGCGGCATAGAATACCATGCCCACAATAGGAGCCAGTGAAACGACTACTAAGCTTGAAGCGATCTATCCATTAGTCCAACTATAACATATTACGACAACGAGTAGCTCACTCGGTTGATAGTGTGTGATGTAAACCAAGTAGTCCACCTGAAAATGACGTTGGTGGTACACCACAGATTCGGTACGTGCGGGTTGCACAGCCGGTTGGTGTCGGTCTTGAGCATCGAATCGGTGAACCACTTGACCATGAATCCATCCGCAGCGTTGAACTTGTCGCTTGTTTTGAACCTTCCTTGCATGATCCTCTTAAGATTGAAGAGGGCTATATGGATCACAGCGATATGCCAGACTGACTTCGCACTCGTGCTGTCAGCTTGATTCGACGACGAATACAACGGGTTACACACCTATCCATGGGCTTTCGGCTAAGACAGCGGCCCAGCAGGAACACATAGAATATACCTAGGAACAAGCCCCACCTCGAATCGAGTATTGCGGCAAGTAGAATCGCGCTAGTGGCCGGTTGATCTGCTCCATAGGTGAGAAACGTTATTCCGAGGGCTGCGAGACCAAGTGGGATCTGAGAGGACCTAAACGACGATGAGCGCCTTGTCCTACATTAAATTGTGGACGTGTACCTACACGAAAGACTGATCATGTGAGAGGAAGAATCCAGGTGCGAGTAGGATAGAGATAGTAGCTATGGCCTTTTTGTCAGCGTTCCGAAATGACGGTTGAGGTCAAAATATATACCTGTGATCTCCAGCTCCTCCCACCTTGTGATCCTTGTTTCCGAGCCCACTGTATGATGCCGTAGCACCACAAGACAAGCTCTAGTGCCACATTGAAAATGACCATCAACGCCAGTATCGATTGGTCAGATAGGCCAGCTACTCGTCCACCGACATGCGGAATTCGGGATGTCGTCGTCTCAAAGTGATATCGATGTATCGTCAAATCACCTATCAATCAACGCTCGGCGACTTTGACGGGGGACATAGGTGGACTTACGACTGAGTCTGTCCCTCTCCATATCCATCCTCAGTGACGCCCATAGTACTGCTAACAGAGCTATACTGCGCCCTCTCCATCCCTTTTTCGAGATCCACCGAACAACCCTCCTCAGCCTCGTATCATATTCCTCCCCTCTCAACGTACTCGTCTTATCTCTTTCCTCCCTCCTCTTTCGTCTAGCTTCACGTCGCTTCAGAGCCGCTTCATCCGTATTTAGACTGACGCCAAGTCGGGATGGGTATGGAGGTTTTGGCGCTGCGCCTATAGGATGGAGCGAGGGTGATACGCTAGAAGACGCTGATGTCGACGAGAGAGTCCGTGGTTTGGGGACTGTAAGACGGGAGGAGGATGCGTATGTGTAGCTTGGCTGAAACGAAGAAGATGATTGATGTGTCGTGAAGGATGCAATGGAACCAGCGTCCGTTTCGCTCCTGTAGTGCATCAGTAGATCTCATCTACGGTCTTGCATGCAGCTTACTCGAAACTCCCTCTTCTCCTCCTCGCCCTGTGCTCTTCATATGATGGGCGTGGCATGTCGCACAACTAGCAAGAACAAAGACAAGAGCCAAGACAGCTAGAAGAAGCCCAAGAAGTTGATTCATGACGCGTCCAAGACCGAATACCCGGTCTATCTAAGCTATGCTATATGCTATGCCTTCCTCTTCAGTTCCTGCTGATGCGCCAGGTGCCCTTGTAGAGCCTTAAGCAGAGCATAAGTGTACTCTAGGAGAGGGACGGGGATGTTGTGCTTGTTCGCTATACGGACCACAGCGCCTACAATCACCTACCCGGTTAGTATCTAGTTCACTCTTCACATGATCAGAGACGTACCTCGGCTTCTATAGGTCTACCCATTTCCACATCGATCAACAAAGACATTCGATGAGAAGCTTGTCCAGCGTTGACTTTCTCCAGCGACAACGCAGTCACCTGATTTATAAGTCCAGCTACTGAGAGATACTAGCCACTTACTACGTCCCAAGCGGCATTGCACTGCTCTTCCTCCGTACCAATCTTTCCGCCTAATGGATATAAGGGCGCTCCAGTCTCCAGCAGACCGGTCTTGAAGCCAACTCCGACGATCTCTCGAATGAGCAATTTGACCTGCTGCTGTAGTTCTTTGGGGAGATAGGCGAAGAATTCGGGGGTGGCCCTGGTGAGCCCCTCAACCGAGGACCAAGTACAGTTCCAGACGTTCTCATATTCAGCTTGGGAGATATCGTGGACGGGTATTGGAGCTGACCTTCTGATATCGGACTGCGTCCATTCGCTCCGTGACCTCAACTGAGTGCCCACTTTCTTCGAGTAGCTTTGCAAAGTCTATGGCTGCCTGTCTTCCCTTCTCGCCTGCTGATGGTGAGGGATTCTGAGCTGGAGGAGGGTAGGCTCCAATCGCAGTGAGTCCTCCTCCCTTTGAGATGAGCTCAGATTACGGACCGTGGGTGAAAGCTCGAGCTCACTCGTGGACCAGCCCATATTATCCGCTTCCCATCCGGACTCGTCATCAATCCGATCCAAGCAGCACCCGAAACAATGGGTACATTCTCCTCTTGACCCCTCTCCTTCAATGCAGCGTAGATATCCTTCTCTATGTCTAGTCCGTTCTGAATGAGTGCGTAGGCTATGATTTGATCGCTGGCAAGAGCTGGGGCGAGGAGTTTAGAGTTGGGCAAAATGTCGGGTAGGCATTTAGTCGTGAGCAGGCAGTAATCGTATACTTGTCCGGATGATAATGCTTCTTCCTGCGACTTGACCACTGATTGTCAGCTGAGATCGATCGAGATCAGGTAGGCAAAGTGCCTTTATAAGGCCTCCAGTTTTCGATTGTCTCGGCATCTGTTTTATCGATAGTCACACCTTGCTCGGTGTACAAGGCATAATTTGACCGAGCTACAGCTGTGACTCTTGCTCTTCCAGTCTGGAATATGAGCGTTACATAGCTCCTTGACTCACCTTCTCTAGTATGTGGGCGTAGACTGAACCCATAGACCCGAGGCCTACGAGCAGGACCTCGACCGGTTTCTCTCCGGTAGCCATCGTTGAGCTGGTTCTGAGTTGGCGGAGACTTGGTGAGACGGTGGTCGAGCAGCTATACGACGCGCTGAGTGGCCTGTATATCGCCTGCTTTGCTATATGTAGTCGGGGTGATGATATTGATAGCCTTGTTGCCCACATACATATAGTGTGCTATATAGGCTCGACTT